>Ga0315905_10000065_pt1 | contig 108384 bp, 92 predicted proteins | sample LakEriMetagenome_5_FD_203522 | JGI IMG/M metagenome (GOLD analysis project Ga0315905, IMG submission 203522) | Freshwater fungal communities from buoy surface, Lake Erie, Ohio, United States - Buoy 4 MA121 | ecosystem: Environmental > Aquatic > Freshwater > Lake | place: USA: Lake Erie, Ohio...
GTTTCTTTCAAGATGCTTTCTTACGTTTACTGCCTTTTTAATCAAAAAATATAAATCTTCAGGAATCTCAGGGGCCATTTTTTTTGCTTTTAAAATTCTAATTATTTTTTTCCCTGTAATACTTTTAATTTGAGGTATTCCCTTGCAATCACGAAGATAGATTCCAATTTGGGATGGTACTAATCCTTTTTTAGCTAATTGGCAAATTAACGGGGTTAATTTTTCCAAAGTAAAAACCGACCACCGAGGTGAGGATCTCCTGAAAGGTATCACTGTGTTTGAAATTCCTTTTCTTTAATAAAAATTTTCAGTTTTAAGAATCAACCAGATAATATATTTCTCAAAAATACTTACTTTTTAGAATGCATTGTTATTTAATAAAAAATGTTTTTTATATAAAGAACCTCGTCTTGTATTTATTTTTAAAAATGCGTGAAGTAATTTCACTTCATATTGGTCAAGCAGGAGTTCAAGTTGCGAATGCATGTTGGGAATTATATTGTTTAGAACATGGAATAAATCCAGACGGTTCGGTATCTTACGAAAAAACAAAAAGAGATAACGATGAGGCTTTTACAACATTTTTTAGTGAGACTAGTTCGGGAAAAAGAGTCCCACGGTGCATATTTCTCGATCTTGAACCTGGAGTTATCGATGAGGTTAAAAATAGTAAATATAAACAACTATATCACCCAGAACAACTAATTTCTGGGAAAGAAGATGCAGCAAATAATTATGCTAGGGGTCATTATACAGTAGGTAAAGAAATTATTGAAATAACGATGGAAAAAATAAGAAAATTATCAGAAAATTGTTCTGGTTTACAAGGATTTCTTGTTTTCCATTCAGTAGGGGGTGGAACAGGTTCGGGACTTGGTTCGCTTTTGCTTGAAAGGCTTAGTGTTGAATTTGGTAAAAAATCAAAACTGGGGTTCACTATTTACCCCTCTCCACAAGTTTCTACAGCAGTAGTAGAACCTTATAATTCTGTACTAGCAACACATTCTTTATTGGAACACACCGATGTCGCAGTTGTTTTGGATAACGAGGCAATTTATGAAATATGTCAAAAATCTTTAAATATTGAAAGGCCTACCTATACAAATTTAAATAGACTGATCGCTCAAGTAATATCATCCATAACTGCATCACTTAGATTTGATGGGGCTTTGAACGTTGATATATCGGAATTCCAAACGAATTTAGTACCTTATCCTAGAATCCATTTTATGTTATCTTCGTATGCCCCCGTCATCTCATCAGAAAAAGCGACTCATGAACAACTTTCTGCATCAGAAATAACTAATTCTGCTTTTGAACCAAGCTCCATGATGGCCAAATGTGATCCTAGAAGAGGAAAATATATGGCGTGTTGTTTAATGTATAGAGGAAATGTAGCCCCAAAAGATGTCAACGGTGCCGTCGCTGCAATAAAAACCAAAAAAACTATTCAATTTGTTGACTGGTGTCCAACTGGTTTTAAATGTGGGATTAATTATCAAGCCCCTACATTAGTTCCAGGTGGTGATCTGGCGAAGGTCCAAAGGGCAGTTTGTATGATTTCTAATAGTACCGCGATTGCTGATGTTTTTTCAAGAATTAACCAGAAATTTGATCTAATGTATTCAAAACGTGCTTTTGTACACTGGTATGTCGGTGAAGGTATGGAAGAAGGTGAATTCAATGAAGCCCGAGAAGATTTGGCTGCTTTAGAAAAAGATTACGAAGAAGTTGGAACTGAAACAATTGATGGTGATAACGAAGAAGATTATTGAAATGTTAAAATTAAAAAAATAAAAATAAAAAATTAATATCCTTTGAAAAATTTAATTTTGTAAAGAAGATAAATTAAGTGGTAAATATACAGGAATCTTATTATTTGAAAATAATACTTAGATATTTTTATATAAAATTTTTTAACCAGTATACTAAAAGTTATTATGTCAAAAAAGTCTTTTTTTTTTTCTTTGAAAAAATTATTTTTTTTATTATCCTTAACTATTTTGAAATTAATATTATTGGATAAAGCTTCTAAAATTCTAAAATTTTCTTTTAACGTTTGAGTCAAAAAAAGTTTTAGTGAATTAAAGTCGTAACATTTAAAAAGATTTTGGTCTTTTTTAAAATAATTATACTCAATAGAAGAGATTTTATTTTTTATCTTTTGAAGATCTGTTTTATTTTTCGAACTTATTTTATTTTTCCCTTCCATGTATAATTTAACTGTTTCACTTAAACTTGTGAAAAATATTGTTGGGTTTTCTTTTTTTAAAATCATAAATCCAGTTCTATCAATTATTTCTAAATTCAACTCTTGGTTTTTAGAAATTATTAATTCATCAAGATTTTCGGGTAACTTGAAAGGTTTTGAAAAAATAGGCTTTGGATTTTTTAAAACAATTAATTTATTTTTATTTTTTTTGATTTTTATTTTTTTATCAGCTTTAATATAATTTAGGAATTTATTAATTTTGTGAATTTTTTTTAGAGATAAAAATCCCCGAAACTTAGATTTAGAAAAAAAATAAATCTTTTGTTTGAAATTATCATCCAAATTCTTATAACTCCGGGACACGAGGTTATTTTTATGAAAAAATTTAAATAATTTTTGGTTTAACGGAGTTTTCTTAATTTTTTTTTTTATACAATAATTCTTTTCTTTAATCGAAATTTTTTCATCTAAATTTGCAAATATTGCTACCATTTTTGATTGAACATCCTTTTGGTTTGGATTTAAAACTGTTTTGAATGATTTAAAATTTATTTTCTTTACCCCTTGTTTTTTTATTGTAGAGGAAATAAGAAAAAAAGGTCGATATTGTAGAAAAATATACCAAAATAATGTAATAGAGTGGTTAAACCAACATTCCTTTTTAATCTGGAAAAATTTTTTAGAAAAAACTAAAGCTCGATCTACTCTAAAAAAATTCAAACTTTTTATTAATTCTAGGGTTTCATGTTTTAAACCACAAAACATTGTTTTTTTAACTGATTTATCACATATTGTTTCAAACATAAATTTCGGAATTAAAGAATTTGATATGAAATTTATAATAAAATTACTTTCTTTCAAAAAAAGAAAATTTTCTTCTGAATACATATGAGAAAAAAAAGAAAAATTTGGTTTTTTTTTTAAGTATTTATTAAAATTTAAATCAATAAACTTTAAACTCCAAACATTTTTGCTCGAATAGGTAAGAAAAAAATTGAAAAAAGTTATTTCTGTTGGTAATATAAAACTTAATAATTTAGAAATTTGACAAAAAAATTTCATTTTTATTTTTTTTATATTATTGTTTTTAAATTTTAAATTTTTTGAGTTCAATGCTAGATTTTCAATTCGACAAATTTTTCCAAAAAAAAAATCATTTGTAAAAATTTCCATATAATTTGAAAATGTCAAAATCTTTTTTATTCTAAGATAAATTTTATTTTCCCAAAAAGTTCTTAAATATTTAGACAAAAAATTATATTTTTTAATAAGATCGAAGTTAAAGATTCCTAATAAAACATAAAAAATTTGTTTTACTTTTACATCATAAACTAAAAATTTATCAGATTTTTTTCTGAGTTCATTTAATTTGCTTATGTTTATTTTTCCTCTAAAAAAAATGAGATTTCTTTTAAAATTGTGGTAAATATTAAAACTAACTTGAGGTAATTTTTGAATATCAGGTTTTTTTCCAAGGTTTTTAAAAAATAAAGTTGTGCCTATAAAAAAATTTTTTAATTTTATTCGAACCAAATAATTTTTTCTATAAATTGAAAAAATTTTATTTCCTTTTATTTCCTTTTTATGTTTTAGATTATTATAATTGCTTACAAGGAATATAGAATGAAATATTTTTTCAAGATGTTTTTTTCTTTTTTGAGAAATTTTAAAATAAATTGAAAATCTTGTAAATTTTAAATTAAATGAATACGAGTTTTTTTTTGTTTCCTTTTTCTGTGATATCTGAAAAATTTTTGAGATTCCAGGGGAAAAAATCATATCTTTCGGGCGACTTTTTCTAAAAACCCATAATTTACTTTTTTCTATTTTGGATAGATATGTTTTCATTTTGTGTAATAAAAAAATTTATTCATATAAAATTATTTAAATAATTCGAGTTTTATATAAAAAAGAAAATATATTTTTTTTTTTTGGATTTTTAAATAAAAATAACAAAAAAAAATCATGATCAAAAAAATTAGCATTATTTGTTCGATAAATAAACTTTTTTGGTTGAGTGACCCTTTTGATATATTAAAACTTAGAAATCAGTTTAGAATAATGGGTAATTTAATTAAAATACCAATATTTAATAATCAAAATCGTTTTTTTCTTTTTTTAAACATAGAAGAGTTAATTTTAGGTCTAGAAACCGCTCTTTTAAAACCGAAATTTATTAAGAAAAAAAATAATTTTCTTTACTTCTTATTCAAAAAGATCAAAAAAGATGTAATCTTTTTTGAAAAAACTAGCGAAATTGAAAAAGAAAAGAAAAGATATCATTTTGTTAAAAAATGGAGAGAAATAAGAGAAATTATTTTAGAAATTTGCATAACAAATTCCAGAAAAAGTTCATTTGTTATTATTCCAAGAAAAAAAATTTTTGATTCGAATAAAATTATCACTAAGGCTAGAAAAAAGTCTGAATCTTTTATAAATTTACAAAATTTAATGAATAAATTCAATGAAAACGACTTTTTGAAATATTCTATTTTCAAAAACTTGTGGCAACGAGGTTTTAGTTTATCTTGCGGCCTTAAATTTGGATGCTCTTTTTTAGCCTATGCAGGAAATATCGTAGATGTTCACTCATATTTATCTATTTTTGTAATTTCAACTCAAAATACACGTATAGCCCCAAAACTTTTAATTGCTTTTGGAAGAGTAGGTACGATTACAAAAAAATTTAATATTCTTGTTTATCTAAATAATAAATGCTTAGCAAAATTTTTTTCATTAAGGTGGCATAACTCTTTACCATAAAAAAAGATGTTCATTTCAATATATATAAATCTTTTCATTTTTTAAATTTATTTATTTATTACAATGGTTAAACATAAAAATTCTATTCCAAAAGTTCATTGTAGAAAACACTGGCAAAAATATGTAAAAACTGATTTTGATAAGTCATCGAAGAAAAAAAAACGTAGAACTAAAAGATTTTCTAAAATTTCCAATGTAAAAAGGTTCAATTTCTCTCCGAAAAACTTTTTAAGACCAGTTGTCCATAACCCAACTAAAATGTACAATTTAAAAACCCGTCTGGGTAGAGGTTTTTCCAGGGAAGAAATCAATGAAATTGAGATTTCAAAAAAGATTGCGCTTTCAGTGGGTATCTCATTTGATAAACGACGACGTGGTAATAATATAAAAAAAAATTCTAATGTAAAAAGATTAAATGATTTTTTTGAGAAAATTGGTTTAGTATCTTTAAAGAAAAAAACGAATGAAAAATCTGGAACAGAAAAAACTTCATTTTTTAATTTTTTGCCAATGAAAATAGGAAAAATAAATCATTTTGGAATTAAAACGACGGGTTCAACAAAATTAAATTTTAATGATCCAAGTTCCCTTAGAATATTTAAAAGCTTACGTGCCCCTAAAAATAAACAGGAAATATCTTAAATTTGTTACAATTAATTCAATAAAAAAGTTTCCCCCCAAAATAAAGTAACCATGATAATTTTGTCGAAATAAGTCCTCGAATAGAAATTTTAAAAGTTGTTGATAATTCATGAAATAAAAATAAGGTCACAATTTTCCCACCGTTTTGTTTTTTTTTCATATTATTCACTATCAATCCAGTTAATATTAATTGGAAATCTTTTGAACTTCCTGCAACACGAGCAGAATTTTGAAAAAATCCTGAGGTAAAACAATACCTAAAACCTCCGATCAACCCTTCATAAATTTTCGTTTTGGTAGAAAAATCGAAATATGCAATAGAAAATTTATTAATTTCAGATAATTGATCCTTTAAATTTCCAGCTAACTCAAAAAAATGTGGATTAAATTTTTGTAATCTACACCAAGATCTTCTTTTTGATTTAAGTTCTATTTGAAGAAACTTTTTTAAAACAAAGGCTACAAGAAAACACTCTTCATTCATTTTTAAAATGTTTCGAAGTATTTTAAGGTTTCCTAGGTTTCCCTTAATTTTCACTTTTGAAAAATCGAAGTTCAAAGAGAGCATCGAACAACTAAGTAAAACATAGTATTTTATTTTTTCGTTTTTCGTTTTTAAAGATTCAATAATAATTCTAGAAAGTCTTGTTTCAATTGGATATATGGATAAAAGTTTTCCAATCCAAGTTAGTTTTATTTTTGGGTCAATTGCACCAAGAACAAAAAGATTTTCCATCGATCTTTTTACCATCCAGGAAGTGGGTATATTAATAAAATCTAATTTAAATAAAATCGAAAATTTAGAAGTTAATATGTGGACTAAAAGGGATGATAAATCTAAACGTTGAATTTCGGGGTTGGGATATTCAAACAATTTAGAGTATTCTAGATATGTAAACAGACGAAAACATTTCCCATCTCTATCTCGTCCGGCACGCCCCGCTCTTTGTTTTGCTTCACTTTTTGAAATAGGAGATATTTTGTATAAATCGATGTTTGTTTTCCAATTCATAATTTTTTGTTTCGACAAACCAGAATCGAGTACGTATTTTATTCCTTTTATTGTTAGACTAGACTCCGCAATATTTGTTGACAAAATGATTTTTCTTTTCTTTGAGCTAAAAGAATTTACTATAATCATTTGTTCTGAAAGAGGTATATTAGAATGAAGTTTAAAAATTGAAAAATATATTTTCTTCTTTTCTAGTAAAAATTTTAGCATTTTTTCACATTCTAATATCTCCCCTAATCCTGGGAAAAAAATTAAGAAATCACCACCTAATTTTTCAACAGAATGGAGATTTTTAATAACTGAACATAGAGAAATAATGTAATCTAATTGAGGTTGTTTTATATAAAAGGTTCTGATTTTATATAAACTACCTGGGATATCAATTTTTCCCACCTTTTTTTGGAAGAATTGCGCTAATTTTCGAGCGTTTCCGGAAGCAGACATGAAAATCAATTTTAAATCTTTTCGCTTATCTAAAAATTTTTTTAAAACCCCAATTAATAAATCTGTATGGAAAGTTCTTTCGTGAAATTCATCTAAAATAATACAAACATTTTTTTCCAAAAAAGAATTATTCAATAAGTTTTGAAATAAAATTCCATCAGTAACAAATTTTATTCTAGTTGTTTTATTACTTTTTTTTTCAAATCTGACCGAATAACCAATTAAATCGCCTATTTTTTCATTAAAAACCGAAGAAAGAAATTTTGCAGCTTTAATAGTAGCAGTTCTTTTGGTTTGACTAATGATTATTTTTTTAAAACCAGATAAATAGAGAATTTTTGGAATGAATATTGTTTTCCCAGAACCTGTCTCTGCTTGAACAATTGTCACTTGAAATTTTAAGACTGTACTTAATATTGCTTTTTTGTAATATTCAACTGGAATAACTTCATGAAAAGATTGTTCATTTTTTGAAGTGCACATATGTTTTAATAAAAACCCTCATTTAAATTAAATCCTTTTAATTTGAATGTTTTTAGATTGGAAAGAATCAGTTTTATCAAAAGGAAAATTGGGTTTAAAACTTTCAGAATTTCAAGAGAAATATAATTCCATATTAGATTTTAAAACTATGAACCTAATTTTTTTAAAATTCAAAAAAACACCTTACTGTTTTTATTCAAAAGAAATTCATTACAACCAATTGTGTAGAATAAGTTGTAGATGGGAAAGTTTGAGAGAGGAGTGTCTGGAAAATTTTATCCTTAATAATCCTCAATTAAATGAAATTTGTTCTCAGATATTAAGAAAAATTTTTGAATCAGGCCCCTTTGGGATATCTCAACATACTGTTGGTAACGAGTTAGGCCTTAAATCTCATGATATTCACCACCATATTAACAATTTAATAAAATTTCAACTCGTTAAAAAGAAAAATTTTATAATAAAATCTAAATCTAAATTAAACAATATAATCCAATTAAAATGTAAAATTTTCGAAAATTTAAATAAAAAAAAATTTTTACATCAAAATTTTTCCAGCAAAGGTGAGTTTGAGATTATAAACAAGTTAATCAAAATCTTTTCAAGAATTGATCGTTCTATAAAACAAAAGGACTTGAAATATGGAACATTGAAAAAAATAGATTCAGAAAATAGTGAAAAAAGAAGATTTCATAGAAATTGGCAAAAAACTAAACAAAAATTTTTTAAAGCAGGGATTAATTTAACTAAACTAATTCAAAAAAATTTTATAATAGATAAAAAAAAAATTTTTAAAAAAATATTGAATAATAAAAAAACTTTTACGTATGATGAATATTGGTCCAAGAATTTTTACAAAATGAATATTTTGCTCACAATTATTTCATTTATATTATCACCAGAAATTCAAATAAAAAAAATTATTGATCGTAATTATTATTCAGGTGTTTCTTCCCCTTACTTTTTAGAAAAATTAAATGGTTATGTAAGTTATAAAACTATTCAGTTTATCCTTAAAAATCTTGAAGAAAAACGATACCTATCAAAGACCCTCGAACAAAAAGGTAGACAAAGAATTATAAGGTACAGAAAATGGATAGAATATGAACTTGAAAAGGAAAAAAAATTTGAAGCAGGTGTAACTTATCAAACTTCTAATAGAAAACTTATTCTCTTATCTTGGGTTAAATCAAAGGTTTTATTAGTCAAAGATTTAGGAAGAAAAATCGCTCTAAAAGAAAACAAAGGTCTTCGGAAAGTGGATTCAAAAGTAATAAGAAGAGTTTTAAGTGATCTTATTGAGAAAAATTTTTTGAAAATTTTTAAAATAAATATTCGAATTTTGAACCAAAAATCTAAGAATGTTGAAATCATAACCAGAAAAGAGTTCGACTCAAAAACTTTCGATCTTAATAGATATCTAAAAGAAATCCATAAAAATACAAATATTTCGAGGGGGGGGAAATGTTATCCTTTTCCCCAAAGAAGAAGATATCCAATTATTCTATTTTTAGATATCTTGCTTTCTTTGATGAAAATATACGAATTACTTTCATTTAAACTGAAAACTGAGTTCGATTCTCTGGATAATTTAAACAACTTTATTATTCTGAACCTTTTTTGCCAAAAAAATTTTCTGGGTTGTAAAAAGATAAGGAAAACACGATTTTATTCTCGATATTTTTTTATAAAGAAAAAATTTTTTTTAAATTTTAATAAAAAAAATTTAGATGAAAAAAAAAAATTTTTTGTTTTCAATTACGAGACTTTATTAAGAGAAAAACATGAATTAAGAAAAAAAAATCAAAATTTTAAAATATCTCAAGATTTAACGAAAAATAAATACTATCATAAAACAAAACAATTTATACAGACCAAAGAAAAAGTAAGAAAAATCCTTTCGATATTTAGAAAAAAAAAGTTCAACAATAAATTAAAAATCTATTCATTCTATAGTAAAAAATTTTTAGAAAATAACAAGAAAAAATTTGGCAAATCCCTCCAAAAAAAAAAAAAAAATTTTAAAGAAAATATAATTAATTCACATTTAGTCAGAAATGGAAAATCTAATTTTCCTATTATAAAACTAATTCAGTCTAAAGACATTAAATCCTCTATTTTAAATTTTGAAAAGTGGGATTCTGAATTTGATATAAATCTTCTAGAAAGTTTTTTTATTAGAAAGTTTAAGTTGAAAAAAAAAGATAATCTCCTTTTAAAAAAAAAACCACTGGATCGACGTTTAAATGGTGTATTAGGAGTAGAGAATATAAAAATAGCAATATCATATTTAGAAAAATTTTTAAAGTTTAACTTTTTAAGGGATTTTGAAGTTTTTCATTTTAATCCAAGAAATATTTTAAAAAGGGCTTTAGAATTTTCAGCTTTAGAATTTTGTTTTAACGTTCAAGAAACAAAAAATATCAAAAATTTAAGGGGAACGATGATAAAGAATTTTTTTAAAAATAGCACAAATAAATGTTTAAAAAAACGAACTAATTTTTTAAAGGATTCCAAAAAAAATGAATTTACTATCGAAAAAAATTTTTGGAAAATTAATTGGACATTGTTTCCAAAAAATTATTGGAAATCCCAGGTCAAGTTAAACTTTCAAAAAATAGTGGTAAGAATGGGGGAGAATTCTTACAAAAAAAAACAAAGTAGGAAGAAAATTGAAAAAAACTTTCTTGAAAATACTTTTAAAAAAAAAGTTTTTTTAAAAGAATTAATACTGGAATTTTGCCAAAAAACCATTTTTTCCAATTTCTATCTAAAATTCGAAGAAAATTTATCATACATGATTCCATTTTTTCTAAATAAAATTTCAAAAAAAGATCTTGCTTTCAAAGATCTTTCTTATTCTACTCCTAATAACAAAACAGTTAGTAATTTAAATAATGAAGAAAAATATTCTAATCCTTTGGAAGTAAGGAATAGAAATTCACTATCATTCTATAAAAATCATTTTATTGATTATCGAAGTTTGGAATTAAATTCTAAATGTTTTTTTAGGATATATTTTAAAATCAAAAAAATCAGTTTTTTTGAAAAAATAAAAATTCTAACCAAAAAATTTAAAAGTTTCGGCATGATTGAAGAGAATTATTCAAGTTTTATGAATTTTATACCATCAATTAAACAACTTGCAAATAAAAAATTTTCAGATTCAATTCAATTTTTAACCTGTTTGAAATGGACTTTTTTGTATTATAATTTTGTTTATAGTAAAATTTACAGAAAAATTTTTTTTTTTTCTCGAATTTTTCTGGGACATTCTTGTAAGGATTCTAAATTGGAAAATAGAATTCATTTAAAAATAGAGAATGTGAACTTTCTCTTATTAAACAATATAAAAGAACTTAAAATTTTTAATTTAAATTGCATGTGGAATTTTGAAAAATCGTTTTTATCGTTGACAAATATTAATCGCAAAAAATTTCTTAGAATTAAACACTTTCTTCAAAAAAAACCTTTAATAAAATTACAAAATTCCAAAGTTCATTTTTATTTCAAACCTAACTAATTTATTATATAGAAAGGAAAAAATAAAAACATTTTGTATGGTTTTAAATGGTGGCAATTAAAATTATGTTATCGTAGAAAACTACATCCATATTCTAGTTCTTAAACTCAAGGAATATTTACACAAATACAATTTCCCAACGGGTTAAGATTTTCTTCTGAGTATCTTACTAGGGTAGAATCTGGAACTGAATTCCTTAGATGAGTATATTCTTCCGGAATAGTTTGGGGAGATAAAAGAATACATTTCGAATTACAAGCTATCAATCGGTCTTAACATTAAGAATTTAGTAAATTTGAAATAGTATAGGAAAATTTTCTCCAAGTTAACTTCTTATTGTAATGAAAACTTTTTTGGATAATGAGACTGGGACTATGCAATAAGTGTTGGTTAAGTTTAAATGTTTCATTAATGAGTTTGGATATTTATTGGTTTTCGTACACACCTCTCCTATCAAATATTTTAAATATTTATCAAATATAAGAAAGAAAATTTATTTTTAAGATTTAAACTTCAAAACTCTAAAAAAAAAAAAAGAAAATGATTGCGATGGGAAAATTGTTTTTTCGAACCCATGAGGAAAATCCAGTAGATCTTGAGTCTACCACCTTAGACCACTCGGTCACACAACCTTTATTTAAGAGGCTGTTTTTTTATATTTAAATAATTTATATTTTTCCTGATATTTTGTTTTTTTGTTCTTTTTAATAATAAAAACATAAACTTTAATAAAAATCTGTTATAGGGTTCTGAAAGGTGTAAATTTGGAAAATCAAGATTTATATTTTTTTCAGAAATTTTTACAACCTTTCCCTTAGAGAGTCTGGAATTAGAGCACCATTTTAAGAATAAAGGATTTTTTCCTAGTTTAAATAATTTTCTACATTTTGATCTACAAAAATAAAAATGTTCACAGTTATTTTTTACGTATAATGTCCCGTGTCCAGGATGTATTTTTGATCCGCAAAACGAGCATCTATTATTGTGCATAATATATTCTAAATTTACATTTTCACAATATTCATATATTTAATTTTATAAAATATATTATTTTTTTTATAATGACTAATATATTTTCCTTAGAAATTAACAACAAAGCACATTCGGAAAGTGTAACTTCAATGAGTATTCCTTTGGAAAATCCGAATATAATTGTTAGCGGATCTAGAGATAAAACAATTATTGTTTGGGAAATTAATAAAACAGAAGAATTTTCAATTGTTCCTCTTAAAAGATTAAAAGGTCATTCTCATTTTGTTTCCGATGTAAAATTTTCTTCAGATGGACAATTTTGCATTTCCTCTTCATGGGATAATTCACTAAGATTATGGGACATTGGTTCTGGAAAAACTATTCAAAATTTTTTGGGGCATCAAAAAGATGTTTTATCTTTAAGTTTTTCAAAAGACGAAAGACAAATAATTTCAGGTTCTCGAGATGGAACCATAAAACTTTGGAATACGGTTGGAAAATGTAAAAAAACTTTTAAGGAAAATACAAAAAATTATTGGATAATTTTTGTTTATTTTTTACCATTTGATTCACCTTCATTTTTATCATGTAGTTGGGACGGAACTATCGATATATGGGATATGTCTTTAAATAAAATCAAAAATCGACTCAAAGGACACAAAGGATACGTTGAAGCTATCGCGATTTCTCCAGATAGTTCTCTGTGCGCTTCTGGAGGGCAATCTGGGGAAGTTATGCTTTGGGATTTACTGGAAGGAAAACATCTTTATTCTTTGGTAGCGGGAGAAAAAATTCATTCTATATGTTTTTCTCCTAATAGATACTGGTTATGTGCTTCTACAACTACCAATATTCTTATCTGGGATTTGGAATCCAAAGAAATTATTGATAGAATTGAAACTAGAGATGGTGAAAATGAAAAAAAAACAGATAAATCTTTTTGTATTTCTATGATTTGGAGTCGCGATGGGTCAGGATTATTTACTGGCTTTATGGGAGGACAATTAAAATTTTGGAAATTAAATAATTAAACACCTTAATACTAAACAAAAAGGATCTTTTAAATATTTTTTCAAAAATTTTTTCCAGGTTTTTCATTTTTGGAAAATCCATCTTCCAACTAAAGAGAAGGTATAGTAAAAGAATTAAGACTAGAAAACACTTCAAAATTGTAGTATCGAATTCTTTTTTTTTTTTATACTTAACGAATATAATAAACTAACGTAATCCAAACGTAATATGAAACAAATGATTATTAATATGACGGTAAATGAAACCAACGTGATTAAAATAAACAGACCTTTTATGATCAAATAAATTTACTAATAGTATATTATTTAATACTTTTCACAACATTTCCCCCTTTCTTTTCGAGTTTGAAATTTTATTATGTTATCAAGTAATTCTGCTTTAATTATACACTCAGTAATAATTTTTAATGTGTTTATTAATAATTTTAATGAATTTGGGGTTATTTTGTCAAAGCGAACTTTTCTTAGAGTCCAGGAACCTTTTTTCTGAATGTATCTGAATTCACCAATATTTTTTAATTTGTTATGAATTGAAACTTTCTTCTTCCAAAACAAACCTGGTTTCTTACTTTCATAAACTTTAAATAATTTGTTTCTATTTTGAATTGAGACCAATGAAAAAGATGAATTCTTACTGTTTTTAGTAAGTTCCCCGGAAAATTTCTTATTAAACATGAGGTCTATTGTGTTTTCAAATTCGTATTTCCATTTAAAAGTTGTACAAGTAGTCCTAAAAGAATAGTTTGTTTTGAGAGGGGAAAATATTATACCATCGTTTTTATTGCAATGGGATTGATGATTTGTTCCGACATTGAGAAATAAATGTTCTTTCGTGTATATGTTGATTGATATTGCATCCAAAATTTTTTTTAAATTGTATTTATAGAAAAAAATTTTTTCGATTATGAAATTTTTTTTTTTAGAAATCTTAAGATTAAAAAAAAAAATGAATACATTAACTGCACGTAGTCTGGAATATAAGTCCCAGCTTGAAATTCTCCAATCTCCTTTAATTATTCCTGCATCATAAATTAAATAGTAATATTTTTCAAAAAATAAGTTAAAAGTTAGTTCTCCATCTAAAAAATTTAAGATTTTTTGGGTTTGGTTTTTTTCTTTAAAAATAACATTAGTTTTCATTTTTCTGTCAATTATAAAAAATTTTTCTAAATCACAGAAAAATAAATACCGAATCCCGTCACTTTTTTCTAAGATGAGATATTCTTTTTTATAAATATCCAATAAAGATGATCTATCTAAATTTACAGGCATTGGTCCAATAAAAAAAAGACATTTTGAACAAATTAAATTTTTTGGGAGCCCAGATAACAAAGAGAATAGAGAAAAGATAGATCTCTTATAAAAAATTGGACTTTTTTGATCTTTCATACATAATATAAAATTTTTTAAAATTATTTATTTAGATTTGTATATTTCAAATTAATTGTTGATATGATAATAAAATTATTTAATTCATTTGTTTTTCGTTCCAGACACTATTCTTCCATTTTTGATCACGGGAAAGAACTCGTTAGATTTATTAAAAATATTGAGAAAAAAATTTTTAACAAAAACAACATATCGAGACATTTAAAAAAAAAAAACTTTTATGAAAAATACTCATGTAATTCAGATTTTAAAAAAATTATCAATTTAAATAAGAATTTTTACTTGCCACCCATAAAACAGATAATTCATTTCAAAAAACTTTCCGAAAAAATTTTAAATTTAGTTATTTGCGCGAGGGGGGGGAAAAAAATATTAGATATGTATTCTAAGTTTTTAAAATTCAATTTATATTTATGTACTAAAAAGAAAATATCCGGTTTTTTAATACATCATAAACTTTTAAAATATTCGAAATTTGTATTAAATAAGAACTTTCCAATTTCCCCTAAAGTTAAAGATACTCTGTGGAATATGATAAATTATTTTAATTATTTTCAAATTTATTAAATAAAGTATATTGATGTAAATAATTTAGTGTTTTATTGTAAAAAATTAATGAAGATTATTAAAAGAATAAAGAATAGTTCTTCTCATAGCAGATTTCAAGTGAAATGGAGAAGAAGACGTGAGGGTAAGACAAATTACTATAAAAGAAAAAATCTTTTAATACAAGATAAACAAAAGTTTAATTCATCAAAATATAGATTAGTCGTTAGATTATCTAAAAAAAATCTTTTATGTCAACTAATATACTCTCGTCTTGAGGGGGACTTTGTGTTAAGTTCTATTTACTCTAAAAATCTCAACTTAATTGGTATATCCTTAATAAACAATAACTTTCCAATAGCTTATATTGCTGGTCTTCATTTATCAAATAAATTTTTCAAAGAAAAGTTTTCTTTTACCAAAGAAAAAAATTCTTTGGAAAATAAACTTAAAGTCATTTTAGATTTAGGTTTAACACGTATTACCACTGGAAATAAAGTTTTTGCAACTATGAAAGGTGCTGTAGATGGGGGGTTTGAAATACCCCATAATGAAAAACGTTTTCCAGGGTATAAAAAAAATGAAACATTTAATATTGAAACAATGAAAGATAGAATTGAAGGTAAGCATATTATTGAGTATATGGAATTACTTAAAGATGAGGACGAAGAAAAATATTCTAAACAATTTAAGCGCTTTATAGAAAAAAATATCAGTCCCTCTGATTATTGGAAAATGAACTGTAATGTAATTAAAAATATTATTGATAAATCTAGTTCAACATAAATTTATTGTTTTACGAAGCTGAAATAAAGATTTTGAAATTATAATTTATTTTCAAAAAGAAGAAAAATTTAAACCAATTCCCTCAACCTTCTAATTGTACCTCTTGTTGTGATTGCGGCTTGAGTATGAAGAGTCCATGCGCCACCTGTTAAAAAACGATTACATCCTTTACAAAACCAAATTCCTATTGATTTTCTCTTAACTTTTTTTTTTCCACAAAAATTACATTCATAAAGTGTGTGTTGAGAAATCTCAATTTTTTTTAAATGTTTCCTTACTGACGAACCATATCTAGTGCCATATTTCCCAACTGGGCCAACTTTTTTTGTGTGTTTTGTCATTTTGTTTTTATAATTAAAGATACATACATCGGTTTATTTTTATTTTTATGCTATTTTTATTATTTTTCCTAAAAAAAAAAATAATTTATTGGTAGATATTTTAAAAATTAAGAATTTTAAACTGATAAATATCAAAGTTATTAGATTTTATTTACTTTAAGAAAATTTTAAATTAGTGAAGAAATCCATGATAATTGTTAAAAAAAAAAATAATCAAATTTCTAAACCAAAATATATAAGATGTTAAATAACTTCTTTTTCGGTGGTTTACTTTTGTCAAATAGTTATGTCAAATTTAGAATTACAAAATTTAAAGCTCAATACAAAAAAACACTATTTATATTTTAGAATCCAAAAACAACCCTTTTATATTAGATTAGTTTTTTATTTTTACGGAAACATTTAAATTTACAGTTTTGTTTATTTTTTGAGTAATAAAACCTACGTCTTAAATAATTATATGAAAACTATACTTTTTTAATGGTCAAATTGCGTTAATAAATATTATATAAAATCGAATTTAAAAATGAAAAAGAGTGGCTTTAAATATATTGATTTTTTTTAATTTAAAAAGAACAAAAAAGATAAACAGATACATTAAAAGAATGATTTTCCCTATATCGATAAATAATCCAATAGAAGGTATTGTAAATATTGATAAACCTTTGAATACTAATTCCTTGGAAATTATAACAAAAATAAAAAAAAAGACTAAAAAAAAAAAAATATTTTCTAAATCTTTTTTTGACAAAGAGTTTTCGGGTTGCCTTCTTGTTTATTTTCAAAAATCTAAGGTTCAATTCAGTTCAATAATAGAAAATTCGTTTAAAATCCTGAGTTTGATAAGTACTGAGTTTAATTGTATTAAAGAGAATAATATTATGGTGAGATATTTAAAAGGAAATTTTTATCAGAATATTACCTATAATCTAAACAAGCGTAAATTTAAACTACTGAATATCAGGTGTTCTTTGGTTAACAACATTAACGTATATAAAGGAAAAATTGTATGTTTCTTTTATATAAATGTCGATGATTTCGATAATTTTAAAACTTCAATGAATTTTAACTTGGGTTTAATTTTTAGAAAAAATTGTTTTGTTAACGAAATTAGACGAATAAATGTTGGAGTCATAACTGAAAATGAAAATCTTATTGTTTTTCAAGATTTAATTGATATTTTATGGAATTTAAATTTTTGGAAAAATTTTAATAATTTTCAAAAACTTTTAATTCCAATCCCCTTTGTTTTAAGACATTTAAAAAAAATAGTTGTTAAGGACTCAGCGATAAATTCGATTTGTTATGGATCAAATTTGATGTCAAATGGAATTTTAGCCACAGAAGAAGATATCCAAAAAGGACAACAAGTTATCTTGGTTTCTAAAAAAAAAGAAATAATTGGGTTAGGTGAAATGTGTTATAATATAGAAATACTTTTTAAGAATAATCAATTTAAGGCGGTTATAATAAAAAATGTATTAATGAAAAAAAATATATATTCTAAAAAATGGGGTTTTGGATATAATATTTCATTGAAAAAAATAAAAAAATCGATTAAAACTTCATATAAATTAATTCCTTGAAGTTTTTCAAATTTTTTAAAATAAAAAATAAAATAGTTATTAAGAATATAATTTTTGAATTTTTGTATCCTTTCAAATAACACCAAGTGGTTTTAAAGTTACAAATAAAATTATAAAATCATTGAATTACAACATTGCACTAAAATTTATACATCATTTGTTCTAAATTTTGATTTTATTTAACTATTTGGATAGAATAATTTATGCAGAATTTTATACTACTCCGTATTTAAACTTGACAAATTATTTTTAATAAGACGTTTAAATAATAGTCACAATCGATATTTGCAAATATAGGAAATAGAAAAAATTTACCTATGATTATTTATTTAAACTAGTCGAACAACCCAAAACCCATGTCTTCATCGGACTCTTGAATTTTTTCAATTTTTGTTTCTTTTTTTTCAATTTTTTCATAATCAACATCAGCTTTATCTGATTTAATTGGTTCATTATCACTTTTTGAATTATTTAAGGTTACAATTTTTTCTCCCATAAATTTAGTGAAAAAACAGGTATACCAAAAACTTTCTATTTTTACATTAGTTGCCAGGAGAATTTTCTCAAAATTTTCACTCGTAAATTCTAAATTATTTTCTAATAAAATTAAAGAAACCAAAGAACAAGATACTTCAGAAATATTATTATCACTCCACATAAATAATTGTATGTTATTGCGTGTCTGTAAATACTAAAAAATATATTCCCCTCGTTTTTTTTGTTCTCTGTGTTTGGTAGAATCTAATTTATTTATTCTTGGTCGTAGAGTTACTTGATCTAATCTAAAAGTTATATCCATTTCTTTTAAGAATTTATTAACCCCTTCCCCTATCCCCAAAGGAGTATTTGCAATAGTTGATATGGATGGTGAGCCTGAAAAAACTATTATTCTATTACCAAGGTATATTCCCATCAAAAGATCATGTTCAACGATAAAACAAATTTTATTATAATAATTTGCGAATTTTTTTATGATTCGGGAAATGTTGATCCTTTCTTCTGAATCTAAATAGGCAGATGGTTCGTCGATTAAATAAAGTTCAGATTTTTTTGCAAGACAACAACATATAGCAACCTTTTGAAGTTCTCCTCCTGAAAGATTTTTAAAATCTTTTGATTCAAGTTTTTCTAAACATAATGGTTTCAAAACAATTTCTTTAAAATCAGCATCGAATTTAAGATTTCCTAGTTTTTTGGTGAGAAAATTACCAACGGTTCCATTAAAGTCTGGAGAAATTTTTTGTGGTTTATAGGAAACGGAAACTAGAATATTAGGAAGTTCACCTTCATCGAGTTTAATTAACCCTGCTAAAATTTTTATAAATGTAGTTTTACCTGTTCCATTTTCTCCTAAAAGAATAACTATATCTGATTTCGATATTTTTCCAGGCAAGATTGTCAATGTGAAATTACTAAAAATTTTTTTAAGCGTATTGTAATTGAATAATGAAACTTGAGTTTCAGTACTATTTTCAACATTTGTTTTAAATTTTGAAAAATCAATAACGGTTTCTCTGAATCTAATATTCTCTGTAGGTATGAAACCAGATAAAAATATATTTAATCCTTCTCGAACAGAATAAGGTAAACTTACAATCCCATAAGCACCAGAATTTCCGTAAACTATGCAGATATTGTCAGAAAGAAAATCCACGATTGTTAAATCATGTTCCGTGGTTATTATATATGTTTTATTATTTTTAACCATTACTTCTTTAATTAATTTTGCCGTTTGGATTTTTTGTTTTATATCTAAATATGATGTAAATTCATCGAGCAAAAATACATCGGCTTTTTGAATCAAACTTAAAGAGATTGCAAACCTTTGTAATTCTCCTCCTGATAATTCTTCAATTTGATGATTCATTAATTCTTTAATACCGAGTCTTTCTATTATTTCAAACAAATTTTTATTTTGGTCTTTTTTTTGAAGAATTTCTGCCATTGAACATTTGAATATCGTACTAAGTGTATCAACGAACTGAGGTTTTAGTATGACTTTTAATTCTTTTTTATAAAGTAAATTTAAATACATTTGTAATTCTTTCCCTTTAAAATTTTTTTTAATTTCTTTTTCACTTGGTGGATTTTCATATTCGCCGAAATTTGGTTTTAAATTTCCACTTAAAATTTTTAATATCGTTGATTTTCCTATTCCGTTTGAACCAACTAAACCCAAAATAAACCCTTGTTTTGGTATTGGAAGACCAAATAAACGAAATGAATTTTTTCCGTATTGATGAACAAGATTTAAATTTTTTGAAATAGGAAGATTAATAATTTTTATAGCTCTAAAAGGGCATTTTTTAACACAAATACCACAACCAATACATAATGTCTCTGAAATCTCTGCTTTATTTTTTTTTTTCTGTACATCTATACAAATTTTTCCCATCCTTACAACTGGACAATACGTCTTACATTCTAGATTGCATTTTATTGGTTTACATTTGTCTGGAGAAACCACTGCGATTCTTAATTTTTCATTCACCATTTAAACAAATATGTTTTATTTTTTAAATTTTTTTCTATTTATTATTCTTTAATTAAAAAAATTAAATAATATAAATAGGCAATACTTTTGATTATAATTTTTTGAATACAATTAAAACCTTTCCCGTTTTTTCGGTGTCAATCTTAATTAAACATTTTAATTTAATAATTGGTTCGGGAAAAAAAACCATAGTATCCTTGATTTCCTTTCCACATCCATTTATTTTTTTCATGGCTGTAAACTTACCTTTACTATTTAACAATGTTATAGATAAATATATTAATAGCTTTAAGTCGGCTACTGCCCTAGATAAAACCAAATCATACTTTTCTTGATGATTGATTGAGTTTCCCAATTTTTCGCCTCTAAAACAAATAGCATTACAGTTATCAATTTTTATAATATTTAAAATTCCTACATGAAATGTATTTTTTTTTTCGATAGAATCTAATAAAGAAATAAAAATTTGGGGAAAAAAAACCGAAAGAACTAAACCAGGAAATCCACCTCCTGTCCCAAAATCGAGACATGTTTTTTTCTTCTTTGTATACCAAAAAGATTTGAAAAACGGCACAAGACTAAGGGAATCTAAAACATGTTTTTTATATATTACATTCGTTGTTTGTCTGGAAATAATATTATTATAGGTGTTTCTTAAAAAAACATGTTCGGAAACATAGAATAAATTTTTATTTCTTTTTAAAAGCGATTTACAATTTTCCAGTGAATTAGATAAATTCATTTTAGTAAATTGAATAGACATTTTTTCTTGGATAAAAGTATTTTTATACAAAATGAATCCCATATTTTTTTTTGGGTTTAAAATAATTATAAAATTAATTAATTCCATTTATTTTATTGATCAAGGCACCCTCTTTTTTAACAAATTCTTATACCAATATTCCAATTATTTAGATGAACTTTGCAAATGGATCCCAAAAACTTATCTGGAATAGCTTTTATTATTGATCTTTTAGAAAATTCAAATTCCTTTTTTTGAAAATCAAAAAGACAAGGAAGTGTTTTTGTATTTGGTAATCTTGCTCCAATTTTTTTCAATTCGTCAAAAAAATGATGACGTATGGCATCTATTGCTTGAATTCTTCTAGAAGGTAAATAATCTAACATAGCGTCAATTAAATTGACAGCTTCTAAACTTAATTTTTTTCCGTGAAATACGTTTTCCCAAGGATGAGAAGCTAACTTTGGGAACTGGAATTCGGTATATTCATTATTCATAGCTTGAACCTGAGCTTTTGTGGGTGTTCCAATTACTTTAATAATTTCTACCAGTTGATCTGTACTACTTTCGCCTCTGAAAAAAGGAAATCCGATCAAAAGTTCACCCATAACACATCCAGCTGACCACATATCAATGCTATTTGTATAATCAATTGCACCTAACAATAATTCGGGAGCTCTATAATATCTTGAACAAATATAAGAAATACTGGGCTCGTTTGTTGTTAACAATTTTGCTGAACCAAAATCTCCCAGTTTAAGATGTTGGGTTGCAGGATCAATTAATAAATTTTGAGGCTTTATATCTCTATGACAAATACCTATGGAATGTAAATACGATAAAGCTCTTAAAGCTTGATACATATATAATTTAACGTAAATAAGTGGAAGAGTTTGTTTATGATTAGAATAATGTTGACAAACACGATGAATATTTTCTGCAAAAAATTCTAATTCTAAGTTATAATACAATTCAATACTTTCTGAAAAGTTAAAACAATGTTTAAGATCTAAAATGTTTGAGTGATATAAAATTGACATTATTTCTACTTCCCTATTTTCATACCTATCATCTTGAAAAACTTTTTTTATCGCAACGGTTTCTCCTGTTACTCGAACTTTTGCTTGAAAAACCACTCCAAAAGATCCACTCCCAACCACCCTGCCAATAACAGAATAACGCTGGTTTCCTACCAGTGACATGTAATTTATTTCAAAAGTAATAAAAAGTTATAAACAAGTATAAATATTTTTTTTATGCAAGAAGAAATTCCTATTAAAAAGGAAACTGAATCCTGGAGACACGTTAGCGTTCTCCAAAATTTTGGTATTTCTATCAATGATATTAAAAAATTACAAGATACAGGTTACCATACAATTGAATCAGTTGCTTATGCAAACAAAAAAAAACTTATTGAAATTCGAGGATTTTCAGAAATAAAAGCCGAAAAAATTCATACCGAGGCAGTAAAATTAGTTCCACTGGGATTTTGTTCAGCTACAGAATGTTATAAGTTGAGGCAAGATATAATATTTTTGACAACAGGGTGTAAAGATCTTGATAGAATTTTGGGAGGAGGAATTGAAACTGGAAGTATAACTGAATTATTTGGAGAATTTCGAACTGGTAAAACTCAGATTTGCCATACACTTTGTGTAACTTGTCAACTTTCAATCGATAAAGGTGGTGGGGAAGGTAGAGCACTTTACATTGATACGGAGGGAACTTTTCGGCCAGAAAGAATAGTTGCTGTGGCAGATAGATTTCGTTTAAATCGCCAAGATGTTCTAGACAATATTGCTTTTGCTCGTGCTTACAATACCGATCATCAGATCGAACTTTTAAATCAAGCTAGCGCTCTTATGACTGAAAGTAGATATGCTTTAGTAATTATCGATTCAGCAACATCTCTTTATAGAACCGATTACGTGGGAAGGGGTGAATTAGCCTCTAGACAACAACATTTGGCAAAATTTTTGAGGGCACTTCAACGTCTATCTGATGAGTTTGGAGTCGCAGTGGTTATAACAAATCAAGTAATAGCTCAGGTCGATGGAAGTTCTTCGTTTATTTCGGATCCCAAAAAACCAATGGGTGGTAATGTAATTGCACATGCATCTCAAACAAGGCTTTATTTGAAAAAAGGAAAAGGTAGTAATAGAATATGTAGAGTTTATGATTCACCTAGCCTTCCCAGCGGAGAATGTACATTTTCAATTTCGGAAGCAGGAATAGGCAACCCGGTAGATTAGTTTTTTTTCATTTCATAACAAATTTTTCTTCTTAATTTAAAAATTTTTATCATATATTTTATTAAGTTTTAAATGCAAAATGTTTGTGAGACTCAAGATTAAATTCCCCCTAATTATACCTGTGTTGGTTAAAACATCACAAAAAAATTTCCAATGGATTTGACGAAAGATTGTTTCGATTTTAGATAAAAAATTAAAAATAATATCTTTGTTCAATTTTTTTAACTTCAACCAAGAATTTGAAATAAAATTCCAACAAATTTCCTTAAAATTGTCTAATAAGGAAAAAATCTCAATTGTCATGAGAATTACCCAAGTTTCGGTTTTTTCTTTTTTTAATTTCGAACTTAGATAACTGTCAAAATAATAATTACTAGGATTGATTTGAAAAAACAAAAATATGAAAAAAGTAAAAAAGTAAAAATCTCTGTATGACTCTTTTTCCATTACCCATTGTTTAAAACACCAGTACGAAAAATTTTTAATTTTTTTGTGGAAAGATTTTTTCAGAAGTTCTTCTTCTAATAAAATGCAATTTTCAATTGATATTAAAGATGTTTTCTTCTCAACCGAAGCGTTTTCTTTTAAACGATAAAATTGAGTAAAATTTTGAAAGATAACAGATAATTGAGAGAAATCACTGGAATTATTTAAATCTTTAAATTTTAACCCTAAAGTAGAATATAGTTGATCCAAATTTAAGGGAAAATTTTTTGAAGTTCTTAAAAAAAATGAATTTTTTAAGTAACAAATTTTTCCTGATAAATTCATTATTTTAAAAAAATTTTAAAATAAAAAATAACTATTTGTTAAATTATAGTTAAAATATATTAAGTCGGTTTTGATTAGACAAAATTTGATTTAATAACTGTTCTTCTTCTTCTTTGGTGTCAAATACAAGATTAGACATCATATCAATTTCATTTAATTCGATGACAGTCTTAAAATCATAACCTTGACTAATTAAAAACTGTTGTCTTTTGGCTGCATAAAACATTTCCTCTGTATTTGCACTTACCAGTGAATAAAAAAAAGCTTTTTGTGATCTAAATTTAGGTCTTAGAATTCTTCCTAATCGTTGTGCTTCTTGTCTTCTAGACCCGTAATGTGAAGAAATCTGTATTATAACATTTGCTTCGGGAAGATCTATGCTAGTATCACCAATTCTTGAAATGAATAAAGTTTGTCCTTGAAATTCTTGGAAATTTTTTAAAATTTTCATCCTTTCTACAGCACCCGTAGCACCATAAATAAAGGATCTCATCATTTTGGTTGCGTAAGATCTCAACGCAAACACGTTGTCTGAAAAAACTAATATCCTATCTCCCCTATCTTCGTGGTATCGGATTAAAAAATCACATATTCTTGCCTTATTAGGATTAAGAGCACATAAAATTTGTCTAATCGAACTGGATTCAGATAAATATCTTTCATAAAATTTCGAAGGCATTGTACAGCATATTTCGGCACAACAAGCTTTTGCTAAATAACCTGATTTTTCAAGATCTAACCAATTAGCTTCATATAACTTAGGTCCTATTAAAAAACCAATATCACCGACTTTTCTATCTTCTCTTAGAAGAGTTGCTGTTAAACCAAGTTTGCAATGAGTTTTTATAGCCCCAAGAACTTTCCTAAACACATTAGCTGGAACAACGTGTACTTCATCCAAAATAACTATTCCCCATTCCCTTTCTTTAATCTCCCCCAGTAAACTAGCCGAAAGTTTTGCTCTTCGGCCTCCAAAAGATATCATTGAATAAGTTGTTACGATTATATTGGCAACTACATCTTCAGATTTTGAAAAATAACCTGCAATAAAACTTCTAATTTTGGAATGGGGGATATCGGACCACCTTAAAAATTGCTTTCGCCATTGATCTACAGACACTGTACTATTACAAATAACAAGAGCTGGTTTTTTTATAATAGAAGAAATTGTTATTCCAACAATTGTCTTTCCGGCTCCACATGGCAAAACAATAACTCCTGACCTCGCTCTTCCTCTATGAAACATTTTAGATAAAGCCTTTTCCTGATATTTTCTAATTTTAGTATGAGAAATAAGATCAATGGGGATATCATCTAAAGTAGTATCATTTGTGAAATCATATTCTTCTAGTAGAGGACAATCTAATTTTAAACATCGTCTTCGAAATAATTCTATATCATTTTTTAAAGGACAAATTGATAATATCATTTCAGATTTTGTAAAAGATTTGTAAGTTAAGACTTTATCTCTATTAGATTTATTTTTATTATTTTTTATGAAGGATTTTATGTTTAAAAAATTAATGTGTGACGTAGTGATTGTTAGTTGAAATCTCTTAAGAATATTGTCTCCCAATATAATTTTTAAAAAATTATTTTCAGGAGAATAAATATAATAAATATTTTTATAAAGGATTAGATGTAACTTTCGGTAAAGATTAGTACATAAAGAAATCATTTTTATTGCAATATTTGGAATAAAATTTTTAGAAAGAGTTTCAAGAATATAAATAATTTCAAAAGTTTCTACCCCCGAAGTAACAGCCGCATAAAGGGCATAGGGTGTTAAAATATACTCATGAATTAATGTTGTTCTTATTACTGGTTCTGAAATTGTTACTAAAAAATCTTGAATTTCTTCTAAAAACCCTGTAAATGTTTCAAAAATTAAATAACCATCAGAAAAAATCCAGATGGGTTTTTCATACGAAGACATCCAAAATTTAATCACAATTTAAGAAATGATTTGGAAAAATTTATTTTCATATTTTCATATTAAATGTTCGAAGCAAAATTAGGTCAGAGTGGACAAATTAAAAAATTAATCGAAGCGATCAAAGATATTGTTAGCGATGCAAATCTTGAATGTAATGAAAATGGAATTTCTTTACAAGTAAGTAGATATAGAAAAACTTTTTATTATTCATTCAAAACTGAAAAAAGGCAATGGATTCCTCTCATGTTTCTCTTGTTTCTTTGATAATTCCATCAGATGATTTCGATGTTTTTAAATGTGAAAAACCTATTACACTTGGTTTAAATCTAAATTCGTTTTATAAAATTTTAAAATGTTCATCAAACGATGATTCTATCTTCATTTCGAGTTCGGATGTTTCTGATATTTTAATTATAATTTTTGAAAGCATAAACAACGATAGGATATCTGAATTTGAATTGAAATTAATCAAAATTGATACCGAACCTCTGGGAATACCGGAAACCGAATATTCTGCGACAATTTCTATAACTTCATCAGAGTATCGAAGAATTTCATCAGAAATGATTACTTTAGGGGATACTATGCAAATTGGAATCTCTAAGGAGGGAATTAAATTTGAAGTCGAAGGTGATATCGGAAAAGCAACGGTTTTTCTCAAACAAATGGAGAAAGAAAATGAAGTGGATGTAGTTAAAATAAATATTTCTGAACCAGTAAAAATGGGATTTGCTCTTCGGTACTTAAATAGTTTTTCAAAAGCAACCCCACTTTGTGAAAAAATTACTTTAAAACTTTGTAAAGATTTCCCTTTGCAACTAGAATTTAAAGTTATTAAATCGGGGTTTATAAGATTTTATTTGGCTCCTAAATACGAGGAATGAAAAAAAGATTGAAAAAAATAATTAAAATAAAAATAAAGTTTTTTTATTAATATTGTTATTTATTTTTTTTTATAAAATCAAAAACAAAAGAATTTTTTATTATATGGCTGATAAAAAAATAACAAAAGTTTCCGATTACCAATCCAATTACTTGTTAATTTATAAAATAAAAAAGAAAAATTGGTTTTTAGTAATGAGATTATTTGTATTAACATGCGAAATATTTTCAATTATAAAAAAAATTTTTGAAAAACCTATTTTGGAAATATTTTTACGTAAACAAGATATTTTTCTACCACATCTTTTAAAAATAAGGCGAGATTTTAAAAATATAATTTATTTTTCTAATAAAACCAATTATATTTTAAAAATCACAACCAAATTTTTATACTGTTTTCAACATTCTATTCTTGATTCGGAGGTGAAAATTGGGAAACTGAAAAGATTTATATATTCATTTCTAAGATCAAACTATATTAAAATAAAAAATAAAAATTACGATAAAACAAAATCTACGGAATCAAAAAAAATTTCTCAAAGTCCATTTAATCTCCTTTCGTCGAATAAATTCTATTTAGATTATAATAAAAAAAAAGAAGTTCAAGATAAAATTTCCAAAGAAAATTCTTATGGAAAATTAATAAAACAAATATTTAGGTTTTTATCAAAAATCAATAAAAAAAAATTCTTGGTACTCAAATTAGAAATAATTTATTATTTCGAAAAAAAATTGAACGAAATTTCGATCATTCGAAGAAAAATATTTCAATACAGAAAACTAAATCAAATCTTTACGATCAAGTTAAAAAAAAAAAGTTTTTTCTATAAAAATGAACCAATAACTTATTCCCTAGAAAAAAGATTCCATGAAACCATTCAAGATAAATCAATTCTTATTGTGGAAAACTCTGCATTTAAATATTTTTTACCAGTTGGAATTAGCAATAATATTCTATTTTTTAGAATGAATTTTTCAAAAAAAAATATTCTTTTATTTTTATTTAAATCCAGGAGTTTTAAATTTTATTTAAAACAAAATTATTTTAAAATCAATGGATTTTTTTATCCTAAACTTACTACTGAAGTTTACAATTCGTTAGAAAAAAGAAGATTCATTAAAAAAAAAGAATTTTTATTTTATGAATTTAAGAGTAAAATTGTTCCTAAAACTAGAATTGGAAACATATCTAAGAAACTTTTTTTATATAGACTATTGGATTTAAAGATTGAATCCTTTATTTTATGGAAAAAAAGACTAAAAGATAATCTTCTATATAAAAAAAATAAAAAGAAAGGGATGAAGGGAACAATTTATAAACAGAGGTTTTTGGGAAAATTTGACCCATTTGTTTATCAGATCAAAAACTTGTTCTATTCTTTACATAAAAAATTTTTAATATCGATTTTAAAAACCAAAAGTGAAACAAAAATTCGAAAGTTGCTTTGTTTAAAATTTCAAGAGTTAAAAAGTATGGAAATAGATTTTCAGAGTTTTTCTGATTTTTTTAAAAAATTTAATATATAAAAAACGGTGTATATTCATAAAAATAAATTTAAATAGCATGAAAAGAAAAAAAAATTACTCCTACAAATTAATAACTTCTTTGAAAGAACACACGGGTATAGTTTGGTCAATTTTATGGAGTATCTCAGGAGATTTTTTGACTTCTATTGGAGTAGATTCAAGTTTAATCATTTGGGGACCCAGTAAAAATTCTATTGTTAGAAATTTTTACGAAAAATCAATAGAGGAAGTAACTTATTTTAGGTTATGGAAAAAAATTTATAAATTAGAAATGCTTCGATTGTTAAGAACTTTTCGGGGCTTGGGGAGAAAAATAAACTCGAATTACTTTTCTGTTTCTGATTTTCAGAATAAATCTTATTTAATAGAAGTTTCTTTTTTTAAATGTTTGAAAATTTGTTCCATTGAAATAAAACATTGTATCAAGGGACATTCTTCGGAAATTAAAAGTTGCCAATTCTCTTCAGATGAAATTTTATTCGCCTCATGTGGAAGAGATAGGAGTATTTGGTTTTGGAAAAACCAAAATAAGGAAAAAATAAATTGTGATTTTATTTTAAAAAACCGAGAAAGTGATATTAAATGTATAAAATGGAATCCTGTTTACCCAGAAATAACAGGTTGTTCATATGATGGGATGTTTTTTATAATTTCTTATGAAAAGGAAGAAAAAATGATTTTTGAAAACAGAATTTGTACTGCTTCAATTTTACAATCTTTTTTTGAGGTGTCAGGAAAAAGAATATTTTTAGTAAATACAGCCGGAGAATTAATTTTAATTGATTTAATTTTTTCAAAAGATTCTAAGACTTTGAACAAAAAAAAGTACAATGAAATTAGAACAATATTTTTTTCCAATAACACTATAACTTCCTCTTTGGCTATTTCATGCAAACATTACATAATTTCAATGACCAATTTTCACGGTAATATAACTATTATTAAAAATAAAAAATTGACCCAAAAATTCGATTTAAAAAAAAAAAAGATTTCACATGTGGAATTTGATTATAATTTAAAACCCTTTTTAACGACTCCACAAATTCATTTTGGAAAAATAAATTTGGTTACCTGGCACCCTATTTTTGATAATATTTTTGCATCATCTGGAGACGATTCGATAATTAATATCTGTAAATTTGAATGATGGTATAATGAAAAAAATAGGGTTGTTTTTATGTTTGAAAAAAAGAATTTATTTCTTACATTTTTTTATTTTTATTCTACGTTTAGAAAATGTCCTACAAAAAAACAAATGAAGTTGTAATTCTTTAGTTTTCAGTTCATAGTAACAAATTTTGGTATGTGATAGCAAAGGATGTTCACTGAGGTAACTATTTTTCAATTTTTTTTTTCTATAAAATTTTTTTTTTTCCATATTTAATTTAAAAATTTTTTTGTTGAAAATTTTGCCGTTTAAAATTAAAAAAAGAGATTCTTCTTTCAATTTGATTTTATTTTCAAGGAAATCCCATTTTAATACCAAAAATTTGCTAAAAATAAATAATTCTTTCATCTCATCAATTTTATTCTTTAAAAAAAGAAAATTATAGGAGTTAAAAAATTTTCTAAGAATCTGAAAATTTTTTTTTATATTAATTTTTTTACGGAATTTAGTTGTTTTACTGATCAATGTAGGTTTATTGATAAATAATTTATATTTAAACGATTTAGGTTGAAATATTTTGAATAATTTCATAGGGATCCTGGTCTAGTGGTAGGATTCTCGTTTAGGGTACGAGAGATCCCGGGTTCAATTCCCGGGGATCCCCTTTTATTATCAAAAAAATATTTTTGCTAGAGGTGGGAATATGCTTTCGAACCCACGAGGTAAGAACCATCGGATCTTAAGTAACGTTTTAACAGACGCCTTAGACCGCTCGGCCACTCTAGCATTATATGAAAAAAATACAAATAAAATATATAGTTAAAAATAAACAAAGTTTATTTACCTTCCATGGAGAAGGACACACATTGGGAAATTTTGTGAGGTATAATCTTAAAAATATTAAAGAAATCGAATTTTCAGGATACAGTGTTCCTCATCCTTCTGAAAATTTAATGAATCTCAGAATAATAACAAAAACCTCAATAAATCATGTTTCTTTGTTGATTTTTGCAATAAAAATTTCTGGAGAATTTTTAATCCTAATGAATAATATTTTTTTATTGACCTTTGAAAATTATTCCAGGGTGTTTTTATGATTTTTTAAATAGAAATTTAGGTTTATAAACACCGTTTTATTCGTAAAAAATTTAATGAATAATTTGTAAGTAATATGGTAAAAATATTTAACTTCCCATTCAACATTAATTCATAAGAATAGTTTCAAAATTGGTAGAATAATCCTGATTTTGAACGGTAGACATGCTGGAAAAAAAGCTATTATAATCGAAAATAATATTAAATCTAATTTTTATCCTTCCAATAATATCATGGTCCTTGGAATTAAAACTATTCCAAAAAAAAAACTTCGAAAAAAAGAGAATATTTCATTGAAAAAAAAATTAAGAATAAAGGTTTTTTTCAAAACTTTGAATAAAAAACACATTTTTGCAACAAGATATTTTGTAGACTTAAATTTGGAACAACAAAATTTAATTACGCAAGTTTCCAATGATCTTTCTAAATTTAAATCAGGAGAAGATAAAAAAGTTGGTTCTGGAGAAAAAATTAGGATGTTAGTTAATAACATTTTTATGGACAAATATTTTTCTGGGAAAAATAAGTGGTTTTTCAAGAAATTAAAATTCTAAATACGCCCACCGGGAGTCGAACCCGGACTGTCAGCTTGGAAGGCTGAAATCCTACCGTTGGATCATAAGCGTTTTATTTAAAAAAAATGAACGAAAATATATATAAAAATTTAAAAATCATAAGATTAAAAAAACGATATCGGCCTGGGGAAAAGGCTTTGAGAGAAATCAGAAAATTTCAAAGATCCACTGACTTATTAATAAACAAATTACCTTTTACTCGATTGGTAAAAGAAATAACCTTTTCCTTTCACCACTCTCTTCAATGGCAAGGAATAGCACTAGAAGCAATTCAACATGCTGCAGAAGATTACATTATTGGTCTTATGGGGGATGCGAATTTATCTGCTTTGCACGCCAAACGTATTACAATCATGCCAAAAGATTTACAACTGGCTAGAAGAATAAGAGGGATAGCTACAATTAATTTATTTTAAATATAATTAAAGTAAAAAAATTTTAAAAGATTATTTTGAATGTCAATCTCCTCATTTATATTTTTTAAATCCCGTTGAATGTGCATTTTCCCGAAAACATTGTCTACAAATACAAATTCCATATTTTCTTATTAAACCAGATCGATGTCCACATATCCTACATCCTCTTGATCCTTTACCATATTTTCGAGGATGAGAGTTCCATATATTTAAATGTCCCATTATTTTATTATAATTATTAATAAAGGAATTATATAAATATTATCTAATGCAAATCAAAGAGTGTGTAGCTCAGTGGTTAATTAATTTAAGAGCGTTTGACTGCAATTATTTAGTTGAATCAAATGGTCAAGAGTTCGAAATTTAATATCTCTTCACACTCTTATGAATGTTAATAAAACACCTGTCTTTATAAATGAAAAAAATTTGCGACGATCCTCTTGAATACGTTGGTTTATATGTTTTAGATAAAACATTGGGAATTGGTGCAACAGGAAAAGTAAAATTAGCAAAACATTTGAAAACAGGAGAAAAAGTTGGAATAAAAATAATAAAAAAGGATCTTTTTTATGATAAACCATCTTTAAGAATTAAGGTTCAACGTGAAATTTCGGTAATGAAGTTAATGTTTCATCCTCATGTAATCAAAATATTTGATGTTTTAGAGGATTCAAAATATCTTTTTTTAATCATTGAATATGCATGTAGAGGGGAGCTATTTAATTTTTTAGTTCAAAAAAGAAAATTAAATAATAGGGAAGCTCTCTGTTTTTTTCAACAAATAATTTCAGGTTTAGAATATTGTCATAGACATAGAATTTGTCATAGAGATCTTAAATTAGAAAATATTCTCTTAGATTTTGATTATAACATAAAAATTGCAGATTTTGGAATGGCATCCTTAAGTATTCCAGACACTATGTTGAAAACTTTTTGTGGTTCTCCTCACTATGCATCCCCGGAAATTATTTCAAACGAACCGTATAACGGTATTAAATCAGATATATGGTCTTGTGGAATTATTCTTTATGCGCTCGTAACAGGAAAATTACCTTTTGATCAAGAAGATGATAATATAAGAAAATTGTTCAACAAAATAAGATTTGAGCCTGCAAAAATTCCAAAAACTATTCCTGTTGAATGTAGAGACTTGATACGATCACTTTTGACAATAAACCCCGAAAAAAGAATCACTATCGAAAAAATAAAACAACATATTTGGTTTAAATCTATACCTCTTCCAGAGACTTGTAGAATTCCGATCCAAAATCTAAATTTAGCAAGTGTTCAAAATCCTATATCCAATCCAGATCCTGAGATAATAAATTTTCTTCTTCCTCTTCAATTAGTTAAAGATAAAAAAACTTTATATGGTATTTTGTCTACTAAAAAACCTAGTTTTTTAAGGATTTTATACCGTCAACTTGAATGGAGAAGAATCAAAATGGACTCATTCTGTGATGATAAAATTCAACAAACAACTATACGCCGGAAAAAATTACTCAAACAAAATAGAAAAGAAAATCTTACTTTATTAACAAAATGGAAAGAAACAGAATTAATTAAAAAATTTTTACTTTCGAAACCGTTAGTTAGAACCGGTATTCATCTGAGTATTAGTAAATAAAAATAAAATTAGCTAAATTTTTTATTTTTTTATTAGTATGTTTGAGGAAAATTACTGGCCGCGGATCTTGAAAGAATTCGTGGGTAATTCAAAGTCAATTTTGAAATGTAAGTTTAAATATACCATAATTTCTTAAACTTGTTTTTTATTTAAAAGATGAAAATAAATTTTTAAAGTACTGAACTTTCTCAAAAAAAATGAAGCAATTAGTTTACTGATTTATGGTCCATTTGATGTTAGAAAAACGATGATAATAAAAGGGCTTTGTCGTCAGTTTTTCGGAAAATTAGAGAAAACCCAAACCATGTACATTAGTTCCGTTGAAAGACTTCATTCTATAAATCTAAATAAAAAGTTGGATAATTTTCAAAATAGTCACTTTTGTTCTAAAATATTTCCAAAGATAATCATTCTCGAAAATTTTGAATCTTTTGGAAATTTGGCACAATTGGGTATGAGAGAAAGGATGGAACAAAAAATTAGAAAAACAAAATTCTGGGTTACAACAAATTTTTTTTCTAAAATTAATCAAGCAATTCTGTCTAGATGTTTAAAAATATTTCTAAATTTCATTTTTCCTAACTTAATTCTCCTAAGATGGGTAGAAATTCTTAATAAAAAAAATAAAGCATTTTCTTTGGAATACTTACAAATTTACTTAAACTTATTTCATAGAAAAATAGTAAAACAGTCAAAAATTATATCTCAATTTTATATTAAACGAACCACCATATTTTTAGAAAGACCATTTTTCCAATTTATTAAATGTATCGTTATGACATCTTTTAATAGTTTAATAAAAGAAGAAAAATTAGTGTCATTAAGAAAAAATAAAACTATTTTATTTCCAAACATTTTTTTGCAATATAAAATGTTAAAAAACCTAAAAAAAAATTTATATCGCGTTCTTCCCTTGATTGATTATTAAAAAAAATTTTATCACATAGAATTCGTTTCGTTATTTTGTTTTATTTTGAAATCTTATATTAAAATCCATCATTAAAATTATTAAAAGTGCTACAGGAAGTTCGCAGTTTTTAAATAGAGGGTCTTTTTTTAAAAATAAAAAACAGTCTATGCCTGAAATGTACCAATTTGTTTTAAAAATATGGTTTTGAAATTGTTTATAATTTTTAATAAAATTTTTTTTTTTTTTTTTTTTTGCTGGTTTTTGATGTTCTTTAATATTTGATAGATTTTGTTTTTCATTTTTTTCTTCAAAAAATCTCATTTCTGATGGTTTATATTGACACAAACATAAGGTTGCTTTTTTAAGTTCCTCGATCCTTCCTGTTAAAATTTCATTTAATAGAGTCATTAGCGTTTTATTTGCCCTAGAGAGAATATCTTCTGTTTGTTGTGTTTTTTTTTCCTCTTCAATAGAAACTAAAGTTTTAGTTAAAAAAAAATTTTTTGAATTTTGGTTTTTTAAAGTATTCTCAAATATTTTTTTTTTAGTCTTGAATTTTCGAATTGAGAATTTTATTTTATTTTCAAGTTTAGATTTAAGTTGGAAATCTCGGAAAGCTTTTATTTTTTTATAAATTATGTTGTTTTTTCCCCAATCATCAATTATTTTATTTTTAAATAACCCTCTTTTCATTGAAGTTTCAGCAATTCCAATAATAATTGTTTTTATTTTTCGTTTAAGTATTTTGAAAATAAAATCTAAAGCTTTTTTGGAAAATCCTTTAATGGAATTTTTTTTTGATTCTTCTGTAATCATATCTAATAAAATTTTAGGGTTAAATAGGTGATAATTTCGACTAATTTTTTGTATTTTCCGTAAATAACGATTTTTATCATATTCAAAGAACCAAAAAAAATGCTTATCTTTTGATTTTTTAAAATTCTTGATAAAATATAAAGGTTTTTTTTTTCGAGCGAAAATATTTTTATAAATTTTTCCTCCTATGTTCAAAAAACTCTTAATCTGTCTTGTTTGAATAGTGCCGTAATCAGAAAAAAAGAAGATCAATTTTTGAAAAAAAAAAGAAAATTTTGTAAACTCGTCATTTAGATAACAGTTTTTTTTTTCTTTAATGAAATTGTTTTTATAAAACTGCATTTTTAAACCATTAACTTGTTTTATGTTTTTCTCGTAAATTAGGTTTTTTTTTTTATTTTTAAATCTCTTTAAAAAGATTAAGCAAAGTTTTTTTATAAAAATTAATTTTTTTGAAAACAAATTACTCTTTGTGGGTAGTATTGTTAATCTCATATTTTTAATGGAGAAATGAAAATAATTTATTAAATATAAAAAACTTTAATTTTAGATCAGATGGAATCATTAAATGGATTCAATTCAATAGGGATAAGAAAAGATGGTAGGTGTTCTTCAATTGGTAGAGCTATGACAATTTTAATTGGATCAAAAGGAGGTTTTTGTGATATAACAAAAGGACAAACCAGGTTGATCGTCTATAGTTTTATTTCACCTTCTGTTATTCTCAAAAGGGTTTTATTTTCAAAAATTTGTTTTAGTTTTAGATTTTTTTACCAAAATCTAACGAAAAAAGGATTTTCTAATTTTCAAAATAAATTAAAAAATTTTTTATTTTTAACTTATTTAACTGCTCCGATAACCAACTTTCTTAAGGATAGTTGTTTCCAGCAAAAAACTTTAAGATTATTAAGTTATAAACCTAAGATTGAATTCAAGTTCGGTATATTAGAAAATGACGGAAATTTACAAGATATAATGAATTGTGGAATTGGAATGACAATAAATTCTCTGGAACTACCTTTTGTTGATTTTTTTGGACAAAGTGGGGTAATAAAATGGGTTAATAATAAATCATATTATTTTAAATTAGAGGGGGGATTTTTTTTTTCAAACAGTTTTTCGATTCAAACAGGTTTGGAGGAAAATTCTTTGGTGTTATTTGATCCTACTTTCTTAGAAGAGTTTAACGGAGATTCCCAGTTATTCGTTTCTATTATAAAAAGAGGTTGTATAAAAAACATTACATATGGATATGAATCTGGGTTATCAGAAGAAAATTTGTTTAATATTTATAAAATATCCTTAAAAAACTTTTCTTTTTTCGGAAATTTAATTAAAAAACTTTTGCTTCAAAAAACTAAAATATCAACCTATAAAGAAACAATATTAATATCTTAATTTTAATGTTCCGTATCTATTGTAAAATCTTTGTAATTTTAAAAAAATCATAAATTATCATCTTTTTCAATTAACTGGTTAATGATCATATCTGATTTCCCTTGTTTTCTTAAATTACCATTGATAACATATACAAAATTTTTATCGATATTATCAGCTATTTTTTCTTTTTTAATTGATATCTGTATCGAAGCGTGGTCTGATGCTGTTATAATCTGCTTAGTAAAAGAACATTTCCTTGGAACATATCCTAAATTATTGCTCATATGAATTTAAACCTTTATTTTATGAAAATAAATATATTTATATTAATAAATGTTATAATACTCATAATATTTAAATACTAAATTTATTTATTTTAGCCATAAATCTCGGACCAATTTCTACCAGGCAAAACTGATTCTTAATTTCTTTATTGGTTTGATTTTTTTTATTATTACAAATTTGATAAATCCGGAGGAAAATTTTCGATCTAATATAAAAAAATGAAATTATATGATCGAATGAAGGTAGTAAATTTGGTTCGGTTAATTTTGATTTAAAAAAAGATAGTATTAACTTTTTGAATATTTTTAAATCAGGTCTTTCTTTGAAAATAGTGTCAAATAATACAAGAGATCTAGAATTTCTATCAAAATTGCCAAAAAAAAACTTTGAGCAATTTTGAGTCAAATTCAAAATTTGAATTTTAATCATCATTTCGTTTTTTTTTTGTTTTAACATGATTTCTGAACTCCTTTTTTTTTTATTATAACTCGCTATCATAACCGTTAAGGTTTCAGAACTAAGTATTTCATCTAAATTGTAAAATTCTCCTTTTTTTAAACAACAGATAATTTTACATCGAGGAACTAAAGAAACAAAACTAATAAGAAATTTTTTGAAAACATTCGGTATACGCCCAGAAATGATTAAAATAGAATTTTCTACACCATCCTTTTTTTTGAAAATTAATTCTATTAACTTTTCGAAATTTTCCATATAAATTAATCAAAAATTTTCTTCTATTCTTAAAAATATGATAGCAAAAATATTAATAAATAAAACTTTTTTTAATTTAATTTCAAAATTAAAGCAAAAAAAAATGAATATTATCAATTCGCGTCAAAGAAAGTAAGTATTTTATTTAATTATTCTACAAATTTTAAATTTTTTTGGAAATTTTTAATAATAAAATTAAATTAAAGAATTTACAATAATGGTGTTATTTTAGGTTACAAAAGAAGTCTAAGAAATCAAAATATGTCGAAAATAAGAGTAAGAATTCCCATAGCAAATGATATGAAAGGTCAAAAAAAATTTTTAGGGGCAAAAATATTTTACATTAAATCGAATGGTCAAAAAAAACCTAAAACCTTTTGGGGTAAAATAATTTCTCTCCATGGAAGATCAGGTGTTTTTTTAGCCAGATTTAAAAAACAAGTTTCTCCAATAGAAATAACCTCACGAGTTTACATAATTCCGAGAAATTTACTTAAACAATAGGTTTTCTTAAAGAATAGTAAAAATTATGCTTTTTTGCATGTTACAATTGAGTTTGTTTTATTATGCAAACCTACAAAGCAATAGGGTTCTTTACCAAATCTAATATGGTTTTGATTCCAAAAAATTTAAAAACGGGAAATTTAAGTTTTAGAAATAAAAAGATGGAAAAAAAATTAATAATGAACTTTGAAAATTCTAATTTATTAAAATCAACATTTATTCCATTTAAAATCTTGATAAATAAATTTTTTGAAAAAAAAAAAAACGCAGTAGCTTCTGATAGAAATTTTTCTGGAAATAATTTTCAATCATTTGAAACTAAAAGTGGGATCCAAATTGTTGATTTTTTGGTTGGTGAAGGTACGTCCCCCTCTTGGGGAACTTTTGTAAAAGTTAATTATGTTAGTTACATAACAGATAAAGAAACAATTAAAAAAATTGAATCTACATTTGATAATAAAGAAACCTTCACATATCAACATGGAACCGGCGAAATAAACTTAGCTTTCGAAGAAGGACTCCATTCTATGAAAATTGGAGGAAAAAGGAGATTAATTGTGAAAATAGATTCCGAAACCAATACAATTGATAAGGGACCAATCCCTTCATCAAGTGGAATAAGACAAGAATTAAAATTGTTTTTAAAAAAAAATTTTCAAAATACTAATCTTTTTTTAATTTATGATATTGAATTAGTTGAAATATTTTCACAAAATATTTAATAAAAAAACCTTATTCGGATTCTATTTTTTTTATCGTTATTTAAATTATCAACCAATAAATTTTTTTAAATTAAATATAAATTTAAATATAAATTCAATAAACCACAAAAATATCAATGTAATGAAGTTAAAAAATCGAGTTTGTAGTGAATTTAATGTCGAATCTTTTCTTAAAAAATAAAAATGCAATAACCAATCAATTTGATTTTGGAATTTTTTATCTGATTTTTGTATCTAAAGAATTCTTTGAAAAAATTTTTTTATTTGATATTTTTATTAATTTTAAATTAATCTTAACGAAATTTTTCAAAAAAATATACTTCAATAACAGCTGCATAGGGAATTAGAAAATGATTGAAACCATTTTAGAAGAATAATATTTCTAGAAGTTTTTGTTTTTTTACGGTTTTGTGAAAAGATATATAACGAAATTTCCTATTTTAATGTCATCAAAATCATTTTTAATTTTACATTTGTCGTATTTTTCAGGAAAAAAACATATGATTTTAAAAATTTAAACATAAAATTTTCTAAAAAATGAAAAAAGTCCCACGAATCAATATTTTATTCAATTTGTTGAATTTCGGAAAGGGAATTGTAAAAAAAAAAAAGAATTACACCAATGTATGATTGAAAAATATAGAACCAAAAAAATTTATTTTTTTAAAATTTAATCTACTAATAAAAATGGATAAAAGATTTTTGTTCAAACTAAATATCCGCTCGTCTCAACCATAAAAAAGCTTTTAAAACGTTATTTCAACATCTAATTTTTATGATAAACAATTAAAAAATGTTTCATATGTTTTTATGGGGAAAAACAAAAGAAATTTTCTATAAAAAAAAAAGAACAATTTCCTTTCACGAAATCATCTAATTTTATCATCCCATTCTAGAATTTATAAAACATTTTTTCGGGAATTTCCTTTTTTCTTAGGAATTTTTTTTATATTTTTAACTAATTAACTTTGGTTATTAGAATTATTTGAACTTTTTTCAAAAAACATGACTAACTGATAATTTATTTTCTTCTTTTTAAAAAAGTCATATTCTTTTTTTCTTTTTTTTGGTTGACATCTTTTTGGTTAGTCGATAAATCGGCTTCATCTTTTATAACATCACCTAGACTCTTTTGTAAACTTAATGAACCAATTAAAATAAATCCCGCGAGAGCTACAAAAATATGATCGACTTTTTTGAATTTATTAAATTTTTTTTTTTTGAAAAAACATAAAAACTAATCACTTACAATTGGTAGATAATTCCATTATATAATAAAAAATTTTGAGGGTTCTAAAAAATTTAAATTAAAATTTTTATTTTAAAAAAATTATATGCACATTTTTCCCAGAGATTTTAAGGCTTGTTGAATTTTTTGGAAAAATCTGTATTTTTCTTGTTCATCCTTTGATTATATTTTAACCTTCTTAAAGCTCTACCTTTTGGTTGCTTTTTTTTGTCTTTTTTTTCTACAACTGGTGTTTGACTTTTTACTTTTCCTGCTCTTGCTAATGACCCATGTATTTTTCCTAATAATTTAGGGACTGGGTTTATATTAAATCTTGCGTGAAAAAAGTAACTTACCCATAATGTAAAAAAATTAAAATATTTAATGGAATATATTTTTTATTTTTTAATGAAACAATTAATTAAAATACAAACTTGTTTCCAATATATTTTCTTAAAAAATTTGAAACACAAAATCATATTTCGACGAAAGCTTAATAAAAGACGAAATATAAAATATATTATTTTTAAAGAATGTTTAAAAAAATTTTCGAGATTTATTTCATATTCCCCTATATTTATTAACAACTTTTATTTACAATTTCAATATGCAAATTTTTTAAAATTTTTATTAATTGATTGTGTTTTAATAAACAATTGGAGTAATTTTTTTCCCAAGGAAATCGGAAAACAAGGGAAAAATTTTAAAATATTGACAAATAAAAATTTAAGTACCCTAAATATAGAAAAAGTAAGCAAAACTATTGAATTTGGAATCCAAAATGAATTTAAAATTGAGTTATGGATAAATTTTATGTATTTTAAACAACACAATTATTTTCACTTTCAAAAGAATAAATTTTTAGAATATTTAGATAGAATTTACTCCAAAAAAAATCTCCTATTGCTTAATTTATCCTTAAATCTCACTTCGAGTCACTATTATAATTTGAAAAAATGTATTTCACCCAAATCAAAAAAGTTAAAATGGTTTTTTTTTTTAAAACTATTAAAGCTACAACAAAACTTTATTCCAAATATTTACTTTTTTTTAAATGGTAAAAGCTTTTTTTATCTCCAATTTTCTATTTTTTTCAGATCCTTTAACGTAAAACAAGAAAAAACAACAGAAAAAAAATATGGACCAAGAATTGTCGTTTGGTACAAAAAATGGTTATTTTTAACAAAAATAAAAAACATTAAGGAATTTATTTATTTTTGTTCGATACTTAGAATTCTTTTTTATCTAAAAAAGATAAAATTTCCCAAAAGCGAAAATAGTGAAAAAAGCAACAAATTAAACTTACTTATTGATCCAAAACAGATATCACTTATAATTAGTTGGGAAAAAAATATAGACCATTTAAAAATACTGATTTTTTCTGAAACGAATCATTTTTTTCAAGGAAATGATTTAGTATTTGTTCAGAAAAAATTTAAGAAATGGAAAGTAAAAAATTTTTCTAATGAATGGTTTTTTCCAAATTTTAAAAACTTTTACTTTAAAATAAATTGCAAAAATAAAATATTTTTAACAAATTTTATCAAAACTATCGCTAGTAAGGAATCAAAATTTAAAAAATATAAAATCAAGAATATTTTATCCGAAAACTTGTTTTTTATTTGTTTTATCCTAAACAAATTCTTTATTGGGTATTTGGATTGTTTTTTGTCTATGTTTCTAATGTCAAATAAAAACCAAATAAACGAAGATCATCATATTTTATTTGTTTACCAGATATATTATGAAAATATTCTATTTTTGTAAACATTTAAAACTAAATTAATTTAGGTAAAGTATAGGATTTTATTAGTATTTCTTTTGAGTTTTTATAAAAAGAAAAACAGAATTAAAAAAATTTCCCAATATTATTTTTTAATGTTAAATTTTGTTTCCATACTCATTTAATAAAGATTTTTTTGAATTTTCAAAAAAAAAAACCTTTGAAATTGATTTTTTACCCTCCTCATTTCGTAAATTAATTTGACTTAAAGCTAACTGGTTTATTTTAATTAAAGAGGTTGTTGAAAAATTTCCCAGATCAAGGATTTCTTTGACTTTTGGAGTTTTGTAAAAAAAAAATTTTTTATTAAAGTTTTTTTTAAACTCTTCTAATTTTAAAAACATTAAATTTCCACCATTTTTGCTCTTATACAAATGGATACATTTTCGAATAACATTTCCTATTTTAAATTCATTTTCTTCTTCAAAGTTTATTTTTTCACACAATTCAAAATAACCCGATAATTTTTCATTTTTTTGTTCAGCCTTTTCTAATTTTTTTAAGGAAAAAAAATTTTGGATCAAAATGGTCAAAAAAAAAATTTTTTTCGAAACTACTTTTTCAATAAAAATATCACTCTTTTTGGGAGAAAATTGGGGTTCAATTAACTCAAAAAATTTGAGATTTATGAATGGAGGCATATAGTTAAAATTTATATCTATCTTTACTTTTTTGATTTGGTTCAATTTTGAAATTTTAAATTTGTTGGATATTTTCATTTCCATTCTAATTTTTCCTCTTCTTATTTTTTTGGATTGTTTTTGATATTTCTCATTTGGTGTAAATTTTTTTAAAATCCAATTTTTGGTCATAAAATTTTTATTATTAGAAATATAAGAATAATGAAGTAAGGGAAAAAGATTTTTTATCAAAGAGAAAAATTCGAAAAAAATTTTTTTTGAAAAAAAACGATTAATTAAAATATTGGTCGATATTTTTTTCTCATCATCTTTTTCCCAGTAAAAATATTGAAATTCATTCCAATAAATTAATTCCATTGTGTTATCTGATTAATTGTTATCTAATAAATTTAAAATATAAAATTTATTACGTTTTAATATTTAATTATCAAAGTCGATTTTTTCAAAAATTTTGAATCTTTTAAATAATTTAAATTATTTATTTTGGGACTCCAATGTTAAAAATATTTTTTTTGATCTAATATCAATATCTTTCCTGGCTTTTTTGGAAATATATCTTTTTCCAGTTATATCTTTTTCAATAATTTTTAATCTTTCTAGTTCATGAAACGCAAGTCTCACAACTTTACCCCCAGAATTTTTTTTTGTGGATGGTTTTGATCCCCTTTTTTTTTTACCACCAAAAATTTTTCTCAATTTCCCTACTCCCTGACCTCCATTAATATAAAGTCTTCGAACTAATGAAGCTAAGCGAAAATAAATCCAATCATTACTTGCAGGAGAATATATCTTATGTGGTCCACTTTTTATAATTTCGATCCAAGATGGAAACTGAATTTGACCACTATTTTTAAGAAAATTTGCATAAGTAGAAATAAAAATTGAAGCAGGGATGTCACGGAGTGTCATCGAACTGCTTTGTTTATTAATGTTTTGCATTTAAAAGAAAAAGTTGTTCCTGATTTAATTTTAATAATTGGTGTTTAGTATTTGTGTTTTAGATATTAAATATTATTATACAATGGGACGATCAAAAGGTAAAAGATCAAATACTCGTAATTCTTATTCACGTGCTTTTAAAAAACACGGTCAGGAGCACAGTTCAACGTATATTCGAAACTTTAAACTCGGAGAAAATGTTGACATTTCCGCAAATTCATCGATTCAAAGGGGACTTCCGTATAAATTTTATCATGGAAAAACAGGTAAAATTTTTTCAATAACAAAATTCTCTGCCGGGGTTAAAGTTGAAAAAAAAGTGGGTAATAAAAGAGTATTGAAAAGATTAAATATAAGAATGGAACATCTAATAAAAAGTAAAACTAAAATCAAATTTTTTGAGAAATTAAAATCAAGAGATACAATTAGACGAATAGCACATTTACAAGGTATAAAATCTACAAACTTTAAAGAAATTTTATTTGATAGGGGGCAACAACATTTAGTGTCCTTTAATAAAATTATTTACGTTGATCCAGAACCATATAGTATAATAGTTTAAAATTCTTAAAATCAATTGAATAACTTAAAACTTAAATATTGGTTTAATTTTATAAAATTTAAATATCTAGAATTTCTTTATAATCAAAAAAAAAAGATTTTAACATATGTAGGGTTTCTTTGTCAATATTTATCTTATTTTCAGTTGCAATGATATCTAAAAAATCATTTGGTTCGTTATTATTAGTTAAATTTTTTTCTTTTAATTCTACATTCAGACCTTTTATTCCTCCTCTAGATAATCGCTTCATTAAATGTGTAACAAAACCTGCAATTTTATTTCTAAGTCCTTTTGATGGGATTAAAGCAACCTCATCACAAAATCTTTTGTTTATTTGGAAATCAGTAGTGAGTAGTGAGTAATATTTTTCAATTAAAAATCTAGCCGATTTTTTTACTGTCTTTGTTCTTACACGTCCCTTTAAATTTTTTGTTTAGGGATTTTTTATTTTCAAAAATAAAGAAATTTTTAGTGGTTTTTGTTACTTACCATATTAATTTTATTTTTTTTAAATCTAATATTTATTTATATATTTAAAATTGAGATTTTAGGAGATTAAAGGAAACAAATCTTTTTCTATATGGATAACGAGTTTTAATATATTCAAAAAATATAACAAAATTAGATCAAAATTAGGTCCCTTTTTTTCAAAATTCAGTAATTCCACGAATTTAGTGGATTTTTTTTTGGAAAAAAATTCTTCCCTCATATTCCTGTATTTAGGTAAAAAATTTTTCTGTTTAAAAATTTTACGGGAAAATTTTGAAAAAGAAGTGAAAAGTTGGAACCAGTTTGTTAGAATATTGGTGCGAAAATTTTTTATCCATTTTCCAGAATCTCTTAGTACTTGTTGAATTCCGATATTTTCTGATTCAAGCATTCCAATAGAGATTTTTTTTTTTTGGAAAAGTTGAAACTTTTGAGAATTTTGTTTTTTAATCAAATATGCTTCTAGTATCAAACCATTAATATACCTATCAACCCAAATCAAAATGAATAAAGGTTTTTTTACATAACCAATAAATATCTGGTTGATATTAGAATCATTATCTGTGATTTTTTCACAAAAAGAATACCAACCTATTAAACATTCTCTTCTATTTATTTTTTTATGCATTTCTAACATTTTATCAATAAAACTATGGTCAATAAACCAAATTGAACCATTTTCCTCAAATGGTACCTTAAAAGAAGAGAGGCAACTTAGGACTTTTTTTTTTTCTGATCCCAGAATACAACCGACAGACCTCCTTTAACAATTTTTATTTAATAAATAATACAAAACTATAATTTTTTAAAAAAACTTACAATTTATTATTTCGACTACAAATATATCCAGATACAACACTCGAATTATCATCCAAGGATTGTAGTGACCCCAAAATAGCAGTAGGATGAATAAATATTTTTTTTTCCATTAACAATATTAAAACAACTGTCTTTGAATATTTAATGGAAACGGCTTTTGGTATAACGTGTAAAAATTTTGTTTTACTGGTATCCGATACAAATTGTCCTAGAAGTTTAGTTAATCAAAAAACCGACATAGATAAAATAATCGAAATTGGGAATAAAAAAATGGTAATTTTTTCAGGAAACTCTGGGGATATTTCGTACTTTGTTGATTTCGTACAAAAAACCATACAGTTGTATACTTTAAAAACCGGTTACACACTATCTACACACTCGATAGCTAACTTTTTAAAAAAAGAATTATCTGAATCTTTTAGAAAAAGCGGTTTAAATATAAATTTAATAATTGCAGGATACGATGATTTAATCGGTACTTCTCTATATTATCTTGATTATACAGGAAATTTGCAAAGAATGAACAATTGTATTCAAGGATATGCAGCTTTATTTATTTCTTCTACATTAGAAAGAAATTACTCCAACAAAATGGATTTAAAAGACGCCATAATTCTAATTGTAAAATGTCTTACTGTTTTGAAAAAAAGATTTATCATGTATCATTCAGGTTTTGTTTTTAAAATTATAGATAAAAATGGATCTAGACCTCTTTGTATCGTTTAATTATTTAAAAAAATTTGTTTAACAGTAAATCAAATCCATGTTTGTTTTTTTTTTTCGGTTAATTATTAAATCATAAGCCTTTTTAAAATCTCGTTGTTCTACTAAAAGTCTGTGATTTTTTAAGGCTAAAAGAGCAGCTTCTGTACAGATACCTCGGATATCAGCACCTGTTAAACTATTATTGGAAGTTAAAAAGTCATCAATTCTAATCTCTTCTTTTAATTTCATTTTTTTAATATGTACAAAAAAAATTTTTTTCAGAGTTTTTTCATCTGGTAATGGAAATTCAATCTTTCTATCGATTCTACCGGGTCTTATAAGTGCAGGATCAAGGGTATCTATACGATTGGTCGCCATAATTATTTTTAGATTGTCTTTGTGATCAAAACCATCGAGTTGATTGAGCAATTCTAACATGGTTCTTTGGATTTCTTTTTCTCCACCACTTGTTGAATCGAACCGTGCTGTGCCTATTGCATCAATCTCATCCATAAAAATAATTGACGGGGATATTAGAGATGCGATTTTAAAAATTTCTCTAACTAATTTAGGACCTTCTCCTAGGTATTTTTGAACTAATTCAGATCCCGTAACTCGTATAAAACTAGCTTTTGTACTATTAGCGACTGCTTTCGCTAATAGAGTTTTTCCCGTCCCTGGTTCCCCAAAAAGAATCACTCCTTTTGGGGGTATAACTCCCATATCCAAAAAAAGTTCGGGGTTATTCAATGGCAATTCAACTGCTTCTTTTATTTCTAAAATCTGTTCATAAAGTCCCCCAATATCTTCAAACGTTTGAGAAGGAGCAACTTCTACTTTCATAAGGTTTACCACCGGATCCAATTGATTTTCTAACAAACCAATAATTGAAAAAGACTTCACATTTAGTAAAACTTGATCTCCAGGTGTTATTTTTTCAGAATCAATAAAAGAGCAAATATCAACATAAAATTCTATTCCAAGGTTTGTGGATATAATGGCTTTATTGCAATCAAGTTTTTCTTCAATTACTCCAACTATATTAGGATTTCCTTTTACTTGATTTAATATATTTGAATGAAAATTATTTTTATCTTTGTGAAGACTGGAGTAAAATTTTTTCTCTAACATAAGAAATTCTTGGATCTTTTCTAATTTATATAGATTCTCTCTCATAAATTTGTCCTCAAAGTTTTTTGGTATTATCCGAGATGCCTTTTCCTTGAAAAATTTTTTCCAATTTTCGTTTTTTTGAGACGACATTTAATTAATTTTTTTAAAAATAAATTATAATTTAGAAATTTTTTTATTTTCTTCCCTTACAAAGAATGATAAACTTCTTATAGGAGTCAATTAATATTGAAAATTTAAATAAGAAGGTGTATATGTAATTTTCAGTTATTTTATTGATATTTTTGGTATTCTAAAATTCTTTAATAATAATCTAAACGTTATTTTTTGAATTTGATATCTTTGGTTCATAGATTCTCGTGTAACTTCCTATGTCTCCTTGGTTAGCAATAATGGTTTTCCGATAATTTAGATTGTTAAAAAATTGAATAGACGATATAATCTCCCCAAATCCTAAATTTATCCCGGTAGTTCCTACAATAAAAACACCTTCTCCTCGAAGTAGTTTTCCTTTGGTCCACCCAAGATTTGCCTGTGGGAGGTGAAAACCACGTAAAAACTGAGATTCACCATGTCGAGTACAACCTAAGGAATTGGATGGGGGGAACTCGGTTGTTAATTTTAAAAAAGGAACAGTTAACCATAACCTTTTGGTATGGGTATAACGGGCAATACAGGTCCCCGAAGAGGCAATTTGATGTTCTTGAAAATGGTTCGTATAGCGTGTTATCCCAATAAGGGTTTCATAGACTCTAAATTTTTGAATTCGGAAAACTTCAAGATTTTTTGTTTTTTCTTTTATAAAAAGATATAAATTTCCTTTTTTATATTTTACAATTTTTAAGAATAAAAATTTTGCCTCTTCAAATGTCAAACTTCTCATAGGCGAAAAAAAAAGAGGAACCCTCAATGAAAAAAGGTGTATGACTCGAAATAAAGATGAAAATATAAATTTAAGTAAAGTCGAATTTTTTTTCCAATCATTTTCTGAGATTGTTTCTTCTTCTCGTTCAAATATTTCAACTCCATTTTTACATAGTCAGTTCTCCAATAAAACTTGTTCTGGTGGTTTGCTTGATTTTAAACTTGGACCGATGGATAATTCTTCCTGTATATCTTGTTTAAAAAGTTTTAAGGAATGTTCTGGACATTTTGGATTTTTAAAATTATTTCTTCCAGTATTTAATATTGGGTATTTAAAAGCTATCTATGGAATTCTTCAGATTATTTGCAAAAACTGTTCGAGAATTTTATTAAAAGAAGGGAAAGAATATCAAAATATTCAAAAACTTGTTCAAACACTAAAAAAAAAAGATAAAATTTCTAGAATTAAATCAATTTCATTTATTGTAGAATTCTGTAAACGCCAGAAATTTTGTCCTCATTGTAATTCAAGAAATGGTAAAATCCGAAAAATTGGAAATTGGAATTTCATTCATGAATTAGAATTCAATAATATTAATGAACACAAACATCAAAAATCCTCAAGTTTTGTAAGTTTAAAGCCACAAGGGATAGATAATATTCTAGATCCCCTTAAAGTTTTTTTGATTTTTCAAAAGATAGATAGAAAAGATTTTGAATTACTAGATTTTGATCCATCTGGAACAAAACTAGAAAATCTTTTGTTCTGTATTTTACCCATTCCACCTTTGGTCGTAAGACCCACGGTTTCCATATCTACTGGAGTAACAAATGAAGATGATCTTACAATTAGATTAGTAGAAATTCAAACTTTAAACCTAAAGATTAAAAAACTTTTTTTTTCTGGAAATGAAATAGAAAATTTATGGGAAATATGGAGTATTTTGCAAATTGAATGTGCTTTATATCTGAATTCTGAAATTTTCACAAATGAAGCAGATAATAAAAATTTGACTGGAATTTACCAACGCTTAAAAGGAAAAAATGGAAGATTTAGAGGAAGTCTGGGTGGTAAGAGGGTAGATTTTTCCGGTAGAACGGTTATATCTCCTGATCCAAATATTGGATTAAATTTAATCGGATTACCAATTACTTTAGCTTTAAAGTTAACTTTTCCGGAAAAATTAACAAAGTTTAATCATGAAAGACTTAAGAGGTGTTTAATTAGGGGATCGGGTTTCTACCCTGGAGCAAATTGTTTAATCGGGGATAATTGGAAAAAAAATCTTTTATATAATATTGATTCAAAAATCCCAACGGATCTAAAAGAAGGGAATGTTCTTGAAAGACATATTAAAGATCATGATATAATTCTATTCAACAGACAACCGTCTCTCCATAGAATTTCAATTATGGCCCACAGAGTTAGAATAATGACAGGAAAAACTTTTAGATTAAACGAATGTGTTTGTAAACCCTATAATGCCGATTTTGATGGAGACGAAATGAATATTCATGTTCCTCAAACTCAAAAGGCTAGAGCAGAAGCAATATCTTTAATGAATCCAATTAAAAATTTTAAGACACCCCGAAACGGGGAACCTATGATCGCTTCCACACAAGATTTTTTGACATTTTCTTATATCTTAACTTCAAAAAATATTTTTTTTTCATATTCAGATATATTAAAAATAATTGGAATTATTCAAATTGAAACATTGAAAGAAACATTACCTCCTCCTACTATTATAAAACCTTTAGTTTTATGGACAGGGAAGCAAATATTTTCTCGAATCTTCCTCTCAATTAAATCAATTTTAAATTCAGGATCAAAAAAAATTAAAAGTTTTGAAAGAACACGAGTTTCATATAGTTTTGAGGAAAAAACTTATTCTTTAAATGTTAAACAGTGTTCCCCTTTTATGTGTCCTTTTGATGGATGGGTAACAATAAAAAATAACGAACTTTTGGGGGGAAGAATAGGGAAAACGTCAATTGGTAGTGGAAATAAAAACTCAATACTCTCGGTAATCGAGAATTATTTTTCAGATTTTTCTCTCGCTCTATCACTTCTTAATATGAGTCAATTAACTTACGAATGGTTTTCTGATTTCGGTTTTACAATATGTTTAGATGATATGATTCCGAATTTTAAAAAAAAAAAACGAAAATTTTTTTTCATCAAATCCTTGATAAATTTAAATTGTGCTCTAAAATTTTATAAACCTTTTGAATCTCAGGTTCTGTTGAATCTAAACGAAAGAGAAGAAAATAAATTAAATGGAATTTTAAAAAAAATTAGAGAAAAAATTGGGGGGATTTGTTTAGATAAAGAACAGTATAATATGAATCCTATACAACTTATGTTTTTGGCAGGATCAAAAGGTTCTCTTTTGAATTTTACTCAAATGACATCTTTTTTGGGGCAACAGACACTTGAAGGAAAAAGAATTAATGGAAATTGTTTTATTTCAAAAATAACAAATAAAAAAAATAAAGTTTTTGAAAACTCTATTATTCATTGCGGATTTGTAAAAAGAAGTTTTTACCAAGGTCTTGATAATTTAGAATTTTTTTTTCACGCAATGGCTGGTAGAGAAGGTTTAGTTGATACAGCGGTTAAAACATCGGAAACAGGATATATTCAAAGAAAATTGTCAAAAACTATGGAAGATTTAGTAGTTTTTTATGATTCAACAGTAAGAACTTCTTGTGGAAGACTTATTCAATTTAATTATGGAGAAGATGGGATAGACCCGGAAAAAGCGTCTAAATTTACTCAGATTTCCAATCTAAACCCTCAAAATTTCCAAATCACAAATAGCAGAAATTTTTTTGAAATTAAAAATTTTGAAATAGAAATTTTTGTTAAGGCACATGCATTAACTTTCATCAATTCTAGTTTCTTCAATAATAGTTTTAGGATAAGATTTCTTAAATTAGAAAGAAATTTAAATATTTTCAGGAAAACATCTTTTGATAAAATTGAAAATTTCTTGAGTTTAAGGAAAATAACTTTAAGCCAAGTATTTATACAACCTGGAACAAGTATCGGGGCTTTAGCAGCTCAAAGTATAGGGGAACCATGTACTCAAATGACTTTACAGACTTTTCATTCAGCCGGAACGGGAAGTGTGAATATAACCCTTGGTGTGCCCAGAATAAACGAGATACTAAATGTATCTAAAACTTCTCAGAACTCAAAAATTATAATAACTCACCCTTCCTTCAACCATAAAATAAAATTCATGAAATTAAAACTCTGGTTACAGAAACTCAAAATGAAAATAATAATTGAAAAAATTTCGGTTTCGTTTCAAAATTGTCATATTTTTACCTTTATTAAACTTAAGAAAGACATTCTATTTTTGACTGGAATTTCAGATGTTTATAATCTAATATGCAATAAATTAAAAAAACAAAAAAATTTATGGAAAAATTCAACCTTTTTCTTAAATCGAAAATTTGGTGAAATACGGATTAATTGGTTCACTCAAATTGAAAGAAAAAAGGATTTCATTTTGACAGCATATAAGTTACTCAATTTTTATAAAATCGAATTAAAAGAAATTATTTTTAATGGAAAGTTCGAACCAAAAGATTTAAATTTTCTTCCAGGAAAAAATCAAGTCAAAATTTTAATAAATGGAGAGGATTTTGAAAGGATAATTAGCATGTCATTTTTAGACTCCTCAACAGTATACTGTAACCATATCCATAAAATTAATCTAGTTTTAGGTATAGAAGCAACCCGAGTCGTAATTATAAAAGAAATAGAAAAAACATTTTGTTCCAATAATATTTTTACTGATTTGAGACATTTAACCATTTTATCTGATGTTATTACTCATCAAGGAGAATTGATAGGGATAACTCGTCATGGATTACCGAAGATGAAATCTAACACTCTTGCTTTGGCTAGTTTTGAAAAAACTGTTGAAAATTTATTTTTAGCTGCTTCTTACTATTCACGAGACCTTCTCCTAGGAGTTTCTGAAAATATAATTCTTGGAAAAGATTCACCGGTTGGTACAGGAATTGTAACCCTTCGTAATTTTTTGTAAAATTGTAAAATTTTTATAAAAAATTTATTTATAAAGTCAAAATTTAATGATTATACTAGAATTTTAAGGAATTATAAATTTAATCCATCGGCCAGGCATCAGATTCATAAGTTGACCATTGAATAATTGATTCAGATTCATCATTCTCATATTTTTCATTTCTTTCGGAATAATTTTTGTCCACCTCACAGTCTCTTTTTTGAAAAATTTTTAAATAAAATTTTATTATCATTTCCCTTAAAACAATTGTTTCTAGATTTTTTCCTATAGATGAAAGACAAATTGAATTTTCATTAATTGTTTTTTTTTTTGATTTTTCAGTAGATTTAATATAAAATAATAAAATTTGATTAATTAATTCATCTAAGGAGAAATTATCAAGTTTTTTTGAGAATTCTTGCATCAAACCAATTATTTTATTAGAACCTTTTCCTTGGCCTGCGTAATTTGTTTCTTGAAAACTTCCATCCGGATTAAACTCAAATAAATAAGGACCCGAGGAATCGTATCCTACTAAAATTAATTTGATCCCAAAAAGTCTGGTATTGGAATAGTAAGTATTTCGCCCCATAACTTTAGAACAAAATTTTGCAATATCTGGAATTTGGCAAAATCTGTTTGAGGAATTTTCTTGTTGATATTTGTTCTTTTTCAAAATTTCGTTCAGATATCTACCATCTTTTGAAATTCCGGAAGTAATTATTAAAAAATTGTTCCCGAAAGTAAGAAAACGATTTTCTTTGTTAAATTGAATTAATTCTGATTTTACAGATCCTAATAAAACTATATGATTTTTTGATTTTATGCTTAATGAAATTTCACCTCTATCCGAAGCTTTTTTTGCAAAATTCAGCTGTAAAAGTTGTCCATCAGGGGAAAAAATTATTGGGTTCGTATTATATTGACTTTTAAACATTGATATAAAAAGATGTATTTAAATTAATAAATAAAAATAATAAAATAAAAATCTTAGAATCATATACAAGAAATTTTATAAATTTAACTGAAGTATAATCCCCCAGAATGCTGAAATCAAAAAATAGGTGCCATCAAAATCAATATTTTTAAAATTTAAACTATTTATTTGGAATTTTATACCAACAGATTGAACTAATGTGTTATTCATCCTGGGTTTAAAACCTAAATTAAAAACAAAAGAAGAGTTATCCATTAAGTTGGAGTAATCTCTTTGGTTGAATTTTGGCGAATTGAGTTCGAAAAAGTTAACATAACCGTCGTTTCCAGCACTTATCATATAATTAGGTAGATAATAATTCAAAACCGATCCTCCTTGGTTAAGAAAACTTTTTAAAATTTTTATTTTATCATTAAACCAAATTAAACCAAAAAAACCGTTTTCAAAATTTACAGAAATCAAAATATAATTTTCATCAAATTGGTGGGAACTTATTTTAACTAACCATCTCTTATTAAAATGAATTTCTTTAAGAAGAATGATTTTTTTAAAAATAGACCATATTTTTAAAAAACCATCATATCCTCCCACGATCAATATTTTTTTTTCTCCTTTAACATATTCTAAAAGTGTTAAATCTCCTATGGGGCTTTTTTTTTCAATATTGTGCGTAAATTGGGTTATTTTTAAATTCCTAGTTGTATTGAAAATCGTAATTTTACCGTTGATGTCTCCGGATATAATTAAATTTTCACCCAAACACATTTTCCAATTAAAAGAGTTGGCTAAATTAATTCTAAAAAATGGCTTTTTTATTTTAAAAAATTGAGGTAAATATGAAGGAATATCAAATACCCAAAGTGAAGTTCCAAATAATACAATTGTTTGTATTATTGTTCTTTTTTTTTGAACTTTTTTAACAAAATTAAATTCCCAAATTTCTCCCTCTCCTATAACTATAATTAAACTTGTTCGCTTAAAATTTTTTTTAATGGAAGATAACCAAATTTCTATTATGTTACTAGAATTAGAAATTTTCGAGAGTAAGGGGTTTTTAACAATTATTCCTAAAATAACTATTTTTCTAATTTTATCTTCAACGTTGCGTATTTGGAGAATATTTTTGAAAACATGGCAGTATTTCAAAAAATTACCACCTTCATTGAAGAAACGATTTTTCATTTTTAAAATTTTTTTAACCTCAAAATCTAAATAATTTTTTGGTGTAAAATTTGCAACTTCTTTTAAAATAGTAAATTCGTTCTGAAAATTCATTATTAATCTATTGATCAAAAGGTTGATAAGTTGTTTTAATTTAATAAAATTTTATATATGATTAATGGATCCAGAATAAAAAATACATTAAGTTTAGCTTTTAAAAATTAATAATAATTTAAAAGGTTTTTCTGGATCAAAATATCACAAAATCTTCGAATTGGGGAGCTCATCTGTATATACAATGGACCCCAGTTTATCTTATCTAATGTAGATTTATAATTATTGCTAGTAAAGTAAAACAAAGCTATCTTTTTTATTGATTTTCCGTAAAATCTAAATTTTCTACCTAACTCAATAAAAATCATTCTTTTTAAGTTTATTAAAAATTGCACGTTTTTAATTAATTTTTTAAGACTCGAACAATTTAAGTTTACGGAAAAAATTTTTGAGAATTGAAAAAGTTTTGAAAAATCTTTTACTTTTAAAAAACGAATTCTTCTTAATTCAGTGCAATTTGGAAAAAATTCAATAATTTTTTCTGCAATCGTTATATTTGATAAAATATTCAACTCTTCTTTCAAATTTTCCCTAAAATTTAATTTTTTAAATTTGCCTAAGGTTTCAAATTTTAAAAAAAGATCATAGTTACCCTTTGATTTTATCCTCATAGATTTTAATCTAAAACATAAATTTTCTACGATTAAAAGTTTTTTTGAGAAAAAACAATTATTATTTTTTTTTTCATTTGAATTTTTAATTTTTTTTAAATTATCAGAAATTTTAATTTTTGAAAAAAGCCTTTTATTTCTAATCAAACTTCTGATTAGTTTAATTTTTTTTATTTTTCCATAGCAATCAGATAAAAAAATTGTTGAAAAAGATATTCTATCAACGTTTTGGTAGAGTGAAAAACAATTTTTGGATAAAAATGAATGGAAAAGACTAAATTTTCGGTTTAAAAAAAATTTAGAACAGTTATTTTCTTTTAAAGCAAAAAAAAAATCATCATTTCCGTATAATACTGAATAAATGTCCGGAACATGTAAACCAAATTCATGGAATGCTCCGGTTTTAATGAATCTATAATGTATTAAATCATCAGTTTCTATTGTTCCTATCGGATCAATTGAAAATGTTTCAAATTTTCTAAAATCAAATCTTTTTTTGAAAATTTTTTCTCTGAAATTTTTACAGCCATGATTTAAATAAGGGGTTATTTTTTTAAAATTTATAATTCTTGGAATTTTATTTAAATTGTTTATTCTTCCTAAGTTGAGAAGGCCGTTAAAAGTTTTAAATGTAAAAAGTAAACAAAATGAATTTTCAAAAAAACTAGTAATTTGTTTTGAAAATTCTTTTTTTTCGGTAGAAAAATTTTCAAATTCGTTGAATATTGTCAAATTTTTTGAACAATTTATTAAATTTGGATACTTAAATTTTTTTTTTTTTTGGGCAGAATTTGACAAAGTATAAAAAAAAGTTTTATCGGAAAAAAAAGATGGATTTTTATTCCCACTAAAAAGAAATACCCATTTGATAAGAAATAAATTTATTTTGAAGTTATTTTCAAAATTATTCAATTTTGAAGCAACTTTTTTATTAAAAAAATTTATTCTTCCATACCAAAAATTGAATAAATTTAAAACATTTAGGGTAAAGTTGAATTGAAATTGCATAATTAATCTTATTCGATCCAGAGATAAAGTGATTTTTTATTAAAGTTATCATAAAATGGAATACTTAAATTTTATAAATCCAAGTGGCTTGCTAAACAATTCTGTTTCTAAAAATTTGTCTATCAATAACAAAGACTATAATTTTTCAAAAAATTATGAAAAATTTTCAAATATTAAAAAAAAAAATTCAAAATCTAAATTCTTAAACACAACTGCATTGTTAGGACCTTCAGGTGGATTTTTTGGGGTTGGTAGCTCCGAAGTTTTAGTGATAGGTGTTGTGGCATACTTTATTTTAGGTCCGAAAAGGTTATACCAATTGGCCCGCGATATTGGAAGAATTTCTGCCGAATTCAAAAACGTAACGGAGGAGGCCAGATTAACTTTCCAGAAAGCAGTCGATGTAGATGTAAAAGAGGGATCTGAAACAATTGAATTAAAAAAATCGAAAAATTTACCTGGTTCATCTGATTCGAAACTCTCATCTTTAAATAACATTATTGATTCTGAAATATCAACAATTAAAAAAAAAATTTAAAATTCAATTATTTTATTCTACTACCAACTCATTTAATTCCCAATCCTCATACCTACCGCAAGGTAAATATCTTCTAATAACAATCGGAATGACCCTTTTTCGTAGTTCTTTAAACGCAATTTCTAGACTATCGGTCTCTCCCTCAAGATCAATCAATATTGGAGCCCCCATACTTATTTGTAAGGCTCTAGCACCGAGAATTCTTGCCTTTTCGTATTTTGTTAAATAAGGTAATGTTGTTCTTTTATCATAAGGGGTGTTTGGATTTAAATTATTTTGATCTATAGGAAAGGATTTTTTCTGAAATTTTTCTGAAGGAACTTGTTGAATATTTATATTATCTTGGTTTTCTTCTGAAATAAGGATATCCTCAGTACTTTCTGCAATGTAAAAAAAATCTTTTTCTTTTTCTGACATATTTCAAAAATTTTAATTATTTTCAATTTTAATCCAAGAAGAATATTAATTTTATTATTTAAATTATATAAAATAATTATGAACAACATCTCCTGTAGGTGACATATCTTCCCGATGTTTCACTAATCCTTATTATTTTTACAATTTGATTTTTTTCAATTCCTAAATATCTAGCAACAGGGTCATTTTTATTTATTCTTGGTAACTGACTCTCTTTGATAGAATATTTTTCTAGTAATTTTTTACAATCCTCCTTTAATAATACTTCATGACGAGGGACTAGACAATGTTCAGTTATATTTATAATTAATTCGGATTCATTAAAATATTCGATCCTTTCGATTAAAGAATTTATAGCTGAAATTGCTTGTTTTGCATGAGGAGTGAGTCTTCCGTGTAAAATAAGAATTGCTTTGTGAAAATCATCTTGTTTTATTCTTTCGCAATATTCCCTTATCCTTTTTACTCCGATGGTAGATTTCTCTTTTTCACTTTTTACAAAAACAACTAAAATTCTTTGTGAAGGAACATTCCATTTTGGTCGTTTGATTTCAAGATTTTCTCTTATTACTTGATTTATTTTTACAAATTTTTCTTCGAACATCTGTCTCGATAATTCTAAATCATCTTTAGAATCAAAAACAACATAACCACGATCTCTCAACATTTGAAGGATGGTTTTCCGTACTCTAAAAATCGTTAGAATTTCATTTTCATCTAAATTCATGAATTAACAATAAGATTTTATTTAATAATTTTTGATTAAATTTAAAGAGGCTGGTTTAAAGGAAACTCCATTATAACATGCATTTTGTAGAATATTTAAAAAGGCCAAATATGATTATTGGTTTTGTAGAATTTTTTAATTTTAGTTTATCTTACAAAAAAAGTAACCATTTATGGGATAAAAAAAATTTTAACTTTAATTCTAGAATAAAAAACATAAGAAAAAAAAAAAATTCTATCAAATTAAACTTAATTGATAAATCTGAAAATTCTTCCCAAAAATTTCTTTCATGGTTGTCTGAAAATAACGTTTATGTTTCTGACCAAAGTACTTGGGGTAGACCACCACATCCGGGTGTAATTTCAAATAATACTATTGATGAGGGAGAATCAAGTGGAAGAGGTTTGATTGCATTTAAAAATATCCAACAAAATGAAAAAATCATCGAAATTCCAGAAAATATAATCATCACCGAAAAAAACGATTTTTTTAATACCCCTAATTATTCTTTATTAAATGAATATGATAAAATAGCAATATTTCTAATAAGAGAACGTTCTAAAGGTGATAAATCTTTTTGGAAACCCTATTTAGACGCTTTACCCTTTGAAAATGATTTAAAACTAGTTTTTAGATGGAAATTTTCAGATTTAATTTTTCTACAAGGTTCTAAAATAATACTGGCAACAAAATATCAAAAAAAAAAAATTGACATTCAATTTAGATATCTTCGTGAAAAAATATTCGGACCTTATCCTCTAATATTTCCTGAAGAAATATTCAATTTACAATCTATGGAATGGGCTATGACTTTATTATTTTCAAGAGCAATTTATTTACAAAATTCCAGAAAAATCGCAATGGTACCTTATGCTGATTTATTAAATCATAACCCTTATTCTACGTCTTATATAGATTCCAAATCTATTCCTTTTTCTAGTTCCTATGAAATTTCGATGTATTCTGATCGATCTTATAATAAATTTGACCAAATTTTTACAACTTATGGACCTAAGACAAATCTTGAACTTTTGGTTCTATATGGATTTTCTTTGGAAAGAAATCCTTTTGAAGCTTATGAAATAAGAGTTTCTCTTTCTAAGAATGATTCAAAATATTTTCAAAAAAAAAATTTCATCGAAGAGTGTGGAAAAACTAGTGAAATAACGTTTCCTATTTTCTTTTATCAGTATCCAAAGGAATTATATGAATTTATGTCATTTTGTTTAATAACAAATACAGAAATCACAGATTATGAGGATTATTCTTTTGAAAATGAAAATTTAAATAATTTTGAAATCAATGAAACTGTTAAAAAAACTTTATCTTTCATATGCAAAAAGAATATTTTAAAATACCCGTCTATTCGAAATGAAGATAAAATCATTAATTCTTCAATAGATAATAGTTACGTTTCAAAAAATCAAAAAATTTCCCTAAGACAGAGAAAAATTGAAAAAAAAATTTTAGCAAAAATAATAGACAATTAAGTAAATTTTTTTTTTAATATTCTATTAATGTACATTGAAAGCATTAAATTGTTTAATTTCAGAAACTTTAAACATAATTTAATAGTTGAAAATTTTTCTCCAGGTATCAATATACTTGTTGGTCCTAATGGATCTGGTAAAAGCAGCTTTTTTGAGGCTTTTAAGTTATTAACAAGTAAAAAATTGTTTGATTTAAAACACGAGTTATCAAATGAACAAATTTCTTCGGAACCAAAAAGATTAAAAAATTATCTATTGATTCAACTTTCCTTCAATAATTCTAAAAAAATTTTTCCCGTGAAAAAAAGAAAAATAATATTTAGGAGATTGATAAATGAAAAAACAGACAAATTATGGATATCTAAATATGATTCAGATACATTAAAAGTATATGAATTTTTATATTCAAACGGAATAGATTTAAAAGCTTTTTTTTTATTTCTAGATTCAAAAATTCAACTTGATTTTAAAATTTCCAATTCATGTGAAAAATTAAAATTTTTCAAGAAAAAATCTAATTTTATTTTATTTTCAAAATATCAAACTAAAATCGTTTTCCTTTTTAAAAAAATAATAATAATCAAAAAAAAACTCTCAAACTTGTTAAAGTTACTTGTTAAAGAACAAAAAAGAATGAATAAACAAAAAAAAGTTGATAACGCAAAACAAAAAATGAATCTAACCCTTTTGTTATTAGAAAAACTTTTTTCAAGATTTAAAAAAAGCTATTTTAAAGAATTACAGATACGAATTTCTCTAAAGTGTTCCAACATTCTCCTTAAAATTATTGACTCCAAAACTAAATTGAAGATTCTTGTAGAAAACATCTCTCAACTAAAATCAATTATTTCGTCTAAAGAGGAATTTATCAGGAACATTTTCAAAATTTCATTTTTTAGAAATAATTTTAATTCTAATATCTTAAATATCAAGGGAAAAATTTTTTTTGATAACATAGAAAAACATTTACCTTTTTCAAAATCACTCCTTTCAAATTTTAAATGGAACAAATCTATTTTAAACTATTTCAAAAATTTAAATTTTAACGTTTTATATCTTCATCCAAAATACCATAATTTTACACAAATTTATAATAAATATAAATTGGGAAAAGAAATTCTTACTTTGATTACATTTAAAAAAAAATTATTAGAAAATTACCAACAGAGAATTTTATTTTTTGACACTTATTTCGGAAATTATCTGTCTGAAAAAAGGAACGGTTTATTTTTAGAATCCTATTTCGGTTTTTATCGAGATATTTTTCTGGTTAAACAGAAAATTCAACGTATTTTAGACAAATTTTCATATGAGTTAAATTTTGTCGGGAAAATTATAAATAACCAGGAAACAAATTTATCTAAATCTTTAGGCCCAAATATCACAAAAAGTATTCGTTTTATTTCACAGATCTCCAGAGAAAAAAATTGTTACTTCAATAAAATAAAGGGAATATTATTAGATCTTTTAGCCGTCTATAGATATTTTGAAAAACCTTTTGAGGCTTTTTTCTGGCCTTTTTTACCAAATTTAATTATAACAGATAAAAATGTGATTAAATTAATTACAAATGATTTTATTTTCCATAAAAAAACTAGATTAGATTTTATTTTATCCAACAATTTCAAGAAAAAAAAATTCACCAATCCGATACATACCAACTTGCTAAGCTTTAATTCGTTTATTTATTCTAATGAGAATTTTATTCCAATCATAGAAGATTTAACTGACAATTTATTTCTTTGCACAAAATCGAATTTGGCTGCTAAATTGTCTAAAAAGTTTTTAGTTACGACCATTACAATGGAGGGTCAAATTTTTTATTCAAACGGAATCATTTCAAAACATTTCTTAAATTCTGATTTCTCTATCGTTCATAAAACAGTAATATTAAAAAGAGAAAGAAATTTCTTAAACTGGATAACAAGTCATATAAAAGAATTTAAATGTTTGGATTTTGAATTGAAAAAAATCATTGCAAAGAAAAAAAAAAATGAAATAATAGGATTAGAAATAAAAAAAATTTTTTTTTTAAAAAAGGAAACCTTATTTTCACCAAAAAATAGTAGTAATGAAATGTTTACTATGTTCTCCAAAAAAAATCTTATTAAATATTTAAAAAAACTAAATACTAAAAAAAAAATGCCATTTAATTTAAACGCGAAAATATTGAATTTTCCATTTAGAAAATTCAAATTAATTAAAAAAGAAGTTAGAGAACTAAAAAAAATAGAAACTCAAGAATATTTAAAAAAAAAGAATCGTTTCAATTTTTTAACAAATGTAAAAAAAAATCCTTCCGGATTTTTTGAAAATAAGAGTATTTACATAAAAAATTTGGATATAAATGTTTTTTCAAATATAAACTCCAATTTTAAATTTAAACAAAAAACAGCATTTTTTGATCATTTCTTTATTGAAAACTCCAATTTTTTGAATTTATTTTACATTCAGAATCATTATTACCATTTTTTGGTTAAAAAAATTACAAACTTAGTAAATAGATTGTGTTTAAATAGAAAAAACTTATTTTACCCTGTTCATTTTGATAAAAGACAAATAATTTATTTAAAAAAAAACCTATTTTATTTAAGTGAAGTTCCCAAAAAAATAAAATTTTTTTTATCACCATTAAACTTTCTATTGAAAAAAAAATTTAATCTTTATATATTTGATTTAGTTAATTTTTACGAAAATATTGAAACCAATTTTAAAATTTTATTCCAAGTATTTGAAATTCTAGAAGTCGAAAACGGTAAAAAATTTCAAAAAATGTCGAAAGAATTTTCGTTTAATTTCCAAAAAAATTTAAATTTAATTTTTACCAAGGCTAAAAGTTGTTTAATTTGGAAAGAAAAAAGAATTGAAAAAGTTTTTAGAGATGAAATTTTATATAAAAATCTTTGTTCGGGTTTAAAAATTTTAATACAGTTGGATACAAATGATGTTTTCAATTCGATTGAAAATTTATCCAAAGGTCAATTTGCTTTATCAATTTTAATTTTTTATGTTACATTGTGTTTAATCACAAATAAAATGGTTTTTTTCTTTGACGAAATAGATAAAAATATGGATTTTTTTAGTCAAAAATTAAGTTCAAAATTGATTAAAAAAACATCGAGTCGTGGACTTCAATTTTTTATCATCACTCACCAAAAAAGAGTGTCGCGTTCAGGTGATAAATGGTATGGTATCTCAAGTTCTGAAAAAGGTTGTTTGGTAGAAAACATATCTATTTTAGATTCCAAAAAATTTTTAACATCAAAACATTAAGGTTCTAGAATTTTTACACTATTAAAAAATAAATTTAGTTAGTTTAATTAAATTACTTTACATTAAAAATGATAACTGTTTTGTAATTTTCGATTTTATTTTACAAGGATAATCTTGAATCATTTCATTTACAAAACCAACAGTTAGTAATTTTTTCGCTTCATTTCTTGGAATTCCTCGACTTTGGAGATAAAACATTTGACTCTCGTCCAAGTCAGAAACAGTAGACCCATGTGTACATTTGACATTTTCGTTATTAATTTCTAGAATTGGTAAAGCATCGATTTTTGAACTTGGGGAAAGCAGAAGAGTTTTGCAAAGTTGATCGGAATTTGTGTCTCCCGCACCATGTTGGACTTGAATTTTACCAGCAAATACACCATGCGCTTTTTCTGTCAACAAAATTTTTTGTAATTGGGATGATTTAGAGCTAGGTAAATTGTGAGAAATTCTAGAATGAAAATCTGATATCTGGTTATCAGTTGCGACAGATGCTCCCTTAACATTACACTGACAATTTGTTCCATTGATATCAACACCCAAATTAACCCTGGTAAACAATCCACCGAATGATATTGTTGAAAAATTCAGACAAGAACCCTCCTTTAAATCAGCATGAATTGAATTTATAAAAATTGATTTTTTAGAACTTTCATTAATGAGAAAAAAATCTAAAACAGACTCTTCTCTAGTTAAAACGCTCACCGCAGTATTATCAAAATATACCGAATTCTCTAATCCGATATGATGTTCAATTATTTTACTTTTTGATTTTTGTCCAGAAATAATTATTAACCTGTTATTAATAGAAGAAGCCAGAGGTCCATTTGATCCTATATGAATTATATTAATTGGAGTTTCAAGGATTAAATTAGGGGGAATCGAAATTATATATATATTTGATATACAGGCAATATTTAATGTTGGAAAAAAACCACCGTTTATTCCACTCTCACCTTTAGCCAAAAATTCCAACACATTTTTAGTTTCGTCATTTTCATATTTTTCTAATTCTCCGATAAACACATTTTTATTTAAACTGGATGTATCAGATAGTTTTTCACAATATTTCCCGTTAACAAAAACAACTTTTGGTCCACTGTAATCTTCTAAAGATTTTTTTATTGATTCTGAATCAAGTTTTTGTTCCTCCTTTGAAAAACGCATCTCAAAAATTTTATCGAGTGGAGTAAGTTTCCAAGATTCATCTTTTCTCGAGGGAAAGGGTTGTGCTTTAATTAAATTCATTCCTACTTTTTTCCATTTTTCCAAATATTTTGTATCTGGAGGATTTCTTACAGAAAGAATAGATTCTAACCAGTCTTTTTTGTCATTTTTTTCTTCTAATGAACTTTGACAAAAAATTTTAATTTTTTTGAGACGAAACTCATTAATACAAAAAAAAGTTTTTTTTTTTAAGAGTTGTTGTTTAAAAAACAAATTTGGAGTTGAAATAAAAAAGGACATCAGTGGTTTGGTTGTTATCATTAAATAATGTATAAAATGCGAATGTTGTGAAATAAAATTTTAATAATTAATTTCTAACTCAAATAATACAATTTCAGTAATTTGATTCTATTGTAAAATTCCTTATAAGATATATTGATTTCTTTTTTATTATTTTTTTTGAAATAAATTATAGATAATTTTTTGAAGAAAAAAAAAAGTTTGATCAAATTAAATTGTCTTAATTGTATATTGGGGTAATTTTTAAAATTCAACAATCTTCTTAAATTCAAAGGGGATAATTTTTTATTAAGATTCCAAAACTGTCTTTTTTTTTTTAAATTTTTTATAAATTTGAAATCAATTTCAAATTTCTCGTATTTTATTTCCACTAGTTTTTTGCACAGTTTTTTCAATAAAATATTCGTCTCTTTTCTCAAAAAACTTCTAAAAAATTCTTTGAATATATTAGAAACAAAGAAACAATTTAAAGTAACTTTAAGAAAATCTACCAAAGTGATAATAAAATAAAATAAAAAACATTCAGACTTAAAAATTTTCAAAAAATCAAAGCATAAAAATTGAAAAAATTTTTTCGATTTTTCAAAAATCATAATATCTATATTGCTCTAATTAATAATAATTAATAAATTATATTATTAATTTTCATTAATTTATATTTTTATGAATACAGATGGAAAAAAAAATATGTTTGCAAGTGAAAATCTAGATAATTACATTAAAAAAAAACGCGATGAAATTACCAAAGAAAATAGAAAGTTAAATAGAGAAGAATCAGCTATGAAAAAAAGAAAAGAGAAATTATTAAGTTCCACAAACGATTTTGATGTAAAACAAATTCAAGAAGATCTTTTTAACGAAAATAAACCAGATTTTAAGAATCAATTATTGACATTTGATTCCGAAAAAAAACTCGCAAATATCATAAAAATTCGCAAACTATTATCAAAAGAAAAAAATCCTCCAATTCAAGAAATCCTTAACACAGGGATTCTTTCTAATTTAGTCCACTTTTTAAAAGAAGATAATGATGTACAATTAAAGTTCGAAATCGCGTGGATTCTTACAAATATTGCATCTGGAACCTCTGAACAAACCTATAAATTAATCGAAAGTGAAGCTGTTCCAATTCTAATAGAACTTTTTCAGGGAAGCAACGACAATCTTACCAGTCAGTGTGTTTGGGCTCTAGGAAATATTGCAGGGGATTCTATAAAATGCAGAGAATATTTGCTTAAAACTAATTTATTAGAAGTTCTTTTATTTCAAATAAGTAAAAATAAAAGTGTTTCTTTTTTGAGGAACGCAGTTTGGACATTATCGAATCTGTGTAGAGAAAAACCGGGTTTAAATAAAAATGATCATCCTTCTTTAATAATAGTTTTAGGAAAAATAATACTTTCAGACGACATAGATATATTGACAGATGTTTGTTGGGCGTTATCTTATATTTCCGATGGTTCATCAAATATAATACAGGGAATTATAAATTCTGGAATGTTAACCAGAATCACTGAGCTTTTGATGCACGAAGACACCAAGGTTCAAACCCCAGCATTAAGAACTATAGGTAACATTGTTACTGGAGATGATTTTCAAACTCAAGCAGTAATAAATTCCTCTGCATTGCCTTGTCTTTTGACATTATTAAATTCAAACAAAAAATCAATAAAAAGAGAAGCATGTTGGGCAATATCAAACATTACTGCTGGAAATGTATCGCAGATTCAAGCTGTAATTGATTCTGGAATAATACCGGTTCTTGTTAATTTACTCGAATCATCTGAATTGGACGTTAAAAAAGAAGCTGCATGGGCAATTTCTAACGCAACTACCGGAGGGGAAAAAAAACAAATCGATTTTTTGTTGAAATTTAATCCTCTTCCTGCGTTAATTAACTTGCTCGACTCTTCAGATATAAAAATAATCAAGGTTATTCTGGAAGGATTAGAAAATATTTTAGAAAATGGTGAAATTTCCGAAGAATTACATAATAAAAATACCTATGTTTTACAGATAGAAAAAGCGGGAGGTCTTGAAAAATTAGAAAAATTACAACAACATCCCAACGATGAAATATACGAAAGTGCAATTAAAATTTTAGAACGTTTTTTCGGAGCCGAAGAGGATATATACAACGATCAAGAAAACGCTGATATAATTAGTAAAAATCAATCCATCAATTTACAAATTCCAGAATGTAACTTTATGGATCCAGATCAAATTTAATAGATTATTAAAATCCGATTCTAAAATTCGACAAATTTTAATCCTTAAAAATTAGAATGCATCACAAAAATTATTTCACTGATAAAGGTTTTCTTCTTCATCTTTTTTATTAGTGATTAATTTAATCGAAAAGCCCGAAACCCATATCTTCATCTTCTGTATCGTTTTTTTCATCAACTGTATTTTGAATAACATTTATTTTTTCCCTAATAGATTCTATTTTTATTCCAGCTTTTTTTTCTGAAACTGTAAGGTATCCTAATTTTTTTGATAAAAATGAAACATTTGTTATAGTTATTTTTCGATAATTTTCAATTTTAATCGTGTTAGGATAAGAAAGTAAAGATTCTAAAAATTTCAATTCATCTTTTATTCGTTCGAATTTCTCCTCGATTTCACTCATTGAAATTTCTAAAATTTTAGGATCAATGCAAACATTATTATCAAAGATTAATTTGATTTCAAAACGATGTGAAAAAGGAATTATGTTCAGTTTTTGAAGTAAAATTACTTCAGAATTACCGATTATTTGACCCTTAGATATTATTTTTACTGGAGTCTGAATTTCGACTAAACCTTTGGATATTTTAGTTGAAATATTTAAGGCTTGAAAAAAAGCGGTTCCATCTGGTGTGATATTTGTTATTCCAGAAGGAATCGTAACATCATTAGGTGCATTTTGTCCAGATTTAGCAGGAGCGGGAACTTGATTATCATCTAGAATTTGCTTAATAGTTAATAGTTCGGTTTTGGTAAAAATAAACGCGATATTTCCTGATAAATGAGAAAAAAGGTTATTTAAACCAGGATTATGTTTTATGTGTTCTTTTAAAATTTTTTTGATTATTTTATTTTTTCCTAAGATTAAAATTGAATCTTTACCTAAAGCTTTTCTACACTTTTTGAATTGATTAGAACTTATGTTCTTTGTATCAACTAAGACTATCCGAGAATATTCGGAAAAAAGATAATTAAACCTTTCATAATACAAAGTTTTTTTTTCTAGTTGGTTTAACATTATAATAATAAAAAAAAAATTATCGCATCCACAATTTCAAATGTTTAAAAATTCTTTTACATAATTTCTAAGAGTATTAATTGAAATTTGAATTATTGGTATAAAATAAGTTTATTTTAGCAATACTAGGAAAATAAAAAAAAAACTTAAAACATCTTTTTCTTTATATTTTATTTCAAAATAAGAAAAAGATCAATCGCTGAAGTAAAAGAATCGAAAAATTGTTATGAAAATTTAAATCCAATTTAAAAACTTTAATCAAATAAAAATAAGTCTTAAATTTATTCGTATAATATTTTTTTTAATTCAACTTTTATCAATTTCGAAGATTTTCTTTAGCAATTATGATTTGATCTATACTAAGTATGGTTAACACTGAATCTAATGAATTTTTTATCGCCCAAAATTTAGAGGAAAAAATATCCCAGGTCCCACTTTTTTTTGAACAACTTGTACTAAAATTCACGAAATCTATTCCTTCAGAATCAACACCTTTTTTATGTTTTTCGTGTAAGAGAGAAATCAATTTAGATCCTTTCGATTTGGAGTTTTCAATCAGAATTTCAGGTAAAATTTCGAAACAATTTGCGAATTCATTAAAAATATATCTTTCGGTTGGGGAAAGTAGTCCTTCCGAAAAACTTTTCAATCTTCTAGAAATTTCGATTTCACAAGCACCTCCGCCCGGAATAAATTTGTTTTCTCGTATGATTGTTTTAAAAATCGAAGATGTCTTAAAAACAAGTCTTTCAATAGAGTCTAGTATGGCGTTACAATTTGCTCTTGCAATAACACTGAAAATATTATTTTGACTGAATTCTTGATGAAATATAATTACTTTTTGAGACCCAAAGGTTCTGACTGAGACCTTATCACAAAAACCGATTTCGTGAGATTTGGGGGGAATTAATTTAGGTAAAACAGTTGAATTTGTTAAACGAGCGATTCTTTGAATTTCGAATTTTGATTGAATTTTGAGGACTAAAATTTTTTTTTTATCACAAATTTCAATTACACCATCATTAAAATGGGGGGCAAGTATAACATTAATGCCTTTTGATAAAAATTTGTTTAGTTTTTCATCCATTAGATCTTTTTCCTTTGATTCGTAAGATAACATTTCGGTTGGATTTTTAAACTGCATATTACTTTTCGTTTCAGGGGTTAGAAAATCAAATGGGCAAGTAAAAATTGCAATTTTTGCTGAGTTTATTACTTTGATTGAACCTTCTGAGTCTTTTAGAATTATTGTTCCTGTAATGGTTTTGGTATTAAACCAACCACCTCCCAATATTTTTATCACTCGTATATTTTCCTGAGAAAATTTATGGTTTTTACACGAATTAATATTTACACATGCATACGCAATTTGAGGGATTATATGTTTTGCTAGATTTTGACATTTAAATCCAACTGACACCAACAAAATTGATATTAAACTTTTTACACTTCCAAGATTCTTTAACCTATAATTCGATAATGTATGAAAAATTTTTAAACAAATAATTTCTGCTTTTTGGAAAGTTTTAATTATTTCAAAAGAATGAAATCCTTTGTTTAATAATTTCAAAGATCGTAATAGAATTTCTCCTGCAAAAATCACAAGAAATCCGGATGAATCACCAAGCTCTTGATCTTGAAAGAATACTGAAGAAATTATAATTTTTGAAGCAGGATGAATAAACTCTAAATTATTTAAAATGACAGAAGAATCTGATGTTATCAAAATTTTCCCATTTTTCTGATTAATCATTTTACTCTCACCATAAGGACCATAAGAACTGGAAATTAAGTTTTTTAATTCTTGACAGGCCTCAATATTTTTAACCAAAACTTCGTTGAGACCAACTTGTGTTTCTAAATTTTCTGATAGAATTCCATAATTATGCTGGTTATAATTATTTATCATTAATTCTTAAAATGTATAAAATAAGGATAATTATTTTTTACTTTTAGAAATAAAATATGGTATTTTAATTTGCTCTTTATGATAGTTCAAAAAGTTATCCACATTAGATTACAACAAAGGAATGGGAGGAAATCTTTGACAATTATTCAAGGTCTAGATGAGTCGATAGATTTTGAAAAAATAATAAAATCATTTAAAAAAGAATTTTGCTGTAATGGTTGTATAGTAAAAGATAAACAACTCGGGGCAGTTGTTCAATTACAAGGAGATCAAAGAGAAAACGTAAAAAATTTTCTCATACAAAAAGAAATTTCTTGTGAGAAATTTATTACAATTCACGGGATTTAAAATATTTATTTATTTTTTATCTAATTGTTTATTTACTTGGACTAAATTGATATACCTTTTTTTTTTGTGATGATTGAAAAGATTTCCATTTGGAGAAAAAAAGAAATCATGTCAAATAAAGTAAAAATTTTTCATAGAATTGGGGAAAAAATTATGTTTAAGATATTTATTATTGTTTAAAATCTAACAAATTTTATGATACGCCCTGAATGGGACTTGAACCCATGACCAATAGGTTAAAAGCCTATCGCTCTGCCAACTGAGCTATCAAGGCATATATATATGAATAAATTAAATGATATAAATTCTATAGAATTAGAGACCTTCGATTTTGATTGTTCAGAAATTTTAAATCTTTCTTCGTTAAGTTTAATCAAAATGCTGCGACATGGACAGGCAGGAATTCCAGTGGAAGTTATGGGACTTATGCTTGGAAAATTCGTAGATCAAATACATATTCAAGTTAATGATGTATTTGCAATGCCACAAACTGGAACAGGGGTTTCGGTTGAAGCTATTGATCCAGTATTCCAAACAAAAATGCTTGATATGTATGAACAACTTGGAAGTTTCGACGTTATTGTTGGTTGGTATCATTCTCATCCTGGATTTGGTTGTTGGTTATCAGGAGTAGATATTAATACCCAACAAAATTTTGAATATCTAAATAATCGTTCAGTTGCTGTGGTTATTGATCCTGTTCAATCGGTTTCCGGTAAAGTTGTCATAGAAGCATATCGTTTAAATTCACCTCTCTCTAGGGTCCAGGAAACCAGGGACGTAACCTCAATTTATTCAATGGTAAATAACCCAAGTTTATTCAAGGAAGATCATGGGCTTAATAAATATTACTATTCTTTAAGACTAGGCTTTAGAAAAAGTTTATTGGAAGAAATCAGTGTCACATCAATTTATCAAAAAGATTGTAAAGAATTGTTTAAAAAAAGATTTAGAAAAAACTTACTCGAAATAAAATTATTAGATATTTTTAATGGTTTAATTGTTTCATTAAAAGAAATGTTTTATGATGAATCGTTTTTATTGAAAAGTACAAAAAATTTTTTAATCGAAAATATCATAAAAGAACTAATAAGACTTCGAAATGTTACAAAAACTGTTATGTATAAACTTTCGCTTTTTTGTCTTTACGATACTTTGATCACCTATATTTCCTAGATAGATTTGAAAAAACTAAAAAATTGTTAAATAATCTTTTTTTTTTTATACATAAATATTTAATCATAAAAAATAGTATATACTATCCCTCAAAAAAAATTTTCAATTTTTTATAAGATTACCATGATAGAGGTTGTTTGTGGGTCATAGGAACAACCTTTTCGGGTATATTTAAGTATTTTCGAAGATAAAAGACACCAGAATCGTTAAGAGTATAGTAATGAAATTGCCAAGAAAAAGTTTCTTTTACCATTCCTTTTGATCGAAGCCGTTCCAATAAAATTTTTGATTTTAAATTTGTTGTTTTTTTAGTTTTTAGTTTTTCATGTTTTATTACAGTTACGCCATTTTTAAATAATTCAGTATAAACAAAGATCTTTTCAGCTTTACTAATAATCATTTATGATATTATTACAATTAAAATGGCGCGACCCAATTTTATTCTAAATGAACATAACCAGAGAACCTTCAAAAAGTGAAAATAGTCAAAATGGGTTTTATTCTGAGAATAAAGACTTGGATGATGATTTTTGCTGGGAAATTTCAAAGGCAATAAAGACTACACTAGGACCTTCAGGAATGGAAAAACTTCTTAGAAAAAAAACAGGTGATATTATTATTTCAAATGATGGAGCTACCATTTTAGATAACATAAAGTTTTCAAATTCTATTTCTAAAATAATTGCAGAGGTAGCAAGAAGCCAAGATTTTGAAGTGGGAGATGGTACCACAAGTGTGTGTTTACTTTCTTTAGAACTTTTAAAAGAAATGAAAATCCTTGTAAAAAACGGAATCCACCCTAAAAAAATTTCAAATGTATTAAAAAAAGGAATGTCTTTCGCGATTCAATTTTTAAACGAAGTTGCCAAAATACCAAAGTGTAATAATATCGACTCATTTCGAAGAATTTTGATTTCATGTTGTGCCACTAGTTTAAATTCAAAATTAATATCTGGGAAAAGACATATTTTTTCTGAAATGATTGTAGATATCGGTCTCTTTATGGGAAGCGAATTTGATCCAAACATGATTTCAGTAAAAGAAATTCTTGGAGGAAATCTTTCCGATTCATTTTTTCTTAAAGGAATTGTAATTAAAAAACCTTTTTCTTACGCAGGATATGAACAACAAAGCAAAAAACTTTATTATCCTGAAATCCTCTTACTGGACATTGAACTTGAAATAAAAACTGAAAAAGACCAATCTGAAACGAAAATAAATCAGATCAGTGACTTTAAGTTTATGGTCGATGTAGAATGGAGTATTATGTATGAAAAACTAGATAAAATTTCACAATCAGGGGCAAAAGTGGTCTTTTCCAGGAAATCCATTGGAGATCTTGCGACACAATATTTTGCAGAAAGAGGTATTATTTGTGGGGGAAGAATCTCCGATGATGATTTAGCAAAAATTTCAAAGGGAACTGGTGCTAAAATTTTGTCTACTGACTTAAATTTCAACCTTAATTATTGTGGAAAATGTAAAATACTTGAAGAAAAACAGATTGGAAAAGAAAGGTTTATGGTACTTACTGGATGTCCAATAGAAATAACAACAATTATCATAAGAGGGGGGAATATGAAATTACTCGAAGAAACTAAAAGATGCCTCAACGATGGAATTATGGTAATGAAGAGAGTGATTAAAAATCGAAAAATTGTAGGTGGAGCAGGATCAGTGGAAATGAAGATTTCTGCGAAAATGAAAAAATATGCAAAAAAATTTATGGGAGCGGAACAGGTGATTTTGACCAAGTTTGCACAAAGTTTCGAAATAATTCCCAAAACATTGTGTGAAAATGGTGGTTTAAATTATTTGACAATTATCAGTTGCCTTAGAAATAAACATTTTGAAAATGATTGTTGGTTGGGAGTTGATATAGAAAAAGGATCGGTTTTTGATTCCATTGAAAATTTTATTTGGGAGCCATTAAACGTAAAAATTAGTGCAATTCAAGCAACAGTTGAAATAGTATCAATGTTATCCAATGTTGGAAAATCTATCTAAAATAATTATTCTAATTTATCATTATAGAATTTTTTTAATTCCATTTTCCGTTGAATCACATAGTGGTGCATAAAAAAATTTTCTTATTCTAAAACAAATTTCCTCAATTGAATGAGATTCTCCGTTATATAGTATACTATTATTAATCATCCTTTTTACAACCAAAAAAATTTCGCCCTTTGTAAAAGATACTTTTTTGGATCTGATTTTTTCTTCGATACTTCGAACATCAATAGAATTGCTTAATTGTTCAAAATAGTTTAGAATTCCCATTTTTCTGCTGTCCACCGGTTCAAAAAAAGGAATTAAAATTTTATCAGATCTAAATTTGTCTAATATGTTTAGTAATTTTATAATAGAGCTTTTTTTTTTTTGTTTTTCTGAAATTGTTTGAGCTAAATTAAAAGTTATAAAAGGTTTTTTTTCCATTATAGTTAAATTATTATAAGGTTTCAAAAGTTGCTGTAGTCTTTTCATAAACAAACTTTTTTGTAAAAGAATAGTGGTGTAAGAGAAAAAATTAGAATTTTTAGAATAAATATTACATTCCATTAATTCTATTTCTTCATATTCCTTAATGTGTCGGAACCAGAGAGGAACAGGGTTAGTTAATATTTTAGAAAATCCTTGTTTTAAAAAAAAATTGGTAGCATTATTGTCTGCACAGGTAATTATATGTTTAATTTTTCTCGATCTGGCAAAATCCTTCAAAAAAGACATTAGATAAGATCCATAACCCAAACCTTGTACTTTAGTTGATATAGCAAAAAATATCAACTCGATAAATTGATTAGCTTCAAAAATTCTAAAACAACATGAACCTGTTATTTTTTTTTTTTTACCGTCTAATCTAATTAATGTCAATAGAATTTGTTTTTTGTCTAAAATTTGTTTCCCAATATAAAAATCAGGTATATTAGGAAGTTGAGTAGAAAATAACATTTTTAATTTTGTTAATATTTTTATCGATGATTCAGTACCATCATTACTTGTGAATTTTACTGAGTTTTTTTCCTCTCCTTGTTCAAAATTCCACCCTTGCCTAAAAAATTTAAAATACCAATCAATTAATAAATATTTTTTTAATTTGAAACGATTTCTTTCAAAACCAGAATTTTCTATTATATTTAACAATATTATCAAACCCATAAAATTTGAATAGAAGTAAAAAATTAAATCACTTCGTATATCTATATATATATTTGTTGTAATTTTTTAAAATGGGAGAAGAAGAAACCCAAGAAATGATTGATATTGAAATCTGGAAGATAAAAAATTTAACAAAAACACTTACTTCTGTTAAAGGAAATGGTACAAGTATGATATCTCTCATAATACCTCCTGGAGATCAAATTTCTAGAGTAAATAAATTATTAACAGAGGAATATTCTACAGCAGTGAATATAAAATCTCGAGTCAACAGGCTCTCCGTTCTATCTGCGATTGTTTCAGTACAACAAAGATTGAAAATTTATTCTAGGGTACCTGAAAATGGTTTGATTCTTTATGGGGGTATAATATTAGATGAACAAAATAAAGAAAAAAAATTAGTCTATGATATAAAGCCTTTTAAAGCAATTAATACATCTTTGTATATGTGTGATAACAAATTTCATACTGACATCCTCTCTTCTTTAATGGAAAAAGATGAAAAAACAGGATTCATTATTATAGATGGAAAAGGATTGTTAATCGGTTTACTTAATGGAAATAGAAAGGAAATACTTTCAAAAATCTCTGTAAATTTACCAAAAAAACATGGTAGAGGGGGTCAATCTGCTGCACGTTTTGGAAGAATCAGATTAGAAAAACGAAATTATTTTCTCAAGAAGGTTTCTGAAATATCTAGTCAGTATTTTATTCCCGATGGACAGAAAGTTAATGTAGAAGGGATTATAATAGGAGGTTCATCTGAATTTAAGAACGAACTTAATTCATCAGATCTTCTTGACGAACGTTTAAGAATAAAAATTTACCAAATAGTCGACTTATCATATGGTGGAGAGGCGGGATTTAATCAAGCAATAGAATTTTGTTCGCCAATTCTTTCTAATATTAAATTCGTAAAAGAAAAAAACCTCCTCCAATTTTATTTTGAAGAAATAACAAGAGACTCAGGAAAATATGTTTACGGGGCAGTACAAACCATTGAATTTTTAATTTCTGGAACCGTTGAAAAACTAATCCTTTGGGAAAATTTCGAAATGTTTCGATTTACGCTTGAAAACTTAATAACCAAAAAAGAAGAAATAAAGATTTTAGAAAAAAAAGAGGCTGAAAATTCCCAGTTCCTAAAAAATATTGAAATTGAAACAAATTCGTTAATTACTAAGAAAGAACTTTTAAGCGACTGGATAATTGAAAATCGGAAAAATTACGGCACAAGCTTGTTTTTTGTATCTGATAAAACTCCAGAAGGAAATCAATTTAAAAGGGGTTTCGGTGGAATAGGTGGAATTCTAAGATATGTCGTAAAGTTTGAAGAGTACTCTAGTTAAGTTCTTTAAAAAATTAAACGCTTTGTCGGGGAATCGAACCCCGATCTCCTGCGTGACAGGCAGGCATACTAACCGCTATACTAACAAAGCTATTCAGAAATTAATCTAATCATATATCATTGTGAGCTGAAATTATCATCCTGATAAATGTACTTAATATAAATAATAACTGTTTTATTTCACAAATTCGAAAAGGTTGAGTTTTTTAGAAATAAAATCTAATTATAAATTAGGAAAATTTTTTGTTGAAGAGGGGTGTATAGCTCAATTGGCAGAGTGTCCGCTTAGCATGCGGGAGGTTTTGGGTTCGATTCCCAATATATCCAATTAAATAGAACAAATATTCCCTGATCTAATTATACCAAATAGTAAGGTTTTGGTAATTGATATTTCTTTTTCATATATTGAATCCGTTCCACAAAAACTGGAGTTTTTTTTATTAGATTTAAGGAACTTTGATATAAAATCGAAAAGAAAATAAAATGCGTTTAAAAAGCAAAATTTTAGAAATATCCTTAATAATACTTCGATTCCAGAAACAGATTTAATTACGCTTAAGATTTCAAACAATATTAAACAATAAAAAATTTTTGTGAAGTTTTTTCCCATAATTCTAAAAATTATCATCAATTTATTCAAAAAAATCTTAAGCCCAATAGATGAAAAATGATGAATATAGTTTTTCAGAAAACCTTTTTCATTCATAGACCAAAAATTATTTCTGGATTTCAATCGGTAAAAACTTGATTCCATATAACTATTAAACGAAAAAAGTACATATGGATTAGAAAAGTTTTCACATGTCGTTTTAAGTCGGATCGATTCGGTTTCCTTTATTGATTTTATTTCTTTAATAACTTCATTTTCTAAATAAATAGATCGCAATAAATTTTTTGAGAAATTTTTATGAATTAAAGAAAAGCCGCTCATAGATAAATCTTGAATTTTGCAAAACTTATCTGAACGTCTAATATCTAAATCATCGATGTAAGATAAAGTAAAATTTGAAGGATAACCCGGTAATACTAGGGAAAATATGTTTTTTAAATCTTTTTCGGTTAAATCTTTTGATAGAAAAAATTCTAGGTTTTGTTCCTCGACCATTACCATCACTCTTCTTTTAAATTTATAAGTATTTTCTACCATCTTTAAATTTATATCATTATTACAATGGCGGAAATTTTATTATTCTCTTAAGTTTATTTCGTCTCTTTCCTTAAAAATTCTATCTTGTAGAAGTCAGATCGAGGAAAAAGTTAGGTTAAAAAGATGTTTACAATTTTACTCAATTTAATTTATAATTACCAAGAAAAAGAATTAAATGAAAGTATAATACTTCTTTCGCACATTAATACTTATTTGATTATAAAATTTTTTCTTTGGCTTAGAAAATCCTCTCAGGGAAATTATCGAGGAAACAATTTTTTAATTGACGGGAAAAAAATTAATTCAAAGAAGGATTTACACACAACGATAAACAACATAAATTATAATTATACCAAAAATAAGAAAAAAGGAACACCTTTTTTAATAATCATGATAATCAATTTAGACTATATACCTTTTGAAAATCAAACAATTTTCAAAAACTTCCTTGAAGAAAAAGGGATGATATTAAAATTCCTTTTTTATGTAAACGATCTTAATTTTCTAGATAAATCTTTGGTGGCGAAATGTACAATTATATCTTCTTTTAACTCAATTTTTAATAAAAAAAAGTGTCAAAAACTTTGGAAACTATATCTAAGAGAAGCAAACTACTTTAGAAATGCAGAGAAAACTGAGATTTTAGAATTAAAAAAAAAAATGTTGAATTATTGTTTTTATTTTGAAAAAAAATTCGACAAAAAGTTCTTAATCATAAGAAATGTGTTTTTTAAAATTTTGAAAAATTTATCAAACGAAATTTTTTGTGTATTTACTTCTGGTAATTTTTTTAATAAATTCAAAAACTTAAACACTACGATCTCGCAACGATTATTAAGTCAACTCAAAAATTACATGAGAGACTATTGTTTTTATTTAAAAATATCCGGACGTTGATTACCCGAGGGAAAAAATATTCCCAATTTTCAAATATATATTAAATTTTTTTTTAATAATAAGTAATTATATATTTGTAAAGATACAGGCTTTAGTCTTAATCTATTCGAAATGTTACCTGTTGATACGATTTTAGACTATATTTTGGGAATTCTTTGTTCGAAAAAGATATTGATTTTAATAGGTGAAACGGGTTCTGGAAAAACCATAAGGGTACCCCAGTTAGCTTATTTTCTAGGCTTATCAAATAAAAACAAAATTCTCTGTACAGAACCAAGAAGAATTGCAGTTTGTTCTGCTGCTAGAGAAGTCGCCAAGAAAATTAGATGTAATTTAGGTTCTACTGTTGGGTATTCTATACGTTTTCAAGATTATACTGGTCCAAAAACTAGAATTAAGTTTATTACCGAAGGTCTGTTAATTAAAGAACTATTATTTAATCCTTCTTTGAAAAATTATTCAATTCTTATAGTCGACGAAGTTCACGAAAGATCCTCTAATATGGATATAATTCTTTCTTTGATTAAAAATCAAATTATTTCAAAAATGAATATTAGAGTGATTTTAATGAGTGCGACAATTGAAGCAGAAAAATTTTCTAATTTCCTCTTCAATTGTCCAGTACTATGTATACCTGGAAGAAATTTTAATTTAAAATCTTATTTTTCAAGATTCACGATAAAAAATTTTATTTTAAGTGTAACAAAAGTTGTTCTTAAAATTCTAAAAACTACTCTCAAGGGAAATATATTAATCTTTACAAGAGGAAGGAGTGATATAGATAAAATCGGGCACATTTTTTTTTCATTGAAAAATTCCCTAAATTTTCGTTCAAAATATGAAATATTTCCAATTTTTTCAGAAATTTCAACTAAAGAACAACTTGACCTTTTAACAGAATTTTCTAGCAATAGAAAAATAATTTTGGCTACAAATATAGCTGAAGCCAGTTTAACAATACCGGATATTAATTTTGTAATTGACACAGGTTTATCAAAAGTAAATTGTTTCGATTTAAAATGGAATCAAGAAAAACTATCAACTTTTCCTATTAATAAATTGAGTGTATTTCAAAGAACTGGAAGAACGGGTAGAACTGGAAATGGGCGATGTTATCGATTATATACAAAATGGAGTTATAAAAATGAAATGAAAGATAGTTATTTACCTGAAATTCAAAGAATAGATTTATGTGGGGTTATTCTTTTTTTCAAAAGTTTGGGTTTTACGAATTTTTTAAATATAAATTGGTTAGATAACCCAAACAAAATTTTATTGTTTGTTGGGATTAAAATTCTTTACCTAATAGGAGCATTAAATAACAAAACCAATTTGACAATTTTAGGTAGGAAAATGGCTGAATTACCATTAAAACCGATGTTAGGGAAAAGTTTAATTTTAAGCAAAAGGTTCAATTGCAAGAATGAAATTTTACACTTATCTTGTATGCTTTCAATTTCTTCATTTAAAGTAAAACTGAAAAGTTCAAAAGAGATAATACGAAACAGAAAATTAAGAAAGAGTGATCACTTAATTTATTCCACTTTTTTCAAAAATTGGAAAAAGTCAGGGTATTCCTATAAATGGTGTAATATGAATGAATTAAATTTTGTTGAGTTTGGTCTAGCAAGGAATGTCGAAGTCCAATTGGAATCAATAGTCAAAAGATCGAAAATCTTAAATGAGATCTCAAAAAAAAAAGAACCATCGAAAGCATTAATATCGGGTTTTTTCCCCAATATCGCAAAATTAATAAAACATGGTTTTTATAAATTAATCTTTTCAAGATCTTATTCAACTCTTTTGATAAACCAAGAAAGTATATTAAACACTCTCCCATGGAAATCAAATTTAATTTTGTTTGATCATATATCTTTAAATCAAAAATTCTCTATGAAAGTTGTAAGTGTAGTAAAACTTAAAAATTTGAAAAACGTCTTGTTTTCACAACTATATAAATAATTCCATTGAGAAAAAATTTTAATAAAAAAAAGAAAAAAAAAAACAATTATTTTTTTAATTTAAAATAAAATTTAAAATTAAATGCATTCGGCTAAACTTTCTTTAAACTCGACCCCAATAAAAAGAAATGATTTGCTCTGCTTAGAATTCGATTCAATTGGGAATTGCTTTTTCAGACGTTTAAGTCGAACAGAGCTCCTCAAAGAGGCTGGTGAATCTTTGCAGGAAGATTTTTCGAAATTGCAAATCGTCTATTCTGATCTTTCTTTTCAAAAAAATTTATCTATTTTCCCATTGAATTCACTAAACGAAAGAGATAAAAGAGGGCTTTTAAAATTTTTTCGAGGTTCTTTACAAAGTAGAGATATAAGACAAGTGGATCCTGCTTTTAGTGCGAGACCGGCACTCTGGGTTCGACATAATGCTATACTTCTTTCACTTGAGCAAATAAGAGCAGTAATTTTGTATAATAAATTATTTTTATTTGATCCAGACAACCCAAAGGTGAAAAGAGCAGGTAAAATTATCTCGGAAAGGTTAGAAAAAACTTTAAATGGTGATATTGATGTAAATAGTATGCCATACGAATTTAGGGCATTAGAAGGGATACTTGTAAATGTTTGTTTAAGTTTAGAAAAAGATTTTTCCTCATTAGAACCTACTATTCTTGAAAATCTTGATGATCTGCCTACAAAATTAACTAGCAGACAGCTTGAAGAATTAAGGTCTTTTAAACAAAGATTGAGTCAATTTTCAGCAAGATCACAGGAAGTACAGCGAGTGATCCAAGAAATTCTCGAAGAAGATGAAAATATGATTAATATGTATCTTACTGAAAAAAGTGTGCTTCCCAGACATAGACGAAATTTGGTTGAACATGAAGAAATCGAAATACTATCTGAAAGTTATTTACAAGTTATAGACCATTTGACAAACCGTGCTGAACTTTTGGATAATGCTATAGATGACACAGAAGATTTAGTCACCATTCGACTAGATACTATTCGGAATAGAATACTATTTGTGGAATTGACTTTGAATATTCTAGGTTTAGCTTTTGCTGCAGGAAGTCTTGTATCAGGAATTTTCGGTATGAATTTAGGTGTTCCTATTTTTAAAGAGGAAAATGGTTCGAGTATTTATTTTTTCATTTGTGTTTTTATTATTTTAGGGTCTATAATGTCATTGTATTGGTGGCTTTTTAAATGGTGTAAAGAAAAAGGTTTGTATAGTACATAAAAAATTAATTAAAGAAAATTCCACAATAACATTGTATATAACTAAATTCTGCAAAAATACAAATCCTTAATTCCTACATGATTGTTACAGTTTTGAGAAACTCCTTTTTGGAAAATCTCAGTTTGAACAATGAAAATTTTTCAGTAATTCTAGGGTTGATTTTGGTACAATTAAAATTAAATCCCAATGATACACAAACACCAAATTCATGTGTAACATATTTTAATCCAAATTTAATGCAATATTGGCGAAACAATTTGAGCATCCAGGTTTTTTTCCTCAAAATTCATTTATTTACTCAAAAATTTAATCAACTAAATTTTATTTCCAGACTAATTAATTTCACTAATTATTTACCTACTCCTAATGAATCAAAGTTAAAAATATTTCATATTTTAAGGGAAATTTCAATTATAGATTTCAATACATTTACAAAGTCGTTAAAATCCAATTTTAGTGCGAATGAAGTATTGTTTTCAATTTTTCAAAAATTCCGATTTTTAAACGTCATTTGTGAATTACTTTTAGATTTTTTTTTGGGACCAAAATTAACACATGAAAAAAAAGAAATAATTACATTGTTTTCCGAAAAACAGGTATTGTTTTTTTACAAAATTATATCTAAAATGAATATTTCGGAAAAAATTTATGGAAAAAAACAATATAAAAATATTTTACCGGGATATAAAATTTCCAAACACCTTTTTTTTTTAAAAATAAAACAAATTAAAATGGTAAGTTTTCAAAAATTTTTATACACCTCGATTTTAAATGGAATTTTAACCAATAAATTGATCAACGATAAATTCAGTTTTCATTTTCATCAGAAAAATATATGGAATCGATTAAAAATTAATGGTAAAATAAAAAATTTAATTAAGTTTATTAAAAAAGAAATATTTTTCTGTTCAACCAATATTTTTCTTAAATATCTCAGAAAAAGTAATCAGTTTAAATATTTTAAGGAAATTAGATCACTTTTTTTTAAAACTTACAAAAATTCCTTTTTTAGTGTTTATAAATTTGATGTTTTACATAAATTTTCTTACTTTTTAGAAGGATTTAAACACAACTCTTTCAAAGGGTTATTTTACCAGAAAAACCTAAATAATTTCCCGAAAACTCTTCTTTTAGATATTTTAATTAATTTAGATCATTCCAGTCAAAAAAATCCAGAATCTAAAATCTTTAAAAAAAAAAATTTAAAAAAAAGCTTGAATTATTTAATAAAAGGATTGATTCTTTCTAATAGTCTGAAAAAATTCGTTGGTTTTGCGTGGTATTTATCATCATTTAGTTTATTGAAAAAAGCCATGGAAAATTCTTGGAGAATACAATTAACTAAACGTAATACAGTTTTTTTTGAATTGAATTTAAATAGAAGCATGAAATTCAATTCCGAAATATTGGGATTTTTTACAACATTCCAAAAAAAATTTTGTCGACATGCATCCAATGAATTTTCAATTAATTTTCAAAAACGATCTAATATTTTAAAAAAATCGGCTAATTTGTTTATTTTAGTTGAAAATTTTTTTCTAAATTTTCAAATGAATACAGGAATGAAATCCATAGTTTTTGCAAAACAAATAAATAGGATTATTGGTATTGGAAATTTTTATTTGCTTACGATTTTAAGAGTTAAAAAAATATTTTCTGATAGTTGTAAGCTTAATATTGAAATTTTTCAAAAAAAAAACAAACTACCAAACGTTTTCAAAAAAAAAATCGGAATTTTATGTAAAAATCTACGTAATTCAAAAAATTTCCTAGAAATTTTTAATTTATTTTAATTTTTTCTCAAAAATTTTTACATTTTTTTAGGCACAATAAAGTATTTATTTTCAAAAATTTACAAAAAATTATTTTTATTTAACTCTATTAAATTTTTTAATTTTAATATCCATTCCTCTACCAACCCGACTATTCCTTTTAAAACGGAAAGGTCGATTTTTATCAATTTCTTTATTTTTAAATTTGTCAATACATCGAAAATTATTTTATGTGTAAAATTATTTCCTTTTTTTATTTGATTCCATAAAACAAGAGATTTAAATATAAAATTTATAGCTGAGGATTGAAAAAGATTAATAAATTTTGAAAGAATCTTCTCAAAATCTAATGGATTCTTTTTATAGGAAAATTCCAAAAAATCCATAAATACAAAAGGATTTTTAGAAAAAACAATTCTTTTAAAAATAAGCTCAAAATTTTCATAAAATTTGTTTACTTTTAGTGTTTTTTTCAATAAAAAAATTCTCGAGAATTTTCTGGTTTGTTTTCTAGACAATTCAAAACTTAGATCTTTTAAAAATATCATTTTACCATCTGTACACCCTGAAACAATGGTTTCATCTTCAGAAAATCCAACTCCCCAAACAGGTTTATCGTGATTCTTTAAAACCTTAAAACTGGTTAAATTAGATACCGAAATTATTCTTATTATCCCATCGTCTGATCCTGCAATTAAAATAGAACCTTTTTTATTAAATTCAAGATTCAATATCATTGAACCATCACCTTTTATTATCTTGGAAATATTATTTAAATGGATATCGTAAAAGATAACAGAACCGTTTTCCGTTCCGCCGCACAAAAGTTTGTTTCGAGGAGAGAATTTTGCACAGACTATTTTTTTTTTTGGCATCACGACTTTCCAGATCAAATCTTTATTTTTTGTTTCCATTAAAAAAGTTCCTTTTTTTTTAGTTAATAGAACCAATAAACTAAAATCAAAAGATGCGGACAGTAAAAGAATTGGATCATTAGTAATTTTTTTAATCCAAATAAGTTTTAATTCAGTTTTTTTGTGATTGTAAAAAAAAAGCCTCCAACATTTTATGACACCATTTCTTAATCCACAAATCAAATAAATTTTTGGTTGCTTCCCGTTATTTACGAAAAATTCCACGGAAAATTTTTCTGAAAAGTAATTTTTTTCCAACATAGAAGAAGAAACAAGATTATAAATATAAATTTCATGAGAACTGCTTTCTATTAAAATAAACTTTTTTTTTAGGATAATTTCTGTTGGAATAACATTTTCTATTGGAAATAAACCAACAAATTTAAAACAACTTCCATTTAAAACATTAATAAAATGAGATTTATTTCCAATCAAAATAGAATTTTTTTTTCCAAAAAATTTTACTGAGTTGATACTTTGGTTTCTTATAATGATGGTATTTGAATTTACAAAATATACAAATTTTTCAGTTAAGGGTTTAATTTCTAAAAAATTGGTGGACTTTAAAAAAAATAAAATTGAAAAAGACCCGTGATTGGAAATAATTTTACTCTGACTCGAATTAAAAAATTTTCCTTGAAGCAGATATTTTTCAAGACAATATAATTTAATAGTGATCACATTAAGAAATTGGAAGTTAATAAAGAAAAAGGATTCGTTTCCCCAAATTAAAATTTCATTGTTTTCCATTGGTAGAATTTTAGATATTTTTTGGGATAGAAAAATTGATTTAATCATTTTCCCATGACAATTACAAGATATTTTAACTGTTTTTTTTGAAAAAGAAATAATTAAATTTTTCCTGATTAGAAAAATTTCACTGTTTTTAAAATTTTTGGTTTTTTTGGTGAATAAATTGTATGAAACCAAACAATTTTCTTTCAAAATACCATAAAATTCGAATTTAGAGTTTGCCCCAATACCCGAAATTAAGTTGAAAACTGGGTTTTTAAATTTAAAGATTGAAAATATTTTACCTTCACAATTTATAATTAGAATTTTACCATTAGAAAAAGACAGAATCAAAAAATTTTCATTTTCAGTGAAACATGTTGATATCAAATCGATAGATTTTTCAGATTCACATGAAAATTCTAAAATTTTTTTGAAAAAAAATTGACCATTGATCTTTAAAACTTTCGGTTTTTTTTGAGATAACTTAAAAATTAAAACAACTTTTTTTCTAATTACAAATGATAATTTAGACCCTGAATCGGAAAGTTTCAATAAGCTTATAAAAGTTGAATCATTTCTAATTACATTACATAAAGCAAAAGTTCTTAATTTTTCGACAAAAATAAAAATTTTATTCAATTGAGCAGTGGCAAAAATATTATATTCTCTGGAAAAAATGAAATTTTTTAACACTATCTGATAAGGTGAATCTGAGAAATTAAAAAATTCCGAAACCACTTTAAAATTAGATTTCGTTTGAATGGGAAAAGACTCCTTTGTTAAACCTGGCATGCCAATATGTAAAAATTAAATTGGTGAGGTTGCTTAATTAATTGTATCTTTAATTGAATGGTTTAAGATTTTTTATTAAAAAAACAAGAATGATGATTTAAATTTGGGCGGACTGAAAAACAAAAATGTGCTGATTTTTAATTTCAAGATTTCCTGAATACATAAAAAAAATTTTAAAAATAAAAATAAAAGTTTAAATTTTTTACAAAACTTATGTATCCCCTTTCATTGAGACTCTTGATTTGAATAATAACACCTCTCGGATCTACAAAAAAAAACTCGGACAATTTTTTTTTTGTTGTTAAAATAAACCATTCTGGTTTAGCGTTTATTTTTATTTTTAATACTCTCATTAGTATTGCTTCTGTAATATATATATGATCACCACATGAATTTTTAATTTCATGATCATCTCTTTCATTTTCTCGATTCTCAGTTAATCCACTAGATTTAAATACTTGACAATTTGGTAAAAAAGATTGGTTTATTATAAGAAGATTTTCCAAAATTAAAAATTCGTGTTTAAATAATTTTGAAAACTTATTTTGTTCTCTATTCTGATTCCCTATTTTCTGTACTCTCCGGTTATTTTCCATCAAAAACGTATATTCAGACTCAAAAACAAAATTACATCTATTGAAAGACATAAAAATAAAAACCTCATCGTTTTTAACTTGAAAAAAATAACAAATAATATTGGAACAAAAAAGAATAGAACCTTGAATAATTATTCTTAGTAGGTCAAAATTCCAAATGAGTTGTTTTTTCTTTAAGTTTTTTTTGAAATATGAACGAGAAATAAGGCGAAAACTTCTAAAAATTCGAATTGGTAAAAATTGTATTTCTTTTTTAGACTTTGTTAAAATATTTGAATTTATTATTTGTATTTTTCCATTATAAAAAAATACTGACGCTTCATCTCGACTTATTTCTAAAATACTTTTAAGTTTTTCAGATTTATTTTTACGAGCTAGATTTTTATAGAATTGAATTTTTTGTATAGTTAACATACCTGAACAAATTAAATTTGAACTAATTTCTTCAGATATTTTGAATAATCTATTTTGGAAACTTGATAAAATTCGATTATTTTTATTCATAGGTAAAATGATACAAATGTTTCTACATAGATTAACATACTCTTGTTTATTTTCCTTAAAAAATTTTATCTGACTTTTGACATTCAAAATTTTATTGAGCATGTAAAAAATTTGGGTAAAAAAATTAAATTTTTTATTAAAAATCATACTAGTTAAATATAGAACGACTGATAAATAAAAATGGTCAAATAGACCCAGACTAAAATGTAATAGTTTTAAATTTTTCAACAAACAATATATTCCAATTTGAAAATAAATATTATGGGAAAAAAAAATAGATATTAAATCAAAATTTAAGTGTTCTTGGTAAAAAAACAAATATTTTCCAATATATTCCTTTAACTTCTCTCTTCTTACATTTTTTTCTAATTCTTTTATTGGAATTAGTGGAAAAAAAAAAACGTTTTCTTTAGGTTTCAAGAAAATAAAAAAATTCAAGAAAAAGAAGACTTTCCAGTAGCAAATTTTAATCTTTCCAGGCAATTTTTGAGAAATTAATTGTATTTTTAGCTTTTTTTCAGCAACAAAAAAAAACTCCACATTTTTAATGGTTGAAACAAAAATAAATCGATTATAAATATCCCTTTCGTAAATTTCAAATGAAATCAAAATAAAAGTGTTTAATCGTGAACTTTTTGAATATTTTAAATTGTTTTGTACAAAAAAATTGTTAGAAACTTTTACCGAAGAAGAAAATTCAGTATTAAGAAAAACTTTCAAAAACAGGTAACTCGAAAAAACAAAAATGTGTTTAAAAAAATCCCCCCTTTCTTCAATACAATTGTTTTTCTTACTATCAAGAAGTCGATTTAATAATTTTATACCTAATAAGTAAAGGAATTTTTTAGAAATTCTACTCAATTTTTCTTTTTTAAATAACTCATTCTCTATTGAAAATTTTTTTAGAGTTGAGATAATTTTCCAGGTTTTTTTGAATAAAATTATATTAAGAGATTTATTATTGATAAAAAAAGAAAATTTTATCATTTCTCTGACATAAAATCTGGTAGTCTGTAATTTAAGAATGAATAAGTTTCTAGAAAGTATCGACCAAAAAAAATAAATTGAAATAATGGGCTTTAAAAACTTTAAAAAACAATTTTTTAAAATTTGCTCTATGAAAGAATTAAATTTCAAATTAAATTTTTTCATAAAGAAAAAATTTTCTACCCAATAGAATAGTATCTCTCTTCTAGTTGAATTAATTAAAATATTGTAAAAACTTAAACAAATTTCTTTAATAACTAGAGTAAACTCTCTTTTTCTTAAAAACTTGAAGGTTTTTTTTAAAATAGAATGATAAAAATCATTAATTAAAATTGAACAGAATCCAGAACTTGATTTTTCAGATTGATTTGGGGTGATTATAGATTTATTTTTAAATTTAGTTATAAAAATTCGGTAAATTTTGGAAATAGGTTTTTCTGTTAAAGACATGATATTCTTCTTTTTTTCTGAATAGTCTCTAATTTTTGAAATTAAGAATAATTTTTGAATATTTATTAACCAAAGTTGTATTGCAAAATTTATAATATTTACCATTTTTCTTTAATAAAAAATTGCAATTGTTATCAGGATATTGAATAGATTTATACACAAAAATTATTTTAAATTATGTTTATATTTTAAGCATAGTATCGAATCCTTTAGAAGTAAAGTTATTTTGTTGAAATTTTCTGGTATTTCTAAATTTCGAACTTCGAATTGGAAAACTTGTTTTAATTCCATGATACTGTTTAATTTTTGGTTTAATACATTCGTTGTTACTCAATTCCTCCGTTCGTAAAACAATAATTGAACTCCATCTAACTTTATAACTTCCGGCCATTTCAAGATACATTTGTTCAATAGCTCCAATTACAGAAACATCTCTGTATTCTTTATACATATTTATTGGACCATTTTTAGAATCATATTTTATCCAGACACCAAAGTTTCTAATAAAATTTGCTCTTAAAGGTCTTATTTTTTTTATTGATACAAGTTCACCTGCTGATTTTTTTACTTTTTGAGTTTTTTTTAAAAAATACCAAAATCTTGATTTAGCTACGATGCTATTTGGAGCATAGATTTTCATAAAAAAAAGGTTTGGTTCTTTTTTTTGATCAGTTGGCCATTCCCTACCAATTACATAATATTGGTTTAACCATGTCTATGTTTCTAGTACAAATTTCTACGAGATTTAAAACTTTTATTTTTCAACTTACCATTTTTATTCTTTAAAAATATAAATTGAATTATAAAAACTATATCAAATAAATATAAAATTATTTTTATTTTTTAAGAACCATGAGGAAAGATAATTTGTCTAATGGCTCCAGTATTTTAGGTAAAAAAAGTGGATGTATTGGAAATATAGGAATGGGGATAGTCACACCAATCGATGCTCTGAAAGGTGAATATAAAGACTCTAAATGTCCTTTTAAAGGTAATATTTCTATTAGAGGAAGAGTTTTAAGAGGAACGGTAGTATCAACAAAAATGGACAGAACCGTTATTATAAGAAGGGATTATTTACATTGGATTAAAAAATATAAAAGATTTGAGAAACGTCATAAAAATATTCCGTGCCACTGTTCACCTTGTTTTCGAATAAAAGAAGGTGATATCGTAACAATTGGTCAGTGCCGACCTTTATCAAAAACAATAAGATTTAATGTAATAAGAATTGATAGACAAACATCTAAGTCGTCCAACAAGAAGGAAAGATTGTAAAATTTTTAATATAATATGGAAAATAAACCTTTTATTCAATTTAATTAAAACAAAAATTAAAATTTAAAATATATGGGAAATTGCACAAATTTGAAAAAGGAAGTTCTTAAAACAAAAAATTCAGGAAAATCAAAGAAAGGGATTATAGTTTTGAAAAATGTCTGTTCTAATATTTCTGTTTCTTATGTTCAGAGTTTTTTAAAAAGATACGGGAACATTAAAAGAAGTTTTTTTTTCCAACATAAAGTTAGAGAACTTTTTAATCGGGATTGTAAACATTCTTCCATAACGGGAATAATCGAATTTACCAAAAAAATAAACGCAAAAAGATGTTGTGTGTTAGTTAAACATATTTTAAATCAAACTCTAACCGATATTCCTTTCGAAAAAGTATTTTATCTAAAACAAACGAATTGGAAAAAATTGGTGGAATTCTTAACTTAATTCTCAATTAATGGTTTGATAAATCAAATTTAAGATTATATATTATTTGGTAAAAATTATTTCAGTAATTTCTTCTCTCTTTTTAAATTTTTTCAACTGCCTTAAAAGGAGGATTTTATTTGATTTTATTTTTATCGTTTTCCTGTTTTAAAAATTTTAAGATTCACAAATAATAAAAATTTTATTCTTTTTTAAAGATAAAAATGAAATAAAATGGAAAAAACTTAAATTTGCTGGAGAATTATCTTTTTTTAAAATTAAAATATTTTTTTTGATTTAATGAGGCTTCCATTTTGTTTAAAATTCTAAATAACTAAAAAAAGAAATGAAATACGGATTTATTTTAACCGGACCAGCGGGAAGTGGGAAAAGCACTTGTTGTATAGAAATTTTAAAAACTAAAAGCTTTAAAAAAAAAAAATTTAAAGTTATCAACCTTGATCCTTCCAATAGTGTTTGGTCCAATCTAGATGTTATTGATATTAGATCATTAATTAAACTTGAAGATGTTATGAACGAATTGTCGTTAGGTCCTAACGGCGCTCTCATTTTTTGTATGGAATATTTAGTTGATAATATAAACTGGTTAGAAGACCAAATTAATTTGTGTAATCAAAAAATAATGTTCTTTGATTTACCTGGGCAAATCGAATTGTTCACTCATCAAACCCTCATAAAAGATTTGACGTCTCACCTCATTTCTTCATGTGACATTAAAATTACCATTTTATATTTTTTAGATTCTCAGTTTATTGGAGACACTTCAAAGTTTTTAGGTGGTTCTTTAACAGGTCTATGTTGTATGTTATCATCAGAATGTCCTCACCATAATTTTTTAACCAAAATTGATTTACTTAAAAACTTACCTTCCAAAATTCTACAACGATATCGTTTTCCAGATGCAGAAACATTGAGCCGTGATTTATCAAATATTACTAACAAGGGTTTTAAACGATTGAATGTTTCTATCCTACAATTACTTGAGGATTTTTCTATGCTTTATTATGACTCTCTCGACACTACTTCGAATGAAAGTTTGAATGAATTTTTAATTTCAATTTTTACATATCATAGCTAAAATCTTCGGTTTTTAATATTTACTCTTCTACAATTTTTTTTGTTAAAATGAGTTCAACAGTGCGAATAGCACTTTGAACACCAATTATATGAAGTTCCTCTTTAATCATTTTTTCGCGTTCTTCAGAAACCGATACAAAATTTTCCAGAGTCCTCATTTTCTGGATTCTTCTTTGTCTGGATTCTTCTGCAGTTCTTCTATTTTTTAAAATTCTTGCAACCCGTCTTTCTTCTTCTGATGCAAATTTTCTTCTTTTTCTCCTTCTGATTGTTACCATGTCACTAAAATCAGGTGGGATAAAATTATTTTTTCCACAAATAAAGTCCATACAATCAATATCATCATTTGAAGTATAGAAATTGTAAGGTAAATTTGTAATTTCAGGAGTTTCGCTGAGAAAATTTAAATCTCCAAAATAGTTTCTTTTTATAGTGGCGGTAAAATTTCTGGGAAAGTTTGTTTTTTTAGAAAAAATTTGTTCTTCGATTCTAGTATTATTTAAATTTTCTAAAAAATAATTTTCATTTCCTAAATAATCAGTATCTTTTCTTAAAAAAACACAGAAGTTTTTTTCAATAGTCAAATGATTCGTAAACAATCTCATTAGTTTTTATGGTTTCTTTAAAAAAATTTTTAAAGATTATACAATAAAATTGGATGGTTTTTAAAAAAATAAAAAAATAAAAATTTTTAATAAATTATATTTAAATTTAGAAATATAAAAAATCTCAAGGTTTAAAAGATATGAGAGAAAACACTACTAATATTATTGATAAAATAATTCTCAAATTAGTTAGAAAAAATCAAAAAAAAACGGTTTGTCTTACAGAAAAAGAAATATTCATATTATGTAAGAAGTGTAAAAAAATTTTTGGGCAACAAGATGTACTATTAAACTTGTCATCACCAATAAAGGTTTGTGGCGATATTCACGGTCAATTTTACGATCTATTGAGGTTATTCGGTTTTAGTGGTTACCCACCAAATTCAAATTACCTCTTTCTGGGGGACTATGTGGATAGAGGTAAAAAATCAATTGAAACAATCTCTTTACTTTTTGCATTAAAAATAAAATACCCCGAAAATATTTTTATGCTTAGAGGAAATCACGAATCAGCTAAAATAAATCGAATTTATGGATTTTATGACGAATGTAAGAATCGTTATGACAAAAAAATTTGGAAATCATTTAGTGAAACTTTCAATTATTTACCCATCGCAGCTATAATCGAAGGTAAAATTTTTTGCATTCACGGTGGTCTTTCCCCTAAACTTTTTTCATTTGGACAGATACAAACAATTCAAAGACCGACTGAAATTCCCGACGAGGGACTTTTATGTGATTTATTATGGTCTGACCCTAACAACAAAATTTCAGGTTGGAAGGAAAATGATAGAGGAATATCTTATGTTTTTGGAACTGATGTTGTGGATCATTTTCTTCTAAAATTTGGATTAGATCTTATTTGTAGAGCTCATCAAGTGGTTGAGGAAGGTTATCAATTTTTTGGTAAAAAACAGCTCGTAACCATTTTTTCGGCCCCAAATTACTGCGGACAATTTAATAACGCAGGTGCAATTATGAATGTTGATGAAACTTTGATGTGTAGTTTCCAGGCATTGAAACCAATTGAAACAAAAGAAGATATTTTTAACGAAAAATCTAATCTTCTTAGAAAATTTAAAAAAAATTTATTAGCCATAAAAGACCAGTGATTAATCTTAGACTATTTTAATTAAAATTATGAATAAAAAATTAACAGAATTATTCTGAATAATATTGAAAATGTTTTCAAGTGCAAATCATAATCCATCCATCTAATAAGACGTCTTTTGGAAAATTAAATCCGCTGCGCAAGATACATATAAAATAATATTAATAAATAAGTTAACTTGCACCAACAAAATTGTTGGTTTAATTCAAAATAAATTAAATCAAATCTTAACTCAATACTATAAATGATAAAATTTTTCAAAATTAACGTTTTTAGAAATTTAATAAAAATTTACTTAAAACTCAAGTATTGAATTTTTTTTTTAAGAATTTAAAATATTATTTGGTTAATTTTCTTCTTATTTTAGAAAATAAAAAGCAAAAAAAACATAACATTCCTTAATAAAAAAGTCTTCAAATTTTTGGTTTTTTTTTATGGAAAAATTTAAAAAAATTATTTAAAAAACTAGCACTAAATAAATAAGAATAGACCTTATACAATAATAAATTATTGTAAAAAAATTTTTCTGGTTAATTATCATCAAATTTTTCGTTTAATTTAATAAAAACAATGAATACATAAAAACACATATTTAAATAATTAAGGTTTGTGAAAATACTCCACTATACCGTCATTTTCAACATAAATTGTGGTACTTTAGTAAATATTTATAATTTTGCGCATTCCTTTTTGTATGATTTTGTTTAAAGGGAAATTTTTGTTGAAAAAAAATATTGTTCAAATATATCAAACTGCTCTAGGAAAATAAATTTTTATTTGTTTTAATCTTAATATCCTTTTTTTAATAAAATCAAAGGAAAAATCCAAACCTAATCAAGTATTAAACACATTAAAAAAAATTCATATATTTCATTCAGCTATAGATTCAATTATGCTTAATAGGTTACGGTAGTTGATACTGGTTTTCATAAATATATAAGTAGATAATTTTTATAAGTTATATTTTATCAATAATAAATTTCGGATTAATATTGTTGGGATTTTATCTTTTTTAAAGCAAAAAAACTTTAAGTCCTATAAATAATTTACTAAATTAGATACCAACCATTAAAATGCGATTTGTCCAAATCATTTGGACAAAACTTTGAACCTGATTAAAGATATAACAGCGCATACAAACAGAATTATTAATATTCTTTTTTTGTTTTTTTTAAAAAAAAGGAATTTTTTAGAAAAATATTAAGAATTTAATCAAGATTGTATTTCTTAAAATAATTTAAAATGCCTTACACCAATTAAAAGGTTACCTTAAAATCGTTCTATTTTTTGTTTTAGTCTGAACCAAAAGTTTTCGAATTTCGAACTGAAAAAAATATTCCCTAAACTTTGATAAATTTTGGCCATAGTTTCTAAGATATTTAAAACGTAATTAAGATGTTTTTTAAAAATCTCTTTATCTATAAAAAATTTGGAATTTTTTTTGAGGCAAAGGTTATTTACCCAGGACCATGTAAAATTAAGGGCAGTTTTTTTTTTTTTTTTGAAAATTTGCCATAAACTTAGAGATATACTCGATCCTTTAAAAACCGAGTATAATTTAAAAACAATCAATTGGAATTTGTTGTAAGGTGAAAAAAGACAATGGTTTAAAGATATTTCTGAATATTGCTCCTTACAAACTAAACCGACCAATAAAGTTATAATTACTTTAAATGGAAAATTAACTAAAGTACCATGGTAAATCAATTCAATCAAAATTAGATTTTCTTTGTAAGTTATTTTTGAACAGATCTCTCCTTTTTTTGTTAAATTAAAGTTTTTCTCTATGATACCAATTTTTAAAAAAGAATTAAAAAACTTTGAAATATTTGAATAAATAGATCCTGTTCCCTTCTTAGAAATTTTAAACTCGAATTTTTTTTTAAACTTTAAAAACTCGAATTGATATTTTGAAATAAAATGTAAAAAAAAGGTATTTAGAGGAATTGACCTGTAACTTAATAAAATTTTCCCGACTTCAAGAGAAAAAGAATTTACTGCTACAAAAGTGGTAAATTTTTTATAAAAGAGACAACTCGACTTGTTTAGTAAACTTTTGGAAAATTGAAGTTTTTTTAAAAAAGGAAAATTTTTTAAAACTTTTGATTTTTCATTATTCCAATTATTTTCTAAATCGGTTGAATAAGAAATCCCGTTTACAAATAATCTATGATCTGTATTTTTTATGCAATTTTTTGAAGGTAAATTTTTTTTTAAAATTGAGTTCGATTTAACGTTTTTATAATAATTTAATTTAATAAACATTGCTTTTTCGAATAATTTAAAAGAAAAGGATAGTTCTAAAAAAAACCTAAAGTTTGGAATAATCAGTAATTTCTTTCTTTTTTTAAAAATATAATATAAGGAATAAGTTTTAATTAAATTAATTTTTTTTTGAAATTTAAAAAACGATTTTCCGATTATATTTTTCAATTTCTTTTTTTTTGGATCGACAAAATCTAGAAAAGTGTTAATTGTCAACTTATATACCGATCCAATTGGTTCCGAATTACCTGTAAGAACTTTCATTGTTTTAGGATAATTATCATCCAGATTTAAAATGGAAATTACAATCCCTTCTTTATCTAAACCTCGTCTACCTGCTCTCCCACTCATTTGAATAAATTCTCCTCTATTTAAAAACCTTAGATTTTTCCCGTCATATTTAACTAATGAAGAAAAAATTACTGTTTTAGAAGGCATATTTAAACCAATAGAAAAGGTTTCCGTTGCAAACAATATGAACAATAAATTTGCATGAAATAAAGTTTCTGTTATTTCCCTGAGATAATGAGATAATCCAGCGTGGTGAATTCCAATTCCTTTTTTAAAAAACTCAAAATAGTTTTCACAAGAGAGGTAAGTAGTTTCTTTTTCAATTAAATTATTTTTAATTTTGCGTAGAAATTTTTCAATTACTTTTTGACATTTTAAATCACAAAAACTAATTGGTAACAGGTCTTTAGCAAATTCATGACATTTTTTTTTACTAAATGTGAATAAAATAACAGGACCGTAATTGATTGTATACAATTTTTCTATAAGTTTTTTTATTTTTCTACTTATCGAATTATTAGACAGATTCGACGAAGGTTTAATTTTTTGAAAACATTTTTGATTAACTGACCAAACCATATTTTTGGATACTTTGAAAAGTTTTAAACCAAGGGATTTTGTAAAATATATATATTCCCTCAAAGGAACAGGTCTTTTTTTTGCTAGAATTGAAACAAATTTAGATTCTCGTAAAATGGTTAACCATTCAGAAAATTCTAAAATATTTGGAATCGTTGCACTTAAACAGATAAATTTTACTGATTTTGGTAATAAAATAAATATTTCCTCCCAAATGAATCCTCGTTGAAAATCTTTTAAGTAGTGAGCTTCATCTATTATTACCCATTCTAAATCGTCCATTTTTTCTGTCTTGTTCCCTAAAATACAACGTAAAACTTCTGTTGTCATCACGATACAACTTCCTCCTGGATTTATACTAATATCTCCGGTAATTAAACCTACATTCGTAAAAATTTTACTCAAATCTCTAAATTTTTGATTGGATAAGGCCTTTATAGGAGCAGTGTAAATTACTTTTTTTTTATTTTTAATTGATTTAGCAATTGCATACTCTGCTATTAAAGTTTTTCCTGAAGATGTATTAGCTGCAACAAGAATATTTTTCTCCAATTCAATACACCGAATGGCTATTTTTTGAAAGATATCAAGTTTGAATTTGAAAGTTATAGATGGAATTTCTTTTTTATTAACCTTTTTCTTTAAATCTTCAATAAAATTTTTTTTTGTTAAATTAAATTGAAAAAATTGAACTTTTTCTTTTTTTAAAAAAAAAAACCTTTCGACACAAACGCCTTTATATTTTTTTAATAAAAACATTTTAAAAATTAGATCAAATTTAAAAAAAATCAATTAAATGTTTATTACATCATCAATTCTAAGTATAGCATTGGCCATTTGAGTGGCTACTTGTAATTGTTGCTGTTTATTGGCTAAGGTTTCGAAAATTCGCAACTTAATCATGTTATCAATTGTCCCTTTTTCACAATTTATCCCGAGGTTAAAGTTTTTACTTGTTCGTTGCTGATTTTCTAGGGAAGAAATTGATTTTACTGGATCATAACCTGAATTTTCAGCTAGAACGAAGGGTATTGTCTTAAGTGCTTCAGAATAAGCCGACAGAACATAATGTTTTAAACCAACAGCTTTCTCAGCATCATCGTATATTTTTATTGCACATGCCATTTCAATTGATCCCCCCCCGGTTACAATTCTACTGTCCCTAATCAATATTCTTACGACTGACATCGCATCGATTATAGCCCTTTTTGCTTCGTTTAAAATTAATTCACTACCTCCTCGTATTAAAATAGTCATGGATTTTGCTCTAGGACAGTCTTCGAAGATTAAATACCTATCGAAATCCGTTCCTATACAAAATTCTTTAATTCTTCCACAAAAACCTAAAGTGGAGGAGGTTATTTCATTGAATCTTGGAACAATTTGAGCTCCACAGGAAATAGCAATAAATTCTAATTCTAACCCGGAAACCCATCGCACCGACGAAATTTTATTTCTCAACAAAAGGTGAGTTCCTTCGTCATCAAAACCCCATTGACATATCAATACATTTGCTCCACTATTTTTTATCTGAGAAATTATATTGTGGAAAAATTCTGACTCAGTTTTTTCTAGTTCTCTAAACTCTCTTACACTTTCAATTTCGATCTCATGTTTATTTTTTGGTCTAGGTGGTTCAAATGGACATGTTAAGACACACAATCGAGCGTCTTCTATTTTTTTAGGCATTTGAGAATGAGACCATTCTTTGTTTAATAAGATTCCATTAATTAACATTGTATTTTCCAAATTTCCCCCAACTTTTCCTTCTATTTTTATAAGATCCAGATTTACATCCCTCCGATCAAGATCAGAAATAGCCAAAACAGCTTTTGTACAGATTTCAGCTAGTTTTTTTTTCGATCTATTAATAACTTTAGAATTCATGGTCGTCATACATGTTGAAAGTAAAAATGAATAGTCCGATAGATCACCGAAAAGATTTTGAGCCTGTTTATTCAAAAACTCCAAACAAATATCAGTTGCATAATTGAAACCTTCTGCAATTCTAGTCGGATGAATACCGTTGTCAAGTAGCTTTTCTGCTTGTTCTAATAACGCTGCAGTAAAAATAATAACTCCAGTGGTTCCGTCACCAATTTCGTGATCTTGAGCCAAAGATAATTCAGTCAACATTTTTCTTATTCCTCCTTTCATTTTAGCCTTATTTAAAATTGTTGCTCCATCATTTGTTATTGTAATTTCTCCTTGAGATTCTTTTATGACCTTGTCCATACCTAGAGGGCCAAAAGAAGTTTTTAAAATAGCTGAAAGACTTAAAACTTCATCAATATTTTTTTTTATTGTCGTAAATACACCAGTATTATTTCTTGATTTTTTTGAAATTGATACCAAGTCTCCCATCTTTAAAAATATAATATGGTAATTAGCTTATTTATTTAATTTTAATTATTTTTCTTTATGTATTAATAAAAATATTATAAAAATAAAAAGGTAGTTGATTATTATTTAAATAGAATGTTTATTATAGGCTTTTTGGAATTCTTAAATTTTAACAATTTTTTTTTTAAATCCTTTGCTTTTTTCATCTATTAATCGAAAATTTAATTAAAATTAAAAAAAAATTGTTTCCCTAATTAGTTTTTATTAAATTAAAAATATATATTCAATTGATTCAAATTTACAATTCATATTCTATGTAATTATGATCTTTTTAAAAGATTTAATTTGAGTTTGGCTTCAATTAAAAAAATATTTTATGTTTGGGTTTTTTAAAAAAAAATTGATAACAGTAATAAATTTTGAGTTCCAAAAGGTTGAAAAAAGTTATGTCATTAAAAACAATTGGGAAAACACTTTAAATTGAAAAACACGTGAATGACACATTTTATTTTGTCAAATAATTTTTAAGTAATAAATATTTGTAAAATCCTAATAAAAATGTATAATGCAAGATGGTTTTAATAAAAAGGTTCAAATACATACTAAATATTTTTTATTTTTACCTAATTTAAAAAAAAACTTTATTTATAAATAATAAAATCTTTTAAAAGAGAATTCTAAGATAGGAGATTAGAAGCTACGTTGTTTCTTAATGTTTTCTTTAGTCTTTCGAATTTTATCGAATTTTATGTTCCAAAATTTTTTTTCCAAAGTTTTTAATTTTTCATCTTTTTCTTCAATTTCACTTTTTCTTTTCCAACCAATATCTTCTAAAATTTCTCCTAAATTAGCAAATTTTCTTCCAGGGGCTAATCGAATAGTTCTTAACGCATAAGGAACAATAAATTTTTTTATATTGTTTAGACTTTTAGGGACACCGTCGTATAATTTCAATCGCATCAAAGCGTCACTCCCCTTAAAGGTTTTATGAGGAAGCATTCCACGAATAGTTTTCCAAAAAACTTGGGAAGGTGATTTAAAATGAAAGGGTCCGCGCTTAGGATTGGTGTTTGTTCTTTTTTTTGATTTTGAAATTAACTCAAATTTATTTTTAATATATTTTCCCGTTTTTTCTATTTTATCACATCGAACAATAACAACCTTCTTTCCTTCTAATAATTCCTTAGCACAAATTGAAGCTAATCTCCCCATCAAATGTCCTTTCCCGTCAATTACAAAAACTGACATTAATGAAGCTTTAAAAAAAATATATTTAAATTATTATTAATTACAATTAATTTTAATTTAAAAAAATTTTAATTTTTCCATAATTATTGACACCAAAAGAAAAAGAAATTATTTTTCCTATTTCTAGTTTTACTTCAAATTTTTTTAATAGGTTATAGTCATATCCAATGTTATCGAAGCAATATAATGCTATAAGAATATTCAGATTTTTTGATAATATAGTATTTAAACTTATGAATTTTTGAATAGGTGAAACGAAAATTTTATTTTCCATGGAATGATGAAATTGATTTTTTTCACTCCTTCTTCCATTTAATAGTTTTACTTTTTTATAATAATTATTTTCTAGAGTTAACAGTAATCCACTGACCTTCAATTTTTTAAAATTAAAGTTGATAACACTATTTAGTATCAAAGAGTTTTTTGCTTCAAACAACTCAGAAAATTTTTCCAAAGAGAAATAATTAAAGAAGCAATGACTTTTTAATAATTTTAAATTTGATAATGTAAAGGATGATTTAAAAAAATTCGAACCTATATTGTTATTAATTGAATTTTTTGAAAAAAAACATTCTGATCCAAAACTTAATTTAAAAAAACGAGTTTTTTCGATATTTTGAAATTTTTTAAAAACAATACCCAAGGAGAAAAAATTTTTTAAATATTTTCCGAAAATTGAAATTAATTTTGGTTTTCCCGAACCTATATTGTTTATTTCAAAACTCATATAATGAGGATTGAATTTTTTAAGAAAAATTTTTTGCTTGGCAGAAATTCCGGTTCCTAAAACATTCTTTTCAGAAAAGCTTAGCGAACTTGATATTTGATTGTCTGTAAAAGTTATTTCGGGTTCAATTGCAAGTGAAGGTATTTTAGTAATTTGCATGGTAATATCAACAAAACTCCCGAAATCCCCTAAATCATAATCATTCATCGAAAAATCAGTAGAGCTTATTCCATTTGAGATTTTTATTCTTTCCCAAGCCCCGGTATCGATTCTGAAAAAATTACCTATTGAAAAGCCAAGGATGTTTGAAAATAAAATTGTCTTGAATTGTTGACTGAAATTTTTTAGGTTCTTTTTTTTGTTAACGACAACAAAAGATTTAATTTTTGGTTCTTTCATTTTAAAATGATAGGAGATTTTTTCTATATTCTCTGAAATTTTAATTTCTTTTATCCTAGAAAGCTTATAATTTTTTTGTGAATACCAATTATCTATCGATCCTTTTACTTTTTTTAAATTATTTACAGAAGAAAAATTTTGATCTAATAACTCCTCAAAAAAATTACACAAAAAAAATTCGGGAATTTGCTCACAATTTTTCAGAACAATTTCATCAGAAAGCTTGATCTTTTGATCAAATTTAAAAATCTTGGGGTTAAAAAAATTTGATATTAAATATTGTTTTTTAGAAACGAAAAAAGTAAAACCTAAAGAAGGAGAACTACCTGATACAACATTAAAAAAAGATTTAATTTTTAAGAAAGAATTATTTTCACTCTTTCTTGAAAAATATAAAGCAAATGAATCGATTAATTCTTCTTTATTTTCTTGTTTTTGAACACTTGATTGAAATATTTTTGAGATCGAAAAAAAATTAGAAATATTTAACATTGAAATTGTGTATTATTTAAATATAAGACACGTAGTACAAATACCAATAATTGAAATATTTCCATCGAAAATCAAGTTTACTTTGGTTTATTTAAAAATAAAAAACTAAAAAGAGATCTTAAAAATAAACCAAAATAAAAAAATATCTTTATTTTCGGTATATAAAAAAAATGACCATTAAATCTTTTAAATTAAAAAATACAGGACTTTGTAGTTGGATTGTTAAAAATTGTGAAAAAAAAAATATTATTTATGCAACTTCTATTCAACAAACAATTATTCCTTCAATTATTTCAGGAAAGGATAGTTTATTATTTTCTAGAACAGGAACTGGAAAAACACTATCATTCATTTTACCTCTCATTCATATCCATTACTTAAACCATCAAAATTGTTTTATCTCTATAATAGTTCCTACCAAAGAGCTAGGTATACAGATTTATCAAACATATAATTTACTGGCTCAAGGGGGGAAAATTTTTGGGGTTTTCATTAATAAAAAAACTACACCAATAATTTTAAATATTAATTCGGGGGTTTGTTTAATTTCGACAATCTTTTCATTATATAAGATTTCAAATTTTTTAAACAGATTATTCATTTACAAACCAAAAATATTTATTCTCGATGAAGTGGACATTTTAATGAAGTCCGGTAATTTTGGTTTTATTAAAAAGATAATCTCAAGAGTGTCACCTTCTCAAATTAATTTGTTTGGAGTGACCAATATTGGTTTTTTTAAATTTTTAAAAACATTTTCGTATCGAAAAAATATATTTTTTTTTAACGAAAAACAAAAAAAATTCAACATTTTTTCAGAAATTAAACATGAATATATTTATTGTTTATCAAAATTTAAATTTAAATTTTTGCTCACTTTATTAAAGTTAAAAGAAAAGTATGAAAAAAAAGAAATTCAAAAAAAACCTATTTTAATTTTTTTTAGGGATAAAAAAAAATGTGAAACATTTTTCAAAACATTAAAAGAAAATAGAATACCTGCCAGTATTCTCCATCATGAAATGGATTTTTTTCAAAGAACTGTATCAATTCAATTAGTCAAAAAAGGAATAATAAATATTCTTATTTCAACGGATTTAGGTAGTCGTGGGATGAATTTTTCATTTGTAAATCAGATTATAAATATGGATGTGCCAAATAAAATCAAAACTTATCTTCATAGAAGTGGAAGAATTGGGAGATTTAATAAAAAAGGAAATTGTCTTAATCTAGTCGATAAAAAAGAAATATATATTATTCATAGAATTGAAAAAAATCTTGGAATTTATATAACTAAGTCCAACTTAAATTTTAAAAAAACCGAATTCCAGACAAATTATTGAATAAATTGGGCAAAAATCTTACCAGTATTCAATGTTAATTTCCACCTTTATCAAAAAAATTTTTCTTGGAAATACAAAACTTTTCGGGGTTATTTGGAACAAATGTTGGACAAAACTAAGAAGCTTAATCTGGATATTTATTTTATTATACTTAAACCAGAAATAAACAATTTTTTTGAAATCAAATTTTTGATTTTTTTTAGTATGTTTAATAATTAAATGGTTCGATATTAATTTTTCGTTTTTTGTATCTATAAATTTGAAGCATTTACTATTTTTTGAAAATTTAATATTAAATTTTATTGGTATTCTAGTTTCACATTCTTTTTTTTTGGAGACCAAGTAATGATTTTCATGAATCGTCTTTTGAAAAGAATTAAAAAACTTGATAAAAACCAATTGATTTTTATCTCTTGTAAATAAGATGAACTTTTTTTCCTTTTTAAAACTAATATTAATGGATAACGAAATTTCTTTTTCGATTGATCGTATAACTTTAAACTTACCTAATTTTCCGATAGACAAATACAAAAAAGTTATTAAATTCAAAGCATAAGGGTTATTTAATCCTTTTAAAACCATAAAATTTTTATTTTGAAAATTTTGTAATCCTTTTTTTATAAAATTCCATGTATTTGCTAATGAATATTGTCTTTCAATTTTTGTTTCTGCTTTTGATACATATAAAAATAAATTTCCCACTTTTTTCCCATCCATTTTTAAAACTGCCTCTTCAGCATCTAAATGAGATGCAAAATTTATGAAAGCGAAACCTTTTGGTTTATCAATATTCATTGGAATCATAATCGATGTTATTTCACCGAAGACGTCAAACATATTTCTAATATTCGTTTCGGTAAACTTATCGACACTTAAATTTTTAATATATATGTTTGTAAATGTTGAATTTTTTGGTAATAAAACACTTCTTGTTTCTTTTTTGATAAAAGGGCTTATTTGAAATGTTTCTCCTCTTATACTTGTTCCTTTTAATTCTCGAATAGCTTTTCTGGCGTCGCTTGATGAAAAAAAATGAACAAATCCAAATTTCTTAGATTTTCCGTTTTCATCAAAACATATTTTACAAGAAAGAATTTTCCCGAATGGGAGAAAAAGTTTGTATAAATCTATTGTTTTAAAATAGATAGGTAAATGATTAATGAATAGATTTCCTTTTCCCGAGGATCTAAGGCTTTTATTTTTTTCTTTCCACATTATTCTTAATGGTTTTTTAAACAAATTATTATCAAAATAAAAATTCATTTTCTTCATTGCTTTTTTAGCGTATTTAGTCTTCTTAAAATTTATATACCCATAACCTAATGATTTTTTTGAAACCAGGTCTCTACAAATCCTTACCGATTCTAACCCGGACATTTTTGAAAATATATTCAATATATCATTTTCTTGAATTCTTGTAGATAAATCTCCGATATAAAGTGAAGAATTTTTCTTTTTAAAAATTTTTGGAGTATTTTCGAAATCCTTTTTTGAATCTATATTTTCTAATTTATTCATTATAATCAAATTATACTACTAATAAAAACAGGTGTCCTTTATTTTTAACCTTGGCGGGATTCGAACCCACAATCCCCGGATATCAAAATAGAAGTCCGATGCGTTATCCGTTACGCCACAAGGCTATTACTAATGGGGTTTAAATTTACATTTATATAATTGTTAATTTAATGAAAAATTTCATAACCTCTTATTTATTCAAGATTAATTCAAATTCATCTGATTTATTTTTCAAATTAAGTTTTCTAAAAAAATTGGGGTTGAAAAATAATAAAAATGGTAAGATTCAAAAATTTGAAGAAAATATTTTAAAATCGAACTCGTTTTTTCAAAACGATGTTTTTTCCGGAACAATTTACGTTCTTAACTTTAAAAATTCTTTTTTAAAAATAGGACAAAAAATTTTAAATTCATTTATACAAAATAATACCTTAAGTTTTTGCTTATTTCTGCAAAAAACAATTACAGGAAATTCATTTAAAATTAATAACTTCGTTTTCGATCATTTATTTAAGGGAAAGGTTCGTCAAATCTTGATTCTTGAATTTTTAAAAATATACAATTCTTATGAATTTTTTTTTAACTTCAATGATAGATTTTCTGGTATTTTTCCTTTTTATATTTCATTTATTAAAGAAAAAAATAAAAAAAAATGTATTTATCTCATATTAAATAAAATTTTTTTTAAGTACTGTGAAACCAGAAAAATCGAAATCTATTCAACGTACAAATTTAAACCTTTTATATCCAATTGTCGTTTTTTTTCAATGGAATTTTTGGGAATAAAGGTTTTATTTTTTTACCAATCTGTTACGGAACATTTTGCCTTTAAATTAAAATCTATGCTAATTAAAAAGGATTTCGATTTTTTGTTTCCTCATTGTGATTTAAAATTTAAAGGATTATTTTTTGAATTTTTTAATTTTTTGCAAATTTTACAATCCATCGAAATTTCACCCGCAAATTGCCAGATCCATTACAGTCAAATATTGTTTATATCTAAAATAGTTCTTTTCTTTAAAAAAAATTTTCACCCTCTTTTATTGTCTATAATAAAGAAAAATAAAGCGAATTTTTTTTTATGATTTATCTTATGTTTAAAGTTCTTTTTTTTTAAATTCTCTAAATCTTATCTTTTTTTTTAATACATATTTTAAGTGTTTAGTTTTAAGTTTTCTTTTCTTCAATTTTTTAATCAATGATAATGATGAATATAATATGTCAGCTAAAAAAATTTCAATTGAATTGGATAATAATAATGGCACGGGTGAATCAATTTTACCAATAGACTGGTTCGTTTGTAATAAATTTTTAATATTAGAAACTAAACCTGTCATTTTTAAACTTTTATCTTGATTTTGCAAAACATTATAATGTTTTTATGTATATAGTTATCCGTATATATTTAAATTTTATTTTAAAATTTAGAATAGTTTAAAGATCTTCCCAAGGAAAATGAATATTTTTTAAAATCAAAAATTTCGATAATATTGGATCGATTTAGTTTGAATGTATTGAAACAATATAGATTATTATCCTTTATTTTTTGAGAGTGAAAATAATTAAAAATAAGAAAATTTCTACATGAACAATCGATTCCAAATGTAAAATTTTTTTCGTTTTTTTTAAATATAGAATTTATAAATCTATAAGATAGTTTATTGAAATTACTGTCGAGTCCGATTGTCTTTCCCTTCCATTTTTTCATAATTTTTTTCCCATCATATTTACCAAGGAAATTGAAAAACTCCGTTTCAAGAATTTCAAAATTACAATATAAAGAAGTGCTGTTTAAATTAAGATTTGAATTTTTAATTTTTTTATATATAAAAAAAAAACCATCTAAACTAGTGGGTTTTTGAAAAGTTTGATCATTTTCGATTAAACCCTTTGTAATCTCCTTAGACACCCATTCGATAATATGCTTAATCTTAATGAAATTTTTGAAATTAAGAACACTATTAAAATTTAAAATGTGAATAAAATTATTGATAAACATTTTTTTCGAGAAAATTTTTTTTTTTATTTCTGTGGAAATAAAGAAATTATTTAAAATCTGATTTTTCCTTTGATTAGAAAATTCGAACCAATATTTTAATCTTTTTTTATATAAACCAATTGGATTTATTTGTTTCAGTTCTAATAAAAAAACTGACAAAAAATCTATTTCCTTTTCATTGGTGACGAATTTTTTTTTATTTCCTGGACAGAAACCCAAAATTAAGTTCTCAATAAAAAAACTTAAATATAAACATTCTTCATTGTCAAAGATTTTTTTTAAATCATGATCTCGACTATTAGTTATTGACGAGAAAATCAGAGTATTATTGTTAAATACCAAAAGTTCTTTTGCTAGCAGATTTAGAATTCTATCCGCGATTTTTTTTTTTTGTTTTTGAATACATAATATTTTTTCTACATAATTATTTTGCTGAAGATCGTTGTAAACAAAAAATTCTTGTCCACAATATTTTAAATTACAGATAGAATGGATTTTATTCTCTATCCCTTTTATTAAATAGTTAAAATTGTAAGATTTTAAAGAAATATTTATATTACGGAAAAAACTTTTTGAGAAAACCTCGTTATTTAAGGTTAAATTCAATTGAATATCTTTATAATCTTTTTTTTTCGTCGAAATCAAAAAAATTCTCACATTTAAATATTTAATCCCCAAATTAAAAAAAAAAGAAGTGGAAGAGGAAATCAGAGGATCCAATTTTTTTATCAAAAATCGTTGAGGATGGATGTAAACTTTCATTTTACATATTTTTTTACAATAAATAAAGGTAATTAAATTAAAAAAATAAAAATTTAATTCCACTTTTAATCCTGTCTTAATGAATATTAGTTCAAAAAAAATTTTAAAAATAAAAATTAATTTTAAGAAAAAATTCAATTCAAAATAATAAGCCTTGCTATAGAATCCCATAAATAATAGTTTTGATTAAATATCAGTAACATATTAAAATTGAATATATGAGTGAAATTAACATTTAATAGAATTTCTTGGATTTCAAATTTTTTTATATCTAATGTATGATTTTCGGTAAAATTTAGTTTAAAAAATTTTGGTTTTGATAAACCCAGTATATTTACTGAATTTATATTTTTAAAAAAATATTCCTTCGTATCATAATTAATTCCATTAAGAAAAATATTTTGAGGGTTTGAATCGAATTTTTTCAAAAAATACCCCTTTTGGTAATCTATAATTTGAATTGTATCTGATTTATCATTTATAATCACTAAGGGTAAATTTTTTATAAGTTGAAATTTTATAGGAAACATAGGTTGAATTAAAAGAGAAAATAATATAACCCCATTAGAAAGTTCAAAAATTAATAAATTTTTTTTTGAAATAATTCCAATAATATTATATTTGGAGTTAATAAAAGTTTCCTTTGGAAAAATGGGTGCAATTCCCAAAGTTCTAATTAATCTTCCGCTACCTGATTCCCAAAATTGTACAAAAGATTCTTTGGAAAAAGAAATAATGACTTTTAAAGACATCGCTGATTTGATATCCACTATTTTAAGATTAGGTCCAAATAATAATATAGGTTTATTGGATTTATTTAAATCATCCAAGATAAAAATATTTACATTTTTTCCTAAATATTGTCTAAAAAAAATTTTTTTGGTTTTTAAACCCACCAATTTAGGACTAATTAGTAAAATTTTTTTCATCTAAATGATTTTTATGAGATTTTTATTTTTAGATTCTAATATCTTTTCTCTCTAAAAAATGTAAAAAAATAAACAAGAATTTATTTTAAAATTATATTTAAAATTTCGAGAGTATTGATGATGACTAATCTTATTTTAACAATTTTCAAATAAATAAATTAAAAAAACATAAAATTATACTAATAACACTAAATTCGAATGAATAATCTATCATCTCTGTCAAAACATGAAAATCCTTTTAAAAAAATAAAAATTTCTAAAATTGTTATAAACTGTTGTGTAGGAGAATCTAGCGACAGACTAAAAAAAGCAGCAAGAGTTCTCGAGCAATTAACCGGACAATCTCCTGTCTTTTCCAAATCTAGGTTAACAATAAGATCATGGGGAATTAGAAGAAACGAAAAAATAGCATGTCATGTAACGGTAAGAGGTTCAAAAGCAGAAGAAATTCTTGAAAGAGGACTAAAAGTTAAAGAATATGAATTAAAATCGAATAGTTTTTCTAATACAGGAAATTTTGGTTTCGGGATCAACGAACATATTGATTTAGGAATAAAATATGATCCAAGTACAGGAATATATGGAATGGATTTTTATGTTGTTCTATCGCGATTTGGGGAACGTATTAATCAACGGAAACGATGTAAGAGAAAAATGGGGAAATTACAAAAAGTTAATAAAGAGGATGCGATAAAATGGTTTTTAGAGAAATACGAAGGGACCCTAATTTAAGTAAACAAATATTGGATTTTTATTAATGTATAATACCGACCTTAGCTCAGTTGGAAGAGCATCTGACTGTAGTTGTTTATTGATGATCAGAATGTCGCTAGTTCGAATCTGGCAGGTCGGATTTATGATTACAAAATTAAAAAAATTATATACTAAGATACAATTCTTTTTTATTCGTTAAAAGAAATTTAATCTTAAAACAACTTTCCAAGATTTTTTAATCTTACTATAATTATAATTAAGTTTGAAAAAAAACACTTATCAGATTAATTTGCTCAAATATAAACTAAAAAATATCTTAATGTCTAGTTGCAATAAAATAAAATTTTTGGGAGAGATTTCAAGAATTATTTTTAATAAATGTTAAACCGGTTTTCCCACACGTGAGTCTATCTTTGTGTTCGGCTAAAAAACAACCGGGTGATTCTGGTGATTCTTTTCGTAGTTTTAAAACAAATGATCCTGAAACAGAATAGTATTGTAAAACCTTTAATTGTATTTTTTTTCTTATATGTTTTATTTTTTTGGGTTTAGTGTATTTCTTTTTTTTTTTTTTTTTCCCACCACCTCTTAATGAGAGAAGTTTTACGTTAATTAATTCATAGAAACATCGAGTAACCTTTGTATCTTCGGTAAGTTCTTTAGAATTTAATGATATAAAAATTTTTTTCTTTTGTAAAAAATTTTTTGTGCTAAAAATAAGACAATCTTCAAACTTAAGATATCTGGCTTCCTTTATGGAAAAAACAAACATGTATTTCATAATTAAAAACAGCTAATAACAATATGAGACAGATGTCGTTAAAATTAAATTGTATTGATGATAAATTTTTAATAACAATATAAAATTTCTTGATAATATATTAAATTTTAATAAGTTCCCACTAAGTGTTTTTTAACTGATCAATTTTTTATGCTAGATTTGGATTTTAATTTTTTAAAATATCAAGTAAGTTAGTAATTTATAGGTTTTTTAAAAAAAACTTTTCTTATAAGAAGCAAATTAAATGTATATTCAAAAAAATTCAAAATAATAATATCCTAAAAAAACACGAGAAGGTTACAAATAGTTTTGATAAACAGAAAATAATTAAAATTTCACTTCCTTTTTGGATAGCTAATGTTCTTACTAATTCAAACCTGACTATCATCATTATCCCCACTACCTATAAAAAAGAAGATTTTAATGTCCCTAAAAACCTCCAAAATTTTTGCTTACTTTCAACAACTAATTTATTTAAAAGTTTTGCTTTGAATAATCGTCGAAATTTTCTTCAAATCAGTTTGGGGATAAAATTAAATAAAATATTAGAAATCATGAATAAACGGAAAATAAAAAAAAAGGAATTTTATAATTTTGTATCAAAAAGATGCATTTATGAAAAAATAATTTTTAAGAATTTTTTTTATCCAAAGATTACATTAAAAAAATGGAAAGACTTTTATCTGATGGTATCTTGACTACCCTTACCTTGAGATAATTACCAAATAATCGATGTATTCTGATTATTTGGTAATTATAACTTATCTGAATATTTTTCATAACATGCCACCCCGTTCCATTCATGTAGCCCATATTTTCAGGGGGGACCCAGGTAGCCCATTCTAGAAAGGTGCCTACCACTATAAC
>Ga0315905_10000066_pt1 | contig 107293 bp, 113 predicted proteins | sample LakEriMetagenome_5_FD_203522 | JGI IMG/M metagenome (GOLD analysis project Ga0315905, IMG submission 203522) | Freshwater fungal communities from buoy surface, Lake Erie, Ohio, United States - Buoy 4 MA121 | ecosystem: Environmental > Aquatic > Freshwater > Lake | place: USA: Lake Erie, Ohio...
AAAGCCAATTCACCTGAAATGAAATACACCTCATTTTGTGCGTTATATGCATAGCCCACCGCGGTACTTGTACATCCGTCAATTCCAGCCACTCCCCTATTGCTTTCAAACCGATTGTTTCTTCCTTGATGTACGAGATGGTAATACCGAATAATTGAGCTGTTTCCAAGTTGAATGGCAGCGGCAACTGGAATATTCTCAGCAATGATTTGCATGGCCTTTAGGTCTGAAAAGGCAGCAGAATTGATGTATTTGTGGCCCACTTCAGTGGCCAAATGATACGATTTACGAAGGGTGCTACCGTATTGTATTTCAGCATTGCGCAAAACCCGCATTTCTGAGAAGACTTGCTTCGGGCTTACACAAAAAAAGTTTTCAAGACAGTTGTAGGTATCCATTGACTTTTCATGCAAACCAATTTGAAAATGCGTTGGTTTGGACTTTCGAAGAATTGCTTTTATTTTTCTACTGATAATATTGGTTCCAACCGTAATTAAAACATCTGGCTGAATCAGCTCTTGTGCTCTTGATCCAAGAGACATAATGAGGGTATCAATTGAAGATATAAAATTGGGGTGTATTGAATTGGAGTGTAGTTCAGCAAAAACGGCTAGGTTTTCAAACTGGGAAATGGTTTCCAATTCACTCGCAAAGTCTTCTTGCTCTTGATGTTGACCAAGAAGCACCATAATTTTCTTCCCTCTTAATTTTTCGATCCAATTGAAATTCGCACGTTCAGATTTATTTGGAATCACATTAAAATTCGAGTGAAGTTCATTTGATTCTAAATCATATAGTGGTTCATTGAAGGGGACATTTAAATGAATCGGTCCTGGTATTGTTGCGACTTGCTGCACGAAATCATTCAATCTCGCCTGATTCATCTCTAAAGCACCTGGTTTTTCATCTTCCATTAACTGCCAAGATGCTTCAGTAAAAGCTTCAAATATATTTGTCTGAACAATGGATTGTCCCTCGCCTTTGTTGATCCAAAAGGGAGGGCGATCTGCAGAAATAACAATTAGCTTTTTTCTTTGGTAGAATGCTTCAGCAACAGCGGGAGCATAATTCAAAAGTGCAGTGCCACTGGTACAAATTATGGCAACGGGTCTCTGTGATTGTTGAACGAGCCCCAATGCAAAAAAAGCAGCTGAACGTTCGTCAACTACACTCATGCATTCAAACCGCGAGTCGGAATGCAATTCAAGCATGAAAGGGGCGTTTCGGGAACCTGGAGAAATTACAATTTGAGTGACACCCAAAACGTTTAACGCTTCTACTATCTGACGAACGACAACTTTTGACGAGTGCTTATTCACGTTTGCGAAGATAAGACTTGTTCTAAAGAATTGGCTTTATTCATGGTTTCTTGAAGTTCGTCTTGTGCGACTGATTCAGCAGTTAGGCCTCCTCCAACATACCATTGAATTCCGTTAGCATTGGCTTTTCCACATCTCAGAAAAACATAAACGTAGATTGTGTTTTGATGTTCGACCTGAAAAGTTCCAGTATACCATTCCCTGTTGTGCGGTTCATTTTCAACTAACCACTTTTGAGAAAGGTCTCTTGGTTTACCTAGCACAGCCGCGGTTGGATGAATGAACCGAATGATCTTTTCTACATCTCCGGTAAATTCAAATTGAATGTCGCTGCAAATGTGCTCGATACTTCCGCTTTGAAAGGTATACTGATCACCAACAAGAATATTTTTTGCATTTCCTGCATGAAGAGCTTCAATAATTCCTTCCGTAACCAATGACTGTTCACTAAACTCTTTCTCGCCCCATGGCATATTCGAATTCATCACGCGCGTGCCAGCAATGGACCTCGTTTTCCAAACACCATCTTTACCCTCCAATAAAAGTTCTGGAGTTGCTCCAAACCAGATCTCCTCTTCCGTTCTTGGAATGTAAAATGCACATGAAAAAGGAAATTTTTGTTGAAACAATAACACAACCGAATCATCAACATGCTTATGACTGCTGGGGATAATTCTACTCAGTACAATTTTCGAAGTTTTTCCATTTCGAATTTCACTTATAGCATGTTCAAGAAGATTCAAATACTCTTGATTGTCTAAAACACAATCCAATGAACCCTTTGTCCAGGCGCATGGTGAAATGGATAGGGTTGAATTTGCAGCATTCAATTCATAACTGTACTGAGGAAGTCTAATTTTCCAATCACTTTTCATACTTGATCAAAACAGTGAGTTTAGCATAAGCAATACGTACTCTTTCTTCATTCCAACAATGGATTTCCCATAGATGCGTTGATTTACCGATATGAAGTGGGCTTGCTTCAGCCCATACATGACCCTCCCGCATTGACTTTAAATGGTTGATTGAAAGTTCCAAACCAACTGGTATACCCTTAAGTTCACGAACATGTTGAAATGCCCCAATACTCCCCACAGTCTCTGCAAGTGCTGCCGTGGCGCCACCATGAAGAATACCATATGGCTGAATGGTTCTATTGTCAACAGGCATTTTTGCAACAACTTTTTCCAACCCAACTTCCAATACTTCAATCCCAAGTGCGTCCATTAAATTTTGATTGCCATTCATAAAACCATAATTTCACTGCAAGGTAGTATAAATTTGCAGCGTGAAAGTGCAACAAACACATCGAATACTTTTAATTGAAGATGAGAAGTCCATTGGCTATGCGCTACAATTAAATTTTGAACTTGAAGGCTTTCAGATTCAATGGGAAACCAATGGAGTGCAGGCTTTAAAAATTGCACAAGAAAAGTTTTTCGATCTTATGGTTGTGGATGTCATGCTACCCGATTTAGATGGCATTAGTCTTTGTGAAACACTTCGGCTTCAAGGGAATCAAACGCCCATACTTTTTTTATCTGCCAAAGGCGAAGGAAAAGATCGAATTGAAGGACTAAAGGCGGGAGGCAATGACTATATGGCCAAACCATTTGAATGGGAAGAGTTGTTGCTTCGGTGCAAGAATTTAATTCAAATCAAAGAAACTCAGAACTATCAGACCTTGGATCAGCTTGAAATTAACCAATGCATGGTTTATTTTAATCAGTTCGAAGTGGTCTTACCAGACGGAACTCGTGAATCTCTAACCAAACGAGAATGCATGCTGCTTAAACTGTTGGTTTCACATCCCGGTGAGGCAGTAACAAGAGAGGAAATATTAGACAAAATATGGGGGTATGATGCCCTGACTCACAACAGAACCATTGATAACGTAATTCTGCATTTCCGAAAAATATTTGAGTCTCAAGAACAACTTCCAAAGCGTTTTTTTTCAGTTCGGGGGGTTGGGTACAAATTTTTATGAAAAAAAAGAGGCAACCTCAAAACTTCATTTACGTCTTTCTAACGGTTGCGCAGTTTAACTGCGTTTGGTTTCAAAAATTCCCTTGCAGGTTTTTCAAAAAAGGTTTCTTCGGAAACCTTTTTTGTTATGCCTCTACGTATACTATTTTCTTGGTTTCAAAGAATTCTTCCTGAAACAAAGAACTCATTTCATGCACTTCTTTGTATTGTTTCACAGGTTTTAGTTCTTCTTTCAAATCCCCTCCTTTGAGGCAAATAAGACCATTGGGGATTCCATTTTTGTCGGTAGTGCTGTATTTATTATGCGTCCACTGTAGTAATTCTTGCGTTGGTGCAACTGCTCTACTTACAACAAAATCAAATTTCTCTTTCACATTTTCCACACGTGTGTGCACAGCTCTTACATTTTTTAAACCTAAGCTAGACGCCACTTCATTGACTACTTTTATTTTTTTTCCAATGCTATCAACTAAAAGGAATTCAACATCAGGCATGGCAATGGCCAGAGGAATGCCCGGAAAGCCTCCTCCGGTGCCTAAATCCAAGATTTTAGACCCCGACTGAAAAGGCATGAACTTAAAAATTCCGAGACTGTGTAGGACATGCCTTTCTGTAAAAGATTCCATGTCTTTTCTTGAAATGACATTGATCTGAGCGTTCCACTCTTCTATGAGCGTTTTATGTTTCTCGAAAAGATCGAATTGATTTCCTGAAAATGTAAAATATTTTTTAAGTAACTCGTTCGAATCGGTCATTATATGGATCCTTTTGTTGATTTCATTAAATCCATCATAAAATCTCTTGCACGAAAAAGTTGAGCTTTCACCGTACCGAGAGGCAAGTCAAGCTGTTCGGCTATTTCCTCGTATGACTTCTCTTCGAAATAGCGAAGTTCAACTAACTTTTTATATTTCGGTTTTAGTTTTTCCACCACCGCTCGCATTTGAAGAATTCGTTGATCTTTCTCCATGGCCTCTTCGGGGTCCAAACTTTCCTCTTTAACAGGGATAACATAATTCTCACCATCATCGCCCTTGAAGCCTTGATCAATTGAAATGGCTTTGATTCGCTTTTTTCTAATGAAATCAATGGCGTGGTTTGTGGCAATTTTAAATAACCAAGTTGAAAATGCAAATTGTGGTGTGTATTGCTCAAGTCGTCTGAAAGCCTTACCAAATGTTTCAATGGTTAAATCCTCTGCATCATCCTCATTGTTCACCATTTTCATGAGCATGTAGTAAACAGAATCTCTGTACCTACCCATCAAGTCGGCATATGCCCTTTGATCTTGGTTTTCAATGGCACGCTGAACAAGTTTGTAATCTTGTTTGGCCTTATCTGACAGGTGATCTATTAATTCCATTTCTGTGGTTTTCGTACCAGGTTATGAACGTACAACATGATTTGCACGAAAATAAGATGTTTCTCGAGAATTGGGAACAACCAAACGATATCTCTTTCAATTTTCAATCTTTTCGCCGAGGCATACAAGGCAATGAATTGAATGAGGTATCTCAATAGAAGTGCCGCTGCAAGTGCAATACATATTTCAATTTTGAAGAAAATCAATTCATTTGCAATGGCTGCTCCCCAAAGCATGAAGAACATGGCTGGCCAGATGGTCAATCTCCTCTTTATTCTGCCGTCATACAGAGGGGCCGTGGTAAAATGTCTTTTCTTTTGAAAGGTCCATTTAGACCATGTTTTGTGAGGCTCTGAAACGGTTTGTGAATCAGGAGAAATTTTCAAAATGGTATTTCTTGCATTTGCAGCTTCCTTCACAAATAAATCATCATCTCCGCTTGCCAACTTGTAATGTGCTCGAAAACCACCAATTCTAAAAAAAGCCGTTTTGGTATATGCTAAGTTTCTGCCTACTCCCATGTATGGCATTCCAGCTTTAGCTAAACCAAAATAATTCAATGCAATAACAAACGCGTCGAAACGAATCAATTTATTCAGATAGCCCGGGTACTTTTTATACCCACTGAATCCGAGTGCAATTTCCTTTTTCTCACCCAAACCCGACGTCATTTCTTGAATCCATGTTGAACTTCTTGGCCTGCAATCTGCATCGGTCAGCAAAACAATTTCATATTTCGCCGCTTTAATTCCAAGGGTCAGAGCAAACTTTTTCCCTTGCATGAGTTGTTTATCCTCATCGATATGTATGACATGCATTGCTGGGTATTCCAGTTGCAATGCTTTGAGAATATCAGCTGTTTCATCCCAGCTGCTGTCATTGACTATGATCAATTGGAATTCAGCATATTCCTGCTCCATGATTGCTGGAATCAACTCTCTTAGATTCTCCTCTTCATTGCGCGCGCAAACGATTACACTTACCCCCTGTTGTTCTTCGTGATTGAACGTTTTCACTTTGGTGGATGGAAGAAAGTAACGCAGAGCGTAAAACACATGAACTACCCAAGCTAAAATAAATAATCCCAACAACCCTGACTCAAGGTAAGACAGTGAAATTCCTCCAATTTGTAATGCGGCATCAAACATAGAACAAAGGTACAAGCCTTGATTGAGGTCGCAATAAAAAAGGCCGGATAGCCCGGCCTTTTTTATTCACAAAATTGACTACTTCTTAATAACTAGAGGTAATGTCTTCACACCAAAGTCACCGGAAATTCTGATTTGATAAATGCCATTTTCCAAATGTCCGACTTCTAGACGCTCATAAGATGAATTTACCTTGCCTGCTTCTAGCAATTGTCCGGTTAAACTGAACAATTCAAAATTCGAATTTGCAGTAACACCTGTAATCTGAATCCAATCATTGGCTGGATTCGGATAGATGGCAATGTTAGATAACATTTCTTCCACACCAACAGTTAAGCAAAAATTGGTGGTTTCTGAATCAGCAAATTGACCACCTGAAGCTACCACTTGTCCGCTTGGGTTGGTCACTGTGTAACTACCGTTTCCGTATGCACAGCAAATTCCGTCGCCGTAAGAATCTGAAATAATGAAATTGTAACATCCAGGAGCAAGACAAACTGACGTATTACTTACTCCGCCAGCAGCAGTTGTTGATAAATCACCAGAAGCCATTACTGTTGCTCCCTGAGAGATACTCCATGTGGTCTCTTCCGGATAATCGTCAGCCAAAATACTCACAGTAACATTGAAAGATGCTCCAACTACGGCATTACAAGAAACAGATGTCGAATTGTTGTTTGCATTTTCATCTGAACCGTTGTTTGGGTTTAATACAGTAACTACTATGTTATTCGCTCCATTGACCAAAGTAATGACGGGTAGAGTAACATTTGTTGAAGCGTATTGAGCCAATGAACCGGTCCAATTGTAGGTTTGGATACCGCCACCATTTACTGTGTATTGAATGGTGCATGAGGTTAAGGTATTACTTCCGTTATTCACTAAAGTCACTACGGGCTGCACAGTGCTTGCGCATATATTCGCAGGAACACCAGAGATGGAAGAAACTGCTGCATCAAGCTGAGCCGTTGTAGTACCCGTTGGGTAACCATCAATGATGAGCTGACCAGAATTTTGAGGATCTAACCATTCTTTTAATCGTGTAGCGGCCGTTGAACCGGCATCCCAAGAAACACCAAATCTACCATAAGAATCGCCCTGACCATTTTCTACCGAACCGCTACAAGCAGATCCACCGCCGAATAATTGACCAATGATTCTGTGATTTTGATCGAAGAGTGGAGAACCTGATGACCCTGGTTCAGTGATGCCATCATCCCATTGTTGCACATCCCATGTTTGCGCACCACCCCAAGCTCCCTGAGGAACTGCGTTATTTTCAAAAGAAATCTTTTTTAAATCACCGGACGGGTGGTGAATGCATACTGCAGATGAAACTGTATTGGCGTCTGAAGCGTCCCAACCAGCGTATTGAACGTTGTATGCAGCTGGAGGAGTAGAATTCAATAGTAAAAGGCAAAAATCACTTCCTGCATTTTTTGCTTTCAATGAGGCTCCGCTGACAGTCTGATTTGTAGGACCAGTATTTCCTGTGCATCCGGCTGTTTCATGATTGAAAACAAAAACCCATCCCGCAGCACTTGTTCCGTAACAGTGATTGGCTGTTAAAAAATATGGTGTACCATCGTTGGCTGTGTTGTTTACAAGTGCTCCTGTGCAAATGGCTGATCCACCTTCAAGAATGAGCGCTACAGATTTCTTTTCAGTTTGCCATGGTGAGCCAACAGCGCAGTTCACATTGTTGTTGCAAGATCCACTGCTTCCGTATGGGCCTCTTTCTGCATCGTACTCCGCAAAATGGTTCAACAATACAGGTCTGTAACCATGCACAACCTGTGTAAGGTTGAAATGAACATTCGATTTCACCTCGTTTGCTGCAATGACTTCCACAACAACCATTGAGGATTGAAGAACTGTTGTTGCTAAAACACCCGATTCATGGTTATTCAAATGATTGAATGATCCAATGTACTCTTCTCTGTCATTTGACCAAATGAACATTTCACTTCCCTTTGGCAAATTAAAATTTTCAAATAAAAGATTAATTGATCTTGCATCAGGACAATGAATTCCCAATTGCCAGATGGATTTGCCATTTCCAATTTCAAACCATGAAGCGCTTTGTTCCGAAAAGTCAGTTTCATGCTCATAGCCAAATCGGAAAGGTGCTTCCTTATACTGATCTACAATTGCATCTTCAGCCTGAAGCGCTTCAAGGGCAATAACAGGCATGGGAACGAAGGTTATTTGAGATGGAACGTGCTTATCCTCCCAATTGAAAGGAGTTCCACCGTGACTCACTTGTGCGAAAGTATTGAGTGATACCATCGCCGCAACAAAAAGTAAAAATTTTCTCATAGTGTTTATTGGTTTCGAAAGCAAGATAGAAAATCTGAGTAGAACGAGCAAAACAAATTATTCCACAGCCACCAATCTCACTTTGCATATGTTTGAATCACTCGACATCAGATTAATAAGCACTTCACTCTCGCCTCTTTCAAAAAAAGGTCGCACATCAACAGCCCATTTCTTTGTGATTCGCTCTCTACACGAATCGGGTTTATGCTGATGTATAATGAACAAATTCATTTGTGGGGGAAGTGACTTCATTATTCTACCGTCCCAATTGGCGAGAAAATAATGGGATTCACAACCGCCGCTATAGACGGTTTCAAAAACCAACCACTGCCCTTCTTGTTTTGCGTTTATAATTTCAAAATCATTGAAATATATGTCCTGCCCCTTGAGATCGGGGTCTGATTCTTTAGAGAGTCGAAGAATTTCATCTGTGCCAGGAAACTGTCTTTCTATTGGAGTGGCAAGTTCCTTTGTTCTGCATGAGGCAAAAACCAAACTTAAAAGAACTAAAAATGTGAATGTTTTTTTCATGTTGCGTTTTCTTTTATGGTTCGTTCCGATTCATTTAAATTTCTGAAATTCTTTTTTCTAGGGCTTTAATTTCGTCTCGATATTGAGCTGCCTCCATAAATTCCAAGTTCTTTGAGGCCGAATTCATTTTTTCTGTTGCCTGTTGAATAGCTTTTTTCAATTCATTTAATCCCCAACTTGCCATGATTGGATCTGCTGCCACCGAGTATTCCTGTTCAATGATTTCTTGATACTTCGAAGCCTTGCTTCGTTCTATAGCTTTATTAATTTGGGTAGGAGAAATACCCATTTTGGTATTGAATTGTATTTGCTTTTCTCTTCGTCTGTTTGTTTCGTCCATGGTCTGCTGCATGCTGTTGGTCACCTTATCAGCATACATAATCACTTTTCCATTGACATTTCTGGCCGCTCGACCAGCAGTCTGAGTCAATGATTTGTTATTCCTGAGGAAGCCTTCTTTGTCGGCATCCATGATAGCCACTAAACTTACTTCGGGGAGATCTAATCCTTCGCGTAGCAAATTCACACCAATTAAAACATCGATTGTACCTTCTCTCAATTGATTTAATATTTCAATTCGATCAAGAGTATCAACATCGCTGTGAATGTAGCTGCATTTGATATTAATTCTAGTGAGATACTTTTGAAGCTCTTCTGCCATGCGTTTGGTAAGTGTTGTTATGAGCACCCGTTCATTCTTTGCAATGGTTTCTGAAATTTCATTGATCAAATCGTCGATTTGATTTGTGGTTGGTCGTACTTCAATGATGGGATCTAACAACCCCGTTGGACGCACCACTTGTTCTACCACAACGCCATCTGTTTTTTTCAGTTCGAAATCTGCTGGAGTTGCAGAAACAAAAATGACTTGCCTTTGCAGGCTTTCAAATTCATCGAACGTGAGCGGTCTATTGTCCATGGCCGAAGCCAAGCGAAATCCGTGCTCTACCAAATTAACCTTTCTCGATCGATCACCTCCAAACATGGCTCCAACTTGAGGAACAGTCACGTGACTCTCATCGATGATCATGAGATAATCGTCAGGGAAATAATCCAACAAACAGAAAGGCCTTTGACCTGGTTTTCTTCGATCGAAATATCTACTGTAGTTTTCTATTCCAGAGCAATATCCAAGCTCCTTCATCATTTCAATATCGTGATTCACGCGTTCTTCCAAACGTTTGGCTTCGAGATGAAGCCCCTTTGCTTTGAACTGCTCCACTTGAACAACCATCTCCTGTTGAATTTCCCAAATGGATTCATTCAATGTGGATTTCGAGGTCACGAAGAGATTTGCCGGAAAAATGGTTAATTGATCTACCGAGCCGTACGTCTTATTGGTGTCAATGTTTAAGTAATGAATGGATTCAATTTCGTTCCCCCAAAAAACAACCCGCACACCGAAGTCTGCGTATGCGAGAAACACGTCTACTGTGTCACCTTTGACTCTGAAATTACCACGTTCTAAAATGCTATCAACTCGACTGTACAGCGACTCAACCAAGCTGTATAAAAAGGTTTGCCTACTCAGTGCCATGCCCTTGCGTATGGGAATGGTACTCTTATGAAATTCTGTAGGGTTTCCTATTCCATAAATGCAGGAGATACTTGCTACAACAATTACATCGCGTCTTCCACTCAACAAAGCACTTGTTGCAGAAAGGCGCAGTTTTTCTATTTCCTTATTGATTAAAAGTTCCTTCTCAATGTATGTATTTGTCACTGGAAGGTAGGCCTCCGGTTGATAATAATCGTAATAACTAACAAAATACTCTACTTGATTTTCAGGAAAAAAATGCTTGAATTCCGCATACAATTGAGCAGCGAGGGTTTTGTTGTGACTCAGAATCAATGTTGGACGCTGCGTCTGTTGAATGACATTGGCAACTGTGAATGTTTTTCCACTCCCGGTTACACCAAGGAGCGTTTGAAAAGTTTCGCCTCCCTCTATGGCGTGCACCAATTGGGCTATGGCGTCGGGCTGATCTCCGGCTGGATTATAATTAGAGGTTAGTTTGAATTGCATGTCTGTGGCAAAGCAACAAAAAAGGTTCCAAATAGGAACCTTTTTTGAATGAAATGTTATTCAGGATTATTCAGCTACTACTTCAAATTTGAATGTAGCAGAAACTTCTCTGTGTAGTTTTACTTTCGCTTCGTAAGAACCAAGCATTTTCACGTGCTCTTCAGAGATACTGATACTCTTTCTATCAATATCGAAACCAACTTTGGCCAATGCCTCAGAAAGTTGAATGGTATTGATGCTACCGAATATTTTTCCTGTTTCAGAAGCTTTGGTTGCTAATTTAATTTCCAAAGTAGCCAATTTATCAGCCGTTGCCTGAGCTTCAGCTAGTATTTTGGTTTCCTTGTGAGCACGTTGCTTCAAGTTCTCTGTGTGCATTTTCAATGCAGACTCAGTTGCTGAAACTGCATATCCGCGGGGGATTAAATAGTTGCGAGCATAACCAGGTTTAACATTAACGATTTCGTCTTTTGCACCTAGCTTTTCAATATTTGCTTTTAATATAATTTGCATGACTTGTTCCTCCTTTGATTATTTCAACATATCTGCTACGTATGGCATTAAGGCCAAATGACGTGCTTTTTTAATGGCTTGAGAAACTTTTCTTTGGTATTTCAAAGAAGTTCCGGTTAAACGACGTGGAAGAATTTTTCCTTGTTCGTTGCACAGCTTCAATAAAAAGTCTGCGTCCTTGTAGTCGATGTATTTGATTCCAGACTTTTTGAAACGGCAGTATTTCGCTTGCTTGGTTTCAATGTCGATTGGATTTAAATATCTGATTTCTGAATTATCGCTCATGTTCAATTCGTTTTTAAGGTTTTTAATTAAGCTTTTTTAGCCTCTTTCATTCTGTTTCTGCGGCTTTCTGCGTACTCCATGTGGTATTTATCCATCACAGTAGTTAAGAAGCGAAGAACGCGCTCATCGCGTCTGTATTCGGTTTCAAGAAGACCAACTACATCACCTTCAGCTTCAAACTCAATCAAGGTGTAGAACCCTGTTGATTTTTTCTGAATTGGATAAGCCAATTTTCTCAAGCCCCAGTTTTCTTCGTGCTTGATTGATGCCTTTTTTCCTTTCAAAAAGTTCTTGAACTTTTCTACTGTTTCCGCCGCCTGATCTTCAGACAGCACGGGAGTCAAAATGAAAACAGTTTCGTAACGTTTCATAAATTAATTATTTTTTAATGGGGGGCAAAGGTAGGAATTTCTTTTGAAAAAACAAGCACCTGACTGAAATTCAGGTTCATTCCAATTCCCACATGCGATTTTTTCTTCGCGAATGGAATTTTGCAATCCGATGACTTCTCCAGAAATGAAGAATTAGGTAGACTACAACAGGAGAGCCAAAAGTGAGAAAACTCAGGTAAACAAAACTCAACCGAATTCGACCGGTATTCATATTCAATCGCTTGCCAATGGCCTCACAAACGCCAAAAACGTTGAGTTCAACTGCATCTTTGATTGATTCGAAAGCTTTCATTTTTGAGTAATATCTCTGCCCCTATTGAGCAATTTAAACATTGATTCCGTGAACAATATACGGAAAATAAATGAAAGGCTGCCTGACTTTGAAAAGCATTTTTTATGCGTTGACCATTCTTTTCAAAAAGTTTAACCCGCGCATTCTCTTCTTGGGGAAGCTTTTCCAGTAGTTCTATTGCTGCATTCATCTGTTCTTCATTATCTGCCTTCCACCCAATAAAAAATTGGATTGGCGCAATGGCATTGATATAGACAAATGCGGGTACTTCTTTTTCAAGTTGGAAGGTTGCGCAATCTCTGATGTTATTCAATACCCTCCAAAAATATTTTAGGCTTGTCAGGAAACGCAAAAGATCATGGTTAAACCCTCTTCCAAATTTTCGTTTTATTTTCAAATCGGGCTGATAAGTCATCTTCCGAAGTAAAACATAGCGTTTTGCCCAATGCCTCAGTTCTTTAGAAAGTAAATTAGAATAATCGAAAATCTCGAATAGAATGGCTTTCTGCGAATCAAATTCCAAATGTAGAAATTCAACCGCATTGAGTTCTGATGCGGTTTGTTCCAAAACATCACCCCAATTTCCCTTTCCAAAACTCCGAAACCATTTTTGGAAAAGTATGGAACTCCATTTAAATTCACCATCAGTGGTCATGAGGTGATACTCGGAACAACGTTGTTCCAGGCGTTCCACACCCATTCGAGTCATCCAATTGAACCACACCACCTCTCGAATTTCATTGTAATAAGGTGCACATGGTAAATCTCGAACAACATTTCGCCAACTACTCCATTGCTTGTATAGGATTTCAATTTCCGACTTCGGTAAAAAAACCGTTTCTATCCCTGCATTCCGAATGGGCGCTCCTTCAAGCACAATATGCAATACCACTTGATTGTATTGGGCATCTAAATGATGACCGTGACTGAGCCAATCTTTCGCCTTCATATGAAATTCAATATGACCTGACCATTTCATTCCATTCCATTCAACCTTAGCATTGAGAAAATCTGGACCTGAGCCATTGTTCCATGTACCCGGAAAGTGAACTTTTATGGGATGTCCGGTGGCTGTGCGCAACTCCCTGACAAGCGGATGTTGATGCCTCCATAAAAATTGAATGAATATTTCTTCCATGTCCAAAAATTCAAATTGCCTACTTTTTATCAAAACGTTGTTTATGCAATGGACATATAAACTTTCTTATCTTCACGCATCTATTTTTAACACATGACTTATTCTAAAATTTTCTTTCTTGCCTTGAGCTTGGCTTCACTGAATGTATTTGGCATTACAGACACCACCATTGTTCAAACGTTCACCTTCGAGGCTCAAAACAATCCAGCAACAGCTTATGAATCGCCCGGACGACGATGGTTTCAATTTCCAGCATCGAACAATGGCGTTAGTTATCAGAAAATTTTAATGTATCACACTCTAAAATGTTTCAGCGACGGTACTGCAGGAAATTTAGGTTACCCCTGTGGAGAGTGGGATTATCTTACATATAACAACCTCTTTGAACACACCGGTAATTTGGATTCGACCCTGTATAACCATCCGCATTTTTTATTAGCTAATCAAAATTTTATTTCATCTGGAATTCGAAATACACCGGCATACAACATTCAGCAAATAGAACAGCAAATTCCAACTTCTACTCCACTTGGCAATAACACCTTTGCTCAAATTGGAAATGGCAGTTCAACCATCACAGCCTTGACTACTGATCAATCAAAAAAAATTCAATGGATCTATACTTCAAGCGAATTATCTGCTGCTGGTCTTACACCGGGAAACGTTTGGCAGTTGACCATACCCAATGCTGGACAATTCGGCACAATTGAACAATTAACCATTCGATACAGAGAATCTTCAACAAGTTCACTTACCAACTTCACAACTGAGCCCATGAACATTCTTTACCAAGGAGATTATACGTTTCAATCCGGTGGTGATCACGTCATTGCCTTCGCGCAGCCGCTCATTTGGAATGGAATAGACAACATCATTTTTGAATTCAGTTATCTACCCAGTTCCAATTTGGGAGCATTATTCGCATCAACACCTTCATTGAACGCTTGCGTTTCTTCTGTAGGTGAAAACAAGTTTATTCGATTTGATGGGAATGATGAAATTCGATTGTTCGCAAATGCTTTTGCTGCAGTATCAAACGAAGTTACGGTATCATTTTGGTTGCGAGGAAATGAGCAATTTCAACCTGAAAACGGAACTTGTTTTGAAGGAAGAACTCAAGAAAATTTCAGAGTTTTAAATACACACCTACCGTGGTCAAACTCTCGTGTATATTGGGACGCGGGACAAACCGGAGGTGGATATGACCGTATAGACAAATTGGCCAATCCAGCCAATTTCGAAACCAATTGGAACTACTGGACTTTCACCAAAAACAACATTACAGGTGAAATGAAAATATATTTAAACGGACAACTCTGGCACAGCGGAACCAACCTTACTAAAAGCATGTCAGGCATAGTACAATTTAGCATTGGTGCAGCATGTACCTGGTCGAATTATTACCGGGGAGATATGGACGAGTTTACCCTGTTCAACAAAGCGCTTTCAGAAAGTGAGATTGTTGAATTGATGAATGTTGGGCCACAGGAATCAAGTTCATACTATGCTCAATTGCAGTTCCATTACACCTTCAATAATGACAATAACATGCTGGCCATTGATGAAAGTCCAAATGGTTTTCATGGTCAAATCCTAGGAAATCCCGAACACATTTCACATGAATTATTTTACTCCAATGTTCAAATAGAATCAAGCACTCCGAATGTTATACTTGGCCAAGGAGACTTCGATTTAACACTTACACCTGTTATCTATAATCAACATTTGTATGATGCTCCAGTATCACTTGCAACTTATACCATCAACAATCACGCGCCAACTTTGAGTGGTTTGTCGGAAGTTTTCATTCCTCGCACTGGATACACATACAATACACTCGGTGCAATTATTGACAGCACAACTTTTGAACTCGACTACACACTGAACAATGACACCCTGTTCTATTATGGTTTCCCTTACGAAGTCATCAATCGTTTTGAATTGGGACGATTCATTACACCTTACGGAATTCAACTTGACATGGGTGAAGGTTGGACTTGGGTATTTGACGTGACCGATTTCGCTCCATTGCTTCGCGACAGCGTGGAATTAGAGGCAGGAAACTGGCAAGAACTGTTGGATTTAAAATTTGTATTTATTGAAGGCACCCCTGCACGAAATGTTTCTCGTATTCAAAACGTTTGGCAAGGCAACTGGGGTTTGGGTGGATTCAATAGCGCCATTCAACCCAAGTCATATGAATTGCTTCCAAATGAAAGTTCCGCAAAATTAAAAACTACGGTAACCGGACACGGTTTTGGAACAGGAAACAATTGCGGTGAATTCTGCTACAATACACATCGTTTAAAAGTCAATGGCTCAGAACAATTTTCATGGGAAATCATGCAAGAGTGCGACGAAAATCCATTGTATCCGCAAGGTGGAACATGGATTTACGCAAGAGCTGCTTGGTGCCCAGGAGCTCCTGGAAGAACTGAAGAATTTGAACTTACTCCTTTCATCACTAACAACCAAATCAATATTGAATACGAAATTACAGATGACCCTTACGGCAATTACGTTACCGAAACTCAGCTAATTACCTACGGACCGAATAATCATTCGGTTGATGTTGAAATTGATCAGGTGCTCGCTCCAAGCAATTGGTTAATTCATTCACGATTCAACCCCATGTGCGACAACCCGAAGATCATTATTCGGAATAAAGGAACCAACCCCATTACGCAATGCACCATTAAATATGGGGTATCTGGAGAAACACAAGAAACTTTTGAGTGGACAGGGAATCTGGGATTCATGGAGTCTGAAGTTGTAGAGCTCACTGCAATTAACAGCAATCTTTGGTACAATGACCAGTCGAGCACAGGAACTTTCCTATTTGATATTGAGTTGACAGGAGATCAAAATTTGTCGAACAATCACGCATCGTCTTCATTTACACGTCCTCCTGTGTATACCTATCTGCCTAATACAGATAACAACAAACTCATTGTAATATTCAGAACAAACACCGCCTATTGGGAAAATAGCTACACGCTTTATGATATCAACGACAATGTGGTTTTCACTAAAAATTTCTCAGCAGGAAACACCACCTATCGTGACACTCTAGAACTGAACGCGGGATGTTATCGCTTCCATATACAGGATAATGATGGCGATGGATTATCTTTTTTCGCGAACAGTGATGGCAACGGCTATTGCAATTTAGACCGTGTTTCTGGGGCCTATTTCAAGCAGTTTGAAAATGACTTTGGACAAGGAATAGATCATTATTTCTATTGGAACACCAATTTGGTGAGCACAGATGAAATTGAAAACACGAGTCCTCAAGTAACCTTAGTTCCTAACCCTTCCACAGACGCTACACGTTGCTACATCTCTGGCTTTGACAAGCGTGTTGATTGGGTACTTTACAACAGCAATGGTCAGGTGGTAAGAAATGGAAATGTGACTCGTTTAAATCCGTACGACCCCATTATTATTCAACGTGAATCACTTACTGCTGGGTTATATTTCATTCGTGTAAGTGATGCGAAACATTCACATACTTCGAAATTAATATTTGAATAGATTAGATTTTGTTTGTTCTGGCCAAAAGTGCTGCATCTGCTAACACCAGGGCAGCCATGGCCTCAACAATAGCTACTGCCCTTGGCAATACACAGGGATCGTGTCTTCCGCTTGCTTCAAGCTGAACCATTTCTCCTTTTGAATTTAAAGCCTCTTGCTGCTTTCCTATTGTGCTGGTAGGTTTAAAGGCTATGCGAAGAACGATGTCTTTCCCGTTCGAAATTCCACCTTGAATTCCTCCATCATGATTGGTATTGATGGTGTCATTATTTTCACTTCCCTTTCTCAAGGTTGAAGAAAATCCGTCTCCAACTTCAAAACCCTTCACGGCATTGATACTTAACATGGCATGCCCTAAGGAGGCATTGAGTTTATCGAAAACGGGCTCGCCCCAACCCACGGCAGCTCCTTGAATAACACAAGTAATTATTCCACCTACACTGTCTTTCTCCTCTTTCGCTTCTTGAATACGCTGTATCATTTTTACTTCCGTTTCCGCATGCGGACACCGAACGAGAGATTCATAGGTTGTCACCAAATCCAATTGGGTATAAGGAAGAGGAACAACTACTTGATGCACACTGCTGACAAAAGCATGGACAGATACACCCCATTGACTCAATAACTGCTTAGCAATTGCACCTCCTGCAACTCGAGCCAAAGTCTCTCTTGCAGAGGATCTTCCACCACCCCTATAATCGCGAATACCAAATTTATTTTGTGTTGTGAAATCGGCATGTCCAGGTCGAAAAACATCTTTCAAATCAGTGTAATCTTCAGAGCGTTGGTCTTCATTTCGAACTACAAAAGCAATGGGAGTTCCAAGAGTTACTCCTTCAAAAATCCCGGAGAGAAATTCTATCCTATCCGTCTCTGAGCGCGAAGTTGTTAAATCACTTTGACCTGGCCTTCTTCTATCCAACTCAATTTGAATTTGAGCTATGTCAATCTTCAACCCAGCCGGACAACCATCTAAAACGCCACCAATACCTGCGCCATGCGATTCACCGAACGTGGTTAACTTGAATACATTTCCGAATGAGTTACCAGCCATGGTGCGAAGTTAGTCAATAGACCTTTCAACTTTACCATTCAAAATAACACCGTCGACCGGACTTTGCCCGAAATAATAAAACATCTCTGAGATGGAATCTAGCGGTTTTGTTAGAATAAGATTGGCCTTCTTGCCTCTGGAAATACTTCCGAGAGTCTCATGCACATCCATGGCGTAAGCTGCATTTATGGTTGATGCTTGGATCACTTCGTGTGGCAGCATTTTCATTTTAATGCATGCTAAACTATTCACCAAATTCATATTTGAATTCGGTGCTGAACCCGGATTAAAATCTGTTGCCAAGGCTAGAGGAATATTCTCTTCCATTATTCTCCTTGCCTCTGTATAGGGAATTTCCAAAAACAACGAACACCCAGGCAATGCCACGGCCATGGTTTTACTGTTTTTTAATGAAGCTAAATCATCATTGCTAATTAATTCCAAATGATCCACACTTCTCACACCTAATTGCACAGCTTCTTGAACAGCACCAAGATTGTTGAACTGATTCACGTGCACTTTCCCTTGAATACCAAACTCACCAGCTGCCTTTAAAAGTTGCGACATGTGGTCGACTGAAAAATATCCTTTCTCACAAAACACGTCAACAAAATCGGCAAGTTTTTCAGAAGCAACTATTGGCAAGACATCCTGAATCATATGATCTACAAATGCATCTACATTTCCGGAATAAGACTCTGGTATAGCATGTAAGGCGAGAAATGTGGACTGAATGGTTATGGGATGTGTTTCTTTTAATCTCTTAATTACCCGTAGCATTTTCAATTCGCTTTCAGCGGTTAACCCATAGCCACTTTTAATTTCTACAGCTCCTGTTCCATGTTGCATCATGAAATTCAATCGATCGAAAGCTTGAGTGTATAAATCATCTTCGGACATGGCCTGAAGATTTCTTGCAGAGTTTAAAATTCCACCACCTCTTTGCGCTATTTCCTCGTAGGTCAATCCTCGCAGTCGATCTTCAAATTCTCCTGCGCGCGATTTTGCAAATACGGTATGTGTATGACTGTCGCACCATGCAGGAAGTACAAATCTTCCGCTTGCATCTATGATTGCTAAATTTCGCCAGTCTTCGATACCGTCAAAGTCGTTCATTGAACCGTAATCTGCTATTAATCCATCTTCAACGGCCAACCAAGCGTCATTCAATTGATGCAATTCACTCATGGAATGCCCTTCAACAAATGGAACCTCATTTGGAATGGTCATTAAAAGTGACTTAATATTTTTTATAAAAATTTTCATGTTGTAAAACCACGTAACTTTAATAAATTTGCAACCCCGCGCCTATAGCTCAGTTGGTTAGAGCAACAGACTCATAATCTGTGGGTCCCTGGTTCGAGCCCAGGTGGGCGCACTTTGAAACCCTTGTTATGCAAGGGTTTCTTTATTTAATAACTATCATTTTCTTTTCACTGATTTTCCCCATTTCCCCTATTAATTCCACCAAATAAATGCCATTATTTAGTTCGGAAGAAATTGAAATCTGCTTTTGTCCAGATACCTTTTCTTCAGTAATTAATGTTCCATCCATGGCATAGATCCGCACCAAATTAGCTCGCTTTGAGATTCCATTTAGAAAGACGTCGCCGTTGTTCGGATTCGGATAAATTTGAAAGGAAGTGTTCTCCTCTTCATCGACTCCAATACATGGAAGACAAGTCAGCAAGTTGCTGTTTGCTAAGGCAAAGGGATATTGCAATAAGGTCGCTTGCCATTCGGCCTCTGTGCATTCTGATTTTAACACTTGACGCAACCAAATATCCAATAAAGCTAAATATGCAGCTTGCTGATTGGCTCTGCTTAAACTTCCTCCTAAAGGCTCACCAAAATCGCATAAAGATCCTGCAGGAATATAACCGCAATGCGAGCCCCCTTCCAGATTCACAAAAAATTTGCATGATGTATTGGTGGCATCGAAAATTGGCGTGTGATTATCTGCAGCCGGAGTAACAGTATCATCACTTCCCGAAAAAATTAATACCGGACATTGCACGCTTGCAGCTGCAGCAATAGCTGAAGGGTTTGTTTCAGCTGGGGCTAATCCCACAATAGCATCTATTGAATTGTCATTGCTTGCCGCCAGCCATGCTGCACCACCGCCCATGCTATGCCCCACTATTGCTTCTTTTGCGGGGTCTATTGCACCATATAAAATTGATGTTGCATTCGCTCCTTCGGCTTGAAGAGCATGGGCCGCAAAGGCGAGATCTAAACCAAAGTCACCATGACTTGGTGCGAATCCACCTTCGGTATTGACTAAAGCCACAACAAACCCCTGTGGCACAAGATAATCAGCAATCAATTCATAACTTGAAATTCCAATCACGAACCCGTGACCAACAACTACTACAGGATAAACTCCTGGTAAAACGGGGCTATTAGCACCCGAGTTGGCTGATGGATAATAAACCTCGCAAGGAATGGATCGGTTGCTACGTGAAGGGTCTTGAAAAGTAAGGCTGGTGCTTCCAACTTGAGCATGGGCGAAAACAATTATATTTCCGAGTAGGACAAAGAGTAGCATTTTTTTCATTCAATTCGAATTAAAGGGGTTGTGAGAATTTCATCATTTTCATGCACCATCAAGTAATATGTTCCAGCAGCTTGACCACTCAAGTCAACTTCAATTCTGCACCATTCATTTTCTAATTGATTGAAGTAAGGACGGGTGTTGCGAATGCTACTTCCCGTTGCGTTGAACAAATAGACTTTTGGAGTCACCATATTAGATTTTATTCTTACTTCAAAAATTCCAGACGAAGGCTGCGGATAAACAAGTATATTCTCATTCTGAATAAACCCATTTTGTTCTTGAGAGAGCATGAGAAAAGCCTTCCAAAAATCGGGTACACCGTAGCCCATAGAGTCATTCGGGGTTTCGTAAAGACTGGCGCTTCGTTCTATAACATCTTTGATTTTCAAATTTGAAACATGTGGAAATGCTTGCATGAGGCAAGCTGCGAGTCCGGCTATTATGGGAGAACTAAAAGATGTGCCGTTACCTCTGGCAATGGTACTATCATACGCAGCATACACGGTTTGTTTACCCATTGCAACCACATTGGGTTTCACAAAAGGTCCATTGGGTGGTCGATATCCCGAAAACGAAGCGTGAATTTCATTTTCGTCAACAGCACCTATTGACAAAACGTGCTCCGCATCAGAGGGTGCCGTTATAGCATGCCAAGCGCTTGCGCCGCTGTTTCCTGCACTATTCACGACTAGTGTGCCCTTTAGAGCGCAAATGTTCGCTGCTTGAGAAATTCGGGTTGTTTGACCATTCATATCTACAGGGAGGTAAGACATGGACTCAAAATCAAAAAGTGAATATCCCAAACTCGAGTTGATGAGATCAACTCCGATACTATCGGCCATTTCCGCAGCTTGAATCCATGTGTCCTCTTCCAACCGAACTTCTTGAAAAACATCTTCCGTTTGAAATAAGAAATAATTGGCTTGTGTCGCGGTTCCATATAGTGAATCAGGAATTATTCCGGCCATGTGACTGAGAACCATCATGCCGTGTGTGCTGGCGTCAAAAACTTCGGAGGAATTAAAATGAAGCAGATCATGTTTCGAAACAATTCTTCCCTCAGAAAACAAATGTTTCATTGCTGGCAATTCATCTGCAAATAGAAATCCTCCGTCAAAGACCGCCAAATCCACTCCTTGTCCTTCAAAACCTAAATCGTGCAAAAAATGTCCGTTCAGCATTTCAATCTGCCGATAACTATCGCCGTAACTATGCGTTTGATTTTCTTGATTCGCTTGCACGCCTTGGATGGAAATGACCTTTCCGTTTTGAAGAATATTTTCCAAAGACCGAACTTGTAAAACGCATTCCAACTGACTTATCTGGTTCAGCCAAGTTTCAAGCACTGAGGAAGAGGTGTCGTTGACTTGTACCGTAATTGAATTGAACCATTTACTTTTCAAAAGCAATTGAGAATTGCCCATATTTAGCACTTGGTCAATATAATTTTTATTGACAGGTAAATCTAAAGAATCGAAACCCACCCCCCACTCTAGTCTTCGCTCTATTGCCTTTTGAGATAAGAATTGATTGGGTTTGGAAATTGAGAATTCGGAATTATGCTTATCCTTGAATTGAATCCAAAATGTATTGTAAGAAGTCTGTGCTGAGTGATATAAAGCAAAAAGAACAAGAAAATGAAGTAACAATAGCTTTTTCATTATCGCGTAGATTTCAGCACACCAAATTCATATACTTCAACCTTTTCTAGTTCTCCGGTAATTTTATAATACTGAATTTCGCCGTGCAAGACTCCGTTTAAATACATACCAGAACGACTCAATTGCGTACCTACCAATTGCTCCTTGTAAGCGACTCCGTCCTGTCTTTCATCGGGAGAAATTTCAACCTCCACAAACTCCCCTTTTTTATACCATTCTTTAAATGGACCTGATTTTTTAAAATTTATGTATTTATGCTCTGATTGTGGAATATTGGTATCGGGGTAATATTCTGTAAAAACGCCGTTTCCGTATTTGACTGATTTTTGTTGATCGGCGGAATAAACAAATTCTTTTTCTACCAATTCCATATCATTGAATGTTCTCCAAGTACCGTTTTTAACACCGTTGGAATAAGAACCTTCGTATGCTTTTTTACCATCTTGATTGTAAAACGAAACCAGATTATGGTAAGCATCATTGAGGTATTCACCTTTTTTAATCAACGCACCGTTCTCAGCATATTCTGTAAATGGTCCATTTTTCAAACCATTCTTATAGGTATGTTCATGTGAAAGTGTTCCGTTGGGATAATAATTTTTCATTGAACCTTCTAGAATACCATTTTTCAAGTTTTCAATCCGAATAGTTTTACCCTCTTCGTTGAAATATTGCCACTCGCCTGACTTCAACCTCTCCCAGGGTTTATCTTTTAATTTCACTCCAACATATCTTCCTTTAGACATGATTGTTTTTCCATCTGAAAAATAATTCACCACATCATTAATGGTGGTGTCTTGAACATGATTGACGGTTGATTTCAAAGCTCCCTTTTCACTGTAAAATTCAAATATGCCATGGGGAACACCATTCTTAAACTGTCCTTTGTAATACATGACCTTTGGATTTGTGCTGTAAACGCGTATCCATAGCCCTTCCCTTTTTTTATTGGCATTTAAAGCATTGTAATCAATTCCAAATTCTCCTGAGGGTAATTTCGTGCCTGGCAATTGCGACCAATTGATGAATGTAAGGAGTATGAAAACAAGAAAAAGGGAAACGTTTTTAATCATATAACAAGTTTAAAAAATCCAAACGGAAAATTAGGCCAAAAGATTTGAAGTCGGTGGAAAATCATTTCAAAATGACTATTTCTTTTCTACCTTCGCGACCAAATATTTGAAACCATGAAAGTTACAGTAGTTGGTGCAGGTAATGTTGGTGCAACATGCGCAGATGTTCTTGCTCATCGCGAAATTGCGAATGAAATTGTCTTATTAGACATTAAACCTGGATTTGCTGAAGGAAAAGCATTGGACATTTGGCAAACAGCTCCGATTAATTTATATGATTCGCGCACAATTGGAAGCACGAATGATTATGCAGCTACTGCGAATTCTGATGTTGTTGTCATTACTAGTGGACTTCCACGTAAACCAGGCATGAGCAGAGATGATTTGATTGCGACCAACGCGGGCATTGTAAAAGGAGTAACAGAAAACATTTTGGTGCACTCTCCAAATGCCATTATCATCGTTGTTTCGAATCCGTTGGATGTTATGACTTATTGCGCATTCCTTGCAGCAAAAAAAGACTCAAGAAAAGTTTTTGGTATGGCGGGAATCTTGGATACTGCTCGTTACAGAGCCTTCCTTGCAACTGAATTAAATTGTTCTCCGAAAGATATTCAAGCGGTATTAATGGGCGGACATGGTGACACCATGGTTCCACTTCCAAGGTATACAACCGTTGGAGGAATTCCAGTAACAGAATTAATCAGTGAAGAAAAACTCAATGCCATTGTTGAAAGAACGAAAGTTGGAGGTGGTGAAATTGTTAACTTATTGGGAACCTCAGCTTGGTATGCTCCAGGGGCTGCAGCTGCTCAGATGGTTGAGGCCATTGTTCGCGATCAAAAACGTATTTTCCCAGTCTGCGCATTGTTGAATGGTGAATACGGTATGAAAGACATTTACCTTGGTGTTCCCGTTAAACTTGGTAAAAATGGAATTGAAGAAATAATTGAATTAAAATTGAATGATGCTGAAAAAGAGCTACTCAACGGCTCGGCTAAAGCGGTTAAAGAAGTAATGACTGTCTTAGACGACATGAAATTATTCTAATCACATTCGTTTAGAAATGAAGCCCTCTGAAAAGAGGGCTTTTTTATTTTCTACGAAACACGTGGATTTCGAAAGGAATATCGTTGAGAGGTTTGTAAATACGATTCGGAATGATGGCTCCAATCTGAACAAGCGTGGTGTCATTGATGAGTTTACTCAGTGGGGTTTCATGCTCGTTGGGAGCGAAATGGCCATCCCATAGAATCCAATCACCTGCCTTCGCATCTGGGTAATATTCAATGCGCATGGATTGCTCGGAATTGAACGGGTCACGATTCAGTGGAACAGCGAAATAGGGATGAGCAAAATATACGGTTTCATGTTCTTTCAAATTATTCGTCAACTTCAATTCCTCAATTGCTTGATTAATGATTCTTTCTTCCGTGCCAAATCCCGTTGGAAACCCAACTCTCTCCAGAATCATGGAACTAGCCAACAAAGGGGAAAGAATTGCAACAATGATCCACCATTTGATTGTCTTTTTTCCGTCGGAAAACATAGCCCCATGTGTAGAAAAAATTCTTTCGTGAATAATGAATACAAAAGGGCCTACAATACAAAACATGACCCGAGTCAAACCCAAACTAGCCCACATTCCCTGCCACCAAAGCACCACATGTGCGAAAAAAAACGACCAAAAAAACCCGTATACAAACCATATTCGTATGGCATTCCATGACAAAAAATCAAAACGAAAGGCATTTTGAAACCATTTCTCAGATTTAAAAAAGTTCCAAGATTGCAGCAGCAGTAAAATAAATCCTAAGCCAAACACGGGAATTCCCCATAGGAAGAAATGGAAAAATGAACCACTGCCGTATGCAGTAATAGCGGTGTTTACATATGGATTGGTTGAAAATAGCCAAAGCGGTTCACCTGAAAGATACCAACCCATTGAATTAATGACAATGGTCCCAAACAATAACCAAGGCAGGTATTTCCATTTACGATTAACAATGTAATACAATGCTATGATTAGAATGAAAATAAAGCCTTCACTTCGCACGAAAGGCAGCCAACTGATGGCGAGTAAGGAAAGGATGATTCTCTTCGTCAAAGAGAGGTAAAGGAATGAAATAACCAGCATTCCGAATAATATTTCTGTAAGGGCTGAAATTGCATTTTCGAAAATAACTGGAGTGGTAAAAAACAGAAAGGGCATTAACCAGTTCTGTTGCAAGTTAAGTTTTTGTGCGATTTTAAATAGTATTCCAGCTTGCGCGAAAATGAGCATCAAATTGAAACCGAGCACTGCCTTAAAACCGAGTTGTGCTATAGGGAAAAATAGCGTTGTAAATACGGGTTTACCCCATTGATTCAGAAACAGCTCAGGGTGATTGCCTGCGTATTTCGACATAAAAAAATGGGTATAGGTGTCACCCCCGCCTGCAACACCATCGGCAAATAAAAATAAGAACACATATGAGCAGGCCACTAAAGAAAAAACCAACACAGTTTTGTGTTGGTTAGTCATTTGCTGAAACAATGTCATTCTATCAAAGCTTTAGCATGCTTTACAGCCTGAATAAAGTCATCAAAAAGATATCTTGAATCATGTGGGCCAGCGCTCGCTTCTGGGTGATATTGAACACTAAAAACAGGCTTATTCCGAAGACGAATACCGGCAACAGTATCATCATTCAAATGAAGATGTGTAATTTCAACATTTTCATTTTCGATAATACTTGATTTGGAAATTACAAAGCCGTGATTTTGACTTGTTATTTCCCCTTTACCCGTTAACATGTTTTTTATTGGGTGATTCACACCTCGATGCCCGTTGAACATTTTTTCGGTTTTCAAACCTTGGCTCAATCCAATGAGTTGGTGACCCAGGCAAATTCCGAATGCAGGAATGTTTGTGTCAATCAGCTCTTTGATGAGATTGATTGTGTATGGCATTGCAGAGGGGTCTCCAGGCCCATTTGAAAACATGATCCCATCGGGGCTCCACGATAGAACATCTTCTTTGGTAGCGCTCAATGGAAAAACTTTTAGGAAGGCTCCTCTTTCAGCCAAGCATCGCAAAATGTTTTTCTTGACACCAAAATCCATAACTGCAATCTTCAATTCACTCTGTGGGTTGCCATATTCGTAACTTTCAGAGCAGGCCACACGACTGGCAAGTTCAAGACCATCCATGCTTGGGGCGGCATTTAACTGCTCTTTCAATTTTTCCAAATCAAATTCGTTCGAACTAATGATACAATTCATTGCACCGTTCTCGCGAATGTGTCGCACCAATGCGCGTGTATCAATATCGCATATTCCCACAACACCGTCTCTTTCCAAATAGTTTTGAAGGGTTCCGCTTCCACCCACACGGCTCGCTACATCTGAAAATTTCTTAATGATAATACCTGCAACTTGACACTTCAAAGATTCAACCTCTTCGTTGTGGACACCATAATTCCCAATATGAGATGTTGCCATGACCAAGCATTGACCGAAGTAAGAAGGATCAGTGAATACCTCTTGATACCCCGTCATAGCCGTATTGAAAGCTATTTCGCCTGTGGTGATTCCATTTGCCCCACATTTTCTTCCATAAAAAACGGTACCATCTTGCAAGAGTAGTACCGCTGAATTTTGATTTGATTCCATTAAAGCGCAAAATTAATACAACGAGGTCTTTTCCATTGCGGTATTTTTCAACAAAAAAAAGCGCCTTTCGGCGCCTTTCATTTTATTCAGCAGAGGCTGAATCATCTTTCTTTTTTCTTGTTCTTTTTGGCTTTTCAACAGGTGCTTCTTCAGTTGACTCAACTGCAGTTGCTTCTGTTTCTTCTACACCATCTTCCTTCTTCTTAGCCGCGCCACGACGAGTACGCTTTTTAGCTGCAGCCTTTTCAACTTCCTTACCATAGATTGTATTGAAGTCTACGAGTTCGATTAAACACATTTCAGCGTTATCTCCTTGGCGGAAACCTGTGCGAATGATACGTGTGTATCCTCCTGGACGATCAGCAATTTGTGGAGCAATTGTTCTGAATAATTCAGTAACCGCTTCTTTATTTTTCAAATAACTGAACACCGTTCTTCTGTTGTGTGTGCTATCTGCTTTCGACTTAGTCAAAAGAGGCTCAACGTACTTGCGTAGAGCTTTCGCTTTAGCAACAGTGGTGTTAATTCTTTTGTGTTCAATAAGTGAATTTGCCATATTGGCCAACATCGCCTGACGGTGTTCTGCTTTTCTTCCGAGGTGATTGATTGTTTTTCCGTGTCTCATAACATTTCAAACTTCTTTTGCTTCACAGCAATGATTAATCTCTATCTAATTTGTATTTCGCTACGTTCATACCGAACTGTAGTCCTTTGCTTTCTACTAACTCTTCAAGTTCGGTTAATGACTTCTTACCGAAGTTACGGAATTTTAACAAGTCATTTTTGTTGAAAGAAACCAAGTCACCTAAAGTTTCAATATCAGCAGCTTTCAAGCAATTCAAGGCACGAACGCTCAAATCCATATCAACCAACTTGGTCTTCAAAAGTTGACGCATGTGCAATGAAGATTCATCGAATTCTTCAACCTCGCGTTTTGTTTCAGTCTCGAGGGTAATGCGCTCGTCACTGAATAACATAAAGTGATGGATTAAAATCTTCGCAGCTTCTTGAAGTGCATTTTTTGGAGTAACAGAACCGTCACCTTCAATTTCCAAAATTAATTTCTCATAGTCTGTCTTCTGCTCTACACGGAAGTTTTCTACGCTAAACTTAACATTTTTGATTGGTGTGAAGATCGAATCAATTGCAACTGTTCCAATAGGAGCGCTGCTTGATTTATTTTCATCAGCTGGTCTGTAACCTCTTCCCATACCAATGGCAAGATCAATTCTAAACTTCACCTTTGGTTCCATGTTGCAGATCACTAAATCTGGGTTTAGAACTTGGAAGGCTGAAGTAAAATTGCTGATATCACCTGCTTTGAACTGTTCTTGACCGTTGATATTGATGGTTACCTTTTCGTAATCAGTTCCATCGATCTGACGCTTGAAACGAACTTGCTTCAAGTTCAAGATAATTTCGGTTACATCCTCTACAATACCTTTCACACTTGAAAACTCATGATCTACACCTTCAATTTTGATTGAAGTGATTGCAAATCCTTCTAAAGATGATAAAAGGATTCTGCGTAAAGCGTTACCTATGGTTATACCGAAACCGGGTTCCAAAGGACGAAATTCAAAAGTTCCTTTGAAATCGTTGCTTTCAAGCATTACGACCTTATCCGGTTTAACGAAATCTATAATTGCCATTGAATTAACTATTAATTTAATAAGATTATTTAGAGTAAAGCTCGACGATTAACTGTTCGCGGATATTTTCAGGGATTTGAACTCGCTCTGGATAGTTCATAAATACGCCTTCCTTTTCTCCGTCATTCCAAGCCAACCAATCAAAAGACTTTCTTGATGCCAGTGAAAGCGTAATTGACTCCAAGCTTTTTGACTTCTCACGAACCGAAATACGATCATTCGGACGCAATTGATAAGATGGAATATTAACTACATTTCCGTTAACCAAAATATGGTTATGGCCTACAATCTGTCTTGCTGCGCTGCGCGTTGGAGCAATACCTAATCTGAATACCGTGTTATCAAGTCTGGCTTCACAAAGTGCCAATAAGATTTCCCCTGTTACACCTGGACGAGCAGAAGCTTTCTTGTAAAGGTTAGAGAACTGACGCTCAAGAATACCGTACGTATACTTCGCCTTTTGCTTCTCATTTAACTGCACAGAGTATTCACTTTGTTTCGCACGTCTCTTGTTTGGACCGTGTTGCCCGGGTGGGTAATTGCGTTTTTCTAATCCTTTGTCAGGACCGTAAATAGCTTCGCGGAATTTACGAGCAATCTTCGTTTTTGGGCCTATATATCTTGCCATTTCTTTAAATCGTTAAATTATATTCTTCTTGCTTTTGGAGGACGACATCCGTTGTGAGGAAGTGGTGTTGTGTCAACAATTTCCAACACTTCAATACCTGCACCATGGATGGTACGAATAGCTGACTCGCGTCCAGCACCTGGGCCTTTCACAAATACTTTTACTTTTCTCAATCCTAGGTCAAAAGCTTCTTTTGAACACTGCTCAGCTGCCATTTGTGCAGCATACGGAGTGTTTTTCTTTGAACCACGGAATCCCATTTTACCTGCTGAAGACCACGAGATCACTTGACCGGTGTTGTTCGTTAGGCTAATGATGATGTTGTTAAACGTTGATTGAATGTGAGCTTGTCCTAAAGACTCGACTACAACGTTTTTCTTTTTCTTTTTTTCTACTTTGGCCATGTTTCTATTGCCTTAATCTAATGATTATTTAGTTGCCTTTTTCTTGTTAGCGACAGTCTTACGCTTACCTTTTCTGGTACGAGAGTTATTCTTCGTACTTTGACCTCTTAGAGGTAAGCCCGCACGATGACGCACTCCACGGTAGCACCCAATGTCCATTAATCGCTTAATGTTCATTTGCACTTCAGAACGAAGAGCACCTTCCACTTTTAATTCTTCCGTGATGAAATTTCTGATTTTACCCAACTCTTCATCATTCCACTCAGAAACCTTTTTGTCAAAAGAAATTCCTGCGGTCTCTAAAATTCTACGCGATGTTGAGCGTCCAATTCCATAGATGTAGGTGAGTCCAATTTCACCTCTTTTGTTACGCGGTAAGTCTATACCTGCAATCCTTGCCATAGTTTATAATTATTTAAGGAATTATCCTTGTCTTTGTTTGAATTTCGGGTTTTTCTTGTTGATTACATAGAGCTTTCCTTTTCTGCTTACAATTTTGCAGTCGGCGGAACGCTTTTTAAGTGAAGCACGTACTTTCATTTCCTTTTTTTATTTATATCTAAAACAAATTCTACCTTTCGTTAAATCGTATGGCGACATTTCCACTTTCACTCTATCTCCTGGTAAAATGCGGATGTAGTGCATTCTCATTTTACCTGAAATATGAGCAATAATAATATGTCCATTTTCCAACTCCACACGAAACATTGCATTTGACAACGCTTCTACAATTACTCCGTCTAACTCTATGGACGCTTGCTTCGCCATTCAATTTTCTTTTTTAGTTTTTTGCGGATAATACCGCTTCAATTTCTTTAAAACTGGATAACACTTCTGCTTTATTCTTCCCTACCGCAATGGTATGTTCAAAATGCGCGCTGGGCTTGCCGTCAAGAGTTTCAATTGTCCATCCATCTTTCAATTGACGAACATTCTTCGTTCCCAAATTGATCATTGGCTCAATGGCCAAAACCATTCCTTCTGTCAGTGCAATCCCTTGTCCTCTTCTACCATAATTCGGAACCTCCGGTGCTTCGTGTAGATTTTTACCTACACCATGACCAACAAGTTCACGAACTACACCGTAGTTGAATGACTCTGCATGTGACTGAACTGCGAAACCTATATCACCAATTCTCTTCCCAACAACTGCTTGCTCAATTCCTTTATACAAAGAAGCTTTGGTCTCTTCCAATAACTTCTTTACTTCTTCTTTCAACTCACCTACCCCAAAAGTGTAGGCAGAATCACCCCAGTATCCATTCCAAAGTACTCCAATATCAACCGAGACAATGTCTCCCTCTTTAAGGGCATTGCTCGTAGGTATACCGTGTACTACGGCATGATTGACACTGGCGCAAATTGAATTTGGAAAACCGTGGTATCCTAAGAAACCAGGGAAAGCTCCATGATCTTTGATGAAATCATGTGCTGCTTTATCCAACTCCAAGGTTGAAATGCCAGGACGAATCAGCTTGGCTATTTCAGCTAGTGTTTTTCCAACAAGTAAAGAACTTTTGCGGATTTCTTCAATGTCTTCCGCGGTTTTTAGTATTAGCTTTTTGCTCACTTCGATTAAATGTAACCGCTAGATTGCACGTTGCTTCCACTATTTCTTCCCCTCACTCTGCCCGTTTGCATCAAACCATCATAGTGGCGTGACAACAAATGGCTTTCAATTTGTTGTAATAAGTCTAAGATTACACCTACCGTAATTAAGATAGAGGTTCCACCGAAGAATTGAGAGAAAGCCTGAGCTTTTACCAATCCGAGAACCATCATAATTGCCGGTAAAATTGCAATTAGGGCGACAAAGATACCACCAGGTAGGGTAATTCTGTCTAAAATTCTTTCAATTTCATCTGCAGTGTCTTTACCTGGCTTGAATCCGATAACAAAATTGTTGTTTCTTTTCAAATCGTCTGCAATCTGTTGTGGATTTGTAACAATTGCGGTATAGAAGAAGGTGAAAAGAATAATCATAACCATGAGCAGAATATTGTAACCCCAACCTTGATAGTCAGCAAGCGATTTCAATATAGCACTGTCTTGAAAATAGTTTTGAAGAAACATGGGGACAAACATGATTGCTTGAGCAAAAATGATTGGCATTACACCCGATGCATTCAGTCTCAAAGGAATGTAGCTACGAGCAGCTTCACCTTGTGGAAGATAGCCACCACCTGAAGCCATTTTCGGCATGGTCACGGCAATTCTTCTAACCGCTTGAATAACTGCTATTGTAAGACCAATGATAATGACCATTACAGCAAGTTCTATCAAGAAAAAGAAAGATGTTTGTTGAGAAAATTCACGTGCAATAGCGCCTGGAATATCGGATACAATTCCTGTCATGATAATCAACGAAGTACCATTGCCAATTCCTTTATCCGTGATCTTCTCTCCTAACCACATCACAAATAATGTTGAACAAGTAAGGATAATCACGGTGGTTACTGTCCATAAAGCCGTTGGATTCTGAACTGCACCTTCACGCACAACATATTGATAAATATAACCGGGGCCTTGAACCAAAGCAATAGCTACAGTCAAGAAGCGGGTCCATTGGTTGATTTTTCTTCTACCGCTTTCGCCTTCCTTCTGCAGCTTTTGAACTGATGGAACGGCTAAACCGAGCAGCTGAATAACAATACTTGCCGAGATATAAGGCATAACACCCAAGGCAAATATTGACATGTTGTTGAATGCTCCACCGGTGAATAAACCTAACATATCAGTTAAACTTACACCACCACTTGGGTCTGCATTTCTCGTAGTGATTTGAGCCACTACCGAGTAATCTACACCGGGTAGTAAGATCCAAGATCCTACACGGTAGATTAATAAAATTCCTAATGTCAAAAGAATCTTACCACGAAGTTCTTCGTGATTCCAGATGTTCTTTATGGCAGTTATAAATTTTTTCATAGAGTTGTTGCTGTTCCACCCATTCCCTCAATAGCCGCTTTTGCTGCTGCAGAGAACGCATGAGCTGATACATTCAATTTTCCTTTTAGTTCTCCACGACCTAGAACTTTAACGAGGTCATTTTTGCTGCAAATACCATTTGCCACAAGTGTATCAAAAGTTACATCAACAAGTTGATGCTTCTCAATCAATGCTTGCAATGTATCAAGATTGATTCCTTTGTATTCTACACGATTGATGTTGCGGAAACCGTATTTTGGAAGACGGCGTTGTAAAGGCATTTGACCACCTTCAAAACCAATCTTACGCTTGTTACCAGAACGTGATCCTGCTCCTTTGTGTCCACGTGTAGAAGTTCCACCGTGTCCAGAACCTTCTCCACGACCGATACGCTTTCTGTTCTTAGTAGAACCTTCAGCAGGCTTAAGTGAATTCAATTTCATAATTCAATTTCTTTATTTGTATTCAACTTTAAGAAGGTGACTAACTGAACGAATCATACCTTCAATGTTTGGTGTCAATTCTTTTTCTACTGACACGTTTAATTTTTTGATTCCCAATGCCTCGATGGTTGCCTTTTGTCTTTTCGGGCGATCGATTGCACTTTTAATTTGGGTGATAACAACTTTTGACATATGTATATTTATTATCCGTTGTATACTTTTTCTAATGAAATACCTCTAGCTCTTGCTATATCTTGTGCAGTTCTCAATTGAGAAAGAGCTAAGATTGTTGCCTTCACTACGTTGTGTGGATTTGAAGAACCCTTTGATTTTGCTAGTACGTCCTTCACTCCTGCAGATTCAAGAACCGCACGCATAGCACCACCAGCGATTACACCAGTACCTAAGCTTGCAGGCTTCAAGAAAACGCGGGCTCCACCGAATTTACCGGCTTGTTCGTGTGGAATAGTACCTTTCAGTACTGGTACGCGAATCAAACTTTTCTTTGCATCTTCAACAGCTTTTGTCACTGCTTCAGCTACTTCCTTCGATTTTCCTAATCCGTGACCCACTACACCGTTTTCATTTCCTACCACAACAATGGCAGCAAATCCGAAAGTACGACCACCTTTGGTCACTTTGGTAACACGGTTTACAGCTACCAATCTGTCTTTCAATTCTGTCTCGCTTGCGCGAACTACTTTTCCTTCTAACATGTTAATTAAAATTTAAGTCCGGCTTCGCGAGCTGCTTCAGCCAATGTTTTTACACGTCCATGATACAAATATCCGCCTCGATCGAATACAACTTCATCAATTCCAGCTGCCTTTGCGCGCTCTGCGATTGATTGTCCTACCATTCTAGCTTGCTCAATTTTGGCAACACTTTGCGCTTCCTTCATCAACATTGAAGATGCTGATGCTAAGGTTACACCTTTCGTGTCATCAATAATTTGAGCATATATCTGTTTGTTACTGCGAAACACACTTAAACGTGGTTTGGTTGCAGTACCCGCCACTCGAGAACGAATACGAGTGCGAATTTTAGCTCTTCTAGAGTTTTTTGAAAATGCCATTGTCTTAAATTTTATTTAGCTGCTGACTTACCCGCTTTCTTGCGAACGAATTCACCAACGTAACGAACACCTTTTCCTTTATAAGGCTCCGGAGCACGGAGCGAGCGAATCTTTGCCGCAACCTGTCCAAGGAGTTGCTTATCAAATGATTCAAGCATGATCATTGGATTCTCTCCCTTTTCTGCCTTTGCAGCCACCTTAATTTCAGATGGAAGTTCAAAAACAATCGGGTGGCTGTATCCAAGAGTCATGTTCAGACGCTGGCCTTCTGCATTCGCACGATAACCAACACCAATCATTTCCAACTCTTTCTTCCAACCTGTAGATACACCTACAATCATGTTGAACAAAAGTGATCTGTACAACCCGTGTTTTGCACGAACGTCTTTGTGATCATTGATACGCGTAACAATTACCTCGTTTTCTTTTACTTCAATATTAACGGAATTGTCAATTTCTTGAGTCAAAGTACCCTTCGGTCCTTTCACTGTCACAAGACCATTGGCGATGCTGATTTCAACACCTTGAGCTAATGGAATTGGAGATTTACCTATTCTTGACATGGGGTCAACTATTTTTCTTAATTAATAAACGTAACACAATACCTCACCACCTACTTTCGACTCGCGAGCCTTTTTGTCTGTCATTACTCCTTTCGAAGTTGAAAGAACTGCTATACCAAGACCGTTCAGTACTCGTGGAAGCTCTTCGGCTCCAGAATATTTTCTGTGACCTGGTGAAGACACACGCTCGATGTTTGAAATCGCTGGCATTTTGGTTTTCATATTGTATTTCAAAGCAATCTTAATAACGCCAGGAGCTCCTTCTTCGAATTTGTAATTCAAGATGTAGCCACTTTCGTGAAGAATCTTTGTAATTTCTTTCTTTAGATTACTCGCTGGTATTTCAACGACCTTATGACGAGCTTTCTGCGCGTTGCGGATGCGTGTCAAGTAATCTGCTATTGGATCAGTAAACATGTTCTTCTTTTATTCTTTAATATATTACCAACTTGCTTTTTTAACTCCAGGAATTCGTCCTTCCAAGGCCAATTCTCTGAACTGGTTGCGGCACAACCCGAACTGACGCATATATCCTCTTGGTCGTCCTGTTAACATACAACGGTTGTGTACACGAACCTTACTGCTGTTCTTTGGTAGCTTTTGCAAAGCATCCCAATCACCTGCTGCTTTAAGTTCTTCACGTTTTTGAGCGTACTTTGCAACCATTGCAATTCTTTTACGCTCACGTGCTTTCATTGATTCTTTTGCCATCTTTCAATCTTTTATTTTACGAAAGGAAATCCAAATTCTTCTAATAATGCCTTAGCTTCTTCATTGGTACCTGCAGAGGTCACAATGGTAATATCCATACCATTGATTGCTTTGATTTTGTCAAGGTCAATCTCTGGGAAGATGATTTGTTCTTTTACACCGAAAGTAAAGTTTCCACGTCCGTCAAATCCTGATGCCTTCACCCCACGGAAATCGCGTGTACGTGGTAATGCCACAGCAATAAGACGATCTAAGAATTCATACATTTGGTTTCCTCTCAGAGTTACTTTTGCTCCAATTGGAACGCCCTTACGCAATTTGAAGTTGGAAATATCCTTCGTTGAAAAAGTTGCAACTGCACGCTGACCTGTGATCAGTGTTAATTCTTCTACAGCAGCATCAACAAGTTTTTTATCTCCGGTAGCTTTACCAATACCCTGATTCAAACAGATTTTAGTAATGCGTGGAACTTGCATTGAAGAAGAATATTCGAAACGCTTTTGAAGGTTTCCAGAAATCTCACCTTCGTATTTGGTTCTTAATCTTGGTACGTAGCTCATTTGATTACCTCCCCTGACTTTTTAGAAACACGAACTAATTTCCCATTCTCTCCACGGGTACGTCCAACACGAGTTGCATCGCCACTGTTGTCAATTAACATGACATTAGAGATAGCTAGGGCAGCCTCACGCTTTTCGATTCCACCTTGTGGATTTTGTGCAGATGGTTTACGGTGACGTGAAATCATATTCACGCCTTCTACGGTCACGCGGTCTTTGTCGCGGTCCACTGCGATAACACGGCCTTTTTGTCCTTTGTGGTCACCTGCAATAACCACGACCATGTCGCCTTTTTTTATTTTGAGTCGCTTATACATCGCTCTGATAGTTTACTTAATTAAAGCACTTCTGGTGCTAGTGAAACAATTTTCATATAATCCTTCTCGCGAAGTTCACGCGCTACTGGTCCGAAAATACGTGTTCCACGCATTTCTCCCTGAGCATTCAACAACACCACTGCGTTGTCATCGAAGCGAATGTAGCTTCCATCTGCACGACGCACTTCCTTCTTGGTGCGTACTATAACAGCTTTGGAAACAACTCCTTTCTTCACGTTACCGCTAGGTAAAGCATCTTTCACAGTAACCACAATTTGGTCACCTAAGGATGCATAACGACGTCGAGTTCCACCCAACACGCGGATCACCAACACCTCACGTGCACCGCTGTTGTCTGCTACTCTTAGTCTTGATTCGTTCTGTATCATATCCTTTTTCTAATATCTGGTTTGGATTATTTCGCTTTTTCAACCACTTCCACCAATCTCCAACGCTTCAATTTACTCATTGGACGGGTTTCCATGATTTTCACTTTATCACCTACTCCACACTCTCCCTTTTCATCGTGAGCCATGAAACGCTTGGTTTGCTTTACGAACTTACCATATTTCGGGTGCATCACTTTGGTTTCAACCGATACCACGATGCTCTTGTCCATCTTGTTCGATGTAACAATTCCGACACGTTCTTTTCTTAAATTTCTTTCCATGTTATTCCGGGTCTTATCCGTTATTTTCCATTTGGTTTAAAACGGTTAGCATTCTTGCGATTTCGCGGCGAATGTTTCTCAACACCATTGGGTTTTCAGTACCCGCAATGGTATGGTTGAACTTCATTTTAGCTAACTCTGCTCTTTTTTCAGTGATTTGACCTTTCAAATCTTCAACTGACATATTGCTGTATTCTGCGGCTTTCATCTTATTCTGTATAATCAGGGCGAACAATAAATTTAGTACGACAAGGAAGTTTTTGTGCTGCTAGGCGCAATGCTTCTTGAGCGGTCGCCAAAGATACACCTTCTGCTTCAAATAAAATTCTTCCTGGCTTAACAACTGCTACCCAATGGTCTGGAGCTCCTTTACCTTTACCCATACGTACCTCAGCAGGCTTTGCTGTAATAGGCTTGTCTGGGAAAATACGAATCCAAACTTTACCTTCACGCTTCATGTAACGTGTAAGGGCAACACGAGCTGCTTCAAGCTGACGAGATGTGATGAATCCTTCATCCATTGTTTTGATCGCAAAGCTTCCGAAAGCCAATTGAGATCCTCTGTAGGCAATACCTTTAATCTTGCCTTTCTGCTGTTTTCTGTATTTAGTCCTTTTAGGCTGTAACATAATCTTCTGTTATAAATAATTACCCTCTTCTTGAACGACCATTGCTTGCGTTTGCCGGTCTTTTTTGTTGTTGAGCAGCAGCTCCGAAGTTTGGTGATAAGTCACGTTTTCCGTATACCTCTCCTTTGCAAATCCATACTTTTACACCAATTCTTCCGTAAGCCGTGTGTGCTTCAGCATGGTGGTAATCAATATCAGCACGAAGTGTGTGAAGTGGCGTTCTACCCTCTTTGTAAGATTCTGTACGAGCAATTTCTGCTCCGTTCAATCGTCCAGAGATAGCTACTTTAATTCCTTCAGCACCCATCTTCATGGCAGATGTGATCGACATCTTTGTTGCTCTACGGTAAGAAATACGACCTTCAATTTGGCGACATATTCCGTCAGCAACCAAGCGTGCATCAATTTCTGGACGCTTAATTTCAAAGATGTTAATTTGGGCATCTTTACCGGTAAGCTTCTTCAACTCTTCTTTCAGTTTATCTACTTCTGTCCCTTGCTTACCAATGATAATTCCAGGTCTAGCTGTATTGATAGTCACTGTTACCAATTTAAGCGTACGCTCGATAACAATTTTTGATACTGATGCTTTTTTAAGACGAGTCATCAGATACTTACGGATTTTATCGTCTTCAACGATTTTCTCTCCGTAATTCTTGCCACCATACCAGTTGCTATCCCATCCCTTGATGAAACCTAGTCGGTTACCTATTGGGTTACATTTTTGTCCCATTTCTTATTCTTTGCTTTGAATTATTTTTTATCTATGATGATTGTAACGTGGTTACTACGCTTGCGAATGCGATGCGCGCGTCCTTGCGGGGCTGGGCTGATACGCTTCAATGTACGAGATACATCTACACGAATTTCCTTCACCACCACATTTGACTCTGCAATGTCTGCACCTTCATTCTTCGCCTGCCAATTGGCAATTGCAGAACGTAAAAGTTTTTCCATTGGCAACGCATTATGCGTGCGAGTGAATTTCAAAATATTCAATGCTGCACCAACTTCCTTACCGCGAATGGTATCTGCTACCAAACGCATTTTACGAGGAGAGGTTGGAAAATCATTCAACTTCGCGAAAGCAGTTGTTTTCTTCTGTTCCTTGATTTGAGTTGACATTTCTCTTTTTCGAGATCCCATAGTTTTATTCGTTTATCGGGAGTAATTCAATTATTTTCTGTTACCACTGTGTCCGCGGAAGGTACGCGTTGGAGAAAATTCCCCAAGTTTGTGTCCTACCATGTTTTCAGTTACATAAACCGGAATGAACTGTTTGCCGTTGTGAACCGCAATAGTTAATCCTACAAACTCCGGCGTAATTGTGGAAGCTCTGCTCCATGTTTTAATAACATTTTTCTTTCCACTTGTCTGAGCATCTTCTACTCGTTTCTGTAACTTGTAGTGTACGAAAGGTGGTTTTTTAAGTGACCTAGCCATTATTCAATTATTTCTTTCTACGTTCAATGATGAATTTTGTTGAAGGTTTCTTGCTAGCGCGAGTCTTGTAACCCTTCGCTGGCGTACCCTTACGTGATCTTGGGTGTCCTCCAGACTGACGTCCTTCACCACCACCCATTGGGTGATCTACTGGGTTCATAGCCACACCACGAACGCGTGGACGACGACCTAACCAACGGCTGCGACCGGCTTTACCTGAGCGAACCAAATTGTGTTCTGAGTTCGATACTGATCCAACAGTTGCAATGCAATTTGACAAAATCTTTCTAACTTCACCTGAAGGCATTGTTATGATTGCATAGTCACCATCACGAGCAGTAAGTTGGGCATAAGATCCAGCTGATCTAGCTAGAGCTCCTCCTCTCCCTGGGCGCATTTCAATGTTGTGAATAACGGTACCCAATGGAAGATCTTTCAACATCATCGCATTTCCTACTTCTGGAGCGCTTCCGGTACCGCTGCTTAAAACCATACCAACTGCTAGTCCTTGAGGAGCGATGATATAACGTTTTTCGCCATCTGCATATTCAACCAATGCGATACGTGCAGAACGATTTGGATCGTACTCGATAGTTAGAACCGTACAATTGATTCCGTGCTTATCGCGCTTGAAATCGATTAAACGATAATTTCTCTTATGACCACCACCAATCATACGCATGGTGCGCTTACCTTGGTTGTTACGACCACCTGATTTCTTCAGGGTCACCACCAATGGCTTGTGTGGTTTATTTGTTGTTATCTCTTCGAAAGTAGGCGCTACTTTGAAACGCGTACCTGGAGTAACTGGATTTAATTTTTTAATTCCCATTTCTAAGTCAATTAGATGTTAGAATAAAAGTCAATGGTTTCGCCTGCTGCCAACTTCACAATGGCTTTCTTATATCCGGCTGAACGGCCAGAGACTACACCTGCTTTCGTATAACGATGCTTCAATTTACCATCATAACGGATTGTGTTAATTTGGATAACATTGACACCATATGTTTTTTCAATGGCTTTCTTGATTTCAATCTTGTTAGCAGATTGCTTCACAACAAAACCAAATTTCCCTTGTCTATCCTGGATAGACGTCATTTTTTCTGTAACTAAGGGACGGATCAAAATTTCACTCATCGCAATTACTTTTTACAGATGTTAGTTACTACTTCGTGTGCGTTTCCAACGAAAACAACTTGATGACTGTTCATGATTTCATAGGTGTTCACCATGCTCGCAATACGAACCTGAGTGCCTTGTATGTTTCTTGAACTCAAGTAAACGCTGTCGTTTCTTTCTGGAATCAAAATCAAAGACTTTTTGTTGTCTAAAGAAAGATTCTTTAGTACTTCAATAAACGCCTTTGTTTTTGGAGTATCCATAGACAAATCCTCAAGAAGAACAATACCGTTTTCTTTTGCCTTATAGCTCAGAGCTGAAGCTCTTGCTAAACGCTGAGTACTTTTGTTTACTTTGATATCGTAATTACGTGGCTGTGGACCGAATACACTACCTCCTTGACGGAAAAGTGGATTTTTCGCACTTCCCTTACGAGAACCGCCGGTACCTTTTTGCTTGTGTAATTTACGAGTTGAACCGTGAATTTCACCTCTATGCTTGGTTTTGTGAGTACCAGTGCGTTGAGCAGCTAAGTAACGCTTCACATCCAAATAAATGGCATGGTCATTCGGTTCAATTCCGAATACCGCGCTGTCAAGTTCAACAGACTTACCTGTTTTCTGACCTTTGATGTTTACTACTTCCATTTGCATATTACTTCACGATATAAACAGTTGAACCATTGTAGCCAGGTATAGCTCCTTTTACGAGAATTAAGTTCTCATCAGCCAACACCTTAACTACTTCTAAATTTTGAATGGTACGACGCTCGCCACCATCTCTTCCCGCCATGCGCATTCCCTTGAATACACGTGATGGATCAGAAGATGCTCCCAAAGAACCTGGAGCGCGTAACCTGTTATGCTGACCGTGTGTACTTTCACCAACACCAGAGAAACCGTGACGCTTCACAACGCCTTGGAATCCTTTTCCTTTTGATGTACCAATAACGTCAACATTTTCACCCTCAGCAAACATATCGCTGATTGTAACGATGTCTCCTAAATTCTTTTCACCCATGTCTTTAAATTCCGCAACGAAACGTTTTGGAGTAACACCGGCTTTTTTGAAGTGACCAACCATTGGCTTCGACGTGTTTTTCTCACGTTTGTCACCGAATGCAATCTGAACGGCGGTATAACCGTCCTTGTCCATTGTACGGACTTGGGTCACCACACATGGACCAGCCTCTATCACTGTGCATGGAATATTCTTTCCAGCGGCACTGTAGATGCTAGTCATACCTACTTTTTTACCAATAATTCCTGGCATGTGTCTGTATTTTACTGTTAAACTTTGATTTCTACTTCTACTCCACTTGGTAACTCTAACTTCATCAGAGCGTCAACCGTCTTTGAAGAAGAGCTGTATATGTCCAGCAAGCGCTTGTATGAGTTCAATTCGAACTGCTCACGTGCCTTCTTGTTCACGTGTGGTGAACGAAGTACAGTGTAAATGCGCTTGTGTGTTGGTAATGGAATGGGTCCATTCACAACTGCTCCGGTAGCCTTTACCGTTTTTACAATCTTCTCAGCAGATTTGTCTACGAGGTTGTGATCGTAAGATTTTAATTTGATTCTAATTTTTTGAGCCATTGATGGTTCTATATTATGCGTTCACTTTTCCTTTAGCTTTTGCGATAACCGCTTCTGCGATGTTCGATGGTGCACCTTGGTAGTTACTAAACTCCATGGTTGAAGTAGCGCGACCAGATGTAATTGTACGTAAGTCAGTAACGTATCCAAACATTTCAGAAAGAGGAACTTTCGCACTAATAACAGTTGCACCGTTACGCTCGCTTGTTCCTTCAATCATACCGCGTCTTTTGTTCAAGTCTCCAATTACATCACCCATGTTCTCAGAAGGGGTAACCACTTCCAATTTCATGATTGGCTCAAGAATAATTGGCTTACACTTTGGTCCTGCCTCACGGAAGGCCATTTTAGCACACAATTCAAATGATAATGCATCCGAGTCAACCGCGTGGAAAGATCCATCGTTCAACTCTACTTTCATGGTATCAATTGAGTATCCTGCAAGAATACCATTGTTCATGGCCTCTTTGAATCCTTTCTCGATAGATGGAATGAATTCACGAGGAATATTACCACCTTTGATGTTGTTCACGAAAACTAATCCTGCCTTCGTTTCATCATCATTTGGTCCCAAAGTAAATACAATATCAGCGAATTTACCACGACCTCCAGACTGCTTTTTATAAACCTCTCTGTGGTTGAAGTTACCTGTAATCGCCTCTTTGTATGATACTTGAGGTGCTCCTTGGTTACATTCCACTTTGAATTCACGACGTAGACGGTCAACAATGATTTCCAAGTGCAACTCTCCCATTCCAGAGATGATGGTTTGACCCGTTTCTTCATCAGTTTTTACACGGAATGTTGGATCTTCTTCAGCCAATTTCGCTAAAGCCATACCCAACTTATCTGAGTCAGCTTGTGTCTTGGGTTCAATTGCCAATCCGATTACCGGCTCTGGGAAAACCATAGACTCGAGAACAATTGGGTTCTTCTCATCGCACAATGTATCTCCCGTTTTGATATCCTTGAAACCTACAACTGCACCGATATCACCTGCTCCAAGAACCTCTACTGGGTTTTGTTTATTTGCGTGCATTTGGAAAATACGTGAGATACGCTCTTTGTTACCTGAGCGTGCATTCAATACATAAGATCCTGCATCCAATTTACCTGAATATACACGAGTGAATGCCAAGCGACCTACGAATGGGTCTGTTGCAATCTTAAATGCCAAAGCAGCGAATGCATCATCATAAGATGGTCTACGAGACAATTCTTCTCCAGAATCAGGATGTGTACCTGTAATGTTTTCTTTATCTAGCGGTGATGGCATTAATTCCATTACCAAATCCAACATGGTTTGAACTCCTTTGTTTTTGAACGAAGAACCACAAACCATTGGAACAATTTTCATATCAATAACCGCCTTACGCAAAGCATCTAAGATTTCACGCTCAGTCATGCTATTTGGATCTTCAAAGAATTTCTCCATCAAAGATTCATCATATTCAGCAACAGCTTCCAACAACTTCTCACGATACTCCATAGCTTCATCCATCATCTCTGCTGGAATTTCAACCACTTCGTAGGTCATACCTTTATCATGCTCATTCCAAATCATTCCACGGAAGTTGATCAAATCAACTACTCCTTTGAAATCATCTTCAGCACCAATTGGCAATTGAAGTGGAACAGCATTGCTGCCCAACATTTCCTTTACTTGCTTTACAACGTTCAAGAAATCTGCACCTTGACGGTCCATCTTATTCACGAATCCAATACGTGCTACGTTGTAATTGTTTGCCAATCTCCAGTTTGTCTCTGACTGAGGCTCTACTCCGTCAACTGCTGAAAATAAGAAAACCAATCCATCCAATACACGCAAAGAACGATTTACCTCTACAGTAAAGTCAACGTGACCTGGAGTATCAATGATATTAATGTGATACTTCTGATTTCTATAATTCCAACTTACTGTTGTGGCTGCAGAAGTGATGGTGATACCACGCTCCTGCTCTTGAGCCATCCAGTCCATTGTTGCAGCTCCATCGTGAACTTCACCAATCTTGTGGTTAACCCCTGAGTAGTAAAGAATACGCTCAGTTGTTGTAGTCTTCCCAGCGTCAATGTGAGCTGCGATACCAATATTTCTTGTAAATCTTAAGTCGCGTGACATAATTCGATCAATTAAAATCTGAAGTGTGAGAATGCTTTGTTCGCTTCAGCCATACGGTGAACATCTTCTTTCTTTTTGAAAGCTGCACCTTCACCTTTTGATGCCGCAACAATTTCATTTGCTAATTTCTCAGCCATACTCTTTTCGTTACGACCGCGAGCGTATCCAATCAACCATTTCATAGCCATTGAATTCTTTCTGTCTTCACGAATAGGAGATGGAATTTGAAATGTAGCACCACCAACGCGACGGCTTCTCACCTCAACAGCCGGAGTAACGTTCTCCAAAGCTTTTCTCCATGTTTCTAGGCCATCTTCGCTCGTCTTTGTTGCAACGCGTTCAATTGCATCATAAAAAATAGAAAATGCAACTCCCTTTTTGCCTTGAAGCATTAGGTTGTTAACAAATTTAGTTACCGTAACATCGTTGAACTTCGGATCTGGAAGTACCGCGATTTTTTTGGCTTTTCTTCTTCTCATTTGAGTATTATTCTATCAATTCTTATTTCTTAACTTTAGGACGCTTGGTGCCATATTTTGAACGACGTTGACCACGACCATTCACACCCGCAGTATCTAGCGCTCCACGAACAATGTGGTAACGAACACCTGGTAAATCCTTCACACGACCACCACGTACCAACACAATGCTGTGCTCTTGTAAGTTGTGACCCTCACCACCAATGTAGGCAATGATTTCAAAACCGTTGGTTAAACGAACCTTGGCTACCTTACGAAGCGCAGAGTTTGGCTTCTTAGGAGTTGTGGTGTAAACCTTAGTACATACACCTCTACGTTGAGGACATGAGGTCAACGCAGCTGACTTACTGCGGTAAGTTTTCGGCTCGCGGCCTTTTCTGATTAGTTGTTGAACTGTTGGCATTTTTATCTAAGTTCCTTTATTTCACTATTTTTAATACAAGTCACGACTCGCAAAAATCGGGGTGCAAATGTACATCACGAATTGTTTTCCACAATGAGCTTTGTGAATTTCTTTTTGAAAAAAGTTAAATTATTTTGCAACACGCTGATTTTCAGTTTAAAAAATATTAGTCAGACCTCTGTTTTTTTCTCAAAAATTCGATTTTTGGCACGAATAGAACACTTCTTTACGCCAGTAGACTGAAAAATGTTTCAGAAAAATGACTTTACCGCTTGAATAACTTCAGCGATATCTTGACCAGACATTTCGGTATGAATTGGTAAAGACAAAACGGAATTTGCGAGTGTCTCAGAGACAGGTAAGCTACCCATCGGAAATTTATCTGAAGCATATGCCTTCTGGCCATGAAGCGGAATTGGGTAATAAATCATGCACGGAATACCCTGTGCTTCCAAATACTTTTTCAATTCATCCCTTCTTCCGTTTTTAACTTGAAGGGTATATTGATGATAGACGTGGGTAGAATATACTGCTTCAGCCGGACAGACAATGGCTTTCAATTCTTTGAATCCCTCATTATAAGCAGCCGCAACGTGTTGCCTTGCTTGAATATACTCATTCAAATATGGCAATTTAGTGAGCAACACAGCCGCTTGAAGGGTATCTAACCTGCTGTTAACGCCCACAACGTCATGTACATATTTCACCCGTTGACCATGATTTGCTATCATCTTTATTCTTTCTGCCAATTGGTCATCACACGTTATCACGGCACCACCATCGCCATAGCATCCCAAGTTTTTGGATGGAAAAAAACTTGTAGTTCCAATGTGTCCAACGGTGCCTACCGGTTTTTGTACTCCGTTTGAAAACGTATAATTTGCTCCAATGGCCTGCGCATTATCCTCAACCACATATAAATTATACTTCGCTGCAATTCCCATGATTGCCTCCATGTTACTTGCTTGTCCGAATAAATGAACAGGCACAATGGCCTTGGTGCGATTTGTAATGGCATTTTCTAGTGCGGTAGGATCAATAGTGAAAAAATGGGGATCTACCTCTACCAAGACAGGTGTTAAACCGAGTAATGCGATTACTTCCGCGGTTGCAACGTAGGTAAATGCTGAAGTTATGACCTCATCGCCAGGCTTCAGATCAAGTGCCATCATGGCTATTTGCAGCGCATCTGTTCCATTGGCACAAGGAATAACATGTGCGCCTTGCATGTAGGCAGACAAAGCATTAGCGAAAGCCTGTACTTCAGGACCATTAATAAATTGACCGTGATTTAAAACACCTAACACAGCCTTATCCATTTCTGATTTAATTCGATTGTACTGTCCTTGAAGATCGACCATTTGCATACCGCTTGTAATTTGGAATTTCGCGAAGCTAAAAATCATTGCGAACAATCTTTATAACTACTGCGATAAATTTCCTTATCAAGCTGTTAATATGCTTATTTTCGGACAAATGAATGCACCAGATACAAGTCTTCCTGCTGAAAACAAGCCCAACGTGTTTTTCACGCTTTTTCAAATGAGCAGACCCATCAACCTTTTGTTGATCGGATATACCTTTATTTGTTTTCATTTTGGACTTGGATCACGTCTCCACTCTACCTTTCAATTCGACTCTTTCTTGGGACATGGCTTTTTACTTTTAACCATTCTCTTGACCGCCTCAGCGGGAAATTTCATTAATGATTATTTTGATAAAAAGGTCGACGCAGTGAACAAACCCAATCAGATTTCAATTGATAAAAAAATCAAAAGACGAGTGGTTATACTAGCCCACGTCTTAACCAATCTCGTTGCGTTGATTTGTGCTTTTGCCGCATCGAAAATACTTCACTCCTGGATGCCCATTGTGATCACTCCACTCATCATTTTTCTATTGACCATTTACACACCCTATTTAAAAAAAATGTATCTGGTTGGAAATATTGCAGTTTCCTTTTGCATCGCTATTATACCACTTTGGGCCTTGTGGCCTGAGGTGATTCGTGAGGCTAATTGGCTTGTTCAAAGCTGGACATTCGTTTTCATTCTTTTTGCGTTCTTCATTTCTTTGACTCGAGAAATTATTAAAGACATTGAAGATGTTGAGGGTGACACCGTTGGAAATTACCAGACGGTTGCCGTAAAAAGTGGTATTGGGGTTGCGAAACTCTTGTCGTTATTCAGCTTGTTCACAATCCTAATCATTGCAGGAGCAGCGTGGCTTTTATATTTGAGCGGCGCTCAAAGTTGGTTAAAGCAAATCTATGTGGCGCTCATTTTTATTCCACTGTCAGCGGCGCTCATTGTTTTACTTTTTTCGAGAACAAAACGGGGGTACTCCATTTCAAGTACAGCACTTAAAATAGCCATGTTATTCGGAATTACGTTCAGTCTTTTTCTGCGTTAATTCACAACGTCACTTTTCGGGATACTGAATGAGAGAATTAATCCCAAAACGAAACAGATTAAAATTGGAATTACCGAGTTACGAATATTACCTGTTCCTGCTTCGGCAAAAGCAAAAGAAACGGTCCCCAAGGTGAGGCCAATTTTCTCACTAAAATCATAAAAACTGAAATACGAAGCGTGATCTTTAGTTTCAGGGAGCATTTTAGAATAAGTAGACCGAGACATGGACTGTATTCCACCCATAATCAGCCCCACGCTTCCTGCTACCACAAAGAATTGAATAGGCCAATACACAAATTGCCAAACGCAAATACATAAGATAATCCAGAAAAAAATAGTTAGGCGAATGATTGATAAATTTCCGAATTTTCTAGCAAATCTCGACATGATAAATGCTCCGGCAATTCCTAGAAATTGAATTAAGAGTATACTAATAATCAAACTTTGCTCACGAACCGCATCATTCTCCCAAATGACTGATTTTGCAGCAAAAGTCACTGCCATAATCATGACGGTTTGAACTCCCATATTGTAGAAAAAGTAACTGTATAAAAAGCGTTTCAACTGAGTTCTTCCGGCAATATCTTTCATTACAAGCTTTAATTCTTTCCATCCACTTCCAAGTGAAAATTTCCCACTCACTTCCGATCTATTTGAATTAGGTAATTTCGAAAAAGACAAGAACGCAAAAAACAGCCACCATATTCCTACTACAACAAATGCATAGCGGATATCATCAAAAATTCTTGTCCCCTTCAGTACAAATAGAACAATGACTGCAATGAGTAAAATTGAGCTACCCAAGTATCCGAGACTAAAACCTTTGGCGCTTACACGATCTTGTTCTTCAACCGTTGCTATTTCTGGGAGATATGCATTGTAGAAAACCAAACTTCCCCAAAATCCTATACTCGCGAAAAATAAATACATCATTGAAAGCATGATGTTCGAAGTATCAAAGAACACCAACATCATAGTTGAGCTTGAACCGAGAACACAAAAAATTTGCAGGAATCGTTTTTTATTTCCGAAGTAATCAGCCATACCTGAAAGTATTGGTGATGACATGGCCACGACCAAATAAGAGAGTGCAATTGTGAATGCGTAGAAAACTGAATTTGAAAGTTCGGACCCGAAAACATGGACTACACCACCCAAATTTTTCTCTGTAACCTTGGTATAAAATACAGGAAATATAGCTGATGAAATAATAAGTGGGTACACCGAATTGGCCCAATCATACATGGCCCACGCATTCTGAATTTTCTTTCTATTTTCAATCATAATTATTCGGAAATTTCTATCCAATATGAACCACCATGGCGCTCAATTCCATGAGGAAGTTGCTGCCAAAACGCATTTTCGAATTGACCATAGTCTTTGTGCTGCGAAAGGTAATAATTGGGTAAAATTGTTTTGAATTTATTGGGATTTGCAAGGATGAACGCAGCGAGTGTGTATTGTTCTGAATAGAATCGATCACACATAAACTGCGGGTAATCATAAGGTAAATAGATGTCGTGTATTTGCACAATGACACCTTTCTTTAGGGCAGGTAATACCTCCATAAAAAAGACTGTAGCATCTGAATTCGGAAGTACCCGATGCGAGTTGTCTATGAATAAAAAATCTCCAGCTTCTAGTTTTTCTGCAATGGACAATGATGTATTCTCGAACGGCTCGCGAATGACCACATTCGCTAAATTGTCAATTTCAGCGCGTGGAAAAGGGTCTACCGAAATAATTTCAGTAGTTAAGTTTTCTTTCAATTTCGCCTCATGAGCCACTTTCGTGCTATTTCCCGATCCAATTTCTAAATATCGTTTTGGTTTTTTACTCGCCAATAAAGTATATAACGAGACCATATCAAGTCCTGGAAGAAACTTGTTGTTCCAAAAAGGTCTGCTTTCACTTTCCTTTTCCAACGACCATTCTTGAAAGACTGAAACATAATCAAGACATTTATTCAAACTTTCAAAATAGGCTGAATCTGTTTGTGAAATTGTATTCTGCAACAATGCGTTGGGAGGTAACCCGTGACCATACCTGGGTTTAAACACAACGGGATAATCCAAAATTAACTTTTGAAATTTCGGGTGTAAGAGCTTAATAAGCTGCTTCATTCTCTTCTTGTTTCGGTTAACGTCTCATGCGAATGTACTACCTTTGCACCAAAGACCGAAGAGGATTCATCGCTCATTGAAAAATGAGAGGAAAGTCCGGGCAGCGCAGAGCGCCGTACCTTGTGAAAAGTGAGGGATGTTCAATGTAAATTGAACAGACAGAAAGGGCCGCAGAAAATATACCGCCTTCGGGTAAGGGTGAAATGGGGGTGTAAGAGACCACCGCATCTCTTGGCAACAAGAATGGCATGGTAACCCTTGCGGGCTGTAAGACCAAATAAACCGGGGTAAACAGATTCGTTCTGTTTGGAGAGTTGCTCGCTCAATCTCGGAGGGTAGGTCGCAGAGATAAATGATGAACTAAAACAGAACCCGGCTTACGCTCACGGTCTTTTACTTTTTATTGAATGATGAAATACCTATCAATATCTATTCTGCTTTGCACATTTTATTTGAGTTCTTGTACGCATTATGAAACCGAATTTTGTGCTCGCATGCGCAGTGAGTTTACTGAAGATACGTTGAGCAATATTCAATTTGGGTCATGCATGCGCGAATACAAGCCCTCTCCTATCTTAGATGTGATTGCAGCTCAAGACCCCAATATTTTCATCTTTTTGGGAGATAATGTATATGGAGACACTAAATGTGTCGATGAATTAAGAAACAAATATGCCGTTCTGAGTTGCAAACCTGAATTCCAGCGTCTGTGTGCTACTTCAGAGATACTCGCTGTATGGGACGATCATGATTACGGGTGGAATGATGTAGGATACGAGTATGAAATGAAAAAAGAATCGAAATCGGTTTTTTTAGAATTTTGGCAAGTTCCGGCAAGCAGTGAACGCTTTCAACATGAAGGCAATTATGAAGTTCGATACTTTGGATCAAGTGGCTATCTTGTGCAAATTATATTGCTCGATACACGCACCTTTCGATCTGAACTTGATGAAAATAATGACAACGATTATGTGCAGATGTACAATACGTCTAAAACCATACTGGGGGAAGATCAATGGAATTGGTTGGGCAATCAATTCATGCAACCTGCCGATGTGCGTATTGTTTGTACCTCTACCCAATTCGGAACCGAATACAACGGCATGGAATCATGGGCCAATTTCCCATTGGAACAAGAGCGTATGGCGCAGACCATTGTGAATACACAAGCGAACGGCGTTTTATTTATTAGCGGAGATGTGCACTATGCTGAGTGTTCGAAGCGCTTGTATCCGAATTGCTATCCCTTGTACGACATCACCTCAAGCGCCTTGAATCAGAAAAACAGCGGTATAGCAGATAACCAATACAGAACTTTCGATGCCTTTAATCAACCCAATTTCGGCGAGTTGAAATTCAATTGGCAAGGGGCCAACACGACCATAGAATGTGCTATAAAGGATGAGAACGGAAGCATTGTAAGAAGTCTGGTTATTCCACTGAGCGAATTACAATTTTGATTCTGCTATTTTCTTTTCTTCGGGCGTATTCACATTCATTAAAACCGAATTATCATTCGGCTCAATTATTTCCACTTCTGAATTGAATAACATTTTCCTTGGACATTGAAAACCATTCGCCCACCATGCTATTAATGCATGCATGGCAGCGGGTTCATAGATTGTTGCTAACGGCTCTGGTCCGCCATCCATGGGTGATTTAAAGCATGTCGCCATTTTTCTTGGATTACGCATTTGAATCAATGCAGATAAATGCTTCACATTCATCAGAGGCAAATCGCAAGCTATAACGAGCCAGGCGCTGTTTGGATTGAATTTCATGGCTGAGACAATCCCACCCAACGGACCCGCATTTTTCAAAAGATCAGGAATGGTCTCAACACCAAATGCATCTCCCCACTGTTGTTGACTCTCTCTCATCGATAAATAGGGTTTCAATTCCAGTTGATTGGCCCACTGAATGATTCTATCTAACTGCACCTCATTGTTGTATTTCAACACTGCCTTATCTTCTCCCATTCTCGTGCTTTCGCCACCAACTAAAATCAACAAGTTCAGCTTTGGAACAGCGAAATAAAATGGAATAAAACTCCCTAAAAACTCAGACTCAGTATACACCTTTGTTTCACTTCCTTTGAATTCTTGAAGATATTCTGGAAGCCCTGTATTTTCATTACAAATGATGGCCACAACGTTCGTCAGTTGGTCTCTTCGTTTCAACAAACTTTCTTTTTTCTTTTCGTTCGCAACAATGATTTGAGTAGATGCTAAATGATGATTTCCATTCACAACCGCACCACCATAGTTCGCCAATGTTGTGCTATTGAGAGGCCGTTCTTGAGTAATAGAAAAACCATTTGTGTGCGTAGTTAACTTATTCGAAATTTTATCTGAAATCTGGTGTTCTGCATCAACCAATACCAAACTCTGATGTGCTGCATCAGTAATTTTATCGAATAAACTGCTCACCTCTTCACAGGTTGTTCCGTAAATGGCGAACTCACGCTTATGCCAATGATTTTTAGTTAGCAATGTTCTCATTTCCGACTAAAATCTGACTTACCGCCTTTTTTTTCAATTAACCCAATACCCGAAATTTCAATTTCGAAAGAGAGTGCTTTAACCATATCATAAATGGTAAGAGCTGCAACGCTAACTCCAGTTAGAGCTTCCATTTCAACGCCTGTTTGACCGGTGCATTTGACCTCTGAATAGATATAGATTCCATCATGAACAATTTCCATTTGTACATCAATGAAAGAAACCATGAGTGGATGACATAAAGGTATCAATTGGCTTGTTTGCTTCACAGCTTGAATACCTGCAAGTCTGGCTGTTTGTATGACCGCGCCTTTTGGTGAATTCCATTCACCGTTTTGAAACAAGTCCAAAATTATTTTCGGCAACAGAACTTTACCTTCCGCTTTGGCCGTGCGAAAGGTGGCGTCTTTTGCAGTTACATCTACCATTTGAGCTTTGCCATTCGGCTGCACATGTGACAATTGATCCATGAAACAAAATTACATTAGACTTGTAAGAATTTCGAAGTTTTATGAATGATGTAACTTTTCGTAGCGTTGGATCATCCTTATCTTCGTGCGAAGCATGGGAATAAAGTCGGGAATGAAAATGATTCTAGCGGGAATTTTATTCCTGTCCCTTTCTATTTGTAGTTCTGCAAGCCATTTGATTGGCGGAGAATTGTACTACACACACATTGGCGGGAACAATTATACAGTTACTTTAAAAATTTTCAGAGACTGTGGTCCCAACAATACCAACGGTACAGATTTCGATGCTGCCGTTTCAATCGGGGCATTTTATACAAACAGCAACGGTCTATTCACGGAAATTGCTATAAATTTAATTTCAACCAACGTCACGACAATTCCGGTTGTTTTAGACAACCCCTGTTTTATTTTACCTCCTGACGTTTGTGTGGAACAGGCCATTTATTCCGGAACAATAACACTGCCGCCCGTGGCGGGAGGATACACGTTGGTTCATCAGCGCTGCTGCTTTCAACCGAGTATTGATAACCTAACAGCACCGCAAAACTTAGGCGTTTCATATTCAGCTCATGTTCCTGGAAGTAATGAGTTGAACGGCACAAATTCCAGTCCTCGTTTCACTAATTTCCCCCCACCAGCATTGTGTAAAGATGCAGAGTTCACCTTTGACCACAGTGCAACCGATCCGGATGGCGACCAAATTGTATATTCTTTCTGCGCTCCCTATTTGTTCTCAGATCCTACTGCCCCTGCTCCAGCCCCACCAAATAATCCGCCTTATGGTTTGTTGAATTATGGCCCGGGCTTTTCACCAACATATCCCATTACAAGTAATCCGGTATTTACCATTGATCCAGTTACAGGTCAGATTGAAGGAACTGCAACCGCTCTTGGCCAATACACCATTACTGTTTGTGCTGAAGAATATCGAAACGGTGTTTACCTGAGTACAACCCGACGAACCTTTCAATTCAACGTAACCATTTGTGATCCGTCCATATTAGCGGCCGTTCCTGAACAAACATCTTTTTGCAATGGACTAACGGTTAGCTTAACGAATGAAAGTACGAATTCAAGTTTTTGGCACTGGGATTTTGGAGTTCCGTTCGAGGTTTATGACACAAGTAATGTTGAGAATCCTACATTCACATATCCCGGACCAGGAGATTACACCATAACGTTAATTGCCAATCCGGGATGGTCATGCGCAGATACGGCCACAACAACATACACGGTTTACCCTGAAATTGACCCCATCATAACACTAGGAGATTATGCCTGTGTAAACAATACTGACGAATGGGAATTTTGGGGGAGTGCTACATTATTGAATGGCGGCACATATGCGTGGGATTTTGGAAACGATTCTTCTCCAGGAAATGCAGATGTAGTTCATCCTCAAAACATTCAATTGAATTCACTGAATGCATCGAATACCATTACACTGACCGTAACCGCTGATAATGGATGTTCTGAGAGTACGACATTGGTTGTGAATAATGCGCCCGATCCAGTGGCTTCCATTCCACCTCAAGACACTTTTTGTGACGGACTGAGTTATACCTTCGGAAATACATCAACAAATGCTACTTCGTTTTGGTGGGAATTTAATACCGTATTTAATGGCGATTATGCAGATGATCAATTCCCTTCTTTTACCTTTCCAGATACGGGTCAATATATAATTCAGCTCATCGCTTCAGCACCTTTTACATGCCCCGATACAACCACAGGAAATTTGAGTATTTACGGAAATTTACAACCGAGTTTTCCAGCCCTTGAAGAGCAATGTTTTAGTTCGAACAACTTTGATTTTCAGGCTTTGGGTGCAAGCACAAATAGTGCTACTTACAATTGGAACTTTGGCACTCCGAATTTGGCCGATTCGAACGTTCAAAATCCACAAAACATTCACTTCCCTGAATCGGGGACCTTCACTGTGAGTCTTACCATTTCCGAGAACGGATGCACAGAAACGTACATTGATGATATTTGGGTGCCTCAAGATCCGGTTTTACTTCCTTCCATCATACCTGACGCTGGGTGTCCACCGGTGTTCGGCGGATTCATTGCCAATGCAACTTCAGACACACAACTTTTTTACATCTGGAATTTCGGTGATGGCACTACCTCTACTGAACCCATTGTAACACATATATATCAGAATCCGGGGATATATGATGTCTCATTGCAAGTGTATACCACAACTGGATGTTTAGATACCTTATCTGAATTTTTAAACAACGCCATAACAGTATATCCTCTACCTACAGCAGCTTTCACTATTACACCGCAAACGGTTTCCATCTTCGAACCAACAACTTCCATTACAGATGTATCTAGCGGTGCTATTTCGTGTATCTATAGCATGAGCGACGGAGGCTCTTCAACCGAATGCTCGTTCGACTATGATTGGACAGAGGCTGGAATTCAAACCATAAGTCAAACTGTTACGAATGAATACGGTTGCATTGATCAGGTTTCAGGGTCGCTTTTCGTTGAAGGCTTTTTATTCTATGCGCCAAATAGCTTCACCCCTAATCAAGATGGCATTAACGAAGTTTGGCTTCCAGAAACAACGGGCACAACAAGTTACAAGATTGAAATTTACGACAGATGGGGCACACTGATTTTTGAGACAGATGATCCAAAAGTTGCATGGACCGGTAATGTCAGGAAAGGAAATCATTATGCTGAAAACGAAGTCTACCAATTTCACGCATCAATGAAAGACCTTATGGAACAACCCCACGAATTTTGGGGGTATATTGTATTGACTCGTTAAAACACGAAATTAAAGGAGGCGTTGAACGCCAATCCTCTGGTATATCTCACATCTTTGAAGGGAATCAAATAATTCACTTTTGTGTCAATCAATACATATTTGTTCTTGAATAATTCCAATCCAATTGCTGGTGCGAAATACCCCATGAAATTCTTTTTTGCATCATTAGAAGCAAGTAAACCACCAAAGGTGTAACCACTGTATAGATTCAAGAATTTCTTTGTTCCTCTACCCAAATGACGAGAATAGAAGTCTTGTCCAAAACCAAATGCGAACATTTCAGAGTAATGTAAGGTGTCTGAACCGATTGTCTGCGTTGATTTATACGCCCCAAGCGTAGCAAAACTTTTTCCTTTTGTAAACACGTATTTAATGAAATACCCTTGATAGAAAGGACTAGTAAGGGTGTCATTGGGTTGTTCAATTTTAAGATATGAATACTCAACTCCAGGCATATTTACGAAAGTTACAGAGCTGTTTTGCGGAGTATACGTTTCATCTACAAGTTCGAGATTGACCAAATAATAGTGCTCTGAAATGGTCAAAGATTTTAATTCTTTTTCATACGATCGCACGCTGCTCTCCCAGCCTTTCATTTCATTCCACATGTTTTTGTACTGATCCGAATTTGCATCACTCACCTTCGCAAGAAATTCCTTTTGAAGTGCAATGCGTTCGTTGTAGTATTTAATGCTCGATTGTAAATCCTCTACCCGACTTGCGTTATCCACGCTGCTTAAATTATTAGAAGCAAAATAACCCAATCCAGATACCATGGTGCTGTATGCTGCATATTGATTTGGTTCCATTCGAAATTCAACATTGAGTTCACCTTTCGACTGGCTTTGCGAGGTCACTGAAATGGAATTCAAGAGCAAAAACTCATTCACTTTACCCACACCACCCGTAAAATCGGTAGTTAAAACGCGTTGCGAGATATTTGAAACGCGGTATGATTGACCGAATGCTAGCAATGACGTGAGAGCAAAAAACACACTTGTAAGAAGATTTTTCATGAATCAATTTTTCACGAAGATAGGAATAGCGGAACTCTTTACCTTTGCAACTCATTTTTTGTCGACATGTTTGAAAATTTATCCGATAAACTTGAGCGAGCGCTCAAAGTACTGAAAGGCCAGGGCCAAATAACAGAGGTCAACGTTTCTGAAACATTGAAGGAAGTGCGTCGTGCACTTTTGGATTCCGATGTTAGCTACAAAACAGCCAAAGAATTTACAGATCGAGTGAAGGAAAAAGCGCTTGGTCAAAAGGTTTTAACTGCCATCAGTCCTGGACAACTTTTGGTCAAAATAACAAAAGATGAATTAACGGAATTGATGGGTGGTGAAGCGAGTGAGCTCAACTATCAAGGAAATCCTGGAATCATACTCATGAGTGGTTTACAAGGATCGGGAAAAACCACCCACTCCGGTAAGCTAGCCAATTACCTTAAAACGAAAAAAGGAAAAAATCCTTTATTGGTGGCCTGTGACATCTATAGACCTGCCGCTATTGACCAGCTTCATGTAGTAGGCGAAAGCATTGGTGTTGACGTATACAGCGAACGTGAAAATAAAAATGCTGTAGAAATTGCCAAAAATGCCTTGGCCTTCGCGAAGCAAAATGGAAATAATGTTGTGATTGTAGATACTGCCGGACGATTGGCTATAGACGCTGAAATGATGGCAGAAATCACAGCTGTTAAAGCGTTCTTGAATCCAACTGAGACTCTCTTTGTTGTTGACGCCATGACCGGTCAAGACGCTGTGAATACCGCCAAAGCATTCCATGACCAATTGAATTTTGACGGTGTTATTTTAACCAAGCTTGATGGAGACACACGAGGTGGGGCGGCACTGAGCATTAAAAGTGAAGTCAACAAACCCATCAAGTTTGTGGGTATGGGTGAAAAAATGGATGCCCTTGATGTGTTCTATCCTGAGCGAATGGCAGGTAGAATCTTGGGTATGGGTGACGTTGTTTCGTTGGTTGAAAAAGCGCAAGAACAGTTCGATGAAGAACAAGCCAAGCGTCTTGAGAAGAAAATTAAAAAAGACCAATTCGATTTCAATGATTTCTTGGAACAGATAGGTCAAATAAAAAAAATGGGAAGCATGAAAGACATCATGGGCATGCTACCAGGTATGGGTCAATTGAAAAATGTTGATGTTGATGACAACGCTTTCAAACCTATTGAAGCCATAATTAAAAGCATGACACCCTCAGAGCGCAGCAACCCTGCCTTAATAAATCAGTCGCGCAAAACGCGTATAGCCAAGGGAAGTGGAACAAGCGTGGAAGAAGTGAATAAATTATTGAAGCAGTTTGATCAAATGCGTCAAATGATGAAAATGTTTACCAATAAAAGTCAAATGGCTGCCATGATGAAACAGGCGAATATGATGAAAGGAATGCGACCATGACACAAGCAATAGGAAATACCACGTTTGAATTTCAGGATCAAACAAATTTTTACCGCGGAAAAGTACGCGACGTATACACCATTTCAGATCAATGGCTGGTCATGATTGCCTCTGATCGCATTTCAGCTTTCGATGTTGTTCTACCTCGGCCCATTCCTTTCAAAGGTCAAGTATTGAATCAGATTGCTTCTCAGATGCTCGATGCAACCAGTGACTTGGTTCCGAATTGGAAAATGGCATCACCCGATCCCAATGTTACTATAGGCAAAAAGTGCGTCCCGTTTGCTGTGGAAATGGTTATACGTGGATACCTCACTGGTCATGCTTGGAGAACCTATGAAAGCGGGAAAAGAATGCTCTGCGGTGTAACATTACCGGAAGGGTTAAAAGAGCATGATAAACTTCCCAATCCAATCATTACACCAACCACAAAGGCAAGTGAAGGACATGACGAAGATATTTCAAGAGAACAGATCATTGAGCAAGGGATTGTTTCTGAAAGTGAATACTTGATTCTGGAGGACTATACCAGAAAACTGTATCAACGTGGAACCGAGTTAGCAGCAGCCCAAGGACTTATTTTGGTCGACACAAAATACGAATTTGGAAAGTTCGAAAACGAGATTATCCTCATGGACGAAATTCACACCCCGGATTCATCGCGCTATTTTTATGCTGAAGGATATGCTGAAAGACAAGCCAATGGCGAAAAGCAAAAGCAATTGTCGAAAGAATTCGTTCGTGAATGGCTCATTGCGAATGATTTTATGGGCAAGGAAGGACAAGTAGTTCCAACAATGACAGATGCATGGTTGGAAGAGATTAGCAACAGATACATTGAACTTTTTGAACGAGTTACTGGAAAAAGCTTTGTTCGTCAGGAATATGAAAACGCTGAAAGCCGCATATTATCGAGCATAAACGAAGCGCTTGTGCATTTAAAAAGCGTTTAAAATTGGTTCATAAGTACACCCTGAAAAGCAAATCGTTTAATTAGAAATACCTATCTTTACGGCCGTATTTCTAATTGATTACAATGGATGAACATTCCTATCTCGGCAATGCCGATGTAAACACCATTGAGGTATTGTATAACCAATACCAAGAAGATCCAAGTTCCTTGGATATTTCATGGAGAAGATTCTTCGAAGGTTTCGAGTTTCAACATTCACAATTCCCTGTGTTGTCGCGTGATACCGCCTCTATTGGTGATGACGGCATGCACAAAGAATTTAAAGTAATAAATCTCATCAACGCGTATCGTCAGCGAGGCCACCTCTTTACCAAAACCAATCCGGTCAGAGAGCGTAGAAAATATTCACCAGATTTGAGTATAGAAAACTTTGGGCTTACGCAGGCAGATTTAGAGTCTGTGTTTCACGCAGGAGTTGAAGTGGGTTTGGGAGATGTTAAATTGAAAGACATTATTAAGCACTTGCAATCTTGTTATTGTGAAAGTATTGGTGCTGAGTACATGTACATCCGTGATCCGGAAAAAATTCAATGGTTGCGCTCAAGGCTTGAAGCTGTGAAGAAAACACCCTTTACAGTTGAAGAGAAGAAACAAATCTTCGACATGGTTAACAAGGCGACCACATTTGAGCAATACATTCAGCGCAAGTTTGTAGGTCAAAAAAGATTCAGTGTTGAAGGGTGCGAAGCTGTAGTTCCCGCCATGGATTACATGGTACGAGATGGAGCTGACAAAGGCGTTTCAGAGTTTGTAATTGGAATGGCGCATCGCGGCCGATTAAATGTTCTGACCAACATTATGGGCAAACCTCAAGAAGAAATTTTTGCAGAATTCGATGGTGTTGCGTTCGACGATGATGGTGTTTTCGATGGCGATGTGAAGTACCACTTTGGATATTCCATTGACCGCGTTACTCCAAATGGAAACAACGTTCATCTTACCCTCTGCCCTAACCCGTCGCATCTTGAAGCTGTAAATCCAGTTGTTGAAGGATTAACTCGAGCGAAGATTGATCATTATTTAAAATCGGAAAATAAAATTGTACCAGTTCTCATCCACGGTGACGCGGCAATTGCTGGACAAGGAATCGTATACGAAGTTGTGCAGATGGCGCAGCTCGATGGTTACCGAGCGGGTGGAACGGTTCATATTGTAACGAACAACCAAGTTGGTTTCACCACAAATTATCTCGACGGAAGATCTTCGACCTATTGCACCGACGTTGCGAAAACAACCTTGTGCCCTGTATTTCACGTAAATGCTGACGATGTTGAAGCGGTTATTCAAACCATGAAAATTGCTTTCGATTACCGCATGGCATTTAATATGGATGTTTTCGTTGATCTGCTCGGTTACCGCAAATACGGACACAACGAAGGGGACGAACCAAAATTCACTCAGCCAAGTTTATACAAAGCCATTGCCTCCCATTTAAGTCTTCGTGATTTATACGCGAATAAACTCATGGCGGAAGGAGTCATTACGCAAGAAGAAGTGAATGCCGCGAAAACGGCATTCGAAGCGCACCTTGACGAACAATATGACAAATCAAGAGGTGTTAAACAAGCCTACGTAAAGCACTTCTTGGAAGAAACATGGAAAGACATTCGTGTTGCGACTGAAAAAGATTTCGAGCAAAGCATTGAAACTGCTGTTGCCAAGAAAAAATTACTGGAATTAGGAAATAAAATTTCAACCCTTCCGCAAGGTGAGAAATTCTTCCGAAAAATAGAAAAGGTATTCGAAGACCGCAGAGCCATGCTTGATAACAACGCACTTGATTGGGCGCTTGGCGAATTATTGGCTTATGCAACTTTGTTGGAAGAAGGACATCCTGTTCGTATTTCAGGTCAGGACGTTGAACGCGGAACATTCTCTCACCGACATGCTGTAGTTAAAACAGATGAGGATCAAGAAAAAGAAATTGTTCCCTTAAATCACCTTGGACCAAATCAAGCTAAATTATCTATTTATAATAGTTTGTTGAGTGAATATGGCGTGCTTGGATTCGATTACGGCTATGCCTTTGGAACTCCACAAGGGTTAACCATTTGGGAAGCTCAATTTGGTGATTTCAACAATGGAGCTCAAATTATGTTTGACCAATTCATAGCTGCTGCAGAAGATAAATGGAGAACCATGAATGGAATTACAGTGTTGCTGCCTCATGGATTTGAAGGACAAGGATCAGAACACAGTTCAGGTAGAATGGAGCGTTTTCTTCAATTGGCTGCAGAATTAAATATTCAAGTAGCGAATTGCACCCTTCCTTCTAATATGTTCCACTTGCTTCGCCGACAAGTGAAGACCGCGTATAGAAAACCTTTAATCGTTTTCACTCCGAAGAAATTACTTCGATATCCGAAAGCGGTATCGAAAGTAGAAGAGTTTGCTAAAGGTGGTTTCCGTGAGGTTATTGATGACAACATCAAAGCACGCAAGCAAACCAAAGTTGTTGCTTTGTGCACGGGTAAAGTGTATTATGAATTGTTGGAAGAGAAGGAAAAAAGAGGATTGACCGATGAGATTTCATTGGTGCGTATTGAGCAACTTTATCCGCTACCCGAAAAACAAATTCGTGAATTGCTAACGAAGTATAGCAAGAAAGCACAGCTCGTATGGTGTCAAGAAGAACCTGAAAACATGGGTGCTTGGAGTTACATGATGCGATCATTGCGCGACTTAAACCTAGACGTTGTAAGTTTGCCTGCATCGGCATCACCTGCAACGGGTTCGCCACGGGTGCATGAGATGCGAATGAGTAAAATGATAACCACATTGTTTGATAAGGTTTCAAAAGCCTAAAAATTTAGAAATATGTCAGTTATTGAAATAAAAGTTCCTTCACCAGGAGAAAGCATTAGCGAAGTTCAAATTGCCAACTGGCTTGTGAACTCAGGTGATATTGTCAGCAATGGCCAGGTCATAGCAGAGATTGATTCAGATAAAGCAACACTTGAGGTAACAGCTGAAGCTTCTGGAGAAATCCAAATTCTTGCTCAAGCTGGTGATACAATTGCTGTTGGTGCTGTTGCCTGTACCATTGATACTTCCAAGGCGGGAGCTCCTACTGCGGCTCCTACTGCGGCTGCACCAGTTATTGAGCCTGTTAAAACGGAAACGGCCCCCGTGGTTGTACCCTCTCCTGGTCCTGCACCAAGTTATGCTTCTGGACACGCTGCACCTGCTGCGGCTAAAATGATGGCGGAAAATAATATTTCTGCCAATCAAGTGAGCGGCTCTGGGCCTGGTGGAAGAATTACTAAAAGTGATGTTGTTCTTGCTATGTCTGCCGGTTTTGATACTGCAGCTGTTCCAAACAGAACTGGAAGTAGAGACATTAATCGTGAAAAAATGAGCATGCTTCGTAAAAAAGTTTCGGAGCGATTGGTTCACGTGAAGAACACCACGGCCATGCTAACCACCTTCAATGAGGTGAACATGAAACCAGCCATGGATTTGAGAGCGAAATACAAAGATCTATTCAAAGAAAAGCATGGCGTAGGACTGGGCTTCATGTCACTGTTCACCAAAGCGGTGTGCGAAGCCTTGCAGCATTTCCCCGCTGTTAACGCTCAAATTGATGGCAATGAAATCGTTTATCATAGATATTGCGACGTAGGGATTGCAGTTTCCACACCGAAAGGACTCATGGTTCCCATTGTTCGCAACGCAGAGATGCAGTCTTTGGCAGATATTGAAAGGTCAATTGGTGGTTTAGCCAAGAAGGCACGTGAGGGAAAAATTACTGTAGATGACATGCAAGGTGGAACCTTTACCATTACCAATGGTGGTGTTTTCGGATCCATGCTATCAACACCCATTATTAATCCTCCACAAAGCGCTATTCTTGGAATGCACAACATTGTGGAAAGGCCCATTGCAGAGAATGGCCAGGTGGTTATTCGTCCAATTATGTATGTTGCCTTGAGCTATGATCACCGCATCATTGATGGAAAAGAAAGTGTCGGCTTCTTGGTTAAAGTAAAAGAAATGATTGAAAATCCGGAAAGAATGCTATTCGGCGGAAAAACAGCTGAAGAAGTACTTCTTGGACTGTAAAAAATCAAGATCGAAATCAAAAAAATGGGCGAAGTCTTCTTCGCTCATTTTTTTGTTGAGAACCTCCATAAAAAATGTCATTTCTCACATCGTTTATTCAATGTTCCGATTAAATTTGTAGCGCCTGTAAAATAGGCAAACCGCATATGGAAACCACAACCACTTCTCACCTTTGGGAGTACCTCCCCATTATTGTTCTCGGAATTGTTGCTGCAGGCTTTGTTGTAACTACCATGGTACTAACCCACATGGTTGGCCCCAAGAGAAAAACAAAAATTAAAAACGAAGCTTTTGAATGTGGAATTGAAGCGCAAGGAAATGCCCGTTCTCCGTTTTCTATTAAATATTTTCTTGTGGCCATTCTCTTTGTTTTGTTTGACGTAGAGGTAATATTCATGTACCCATGGGCAGTGAACTTCAAAGAACTTGGGGTGTTTGGATTATGGGAAATGTTTGCCTTCATGGGACTGATGATTATTGGCTTGGTCTACATCATCAAGAAAGGCGCATTGAACTGGGAGAAATAAATTTAAAAATAGCAGTCACGATGAGTGTTAACATAGATCCAAATTTGAAACCAGACGGCATTGAAGGCCAAGGTTTCTTTGCAACCTCGTTAGATAAAGCAGTAGGACTTGCACGTGCCAATTCACTTTGGCCGTTGCCATTTGCAACTTCATGTTGCGGAATTGAATTTATGGCAACCATGGCGTCGCATTATGACCTTGCTCGATTTGGTTCTGAGCGTTTGAGTTTTTCACCGCGACAAGCAGATTTGCTTATGGTCATGGGTACCATATCTAAGAAAATGGCGCCCGTACTTCGTCAAGTGTATGAGCAAATGGCTGAACCACGTTGGGTATTGTGCATGGGCGCTTGCGCTTCGAGCGGTGGAATTTTCGATACCTACAGCGTTTTGCAAGGAATAGATCGAATCATTCCTGTTGACGTATATATACCAGGTTGTCCGCCAAGACCCGAGCAAGTACTCGACGGACTATTAAAAATTCAAGAATTAGCGAAATCTGAAAGTTTGAAAAGAAGAACTTCAGAAGAATATAAAGCACGACTAGCACAATACGGCATTGAATAATATGACTGCACAAGAACTACATGACCACTTGCTTTCAAAAGCCGATGCCGTTTTTGCAAATGCACTTTTGAACTCACAGGTTGAAGGAGACTTTCCCTGCTTCGTTATCAAAAAAGATTCTCTCTCAGAAGTAATGACATTTTTGAAAGAAAATGCTGAATGTTCATTCGGTTTTTTAACCACCCTATGCGCCATGCATTTCCCTGAACAAGAAGAGAAAGAATTTGGCATGGTTTACCACCTGCATAACTTACCGAACAACTGGCGCATACGCATTAAATGCTTCTTCCCAAAGTCTGACCTTAAAGTGGCTTCACTTGTCTCTATTTGGCCCACAGCGAACTGGATGGAAAGACAGGAGTATGATTTTTTCGGAATACAGTTCCAAGGTCATCCTAACTTGAAGCGCATTTTAAATATGGACGAGATGAATTACTTCCCCATGCGTAAAGAATATGGTTTAGAAGATGCATCTCGTGATGACAAGGAAGACAAATATTTTGGTAGATAAAGCACTCGATACACACATGTCTGATCAAACAAATCGCGTAACAGATGTTGAGAAGGATTATTCCATTCTTAACTTAGGTCCTACCCACCCGGCAACACATGGTATTTTCCAAAACGTGTTAACCATGGATGGAGAGATCATTGTCAATGCTGAGTCTACCGTAGGGTACATTCACAGAGCATTTGAAAAATTGGCCGAACGCAGACCATACAATCAAATTACCCCTATCACAGATCGTCTCAATTATTGCTCTTCGCCCATTAACAACATGGGATGGCACATGACTGTTGAGAAATTGATTAATTGTGAAGTTCCGAAACGTGCACAATACATGCGCGTAATTATCATGGAACTTTCTCGAATTGCAGATCATATTGTTTGTGACACTGTCATTGCAGTAGATTCTGGGGCATTGACTGGATTTTTATACATGTTCCAGCACCGTGAGACCATTTATGAAATTTTCGAAGAAATTTGTGGTGCTCGTTTAACTACGAATATTGGTAGAATTGGGGGAATGAATGCTGAATTTACCGAAACAGCATGGAAAAAAATCAACACGTTTTTGGAAGCGTTTCCAAAAGCGTTGGAAGAGTTCGACAAACTCGTTACCAGAAATAGAATTTTTGTAGATAGAACAATCAATTGCGGGCCCATCACGGCTGAGAAAGCACTTGCCTATGGCTTCACAGGCCCGAACCTTCGAGCGGCAGGTGTTGATTACGATGTTCGAGTAATGAATCCGTATAGCTCTTACGAAGATTTTAAATTTGAAATACCCGTGGGTCTTCGTGGTGATACTTATGACCGATACATGGTTAGAATGGCTGAAATGTGGGAGAGCTTGAGCATCATTAAACAAGCCATTGCCAATATGCCCGATGGACCTGTACATGCCGATTTACCTGAATTCTTCTTACCCGCTAAGGAAGAAGTGTACAGCAACATGGAAGCTCTTATTTATCACTTCAAAATTGTTATGGGCGAAACAGATATTCCAATTGGAGAAGTATACCATGCAGTAGAAGGAGGAAATGGAGAATTGGGATTTTATTTGGTGTCTGACGGCGGACGCACACCCTACCGATTGCACTTCCGCAGACCATGCTTTATTTATTACCAAGCCTATACAGATATGATTAAGAACGGCATGTTAAGCGATGCCATTTTAACCATGTCAAGTATGAATGTAATTGCAGGAGAGCTCGACGCTTAAACGCACAATACGAATAATATGTCTGAACACGTTGTTTTAGAATTTAGTCAAGAGACGACCGAAGTAGCAAAAAATATTGTTGCCCGCTACCCTGAAGGGAAACACAAATCGGCACTTATACCCCTACTTCATTTAGCGCAAGCAGAATTTGACGGATGGTTAAGTGTACCCGCTATGGATTGTGTAGCTCGCTTCTTAAATATTCAACCCATTGAAGTGTATGAGGTGGCCTCTTTCTACTCCATGTTTAATCTGAAGCCTGTTGGCAAATGCTTGTTGGAGGTATGCAGAACCAGCTCATGTTGGTTAAGTGGAGCGGAAGATATTGTTCGTCACATTGAAAAGAAACTGGGAATCAAAGACGGACAAACCACAGCAGACGGCATGTTCACATTGAAAACCGTTGAGTGTCTTGGATCTTGTGGTACAGCTCCAATGCTTCAATGCGGTGGCGATTACTATGAAAATTTAACACTTGAAAAAGTAGACACCCTGTTAGATAAATTAAAATCAGACGGAAGTCGACGCGTATACACCCAAGATAATCCGGTAAATATTGACTAGTTATGGGAAAGAAATTATTACTTGCGAATGATCATATTGAGGGTATAAATACTTACGCTGTATATCGTCAACACGGTGGATACGCCTCGGTGGAAAAGGCCTTGAAAACAATGACTCCCGATCAAATTGTTGAGGAAGTTAAAACGTCAGGGTTAAGAGGGCGTGGTGGAGCTGGATTCCCTACAGGAATGAAATGGAGCTTTTTGGCCAAGCCAGAAGGTGTTCCTCGTTATTTGGTATGTAACGCCGACGAGTCTGAACCAGGTACATTTAAAGACAGATACCTCATGGAGCGCATACCCCATCTTTTGGTGGAAGGTATGATCACCGCGAGTTATGCTCTTGGGGCGAACACTTCTTATATCTACATTCGAGGTGAGTATTTTTATGTGGCTCGCATTTTAGAACAAGCCATAGCGGAAGCATATGCAGCAGGTTGGTTAGGTAAAAACATTCTTGGAACAGACTACTCGCTTGATCTGTATGTTCAGATTGGTGCTGGAGCATACATTTGCGGAGAAGAAACAGCGTTGTTGGAATCTTTAGAAGGAAAGCGCGGAAACCCACGAATTAAACCACCATTCCCTGCGGTAGCCGGATTGTATAGCTGCCCAACAGTAGTGAACAATGTGGAATCTATTGCTGCCGTAGTGCCAATTGTAAATCAAGGAGGAGCAGCATATGCAGCCCTTGGTATTGGAAACAGCAAAGGAACTAAATTAATTTCTGCATCAGGACACATCAACAAACCAGGGGTATATGAAATTGAATTGGGCTTACCGGTTGAGGAGTTCATTTATTCTGAAGAATATTGTGGCGGAATTCGCAATGGAAAAAAATTAAAAGCTGTAGTAGCTGGAGGTTCTTCAGTTCCAATTCTTCCCACCGACTTAATCTTGAAAACAGCTGCTGGTGAGCCACGACTCATGAGTTATGAAAGTTTAGCAGACGGAGGTTTTCAAACCGGAACCATGCTTGGATCAGGCGGTTTCATTGTGATGGATGAAGACACCAGTATTGTAAAAAATCTATACACCTTCTCGCGTTTTTATCACCATGAAAGCTGCGGACAATGCAGCCCGTGCAGAGAAGGTACAGGTTGGTTAGAAAAAGTATTACATAAAATTTTACACGGACACGGTACCATTGAAGACATTGACTTGTTGTGGGATATCCAAACTAAGATTGAAGGCAAAACCATTTGTCCTCTTGGAGAAGCCGCGTCTTGGCCCGTAGCTGCTGCTATTCGCCACTTCAGAAAAGAATTTGAAGATTTCATTAAAAATGGAGAACACGTAAATGATGTAAAGCATTACTATCGCTTGAATAATTTACCTGTTCCAACAAACTAAAGAATACGCTATGCCTAAAGTTACCATAGACGGAATTGAAATTGAAGTACCCAACGGTACAACCATACTGGAAGCAGCGCGCATGATTGGTGGCGATATTGTGCCGCCAACTATGTGTTATTATTCCAAATTGAAAACAAGCGGAGGATACTGTAGAACCTGTTTGGTGAGAGTATCAAAAGGTTCTGAAAAAGATCCGCGTCCGATGCCCAAACCCGTTGCCTCGTGCCGCACATCTGTTATGGATGGAATGGAAGTTCAAAACCTTACTTCCCCCGAAATTTTAGAAGCGCGCGCCGGTGTTGTGGAAATGCTTTTATTAAACCATCCGCTAGACTGCCCAGTATGCGACCAAGCTGGAGAATGTCATTTACAAGATTTGGCATACGAGCATGGAAAAGCAGAGACACGTTATGAATTTCCACGTCGTGAATTCGAGAAAAGAGACATTGGAGATAAGATTCAGCTGCACATGACACGTTGTATTCTGTGCTACCGATGTGTAAAAACGGCAGACCAAGTTACAGACGGACGTGTTCACGGTGTTTGTAACAGAGGGGAAGTTGCTGAAATTTCAACCTACATTGAAAATGCCATTGACAATGACTTTTCAGGAAATGTCATTGACGTTTGTCCGGTTGGAGCGTTAACAGACAAAACCTTCCGCTTCAATAGTCGTGTTTGGTTTACGAAACCCGTTGACGCGCACCGTGATTGTCCAACGTGCAGCGGTAAAGTTCGCCTTTGGTATAAAGGTGAAGAGGTTGCACGCGTAACTGCAAGAAAAGATAAATGGGGCGAGGTTGAAGAATGGATTTGTAACAGCTGCAGATTCGAACATAAAAAAACATCTGACTGGGTTATTGAGGGACCAAGTAAAATTGATCGTCACTCTGTAATATCGGCAAACCATTATCAAAGTTTGAAAGCTTTGAAATCTACCATTGATCGTCAGCGCGGTGCACTGCCTCACGGTGAAAAAACCGCACTTGGTGATGGTGCATTGAATCCCAACAACGAAGAAAAATAAGAAGTCATGGAAGGTATGTTAATGTATAAAATAATTCTCGCAGTCATTGTGTTCGCTGTTACCTTGGGTGCTGCCGCATACATGACCTGGGGAGAGAGAAAACTAGCTTCTTGGTTTCAAGATCGAATTGGTCCAAATCGGGCTGGCCCCATGGGATTGCTTCAGCCGATTGCCGATGGATTAAAAATGATCTTCAAAGAAGAAATGATTCCCACGCACTCGAATAAATGGCTTTTTATTCTTGGCCCGTCTTTTTTCATGCTTACCGCATGTCTCACTGGCGCCGTTATTCCATGGGGAAGCGGATTCAATTCAGATGGCATTGTTTATCCCATGCAAATTGCAGATATCAACATTGGCCTGCTCTATTTGCTTGGTGTTGTGTCCATTGGTGTTTATGGAATTATGATTGGCGGATGGTCTTCGAACAACAAATTCGCTTTACTCGGTGCTCTTCGTGCTTCGTCTCAAATGATTTCTTACGAAGTTGCAATGGGTCTTGCTTTGATTGCTTTGGTTATGATGACTGGCACGCTGAGTCTTGGAGAAATTGCACAGCAACAAGATGCTGGTTATGCCAATGTGGTATATCAACCTCTTGGTTTCTTAATCTTTATCATTTGTGCATTTGCAGAAACCAACCGTGCTCCTTTTGACTTACCCGAGTCTGAATCTGAATTGGTGGGTGGGTATCATACGGAATACAGCTCAATGAAACTGGGCTTCTTTTTGTTTGCTGAATACATTAACATGTTTATCTCGTCTGCTGTAATGGCAACGTTATACTTTGGCGGATATAATTTTCCATTCCAACATGAATTGGGCTTGGAAGGAAATACACTTGTCATTTTACAAACCTCAGCTCTCTTCATAAAAATACTCATCTTCATTTTTGTATTCATGTGGATTCGCTGGACACTCCCGCGTTTCAGATACGATCAGTTGATGAATTTAGGTTGGAAGGTGCTACTTCCTCTAGCCATTGCAAACATTTTCATAACCGGATTGGTGATGTTCTTCACCGGAAAACTTTCCTAGTCTATGCTGAATTTAACGAATAGATCAAAAGTGGTGGTTCCAACGGAACTTACCCTCATGGAACGCTTGTATCTCCCTGCTATTCTGAAAGGGATGTTTATCACTTTAAGTCACTTGTTTAAGCGAAAAGCAACAGTGAAATACCCAGAACAACAGCGTCCTATTGCCTCTGTTTACCGCGGACAACATGTTTTAAAAAGAGACGATGCCGGCGCTGAGCGTTGCACTGCTTGCGGACTATGTGCCGTTGCATGTCCGGCAGAAGCTATTACCATGGAAGCTGCTGAACGAAAAAAGGGTGAAGAGAATTTGTATCGTGAAGAAAAATATGCTGCCACATATGAAATTAATATGCTGCGTTGCATTTTCTGTGGACTGTGTGAAGAAGCCTGTCCGAAAGAAGCTATTTTCTTAACAGATCGAATTGTTCCAAGCTCCTTTACACGTGGTGAAGAAGTTTTTGGAAAAGACAAATTGGTTGAAAGTCTGCAAGAGCGTGTAGATGTGACGAAACGTCAAACGCAAGAAGTGTTGGCATTCAAACAAAACAAAAAACACAAACACAACCAAACCATTCAAGATAAATTAATTCGATGAGCCTAACCGAAATTGCCTTTTACGTTTTATCCTTCCTGGCCATTTTCAGCGGCTTGGCGGTGTTATTCTCAAAAAATCCAGTGCACAGTGTCTTGTACTTGATTGTCACTTTTTTCAGTATTGCAGGCCATTATTTTTTAATGAACGCTCAATTTCTCGCTGCAGTACACATCATAGTATACGCAGGAGCCATTATGGTTCTCTTCCTCTATGTCATCATGATGTTAAATCTCAATTCAGTTCAAGAAGATAAAATTGCCACGTGGTTTAAAATGGCTGCTGTAGGAGCTGCTGGTATTTTTATGCTTGTAGTTGTTTCATTAATTGCCAAAACAGACGCGCTGCAAGCAAGCACACCAATGGCAGAAAATGCTGGACTCATTGAAAACCTTGGAAAGGTTTTATACCAAGACTTTCTACTTCCTTTTGAACTTGCCTCAGTATTGTTTCTTGCTGCGATGGTAGGGGCAGTCTATTTATCTAAAAAAGAATTAGCTAATTAATCGAACATGGAAATTTTACCAAACATAACCATTAACCATTACCTCTGGCTAAGCATTACGCTATTTGCCATGGGTATTCTAGGCGTGCTTATAAGAAGAAACGCCATTCTCATGTTCATGAGCATTGAATTAATGTTGAATGCTGTAAACCTAGCTCTCGTGGCATTCTCAAAAATGCATGGAGATACCGATGGACAGGTATTTGTCTTTTTCATAATGGTCGTAGCCGCTGCCGAAGTAGCTGTAGGTTTGGCTATACTTATGATGCTTTATAGAAACTTGCATACCACAGATACGGATGCACTTAACCAATTGAAGGGATAGTCATGGAAAAATTTGTTACACTCGTCCCCCTCTTCCCATTACTCGGATTTTTAATTCAAGTCTTCTTCGGAAAAAAATTATCAAAAACAGCGACTACCATTATTGGATCTGGGGTTGTTTTCGCCTCATTCATTGTATCTGTTCTTGTTTTCATCTCACAAGGGCAAGCAACGGACGGCACCGTAGTTCATGTATTCAATTGGATATCTGCCGGGTCACTGGATATCAACATGGCGTTTTATGTTGATCATTTGTCTAGTACTTACTTGCTGTTCGTTACAGGGATTGGCTTTCTCATTCACCTCTATTCCAGTGGGTATATGCATGACGATGAAGGATTCAATCGCTTCTTTGCATACTTGAATCTATTCGTTTTCTTCATGCTCATCTTGGTATTAGGAGATAGCTTAGTTACGTTATTTGTTGGGTGGGAAGGCGTAGGTGTATGCTCTTTCATGTTGATCGGATTCTGGTATAAAGATCACGCGAATAACAATGCTGCGAAAAAGGCCTTCGTTATAAACAGAATAGGAGACTTAGGTCTTATCATTGGAATGATTCTACTTTTTGTTCATACTGGATCATTAAACTATTCAGATTTGTTAGGTGGTGGCTTCGCGAAGTTGTCAAATAGTATGACTTCCTTGATTGCCATCTTCTTGTTTATTGGAGCTATGGGAAAAAGTGCACAGTTTCCGTTGCACACTTGGTTACCCGATGCAATGGCAGGACCTACACCCGTTTCAGCATTGATACACGCCGCAACCATGGTAACTGCCGGAATTTATTTGGTTGCACGAAACGGAGAGTTATTCATTCACTCCGAATATGCAGGTCATTTTGTTACCGTAGTTGGTATCATCACGGCATTGCTTGGTGCTACCATAGCCCTGACTCAAAATGACATTAAAAAGGTTTTAGCCTACTCTACTGTTTCTCAATTGGGATTCATGTTTGTTGCCTTAGGAATGGGTGCGCATACCACAGCTGTTTTTCATGTTATTACACACGCCTTCTTCAAAGCATTATTGTTCCTAGGCTCCGGATCAGTCATACACGGTATGGGCGGAGAGCAAGATATTCGACGCATGGGCGGATTGAAAAAATACATGCCAACTACAGAAAAAACCTTCTTGATTGGAACCCTTGCTATTGCAGGTATTTTCCCGTTTGCAGGTTTCTTCTCGAAAGATCAAATTTTGGCTCATGCCTTCGAACACAACAAAATAATTTTCGGCTTACTGGTATTTGCAGCTGCTTGCACGGCCTTTTATATGTTCCGCTTATATTTCCTAACCTTCCATGGAAAATTCCGCGGTACACACGAACAAGAGCATCACTTGCATGAGTCACCATCGACCATGACCATACCGTTATGGATTTTAGCCATTTTATCTATCGTTGGTGGTTTCATGGGCATTCCACATGCCATTGGTCATAGTTTCCACTTACCTCACGCCTTAGATAATTGGCTTTCGAATCACAACATAGGAGATCCGGTAATTGCAGCCGTATCAGAATTAAACGTAGCAATGGAGATTGTTTTGGGTATAGGAACTATGCTCATTAGTATACTCATGATTGCATGGGCACACGCCATATATATTAAAAAGAATACTCCCGTTTTGGAAGATCACGAAATCAAAGACGGACTGCATATTCTTCTTTATAAAAAATACAAGTTCGATGAGTTGTATGATTCCATCATCAGAAAACCAATCGATGCTCTTGGTCAAATTTTCAAAGTAGCCTTTGAAAACGCCATTATAGATGGACTCGTTGAAGGAATGGGATCATTGAGTACGTGGGTTGGAAAAGGATCACAACTTCTTCACTCTGGAAGAATTGCATACTACCTACTCACTTTCGTTGTTGGTTTATTGGCCCTTATAAGTTTAATGTTCTAAGAAAAATAAAGACATGTTTACGCTTTTACTTATCATACTCCCTGTGGCTGCCGCACTTGCTGCATGGCTCATGCCTCAGCAATCAAAACAAATATCAGCCGCTGGATCAATCGGAGCATTGATTGTTGCCATAGCGGCAGCAATTTCACTTTCATACGGTCAAACTGAATCTTTGCACTTTGACAGCGGAATTATTCGTGGAATTGGAATGCACTTCGCACTGAGCATCAATGCAAATAGCATTTTGCTTATACTTCTCACAACTGGTGTTTCTGTTTTCGTAACACTCATACCCAATTGGGAAAATAGATACACAGGAGCTTATCCGTTAATTTCTCTGATGGCAGCAGCCATGACCGGTGCCTTTCTCTCTAGTGACCTCATGTTATTTTACATCTGCTACGAAGTAGCACTTATTCCTATCTATTTCTTTATCTTGTATTGGAGCAAAGCTGAAAATAAAAATGCGATTGTATTGAAGTTCTTTGTTTATACGTTGTTCGGATCGCTATTCATGCTTTTGGCATTGCTTTATATTCGACAATTTGCAACAAGCTTTATGATGAGTGACATGATTGCCGCAGGAAAAGCACTCAGCACATCTGAACAAACCTATCTTTTCCTTGCCTTTTTCATTGCATTTGGTGTTAAAATTCCAATTTTCCCTTTTCACACATGGCAACCGAGCACTTATAGTTCTGCGCCTATTGCAGGCACCATGCTTCTTGCTGGAGTTATGTTGAAAATGGCTACCTATGGACTCTTGGTATTCACTGTACCCATGCTTGGTGCGGGTATTACAAATGCAGATTGGGTACTTTGGATTTGTGTGATCAGCATTCTTTATAGTTCCATTTTGGCTATTTCTCAAACCCGATTTAAATTACTTATCGCTTATTCATCCATTGCACACGTAGGTATGATAGCGCTTGGAGTATTATCGCAAAGCACAGTTGCTCAGGAAGGTGCATTGATTGAAATGGTCTCTCACGGTATTTTGGCGGTAGGACTGTTTTTTGTAGCAGATATGCAAGAGAGACGATATGGTCATGATGATATGACAAAAATGGGAGGTATACGTGAACATCACAGTTTGTTTTCTTTCTTATTTTTTGTTATTGTCATGGGCTCCGTTGCACTTCCATTGACAAGTGGTTTCGTTGGTGAGTTTTTACTTTTACAAGGCATTGGCTCACACTCTATAGGCATGGCCTTATTGGCGGGTTTCACTGTAGTTTTTGGAGCTGTGTATATGTTGAGATCATTCCAGCAAGTAATGCTTGGAACTTCGCCACAATCGGCCCCATTCACCGCAATGCAAACAGCAGAAAAATGGCTGTTAATTGCTATTGTTACTTTGGTGGTACTTATTGGAGTATACCCAAATGTTCTGATGGATATTGTTCACAAAGCCCAACATTTAAGTATTAAATAAGATGAAAGAATTATTAATCACCGCGTTATTAGGAATTGGAGTTTTAGCCTTCGATATAGTTAATCTTAGAAAGCTTGTTCTTCCACTTATTTTGTTGGCTTTGGCAGCATTGGTAGGTTGTATTGTTTGGGATTGGAATACAACTGAAACACCTTTCAATCAGATGATGCTCATTTACGAAAAAGGAAGTCTTGCTTCCATTGGGGTTTTTTCAATTGTGCTTTTCTTTTGGTTCATTCTTTCCTCTGGCTATTTCAAATTGCATTCAGGAAAAACAGACTTATACGCATTGGTAGTCTTCAGTTTTTGTGGTGCGGGATTGATGGCTGCATTTGGAAATTTGGCAATGCTTTTTTTAGGTGTAGAAATTCTATCTATTCCAGTATATGTTTTGGCCGCCAGTAATAAAACAGATCTAAAATCGAATGAAAGTGGCTTCAAATATTTCATCATGGGTTCGGTTGCATCGGCCATTTTACTTTTCGGAATTGCTTTTATTTATGGGGCTACCGGGTCATTTGATCTTGCAACAATTGCTTCATTTTACCAAGGAGAAGAACCTGTGCTTCTTTTTAATCTTGGTTCACTTTTTATTTTCATTGGATTTCTTTTTAAGATTTCCGCAGCACCATTTCACATCTGGACTCCAGATGTATATCAAGGTGCTCCAACTTGGATTACAGCATACATGTCAACCATAGTAAAAGGAGCTGCAGTTGTTGCTTTATTCAAATTATTTGAAGGTCCTTTTGCAGCTTTCACACAAGCGCATCAAAGTACGCTTGTTATTCTTGTTATTGGTACGCTCATACTTTCAAATACGGCGGCTCTTTTGCAAAAAGACACCAAAAGAATGCTCGCATATTCCAGTATCTCACACGCAGGCTTCTTACTTGCTATGCTCATTGGAAATGCTTCACTGCAATTGGTTTTATTCTACATCTTGTCATACAGTGTTGCCTCTCTCATCGCTTTCGGTGTGCTAAAAGAAGTTGAAATTACAGGAGAGGAAGGTATCAAAGGGTTATACAGAAGGAATCCTGTTCTCGCCGTTGCCTACACCATTGCGCTGTTAAGTATGGCTGGCATTCCGCCTCTTGGTGGATTCATAGCGAAGTACTTTGTAATATCTCAGGTGTTGGGAGCAAATCAAATAACACTAACCGTTGTTATGGTTATTACCTCTGCTATTGGTGCGTATTACTACCTACGATCTTCGCTCCATGTATTCGAAAAAATATCGAATGCAGGACGAATTGTTTTACCTGCAGCTGTTAGACTTACCTATATGTTTCTTACACTAGCTCTGATTGCTTTAACTGTAGCAGCAGGATATTTGCACTTACTGTAAGCGCTGTTTTGGTTGGGTGGAAGACGAAATAATTTTGCTTCTGCAATATATTGTACTTAATTTCGTACAAAAATACGTACATAAAATTATACTGCCATATGCTTACCACCTCTATTTCAGACTTCAGGAAAGACATTAAACGATATTTTGATAAGGTAACAGAAAACTTTGAAACGCTTATTATCAACCGAGGCAAAGACAATGGCGTTGTAATCATGTCACTTGCTGAGTACAATTCTTTATGTGCTACTCAACACGAGCTTTCTTCAAAAGAAAATGAAAAAAGATTGGATTCGGCCATTGCAAAATTAAAATCCGGAAAATCTTCAAATAAAAAACTTCTTGAAGAATGAGATTCATTTTTGTAGAAGAATCTTGGGAAGACTATTTGTATTGGCAGAAAACGGATAAATCTAAACTGAAGCGAATAAACGAACTGTTGAAAGATATTACCAGAAATCCGTTTGACGGTATTGGAAAACCAGAACCTCTAAAATTCAAATACGCCGGATTTTGGTCAAGGCGAATAGATGATGAACACAGGCTCATTTACCAAATCAAAGACAATGAAATTCTCATTGCAAAATGCAGGTTCCATTATGATTAGTAAGAAAACAACCTAATTTACTACATCTCTTCACCATTAAAAAACAATGACTGACCCAATCATCTACAACGAAGCACCAAAATACTTTCATTATTATTACGGGCTTATTCCATCGAACGATTTGATCACTGCGTTGGAAGAGAATTTAAAATTCACCCTTGAACTTCTCCAGTCTGTGCCTTCCGAAAAAGAAAACTACGCGTATAGTGCTGGAAAATGGACAACCAAAGAAGTGTTCAAGCACATCATTGAATGCGAGCGCATATTTGCTTACCGCGCTTTGCGCTTTTCAAGGTTTGACAGTACTCCACTTCCGGGATTTAATGAGAATGATTACATTGAAAATTCGAAAGGAATGAATCCGCGTTTTGATGAACTCATATCAGAGTTTGAACTTGTTCGCCAGACTACAATAGCTTTGTTCAAATACATGTCTCCTGAAATGCTTCAATTCCAATCAAGCGCTAACAACACCAACTACTCCACTCGTGCCATTGGCTTCATGATTGTTGGACATTGTATACACCACTGCAATGTGGTTAAGGAGCAATATCTCGGAATCTAGGATATTCAGACTCCGAAATTCAATCGAGAAAAAACTTTCGTACAACAATGAAGTAACAAGTACGGTCTAATACAACAAACTATCATCTCCCAAGTTGCCGCGCTTTTGCAATTTAAGATCTTGCAGCATACTCGCTTTAATATTTACTTGAATGAAGTAAGACTTACGCAAGCCAAAAGGAACCATATTCGCACTTAACTCCCAACAATGCAAATCAACATGCACTCCCAATGTAGTTGTAGTCATGCGTTTGGAATTCACATCATACCCACCATTCACACTAAGTGCAACTTTTTGATTAAACGAAATATCACCCATTAAGGTCACAGCCTGAGTTGTAATGAGCGAGTCTCTCTGCTGTGAAGCATTCCAAAGTTTATTCAGCCTCAAATTATAATTCAAGGTCGCATTCCAAGGCACACTGAAATCAATAAAACTATTGGCATTCTGAGCAAGAATTTCCTGATCCTCTTGCGACAAAGCACTTCTATTTGCGTTGGCCTCTGCGCCAGCTTTTGATTTACTCCTCAACACTAAACCCACGGCCAAATTCGTCCCTTCCATGCGCATCAACCCTTGATTATTCTGCAATAGGTATTGATTAATTTCTTTTCCTAAACTGTCTCGGCCGTATAAACTATAACTCGAACTATAATTCAAACTTAAAAACTTCATTGTAGTGAATGCAGTGAAATTGATATTACTCCATTTCAGACTATCTGCATTCAGATTGTGGGAAAAGTTGGTTCTAAAACTTTCAATAATTTTCACTTTTTTATACGAAACCTTTGCAGAAGAGTGATCTCGAATCTTCGCTTCAACATTCTGATTCAATCCGAAAGTAAGGTTGGCAGACTGCCCCGTAGAACTTGGTTTAAATCGAGCTGCATCGAACGGAGAGTATCCAATGAATTCACCATTTGCGCCGTAATATCCGCTTTGCTGAAAATTTTGAAAAGGTGTGTATGCAAACCCAAAAGAAGGCTGCACCAAATGACGCACGGCCTTCAATTCTCGCTGCCCTTTGCGAACATATGTTCCATAAATTCGACTATTAGCCGTAACCTGTGTAGACCAATTCCCTGCTACTTTCAACCCATTCAATGTGTCCAATTGCGCATCATTGATGGGTGCTACAACTCGCCATGTTCCGAATCCCGTGAACGTAGCAGATGGATTAATGGTCACGAAAGAGCCCAATTTCCATGAGGTGCTTGCGCTTCCATTTAAACGAACACCACTTGAAACTTTCTTGAATAACTCCGCTGCGGTCAAAGCCCCAAATTCTTGCTCATATGCACTCAATTGCTGCTCGGTATTGAAGGAAGCATTCAAACCAATGGGCGACTTGGGCATCAACTTCTTCAAAAGATTAATGCGCGACATGTTCACTGCTAATGAAGGAAGCGTCACCTGCACCAATCGTGTTTGCGTATTTTGCGTGTGGTTGGCTGTTATACCGAGTGTAAACGGTTTTCCTGGAAATGACTTATTCCACTGCAACGCAGAGTTAAACGTACTGGATAAGAAATCTTGCTGAGATGCATTCAAATTGTTTCGAAAATTCTGAGAACTACCTAGGTTCACATTGGCGCTGAATTGCTCATTCGGCCTGGCTTTTGGATCTTGCATGTGATTCCAACGAATGTTGAATGTAGTCTGTTGGAAATAACTGGGCAATTCCACCAAACCCGTTTTATTCACCGTTCTTGAAATATTAAAACTACCGCTGTACCTGTATCGCTTCTTGTAATTTGTTATGTTCCTCACACTCCACGAACCACCAGTGTAAACATCAAACAACATTTTCGTTTCCAGGTGTTCATTGATGGGAAAATAATAACCTAAATTCTGCACGAAAAACCCCTTCTCTCTTCCATTTCCATATCCAGGCAAAAGAATGCCATGGGTACTTTCTTTCTTATTCGGAAAAAAACCAAAAGGCAACCCCAATGGTGTAGGAATTTTTCGAAACTTCAAATACAACGGACCAGAGACAATTTTCTCGTTGGGAATAACAATGGCCTTCGTTAGGTGGAAATGAAAGTGCGGATTCTCTTTGTTGCAAGTCGTAAACATACCATTTCGAATGTGCAGCCAATCATTGCCTTGTTTCTTTGAGATCTCAGAGTGCAAATATGCAGATGCCTCCTCGGTTCTCACACCATAACTAATGCCGCGTTTTGTTTTGAAATGATAAGCCAACGAATCTTCCTCAAACGACTGGTCTCCTTCCGTGAAAACCGGACGACCAATCCATTTGCCCAATGTATCTTGCTTCCCCTTTGCGAAGGCCGTATAATCTGCAAATGAAAATCGAATAAATGCCGCCTTAACCTCTAAACTTCCGTATTGCACATATGAACCTTCACCAAACAAATACAGCGCATTGTTGACTAAATCCATACGCGTGCTGTCTTTCCCAAAGTACATTACTTCCGAATCTACCAAGTCATCAACAAGAAAATCTGCAGTATCAAGCGGGGCCTGTATGAGGGAGTCTGCCTGCGAATAAACGCGCTGTTTCGATGCTATTATCAACAACATTAACGTGAAAACATAGCGAAATAGCAATGCAATTCTCTTTGGCAAGGAAATAGTTTTGTTATGTGCGCGTTTTGAATTCAATCGTACGAAAGATGTTACAAAGTAAACGACAAAATCCAATTGCGAAAAAAATTCTATTCCTTGCCCTAGGAATTGTTTTTCTATTGGTACATACCGCTTACAAAAAAGAAGCCGCCAAAACCTTTATTGTTGTTCTTGATGCTGGGCATGGCGGTACCGACCCAGGCACCATGGGAACAGGTCGCTACAAAGATTCAGAGAAAGACATTGCCCTTGAAGTCACCCTTTCCGTGGGTCAACTCATTGAAGAGAATTTTCCAAATGTTAAGGTGGTGTACACCCGAAAAGGAGATACTTTTCCCACTCTAAAACAACGCACACAAATTGCCAACAATGCCAATGCTGACCTTTTCATCTCCATTCACTGCAATGCCAACCCAAATAGTGAACCGAGCGGCTCTGAGACATACGTCATGGGACTTGCAAAATCGGAAGAGAGCCTGCGCATAGCCATGAAAGAGAATGCTGCAATTTATCTTGAAAACAACAAAGGTTCAGATTATGATGGCTTCGACCCGAACAATCCAGACACATACATTATTCTCAGCTTAAGAGAAAACACATACCTCGACAAAAGCATTACACTGGCCAAACATGTGCAAGATGAATTCCGGGCAATTGGCAGAAAAGATCGTGGTGTGAAACAAGCTCCCTATTACGTGATTACATTCACCAATATGCCCAGCATTTTAATTGAGTTGGGCTTCATGTCGAACCGAACTGAAGAAGACTATTTGCAGAGTAAAGAGGGAAAAGAGAATTTAAGTCTCTCTATCTACAAGGCTTTCAAGAAATACTACAGCCAGCATTCGAACTCTGAAAATCAGACCACAGATGAACCACAACCACAAAACCAGACCATGACCGTATCAGCAGATGGTCTCATCTGGAAAAGTGAACCGAAAGATCAAGTGGTATTTAAAGTTCAGATCTTGAGTTCTGCCGTTCCACTCGCAAAAAATTCCGCTGAATTTCGTGGATTGAAAAGATTTGAGGAATACCTTAGCAACGGAACACACAAGTATATAGTTGGTTGCTCTACTGAATTGAATGAAGCGAAGCAAAACCAAAAAATTTTGCGGGAAAAAGGATTCACCGGAGCATTCATTGTGGCGTTCGAGAATGGACAACGCATAACCATGGAAGAGGCCATAAAAAAAACTCAGAAATGAAAGGTAAAAAAGGCAAAAACGAAGTTATCATAGGCGCAATTGTCATCTTGGTATTGGCCCTCGTTTACTTCGGCATCAGTTTCTTGCGAGGTGTTAACCTATTCTCCTCTCAAACTCGATACTACGCTGTTTACACAGACATTGGCGGTCTTGAAGTTTCTTCACCCGTTATCATCAACGGATATAAAATTGGAATTGTAAAAAACATTCAACTTGAAAAATCGGGAAGCGGCAGATTGGTGGTTGAATTGGTTTTAAATGATGCTGAGGTGAATATACCGAGCGATTCCAAACTTAAAATTTACGACTCTGATTTGTTTGGAGGAAAAGCAATTCAGATTGTTTTTGGAGAAAGCTCAACGTTTGCTCAATCCGGTGACACCCTCCTTGGTCAAATGGAACTCGGCTTAACAGAAACATTGAAAAAAGAAATTGAACCCATAAAGCTTAAAACAGGAAAACTGTTTTCAGATATTGACAGCGTGCTAACGGTGGTGCAAAGCACTCTAGAAAATTCGGGCGCTGAGGGACTGCCTGGCATGTTTGGTTCTCTTCAAAAAACGCTTGCAAATCTTGAAAATACAACCCGAAACCTTGACGAACTCGTTGGCGCAAATTCGGGAAAAGTTGGTGAAATTTTAGCAAACGCTGAGAGCATCTCAAACAACCTAAAAAACAACAACGACAAAATTAACCGAGCAGTCAATAATATTTCTCAATTCAGTGATACGTTAGCTAAGGTGAAATTAGCTGCTACAGTCATTAAAGTTGAGCAAGCCATGTCTCACTTTGAAGCCACCATTCAGAAAGCAAATAACGGGGAAGGTTCATTGGGTAAATTGTTAAACAATGATTCACTTTACAATGAACTAAATCATGCTTCACACAGTTTAGATCTATTGTTAGATGATATGCGCAATCATCCGAAAAATTATGTAGGATTCTCTCTATTCGGGCGTAAAGACTCCGAGAAGTTTTCGAAATCTGAATTGGAAGATTTGCGGAAAATCATAGACGAATTACTGAAAGAAAAGGAAAAGGAAAAGAAAAACTAAAATGGCTTCAATGGTTTCACAAATCGCTTTCGTAGCATTGCTGGTCGTGGCCGGCTTTTTCATTTACAAAAGATACCAGTTTGTTAAAAGCAATATTCTTCTAGGTCGCCCCAATGGACCCACAGACCGGAAGCAAGAACGTCTACGCAATATGATTTTGATCGCTTTCGGACAAAAGAAAATGTTCGATAGGCCATTTGCAGCGCTTCTTCACTTGGTAGTATATGCCGGATTCATTATTATCAATATTGAACTTCTAGAAATCATTGTAGACGGTATTGCAGGAACCCACAGAGCATTCGCTGGTATGGGCGCGTTCTATATTTTTCTTATCAATGCATTTGAAATTTTAGCCGCTTTAGTTATTGTCGCTTGTGTTGTTTTCTTCACGCGCCGAAATGTTGCCAAATTGCGCCGGTTTCATCTCGCTGAAATGAAATCATGGCCCAAGACAGATGCCAATCTTATTCTCATTACCGAAGTTGTTTTGATGAAAGCGTTTTTGGTTATGAACGTCGCCGATAGCATTGTAGCACAAAGAACCAGCGGACACACTCCCGATTTCATAGTAAGCCAATGGCTTCAACCCGTTTACCAATCGTTATCTACCTCTAATCTTGAAATGCTTTCTCATTTCACTTGGTGGTTGCACATTGTAGGTATTCTAGCATTCATCGTCTACTTAAGTTACTCGAAACATTTGCATATTCTGCTTGCTTTTCCAACCACCTATTTCTCCAAATTAGAGGATCCGGGAAGAATCAACAACATGACTGCAGTTACCAATGAGGTGAAGCTCATGATGGATCCCTCAGCACAAGTTGAACCCGTTGAAATTGGGAGATTCGGAGCTAAAGATGTTTCTGATCTTACACAACACCAATTGCTTAGTGCCTATTCTTGCACTGAGTGTGGAAGATGCACTTCCGAATGTCCTGCGAACCAAACTGGAAAATTATTAAGTCCGAGAAAAGTGATGATGGATATCCGCGATCGCATGGAGGAAATTGGTAATGCCAAGGCAAAGAACAATGGGGCGTGGGAAGAAGACGGAAAATCACTTTTAGGGAATTACATTTCCGAAGAAGAAGTATGGGCTTGCACCACTTGCAACGCATGCACAAATGCATGTCCAATAAACATCAATCCAATGGAAGTTCTTGTTGATCTTCGACGTTATCTCATTATGGAAGAATCGAAATCTCCTGAGAGTATAACAAGCATGTTCAATAACATGGAAAACAACGGCGCACCTTGGGCCATGAGTGCAAACGACAGAGGAAATTGGACCAACGAATAAAAACTCAATACAGATGGAATTCCCAATAAAAACAATGGCTGAATGCCTAGCAGAAGGAAAGCAACCTGAAATCTTGTTTTGGGTTGGTTGCGCTGGAAGTTTCGATGACCGTGCAAAAAAAATCACCAAAGCCATTGCAAAAATTTTAAATAAAGCCAATGTTTCTTTCGCCATTTTAGGTTCAGAAGAATCATGTACTGGTGATCCCGCAAAACGTGCAGGAAACGAATTTCTATTTCAAATGATGGCCATGCAAAACATTGCTGTGCTCAATGGATATGAAGTTCAAAAAATTGTAACCGGATGCCCACATTGCTTCAACACACTTAAAAATGAATATCCCCAATTGGGTGGTAATTATGAGGTGGTGCATCACACGCAATTGATTCAATCTTTGTTGAACGAAGGGCGCCTGAAAATTGAGGGCGGTGAGTTTAAAGGAAAGAAAATCACCTTTCATGACCCGTGTTATTTGGGAAGAGGAAATGGTGAATACGAAGCTCCACGCATGTTAATTGAAAAACTCGAGGCCGAACTGGTTGAGATGAAGCGTTGTAAGAAAAACGGATTGTGTTGTGGAGCAGGAGGAGCTCAAATGTTCAAAGAAGCCGAAAAAGGCAACAAAGAAGTCAACATTGAACGAACAGAAGACGCACTTGAAACTCAACCACAATTGATTGCCACAGGGTGTCCATTTTGTAATACCATGATGACCGACGGAGTAAAACATTTCGAAAAAGAACATGTCATTGCAGTGAAAGATATCGCAGAATTAATTGCAGAAGCCGAAGACCTATAACCAACCAAAATACATTTATGAAATTACTAGAAGGAAAAGTTGCCCTCATTACTGGTGCCTCGAGAGGTATTGGTAAAGGCATTGCAGAAGTATTTGCTTCACATGGAGCATCTATTGCATTTACATACGCATCCAGTGACGAGAAAGCACGAGCTTTCGAGGCAGAACTTGCCGCAATGGGAGTAAAAGCCAAAGGATACAAAAGCGATGCAGCAGATTTTTCAGCAGCCGAAACATTGGTTAATGACATTGTCACCGAATTCGGAACGGTAGATGTATTGGTTAATAATGCTGGAATTACAAGAGATACATTGCTCATGCGCATGAGCGAAGACCAATGGGACGAAGTTATTCGTGTTAACCTGAAATCTGCTTTCAACCTAACAAAAGCAGTGATTCGCCCCATGCTTAAAGCAAAATCTGGATCCATAATAAACATGAGTTCCGTAGTTGGAGTAAGCGGAAATGCAGGACAAGCAAACTATGCCGCTTCCAAAGCCGGTATGATTGGATTCACCAAAAGTGTAGCACAAGAACTAGGTTCTCGAAACATTCGCTGCAATGCAATTGCTCCAGGATTCATTGAAACTGAAATGACTGAAAAATTAGATCAAAAAGTTGTTGAAGAATGGCGTGCTACTATTCCACTGAAACGTGGCGGAACACCAACAGATGTGGCAAATACTACCCTCTTCTTGGCATCTGATCTCAGTGCTTATGTAACCGGTCAAACCATTCACGTTTGTGGTGGAATGTTGATGTAAAAACACATGCAACTCATAACCAATACCTCTCCATGGCTGCTTAGCTTGTGCATTTGGGTGGGATTGGTCTATGCCTTTGGGCTGTATTACTTCAGAAGAAATTCCAACTCATGGAGCCCCGCATTGCGCTGGACCCTCGGTGGCTTCCGCTTCGTAACTGTTGCACTCTTGGTTTTGCTCTTGTTCAAACCGTTGCTCGATACTACTTCGCAACGCATAGAAAAACCAATAGTCATATTCGCTTTAGATAACAGTTCAAGCATTCGAAACACTGCCGATTCAAACTTTTACATGAACGAGTTTCTAAATCAATGGAAACAAATTCAAACACAACTGGGCGAAAATGTTGAAGTGATTCCAATGCTCTTTGGTGAGAAAATTGACTTAAGCAGCAATGCCAATTTCAAAGATCAGGAAACGAATTTTAGTCAATTGCAACGCGCAATTCAAAGCCAAACAGCTGGTAGAAATCTTACTGCAGTAGTTCTTGCCAGTGACGGATTATACAACAAGGGTTCAAACCCCATCTATGGTTTCAAAGGGTTGCTTGCTCCTATCTTCACTGTGTGTCTCGGAGACACAACCGTTCAAAGAGATTTAGCAATTTCTAATGTAAGTGCAAATAAAATTGCGTTTCTTAATAATTCATTTCCCATTCGCATTGCTGTTGATGGAAAAAAAGTTGCTGGTGAAACAGCAAGTGTCAGTCTCAGTCACAATGGGTCCGTGATTCAATCGCAAACACTATCTTTTTCCAGCAACCGAGAATTTAAAAATGTAGAGTTCAACGTTGATGCCACTGCATCTGGAATACAAACTTACACCATCAACGTGTCTGAATTACCGAATGAATATTCGGTAAGGAACAATTCAGAAACCGTGTATGTGGAAGTTATAGACGGGCGACAAAAAATATTGATCTTAGCAAGTTCTCCTCATCCAGATATTGCCGCGTTGAATGAAGCACTTCGCAGTCAAAAAAATTATGAAGTAACTGTATCCAGCTTGGATCAATTCTCGGGGAATTTATCTGATTTCGACGCTCTGATTGCCTACCAACTTCCCGCCATGGGAGGGCAAGGTAAGGCACAACTAACGCTAGCGTCGGAATTAAAAATTCCCACTCTTTTTGTATTAGGTGGAAATACAGATCTTACTCAATTCAATCAACTGAATACAGGAATCATTTATAGCGGCTCAAATGGAAAACTAACAGAAGCGAAAGCTCAAATGAGTGCAGACTTTAGTCTTTTCACCACACAGCCCAAATTTTCAGAGTTGGTTTCACTCTTACCTCCATTAGCACTTCCATTTGGAACACTATCTACTCCTGCTGACTTTCAACCCATTTTGAATCAACGCATCGGAAGTGTTCAAACAACTAAACCATTGGTTGGTTTTTTCGGAAATACAGACCGCAGGATGGCTGTCATTTTTGGAGAGGGCATCTGGAGATGGCGCATAGCCTTGTATCAGCTTGAAGAAAGCCATGCACTCTTTCATGAATTCTTCGCTCAAACCATGCAATACATCGGTATCAAAGAGAACAAAGACAAATTCAGAGTTCATTGCAAAAAGAGTTTTGCTTCAAATGAATACGTGCAACTCGACGCCGAATTGTACAACAATTCATTTGAACCACTTTTAAATCAGAATGTACAACTTGAACTTACCAATGAAAAGGGAGAGAAACAAAATCACACCTTTAGCGGAAGCTCAACGGGCTATCATTTAAACCTTGGCTTCCTTCCACCCGGACCCTACACTTTCGTTGCATCAGCAAATAGCGGCGGTGAAAATTTCGTGAAAAATGGGTCATTTGTAGTAGAGAAGCAATCACTTGAACAATCCACATCAGAGGCCAATTTCGCCTTATTACAACAACTTGCGCAAGAGACCAACGGAAAGCGCTACAATGCAAAACAACTTAATGAATTAATTCAAGAGTTGAAACAACGCAAGGAAATCACAAGCAAAAGCTACGAAGAAAGAAAAGTTCGAGACCTAATTGACTGGAGTCCCTTACTCTTCATTCTATTAACATTGCTGTCATTGGAGTGGTTCATTCGAAAATGGAACGGAGGGTATTGATATGAAATCGAAAATTACATTGCGTATTGGAGGTGTTCCTGAACATTTTAATTTGCCCTGGCAATTGGCATTGGAACAAGATGTTTTCAGTGCATTGCAAGCGCAGGTCTCATGGACTTATTTTGCCGGTGGAACTGGAGTCATGACCGAAGCATTGTCTGAAGGTGATTTGGATATTGCTCTCATGCTCACAGAAGGATTTGTTAGTGCATGGCACAGAGGGTTGAAAGCTAAAATTGTTAAGGTGTATACTGCCAGTCCTCTAACTTGGGGAATTTATTCCGGTTATCCCAATACTCCGCTCATGCAAGGCCCACATGAACTGAAATACGCCATTTCTCGCAAAGGAAGTGGCTCACATCTCATGGCACGCATTCATGCACAACAGCATCATTTTCATCCTGCCGATGAACAATACGTTGAAGTATCGAACCTGAATAACGCAATTACAAGCCTGAAAAACAAGGAGTCTAATTATTTCTATTGGGAAAAATACACCAGCATTCCTTCAGTAAAAAAAGGACACCTTTGTTTTCTAGATACATTTCATGCTCCTTGGTGTGGTTTTGTTGTTGTAGCAAGTGAAGAAGCTTTAAGACAAAAAGAAGAAATTATATTAAAAGTTATGGAAGTCATGAATGAAAAATGTCAGACTTTCATGAATGATCCTGAAAACATTTTCCGCGTTTCCAATCGATTTGAAATATCTACCGCGGCGGCAACGGAATGGTTCAAAAACACACGTTACCAAGAAAATTTTGAAATTCATGCAGATGAATTAAAGGCTGTTCACGAAAGTTTAGGACTTCCATATGAATATCCGTTTGATAATCTTTTGCACAATAACATGGTTTTAGTTTGAAATGAATAAAGACCAGTACACTTATTTCTCTCGGTTCACTTGGCGTGAAATCTTTTCACTTTTCATTTCATCACTTAAAATTTTAGGCGTATTCCTATTGCTTTTCATACTTATATACGTGTTCGATTACTTGCAGTTAGCAGGAAAATATCTGGCAGCAGCAGATGAGCCACAACAAGTTGAAGCTGTTTTTGTTTTAGGCGGAAATAGCTACGAAAGAGGAATTGCAGCGGCTCAACATTTTAAAAAGTTCCCTTCACCCGTAGTCTGCACAGGTGGAAATTTTCCCGTTCAAATACAAGCTTTGGGGTATCACCTCAGCGAAGCGGAACTTACCCAAGAATGTTTGCTCCGAAATGGAATTGACTCTTCATCCATATTCCTTTTAGGCAAGGCAACAAGCAGTTTTGAAGAGAGCGAAGAAATATTACAATACGCCAAATCACATCAACTCAAGAAAATTGGAATACTCAGTAGCGAATATCACTTGCGTCGTTTACGACTGACCTTTCAAGAAAAATTTGAAAGAGAAGGTATTGAATTGGTCTTCTTAGCAGCTAAAAATGAGAATTTTACGCCCGAGTCGTGGTACAAAAACGAAGAAGGATTAATTACCACCTTTAATGAATACGCTAAAATGGTGTATTACCTGTTCAAATATTCCTGAACTTCCTGCGTTGAATTCACGTATTTTTGAAGAAGGAAGTTAGCCCATGAGCGAAAATTCAAAAGAGCATCACAATTCACATGAACTCATTCAACGGTTTGAAGAAATGATTCGTAAAAACGAATCGTACTATTTCGACGTTGAACAGTTTGAAATGATTATTGAAGCTTACCAAGACAATCTGAGCTTTCAAAAAGCCATTAAAGTTTTGGAATATGCCTATTCACTTTTTCCAGAAAACACCTCTCTCATCATGAAAGAAGTTCAAATTCTTTCAGGCATTGGTCAGCTTTCTAAAGCACTCTCTCGGTTGAAAGTGCTGGAAAAATTCGAACCCAATAATGATGAAATGTTGCTCACCATGGCAGCCATTTACAGTCAACTTCGAGAACACAACAAAGCCATTCTGTATTACGAAAAAGCATTAGCGGTTTGTGATGAAGAAGAAATAGATGAAGTGTATTTGGAAATGGCTTTGGAATATGAAAATCTCGATCGGCATGAAAAGGCCATTGATGTTTTACACAAAGGAATTCAACGCAATCCGGAAAACGAAACACTTTTATATGAATTGGCTTTCTGCTATGAGGTGGCGGGACTGCATGCTGTTTGTGCAACCTATTTCCACAAATTCATAGACGAACATCCGTATAGCTTCGCTGCATGGTATAACTTGGGCAATTCCCTGCAGCGTCTAGAAAAACTAGATGATGCCATTGAAGCTTATGACTATTGCATGGCTATTCAAAGTGATTTCGCGCCAGCATATTACAATAAAGCGCACGCACTTTTTAAACAAGAGAAATACGCTGTAGCACTTGAAGTACTAGAAGAATCATATGCCATTGAGCCACCACAAGCACCTGTTTTTTGTCACGTTGGTGAATGCTTCGAGAAAATGGGGAATCTTGACAAAGCTCTTTTTTATTACTACAAAAGCATAGAGAGTGACGAATTTTGGGCCGATGCATACTTGGGCATTGGCGTGGTCATGGATTTGCAAGGAAAAACGGAAGAGGCCTTCCCCTTCATAGATAAAGCCATTGCCCTGGAGCCAAAGAATCCAGATTATACCCTTTACAAAATTGAAATGCTTGCTAAACAAGAAAAGTATTTCGACGCACAATTGTTGGGAGAGCATTTAACGAAAGAGTTTCCAGATAATGATGAATCATGGATGGCTCTAGCAGATATTCATTACAAACAAAAACAACTTTTTCAGGCACTTCAAGTTTTGGAAGAAGCGACTCTATTTCACGTCTCAAATGCAGACTTAGCCATGCGCAGAGTTGTTTATCTGTATGAATGTGGCAAAATTCAAGAGGCTGAACAACTGATGCTGATGGTACTTCAAAATGATAAGCCAGACCTTGAAGAGTTCGAAACGTATTATCCGAAAATTCAGCAAGTACATTTCTACTTGCAATTGAAGCAAGATTTGGGCTTAGTGTAAGAAGTACACGCTCTAAGTTTTCTTATATTTGCCTTTGCATTGATTTTAAACTATGAAGCATAATTTATCATTTCTACCACAACGCGAGGGAAAACCAAGAGAATTTGGTTTGACCATGGTTATGGACAAAGGACTTTCCATTCGTCAAGCAGAGGACATGGTTGAAGCTGGCGCAGATTATATTGATATGGTTAAGTTGGGATTTGGAACCTCTATTTTTTCCAATCAAGTTGAAGAGAAAGTCAAACTTTATCATGAAGCCGGAATTAAAGTTTACCTCGGAGGTACTCTGTTTGAGGCGTATTTCGTTCGAAATCAAATAAACGATTATAAAAAATTGGTTGACCGATTAAAACTAGACACTGTAGAAGTTTCTGACGGCAGTGTGGTTTTAGATCACAACATCAAATGTGAACTCATTGCCGAGTTCGCGAAAGATTACCGCGTTTTATCTGAAGTAGGTTCTAAAGAAGAGGGTATACTGATCTCTCCTTCAAAATGGATCAAAATGATGCAAACCGAATTGCAAGCCGGTTCATGGAAAGTAATTGCTGAAGCGAGAGAAAGTGGCACAGTTGGAATTTATAGACCCTCAGGCCAAGCTCATGTTATGTTAATTAACAAGATTTTGAGCAAAGTAGATGGCAATTCCATCATTTGGGAAGCTCCTAAAAAAGCGCAACAAGTTTATTTCATTAAGCATTGCGGTGCGAATGTGAACCTCGGAAATATTGCGGAAAATGAAATAATTCCTTTAGAATGTTTACGCAGTGGCCTTCGCGGCGACACTTTCTTCGATTATTTACCTGAAGAAATTGTAACGAAATATAAAAGCTAATATGTTTTTATCATTAGAGACGTTCAACCAATGGAAACTGGAAGGGAAAGACTTCATGCTCATTGATGTTCGTGAAGATTACGAAGTTGCACTTTGTCACATTGGTGGCACGCACATTCCTTTAGATCAGGTTATTCATAATTTCAATTCCTTCCCAGAAGACAAACCGTTAATCTTTCATTGCAATTCCGGGAAGCGTTCAGATGCGTTGGTGTATTTCTTAGAACACAAGTTCAATCATCAACACCTATACAGCCTTGAAGGCGGTGTGCAGGCATACGCTGAAAAATTCGATTCATCTTTAAAATGCACGTTGTAATATGATGGAGTTTCTCGAGTGGTTGTTGCATTTTGTTCGGAATTTAAATACCGAATTACCCATACTTCTTGATACCTATCACAACTGGTTTTACCTCATCTTGTTTGTTATCATTTTTGTTGAAACAGGATTAGTGATTATGCCTTTTCTGCCTGGCGATTCATTACTCTTTGCTGCCGGAGCTCTTTGCGCCGGAGAAAATGAGTTAAGTCTATTCATGCTCATTGGGCTGCTTATTCTTGCGGCCATTGCCGGCGATCAAACCAATTACTGGATAGGCCGATTCTTTGGAGAGCGCATCTTATCGAAAAAGATTTTTGGGCGTGCACTTGTTGCGGAGAAACATTTAAAAAAGACAGAATTGTTTTTTGAAAAATATGGAACGAAAGCCATTATCATGGCGCGTTTCGTTCCTGTAGTTCGCACCATTACTCCGTTCGTTGCTGGAATTGGCAAAATGGATTATCGAAGTAAATTTTTTCCTTTCGATATTTTCGGTGGGTTTTTATGGATCACCTCTATGACCATTGCCGGATATTTTTTAGGACAAATAGAATTCATTCAAAAGCACTTTGAAGCCGTTGTCTTAGTCATCATTGTATTGAGTATTTTACCAATGATTGTTGCTGCATTGAGAGCGAAATTCAGTTCGAAATGAAACGGTATGGCCTCATTGGAAAAACCCTTGGTCATAGTTTTTCAAAAGCGTATTTCACTGAAAAATTTGAACGGTTACAAATCCAAGCCGAGTACCATAACATTGAATTAAATTCCATTGCCCTAGTGGAAGACCTATTCAATAAAAATTCATTCAACGGATTCAATGTTACCATTCCTTACAAATCTGAAATTATTCCATTTTTAAATCAACTTGATGAAGCAGCCCAAGCTATTGGTGCGGTCAATTGTATTTCTGTAAAAAACGGAAAGTACATTGGTCACAATACAGATTGCATTGGCTTCGAGCGCATGCTGGTCCCCTTGATGGAAAATAAAGTAGAGAATGCCTTGATTTTAGGAAGTGGCGGAGCTTCATTAGCCGTTCAATATGTTCTGAAGAAATGGGGAATCCGATATTTTGTTGCGAGCAGAGAAAAGCACAAGCAAGAAGCGCAGCATTGCACATATGAAGATATAACTCCAGCTTTAATTCAAGCATGTACACTTGTTGTGAATACCACTCCACTTGGTCAATACCCATTAATTGATCAAAGCCCCATACTTCCCTATGAAGCTATGGGAAAAAGTCACATTGCAATTGATTTAATATACAACCCCGCCGAAACCGCTTTTCTATCTCTGGCCAAAACACAAGGTGCTACCGTTTGCAACGGACTAGGTATGCTGCATATTCAAGCTGAGGAGAGTTGGAAATTGTGGGAAGAATAAATTCATTCGCCCTTCATATTCACTAATTTCGTTCAACACAAACAACTTCAAAATGCAATTCCCACTTCACTTTAAATTCAAAATAACCTCATTAGCCAACGATTTTACGGTACAAGACAACAATGGAAACACTGTTGCCTATGTGCGTCAGAAAATGTTCAAATTCGTAGATGAAATCATGGTCTATTCCAACGAATCAAAAAGTGAGTTACTCTATACCATCAAGGCCAACAAATGGATTGATTTCAATGCGGCCTATGCTTTCACCAACAGCGAAGGAAATGAACTCGGCAAAGTTGCTCGCAGAGGATGGGCTTCCATTTGGAAAGCGCGTTATGAAATCTACAACGAAGCGAACGAAAACAACCTCATTATTCAAGAAGAAAATCCATGGGTAAAAGTTGGAGACGCCCTTCTATCTGAAATTCCAATTCTTGGACTGCTCACAGGATACTTATTCAATCCGGCATACGTGGTAAAAGACCAGAATAACCAAGTCATTTATAGACTTAAAAAAGAAGCGTCTTTTTTTGGAAGAAAATTCAGTTTGCAACGCTTGTCAGATCAATCAGAATCTACAGATTTACAGGCCACATTATCCTTGATGATGATGATCTTGTTGGAACGAAGAAGAGGATAAATTCTATCTTTCAAGTTTTACTACCCGTTGCACCTCTCGCCCGTTTAATCGAATGAAGTAAACACCTGGTGCACAATCACTCATGGAAATTTGAATTGAATTTCCAACTGCTTTTTGGCTATCAATAAATCTACCTTGACTGTCTAATACTTCAATCCACATGGCTCCTGCGGCTCCCGATTGAAGTTGAATGACAACCTCATCAACCGTTGGATTTGGATATACATTCCAAACAAGATTGGGAATTTCCGAAACTGAAATTATGCTATCACTGGTATAAAAACCAAGACCACCACCTATTTGACCAACAAACAAATCGGGCAGCCCGTCGGCAGTAATGTCTTCGTACCACACTGCACAGCGCTCTCCTTCATTAATTCCATAAAAATCTAACGTCTCAAGGTTGAAATTCCCATTCAAATTTCCATCTACAACGGAGTAGTGATTAATTTGCCCGGTCTCTGTTCCTACCAACACCTCCCATTGATTTTGTCCGTTCTTATAAAAATGTGGAATACTATATCCAAAAACACCAATGATATTTGTTGCTGCAAAATGTCCCAATGAATCTTCTATGAAATTATACGCAGGCGCGTTGGCGGTTCCAACATTTTGAAAATAATTCACGTTTCCGTTCTTCTCTCCCACAGCTAAATCAAGTAACCCATCTTCATTTAAGTCTACCCATTGCGGCGCGGCATATTGACCCACATCAATGACTGTCCCATTTGCAGTTGTGAGTGTTTCCGGTGTAACAGAAAATTGCATTGCGTTTCCTTGTCCCGCTGTATTCTCATACCGAAACAAATATCCGTTCATCACTCCAATAAGCATATCTTCATCACCATCACCGTCATCATCACCAAAAGCCAAATACTTACTATCAAGGGTATCTGTTTCCAAAGGCAAATAATTGTCTGTCATTAATTCAAAACTCGGAATTTCGGCAGTGCCTGTGTTTTGAAAATAATAAATACGCGAGGTGTGACTATCACTCCAATTGAACGGATTAAAATACTTTCTATTGGTAACCATTAAATCTTTCAATCCGTCTGCATTCACATCAGTAAGCACAGGATAAGCGCAAGTGCCAAAGTCAATCATTTCGTTTTGCAAAAAATTCGTGGATTGAAACTCAAATTGGGGACCAGCGTTCGCACCGTTGTTCTTGTACATCCAAACTCCATTGCGATCATCCATTGCCGAATAAGAATTCGGTGCAACAATGAGGTCGCGAATACCATCAGCTGTTACGTCTTCATAGTAAGCAGCAGGAAACAGTGGCAAATTCACCTGAACTGTTGCTCCCTGTTGCAATGGAAAATCATTTTGAAATGCAATCACTGAATCTAATCCGTCCCATGCATTTTCCATGAGAAGGGCTCCCAAATTGGTTTCTGTAACATCACCAACCACTAAATCATGAAGACCGTTGTTATCTAAATCTATAGAGCATAAGGTTCCACCAGTATGTAGCATTTCATTCGAACGTGGCTCAGTCACATTCAAACCACAAATAAAATCGCTCCCCAAAATCATTGAAAAGCTCTCAGGACTTTCTCCAAACATTCCGTAACATCTGTTACCACAGACATAATCCATTGTTTCACAATTTCCGTTTTCAGCCTGAAGCGATTTGAAAAAATAAATGGTGGTAGCCTGTTCTGTAAACGTGAAAATATCTAGATCGCCATCGCCGTCATAGTCTTCAATAGCCGGAATGTCAACACTTACAGTATAAATTGGTGCTGTAAATGGATTACCAAAATCGTAATCTGCTTGAATGGGAGAACCATTGTTTACTGGCTCAAACGCAAGCACACCCGAAGCAGATACATTTTTCCAGCATTTGATTTGCGATTGAGAATTCGCAAAAATATCTTCCTTTCCATCACAGTTAAAATCACGTAGCAACACCCAGTTCACAAGGCCATCAGGAAATGAATCGTTAAATTCCCGAGTATATGAATAATAGGTTTGACCGTTAATGGTTCCGGTATTCAAGAAGATGGAAATACGTGCACCAATTCGATCGAAAGTGAAAATGTCTTTTAAGCCGTCTCCATTCACATCTATGGTTGAGAATTGGGGCGCATTGAATCCGCCAGCCCAAGCATTGGGCAATTCAAATCCGTTCGCTACAACTAAGGTATTATTCGACCTTGTTAGCAATTGTGCTTGTGATGTGAACAAACACATGCAAAAAAAAGCCAAGGATAAGTGTGTTTTCATTCGCGTAAATATAGGGAGCAAGTTACATCAAAGCAAACGTTTGAAAAGAAGAATTCATACCTTCGCAACATGAACGCAGCACTTATTTTTCTATTGGTTGGAATACTTGTCATACTTATTGGAACAATCCTCTTTTATCTACAAACAAGACAACACAAACACAAAGAACAGTTGCACCGCATTGAAATTCGAAAAGTACGAGAGTCACAACTTTCACCGTTGCGTGTTGCGGCTTTCGAACGATTAATTATTATGTTGGAACGCTCACGTCCTTCGGCCTTGGTGATGAGAGCAAGCAAAGCGGGTATCAATGCGAGCTTTTTGCAATTGGAGATTATTAAGAGCTTACGCGAAGAATTTGAACACAATGTTTCCTTGCAATTGTATGTTTCGGAAAGCTCATGGCAAAACATTCAAGATGCCAAAGCTGAAGTAACTGAACTGGTAAAAGTTGCATTTTCAAAAGTAGATCCGAACGGGCCCGCCATTCAATTGGCTCATTGGATTACTGAATTGGAAGCTGCCGCTGGAACTAAAAATTTAGATGCGGCTATTCGCGCTATACGCATTGAACTAATGCAATTGAGTTAATTCAAAACTCCCCGAATTCGAATCATATTGCCACGTTCGCATTCGTGAGTCAGATTTGTTAACTCAACATTCTGAATTTGATTTCCATGAATATGAATATTTTCACCTAACGCATTGCGAATGGTAGTATCCATTCCTTCCCTGTATTGAAATCGACCGGGAATTAAATGCCTACCCATACATGCGTTCAATTCTTTTCTTCGCGCAGCTGGAACCAAATCTTGAAATGTCTGAAGTCCTACCTTCCGCAAAACCGCGTCTGACGGGACAAGAACAGTGTAATCGCGCTCTAATAAAGAATCACGCCAGGTGCTCAACTCAAGCAAAGAAGTCCACACGGTAACTTCCACATCAGATTTCATGTAAGCTAAAATATTGGCCTCACGTTTTTTAGATCGAGTCTGATACTCTCTCCATTCCTTATCTGCACCACTGAGGTCTACAGGGTCTGAAAAATCACAAGACCATAGCATTAGGAATATCCAAACACTATGGCCTTGTATTTTTTTCATGCTCTACTATTTTACCGCAACGCGAGGAGCGGCATTCATAATTTCTTCGCTTGCGAAATCTTTAAACTTCTCGAAATTATTCACAAATTTCTCTGCAAGTTCATTGGCTTTCGTGTCATAACCATTGTGATCAGCCCATGTATTCCTTGGATTCAAAATTTCAGATGGAACCTCTGGGCAAGTTGTTGGCATAGCCAATCCAAATACTTCGTGATTTACATATTCAACCTCATTTAACTTGCCTTCCAACGCGGCTGTAATCATGGCGCGAGTGAAACTCAATTTCATTCTGCTTCCCACTCCATATGATCCGCCCGACCATCCGGTGTTAATGAGCCATACTTGCGCACCACTCTCGTCAATTTTCTTTCCAAGCATTTCAGCGTAAGCTGTTGGATGTAAAGGTAAAAACGGAGCGCCGAAACACGCGCTAAAGGTTGTTGTAGGCTCTGTTATACCTGCCTCTGTTCCAGCAACCTTGGCGGTATAACCGCTAATGAACTGATACATGGCTTGACCTTTATTCAGTTTTGAAATTGGAGGCAACACACCGAAGGCATCGCAAGTAAGGAAGAAAATATTTTTTGGAATACCACCCATACTTGGATCCATGATATTATCAATGTGGTGTATGGGGTAGCTAACACGGGTATTTTCTGTTTTGGTGGAATCAGCATAATCAGGAGTGCATCCGTCAGCTTCAAAACCAATATTTTCTAACAACGCACCAAATTTGATAGCATCATAAATCTGCGGTTCTTTTTCTCGAGACAAATCAATGGTCTTTGCGTAACAACCGCCTTCAAAATTAAATACCGTAGAGTCGGTCCAACCGTGCTCATCATCACCTATTAATCTTCTATTTGGGTCGGAAGAAAGCGTGGTTTTTCCGGTTCCAGATAAGCCGAAGAAAACAGCGGTATCGCCATCTTTTCCAACGTTCGCTGAGCAGTGCATGGAAAGCACATTTTTCTCATGTGGAAGCACATAATTCAACACAGTAAAAATACCTTTTTTGATTTCTCCGGTATATCCTGTACCACCAATAATTGCCATTTTACGGGTAAAATCAATTACTGCAAAGTTGTGCTGACGTGTACCATCTATTTCAGGGTCGGCCATAAATCCGGGTGCACAGACTACGTGCCATTCAGGATTCATGGTCAAAAGTTCTTCAGCTGATGGTCGCAAAAACATGTTGTAAGCGAACATATTGCTGAATGGGAATTCCGTAACCACACGCACATTCATTCTGTATCGTGGATCTGCGCATACATATGCATCACGAACATATACATCCTTACCTGCAAGGTAAGCACACATGCGTTGATATAATTTGTCGAATTTATCTGAATCAAATGCAATATTGAATTGACTCCACCAGACAGAATCGGCAGTATTTGTATCCTTAACAATAAATTTATCTTTGGGAGAACGACCTGTAAATTCGCCGGTTTCAATGGCCAATGCTCCCGTGTTTGAGAGGGTACCTTCTCCGCGAATAATGGTTTCTTCAACTAATTCTGCTGGCGTTAAATTCCAAAACGCCGTTGTTACATGCTTCAGTCCTAAGTAGTCAAGAGTTGCACCCTCAGGACGGTTTCCGATGTGTGTCATTTGTTTTAATTTGGTTCGACTTTCATTGAATCGTTCGACAAATGTAGCCAAAAAAAAATGGAGACATCAGAGAGAAAAAATGAGCTTTCTCAACCAAAAAATGGTTAAAACTTAAGATAAATAGAGATCAATGAGTCCTTCAGGAGCTTCAACATGAACCATGGCTTGTTCGGGATCAACGCCCAAAATGAATTCAGGTTGAAGAGGAATGAAAATAGTCACTCCCGATTCATGTAAGATTTCAATTTGCGGATTCGTTGAAAGGCCGCCCACATGGGTAATTTCTCCGAGATAACCATATTCTTCATCTTCCACCCCGAAACCAATCCACGTATCCATATCTTTTTTCAATGCATCTGCAGATTGCAATTGATTTTCTGGAATATAAACCAGTGCTTTGATCAGTGCTTTCGCATCAGCCTCGGAATTCACTCCTTGCAATTTTACTTTGGCTGCGCTCTTCGTTTTAGGCTCGAACAGTTCAATTTTGTATGGAATTAAATTTCCATTTAACTCCAAAAACAGAAATTGAATTTGACTGTAGTTCGCCAATTTGGCTGTTTCCAAGAAAACGGTCAATTCTCCCTTGTATCCGTGCAGCTTGGTTATTTTTCCCAAGCAATGCATTTCATCTTTGTTCATTATGCGAAGATAAGTTTGTTCATTTCAATTAGTTTTGAAAAATGAATTCAACACATAACAATAGATCAGTTCAATCCATTATACCTCCTCCGCCAACGCATTTCGTTGGTGATGGATTTAAAGTTCATCATTTCATTCCAGATTATTATTTAAGTATGGAACGAATGAACCCCTTCTTGATGCTGGATTACAACGCACCAACCTATTTCCCACCAACAGAGACACCAAGAGGTGTTGACGTGCACCCACACAAAGGATTTGAGACAGTAACCATTGCATACCAGGGCAAGGTTGCACATCATGATAGTGCTGGAAATAGCGGTGTTATTTCTGAGGGCGGTGTTCAATGGATGACTGCCGCTTCTGGTGTATTGCATAAAGAATATCATGAAGCGAATTGGGCCAAAGAAGGTGGTGTATTTCAAATGGTTCAGCTCTGGGTTAATCTGCCCTCACAAGACAAAAAGTCTCCACCGAAATACCAAAGTATAGATCACCCTCAAATCCCTCAAGTGAATTTGCCAAATGATGGCGGTCATGTTGAGATCATTGCAGGTCTCTTCCAAGGTAAAAAAGGAGCCGCGAGCACCCACACTGAAGTTCATTTAATGAATGCTCATTTGAAACCAGGCGGTGAAGCGGAATTCACTTTTTCGGAACGAAACAACACCGCACTTTTGGTTATTCATGGTTCAATAGAAGTCAATGGGAATCAAGAAGCTCATGCGAATCATTTTGTTTTAATGAATAATGATGGTGAAACTTTTCATATCAGGGCAAAAGAGCAATCTATTGTTCTGGTTTTATCAGGGGAACCGATTCTAGAGCCCATTGCAGCCTACGGTCCCTTCGTTATGAATACCAAAGCAGAACTGATTGAAGCATTTCAACAATTTGAAAGAGGTGAGTTTGGAAATTTAGAATAAGTCCCTAAGGCTGATTTGACCCTTCCAATTTTTGAATACGCTTTTCGTATTTCGCCTGCATTTTGGCGTTACCCATGCGTTTGTAACACGTTGCAATATTGGATAAAACAACCAAATCACGTTTATCTATTTTCTCAGCCTTTTTGAAAAACGTGAGAGCGTCTTCCAATTTGTTCGTACTGAGGTATACAATTCCCGCGTCAGACAGGGCTTCAGTGCACTTGGGATTTAGCTCAAGCATTTTCTCTGCAATAAGCAACATATCATCAAGCAGCGCATCTTCATTTGTTTCCCAAATTTGGGCCTGGTACGCTTGTACATTTGAAAGAACGAAAGTCTCAGCATCTTTCAAGGGGCCGTCTGACCATTGCCATTGACACTTGTTTTTCTTTGATTCCTCTAATACGGCAATCACCTCAGAAACAAAAAGAGTGTAATTGCCTTGAATGCCTGCCGCGAAGATCTTTCCGAAATACAAATCAAGTCGATTCGGCCACTTCTCCTTTGCCTTTTCAATATACATATAGGCCATTTTAGATTGGAGTGGATCGAAGGTGATTTCTGTGTTCAAGTAACCAACGGCTTCGGTCACAGAATCCAATACCTGCAATGAAAAATTCTCACCCCCATTTTCCGAAGTTTCGAATCGTACAACTTCTTTCTTAGACCTTGAAAAATAATAATTAAACTGAGCTATATAAAGATCAATGTCATCTGAATTGGGTGTTGCTTTTTCCCATTCCGCTATTATTCTGAATTGTTTTAAAGTATCCTCATCTAATTGAGCTTGTTGGTACAATTCCTTGAAGCTTTGAGAAAAGACTGGCTGCGAAAAACACAATGCCCCAATAATAAATAACGCGTGAATATGCAATTTCATAGCTCTATATTTTTTTCGAGAACTCTGTCTTTTGTTGTTCCATGATTCCTTTCAATTTCTTCATACCTGTGGAACCAACACCGTGCAAACATAGAACATCTGATTCCTTCCATTTCTTTAAATCTGTTAATTTCCAAATATTCGCACTCAACAATGCGCGTTGCATTGGACCTGGCAGCTCGTTCATAAAATCAGGACGCACTTCATTCATTCGAAATTGTACAATTTCACGAATTAATTTTTTCGGGAGTTTGGGCTCGTAAGGAAATTGAATAGTGCCTTTGGAAAACTTCCAATTTTGGAGTTGATCTTGAAACGCTCGAATACCAGATGATGTTGGAAACAACCCCATGTGGTTTTTGAATCCTGCAAAATAGACCACATATTTCCCTAATTTCAATGCTGGCATACCATAGCCCATAGCCTCTTCGGCTTCAGGTGCGGCAGAATAAATGATATTTCGAAGTTCAGATAAAGGACCAGCCTTTTCAGAACTAAACTTACTGATGTAGTGGTCAATCTCTTGACAGCGTTTTCCGCATTGATGATTTGCTGGCATATGGCAAAGTAATAAAAAAGGGGGAAGCTTCGCTTCCCCCTTCTTAAGAGATCATTTCAATTATTCTGCAGCACCTTCTTCGGTAGCTGGAGCTTCAGTAGCTGGAGCCTCTTCAGAAGCAGGTGCTTCCTCAGCAACAACTTCTTCCGCTTCAGCAGCAGCTTCTTCTGCAACAACAGCTGCTTCCGCAGCAGCACGTGCAGCTAAACGAGCTTCACTGATTGCTTGCTCACGCTTTTTATTCTCAGCTTCAGTAGACGACTTCGCGTTAGCTAAACCATCACGTTTTGCTTGAATACGAGCTTCTTTTGATTCCAACCAAGCTGCAAATTTTGCATCTGCTTGCTCTTGAGTTAATGCACCCTTCTTCACGCCTTTATTCAAGTGTGCTTGGTACATAACACCTTTGTAAGAAAGAATGGCACGAGCTGTATCTGTTGGCTGTGCTCCGTTACTTAACCAAGTAATTGCTTTAGCATTGTCTAAAACAATGGTAGCAGGGTTGGTGTTCGGATTGTAGCTTCCTATACGCTCAATGAACTTTCCATCACGCGGCGAACGCGCATCAGCGGCAACGATGTGGAAGAATGGTTTTCCTTTCTTACCGTGGCGCTGTAATCTAATTTTTACTGACATAATGTTTTGTTTTGTGGGTACGAAACCCGGTTAACAATTTTTAATTGGACGGCGAAGATAGGGATTTTTTCGCAAAAGCCACATATCTTTCCCAATCCCAAGCCAATATTTCATGATCTCCATCTCGCAGGTGGTATGCCAACGGCCCCACCTCCATTTGCTCTCTCTTCTTCAACATGTTGAATTCAAATTGCACTTCGGGGTAATACAATTGGTAAACGAATTGCGCTTTGTAAAGCGATGTATACTCTCCTTTGGGGTCTGCCCAAGAGTCTAAGTTCGCACTTGCAACATACAATGGACGTGGCGCAATGAGTGCCAATAACATTTCTTGATCAACCAACAATAAGGTATCTTTCCCCTGAAAGGCTTGAAAATTCCGAGCAAACCAATATGGGAATCGATTGGTGATTTTTTCAACATCCTCGCCTACCATGGTTCTAAACTGGGCAGCTCCGGCGCAACCCGAATTATTGGAAATAACTAAATCGAAACGAGCATCCAATGCTCCTGCCCACAATGCTGCCTTACCGAGACGGGAATGTCCAACTACAGCGGTTTTGGAGTAACGTGTCACTTCCTCCATTTGCAAATAACTCTGCAATTCAGAAAGTCCCCATGACCATGCAGAAATGCTACCCCAAGCATTCGATTTTCTGAAATGAATAGCTCCATCTGCTAAACGATGCGCTCCGTCAAAAAAACCAGTATTAACATCAGGATCAAAATCAGCGTAGTGTGCTGTAATTAATCCACAACCATTGCCAATGATGATGTCCAATGGCCAGCGATAAGCTTTCGTTCCGCTCGAATTTTCGGTAACTCGATGCCCCTTCGTTTTAACACCTTCATTTTTCATGACATAGTGCTTCGTTTGGGTTAAAGATTTCAGGGTATCAATGGTACTGTTTCCAAAAAAATTTAATCCCACAAACACAATCGGACTTTTCACATCTAAAGGCAGGAACAAAGCGTAATACGCATTGAGATGGCGTCCTCTGCGCGAGAAACGCGCTTTTATTTCCTTGTGCAATACCGGAACCCCATGAACATAAAATGTATCTACAGACAATACATTGTACTTTACCTTTCTCTTTCTAAAATCTCTAGGTTCAAATTCCGGACGAACACCAAAAACGTATTGTTCATAGTAGCTCAAAATTTCTGGTCTGCGCCATTTTTCCCAATCGTCTGAATTCCGAACCACTTCACCGTGAAAGCCTCGTAGGAGATCTATTGTTTTTGGCTCTACCTGTCTCAGGCTCTCTTCATGAACCTTTTCATACGTTGGAACACAAGCATAAATACTGATCACGAAAAAGGCAAATCCAACGTATTTATACATGCTTGTCCTTATTTTTTTTCGAACGCGCCATGAGATATCCAAGATATGCCATGGGAACGTAAGCAAAAAGTAAATCTATGGCATTGAACCACAATGGCGATGGAAGAATAAATACCATCCAAGTACCACCTGTTAGAAATAAAAATCCAAATGAAAGCGCTCGCTCTTTTTGATGGGTGCGAGCCAATTTCGTGATGGTAAAAGCAGAGACCCATGTGCCTAATGCATGAGCTAAAAACGGAAAGATAAAGTACCTTGGGGTCATTAATCCCGCATCCATAGCTCCTTTCAAACCTTCCTCTGTAGATAAATCAAACCCCTTGGGAGGTTCAATTACGCTAGAGCTGATTTGAATCAAATATCCATTTACCCATGCTCCAAGGACCAGAGCAATGAGGTAAAATAGCAGGTTCAATAAAAACTGTTTCATAAGTTAAAGTTATGTAATATTCTCTACTAAATGCAAAAGTCCTTCAACGCAGACACCACTGTTTTGGGGTAAAAACTGGCAAAAGTGCATGATTGTAGTCTTTCACATTACGCGTCACCAATGCATCTATCTTTTTCGATCGCATAGCAGAAAAATATTGAACCCCATCTTCGAAATCCGAAAATTTAGATTGCAACGTGTTTTCGATATCGTCGTTACTCGCATCAATAATTTTAAAATGCTTATTAACGAATAAAATAGAACTGTTTGCAATTTTTACATCATGAACTTTTCGAATAATAAAATGAAGGTTGGCAATAATAATTGACGATGTATAAAGCGTGCACTTCTTATGCTGATATTGAACAAACAAATTCTGAGCAAATTCGAAATGATCTTCTCGTTGTAAAATTAAATCCAATATCACGTCGGAATCAACGAAAAGTCGTGGCTTATTCATTTTTATTTAGCAAATAGTTCAGACGTTCTTCTTCTAACTTGAGTTTTCGCTTCACCTTCGATTTTTTCAATAATGAATGAAGGGCCTGCAATTCACTGTTCACAGGTGCGTATGCGCCGACACCCTCCTTCACCAAAGAGGCCAAGTAATTTTCCACCAATGATGAAATGGACTGATTGTGCTTGGCAGCATACATCTTCGCCTTTTCAATCACATCCTCACTCACACTAAGCGTCAGCTTCGGACGATTTTCTGATTTTGTTTTCCCCCTTTTCATTCAACAATATTACGTATAATTTATAATTTTTTTATACGTATGTATTCGAAATAAAAAAAATATGCGACTTAACTACCTTTGCACTCATACTTCCACATTATGAAAAAGATTATTGAGTGTGTTCCGAATATTTCTGAGGGTAGAGATAAAGACAAAATCAACACCATAGCGCAAGCAGCCGCTGCAGTTCCCGGAGTTATGCTGTTGGATGTTGATCCCGGCGCTTCTACCAATAGAACAGTCATTACCATTGCTGGAGAACCTGAATCTGTTTTGGAAGGCGCATTTCAATTAATAAAAAAAGCTCAAGAATTAATAGATATGCGAAGCCATAAAGGCGAGCACCCACGCCAAGGAGCCACAGACGTTTGTCCGCTAGTGCCAATTGCGGGAATTACCTTAGAAGAATGCGCAGCCCTTGCACACCAATTGGGGGAACGTGTGGGAAAAGAATTGGGAATTCCCGGATATTTCTATGAATCGGCTGCCAAACAAGAGGTTCGTGCAAATTTGGCGAATTGTAGAAAAGGAGAATATGAAGCCATTGAGAAAATAACTACGTCGGAATGGGCCCCGGATTTCGGTCCGAATGAAGTCACTGAAAGTGTTCGTAAATCTGGAATTACTACCATTGGAGCGCGTGATTTTTTGGTGGCATATAACATCAACTTAAATACTACTTCAACGCGTCGAGCCAATGCCATTGCATTTGACATTCGTGAGGCCGGTAGGGTCTTGAATGAAGGCGGAAAACCGGTTCTAGATGAACATGGGGAACCAAAACGAATTCCCGGAACTTTAAAATCAGTAAAAGGTATCGGATGGTACATTGAAGAATATGGTATTGCGCAACTTTCGCTCAACCTTACCAACATCAACATCACTCCTGTCCATGTTGCCTTTGAAGAAGCTTGTAAAAAAGCCAGTGAGCGCGGCATACGTGTAACAGGAAGTGAACTTGTTGGTTTAATTCCGAAACAAAGTTTACTCGATGCAGCTGATTACTTCTTGAAAAAACAAGAACGTTCATTGGGTATTTCCGAAAGTGAAAAAATTAAAATCGCAGTCAAGTCGCTGGGGCTTGATGATCTTGCTCCATTCCATCCAGAAGAAAAAATCATTGAATACATCATTGAAAAGAATTTAGGTGGAAGGAAAAAACTAGTTGACTTGAGCTTAACAGCATTTGCTAATGAGACCTTAAGTGAATCACCAGCTCCGGGCGGCGGATCTGTAAGTGCCTATTGTGGTGCACTTGGTGCTGCTTTGGCCGGAATGGTAGCAAATCTGAGTGCTCACAAACGCGGTTGGGACAGTCGTTGGGAAGAATTTTCTGACTGGGCTGTGAAGGCAAAAAATATTCAAGATGAATTAAATTGGTTGGTTGATGAAGACACCCAGTCTTTCAATAAAATCATGGAGGCCTTTGGCCTTCCAAAAAATTCTGATGAGGAGAAAGCTGCGCGAACCGAGGCCATTCAGAGTGCTTCAAAGTATGCCATGGAAATACCATTGCGAACGGCACAAGTTGCATTCAAGGCATTTGACGTTTGCGCGGCAATGATTGAAACTGGGAATCCAAATTCTGTTACTGATGCTGGAGTTGGCGCATTGGCCATTCGCACAGCCGTGCTTGGTGCCTGCTACAATGTTCGCATCAACGCCGGAGGTATAACCGACAAGGCATTTACCGAAAAATTAATGCTCACTTGCTCTGAGCTAGAACAACATACCGACCTGAAAGATGCTGAATTAAGATCTTTGGTATTGGGAAAAATAAAATAAGTTGATTCGGCATTCGTTAACTTCACAACACAAATCTAACCACATGAAAAAATTTCTTTTCTTTTCAACTTGTCTATTGATTATCACATCATCTTCATGTGGTCAAAGTCTGCGCGATTTAAAAAAACAAGCAGAAGATAAACTGAAAGAAACGCAAGTTCAAGGTGGATTTTCTGAGGAAGAAGCGGGCAAAGCTTTGAAGGAGGCACTCAGCAATGGTGCATCGAAAGGCACAGAACTCGTTTCCAAAACAGACGGTTATTTTGGTAATCCGAAAATTAAAATCCCCTTCCCTCCAGATGCGAAAAAAGTTGAAGACAAATTGCGATCATTGGGATTGAATAAAGAGTGTGATGATGTTATTCTTTCATTGAATAGAGCTGCTGAAGATGCAGGAAGTTCAGCAAAGGCAATCTTCCTTCAGGCCATTCAAGACATGACCATCACCGATGCCATAAACATTGTGAAAGGTGGCGATAATGCAGGAACCGAATTTTTAAAATCGAAAACCCGCACTGCCTTGGCTGAAGCCTTCAAACCCATCATTAAAACTTCTTTAGATAAAGTTGGTGCAACCAAAAATTGGGAATTCGTAATTACACGCTACAATAAAATACCCTTAGTAGAAAAAGTAAATCCAGACCTCGTGCAATATGCAACTGAGAAAGCAATTGACGGTCTTTTCGTAAAAGTTGCGGAAGAAGAATTACTCATTCGTAAAGACCCCATTGCCCGAACATCGGAATTGTTAAAGAAGGTATTTGGGAATTAATTCACGTTCCGCAAAACGTTTGGTATGCCGCAGGGTCATGCAAATAGTCTTTTTCAAATTCGACTGCATCATCTACAGAAATTGTGGCGCGTTTGAACGCGGCTAAGGCGTCATAAATCTCTGAAGAATCAACACTTCGCACCAATGCCTCTACCCATGCATTTCTGGGAATGGCGTTGGGATTCACAACTTTCATGGCTTCAAGCGAAACCTCTGAATCATCTTTCAAAGCACACCATCTCTGGTGCCAATGCTGAATGTCTGTGTGTGTATGAAGATCTGCATTGAGATGGTGGGTTCTATTACGGAAAAACTGCGTGTAATCGAGCTTGTGCCTTTGTAACAATGCCAAAGTATCTTCTACGAAGATGCTCTTGCTTTCATCTCCATCGAATTTCAATCCCAACTTCGAATACATCATCTTGTAATAAGCTTGTCCAAATAATTTAGGATAGGCTTCAATTACTTCACGAGCCATTTCCAAGGCTATTTGCTCTTGTTCATGAATGAGTGGAAGCAGGCTATGCGCAAAAGACCAAAGATTCCATTGGGCAATAGCAGGCTGTCTTCCAAAAGCATATCGGCCATCACGGTCAATTGAACTATATACCTGATTCGCGTTGTATGTATTCAAAAAAGCGCAGGGTCCGTAGTCAATGGTCTCCCCTGCAATACTCATGTTATCTGTATTCATTACACCATGAATAAACCCAATGCGCATCCAATGCACAATCAACTCAATTTGTCGATCGCGCACTACGCGCAACAATTCAAGGTATGGATTTTCCATTGATTGAATTTTCGGATAAAGCCGTTGAATAGTATGATCTGCAAAAAACTTGAGATCCTCTATTGACGTCATGTACTGGGCAAATTCGAATGTTCCTACGCGTATCAAGGATTTCGAAATACGACCAAGTATTCCACCGGGTTCCAACTGTTGCCGCTGCACCATTTGATTTGTGTAGTAGACGAACAACGACCTACTTGTTGGCACACCCAATTCATGCATGCATTCAGAAACAATGAATTCTCTCACCATTGAACTGCGCGTTGCCCACCCATCTCCTTTTCTGGAATAACGAGTAGGACCAGAACCTTTCAGATGTAAATCACACCATTCATTTTCCTTATTCCGAAACTCTTCAATAAGCATGGCTCTGCCATCACCTAGCAGATTAAAATGACCAAACTGATGACCTGCATAAGCCATTGCGATCCCGCT
>Ga0315905_10000068_pt1 | contig 106553 bp, 108 predicted proteins | sample LakEriMetagenome_5_FD_203522 | JGI IMG/M metagenome (GOLD analysis project Ga0315905, IMG submission 203522) | Freshwater fungal communities from buoy surface, Lake Erie, Ohio, United States - Buoy 4 MA121 | ecosystem: Environmental > Aquatic > Freshwater > Lake | place: USA: Lake Erie, Ohio...
CCCAGACCTAAGTGTTCACTGACGACATAAGCCGCGAATTCGCGATGAGCTAAGCAACCATCTGGAAAATCCCATAATGGTCGCTCTCCGGCTTGAGGTTTGTAAATACATACCATTTCATGTCCGTTTAACTCAGAGACTGCATACAAGGTTGCATTAGATGCATCCACTAAGCGACCTGTCACTCGAAGTGTGCCATCTCGCAGCGTGCTTAACTTAACGTCGGTAGCCATTTGCCCTCGGACATAAATGTCCTTTTGGATCGATGGGTATCGCACAAAATGGACAAGGTAAGCGACCGGCGTTAACAACTGCTTTTGAGCGTTGCGCAAAAGCTACGGCCATCCCCAAATGAAAATTGATCTCTAGTACTTGTCCTTCAGCCTCTTGTTCATCATCTTCTAATTCATACAGTTCAAAATTAAGTAGCTGTTCTACATCGTTCCACGCTAGCGAGATGGCGCCAACCTGGAACTCTTCGTCAACAGGTGTTTCCAGCGGATTATCATCGACTGGCAAGGTAGGAACAGAAATCAATGGATTGCTTTTTCTCACCTCAGCGACAATTAGTTCAAGGCGATTTGCGATTGCTTGCACTTGTGCTTTCTCAATTGCGACACTGATAATGCGTCCTTTTTCTCGTGCTTGAATAAAGAAGGCTCGCTCACCCGGTTGACCTATAGTTCCGGCAACACAGCGTTCGGGATTAGTGAAGATGTGTCTCACTTACCAGATCCCCCACCGAGTAAATTCTTTGAACGTTTTGGTGCTTGAAGTAAGTCTGTAACCACAGCGCGGGTGTCATTGACTAGCAAGATTCGAGGCTTAACCGAAGAGTATTCAATAACTGAAACTGAAGCAGGATCAATAATTATTCGCTGAAACTCATCTAGATGCATTCCTAATGCTGAAGCAACAATCGATTTAATAACATCACCATGGCTCACAAAGACCGCTACCTTTGAATCAGGCAAGGATGCCGCCTGGTGAACAGATGTCATTGCGCGAGCCTGCATCGCGGCAATTCCTTCTCCGCCAGGAAAATACATTCTGCTGGGTGATTCTTGAACCGTTTTCCATTCTTTCTTGCGAGACAAGGCGATCAGACGTTTACCGCTCCACTGTCCATAATCGACTTCATTAAGTAAGGGATCAATCGTTGGTTCAAACTTTGGATTGGTCTTGAGCACGTAATCGTTGATCCATGGGGCGATAGTTTCAAAACATCTCTCCATCGGTGAGATTCGCAACTGCGCCACTGGGAAAGCACCTAAGCGCGCAGCAAGTTCACCCGACTGCTTAATGCCTTTTTGAGACAGGTGAACGTTTGGAATTCGACCTGACAAGATTCCGGATGCGTTGGATTCGGAGTGGGCGTGACGAATTAAAACTAAGCGCATAATGAAAGGCTATCGCAGGTTTTGCCGCTCAGCCTTGCTAAGGTCACGCCATGGAAAAGCGACGAGCCGGTGTCAGTGGTTTAGCACTCTCCCGTCTGGGCTTGGGCACGATGACGTGGGGCCGAGATACCGATGAGATTGAAGCCGCCGATCAATGTAGAGCTTTCTTAGATGCCGGTGGCAATTTCTTGGATACCGCGGCGACATACGGTGATGGCGATAGTGAGCGTGTTATCGGTGGCTTAATTGGCACCCTATTTGCTAGAGATGAAGTAATCATCGCCACTAAGGCAGGAATAAATTTCACACATGGTGTTAGAAAAATTGATGCATCGCGACATTCCTTGATTGCGGATCTGGATCGGTCACTGAATCGACTGGGAACTGATTTTGTAGATATTTGGCAAATTCATAATTGGGATGAGTTAACTCCTTTGGATGACACCTTGTCAGCACTCGATTATGCATACACAACCGGTCGCGCCCGCTATGTAGGAATCAGTAATTTTTCAGGATGGCAATTAGCAAGAGCTGCGACCAAACAACAATCAAATTCAATGAAAGCTCCCCTGACGACGGTGCAGAGTGAATACTCACTACTAAATAGATCTGCAGAGTACGAACTAATTGATGCATCGGTGGAATGTGGTTTAGGTTTCTTAGCGTGGGCGCCATTATCCCGTGGAGTCTTAACTGGCAAGTATCGCAAGGGTGTTCCGAGTGATTCACGTGGTGCGGCACCGCACTTTGCAAAGCACATTGAGCCATACCTCGATGCTCGGTCGATGAAGATCGTTGAAGCGGTAGCAGTTGCCGCTGAAGGGTTAGGTTTTTCACCGCTAGAGGTTGCATTGGCTTGGGTTCGGGACGCGCCAGGTGTGACAAGTGCGCTTATTGGAGCTCGAACCGGTGCTCAACTGCGCGGCGTTTTAAAGAGTGAAGAGATCTCACTTCCAGACATCGTGCGAACCGCACTTGATGAGATTAGTCTTTAAAAGTTCTAGCGTCTTTAAGCGTGTTCTAGAAAATCTTTCAATACTCTCGTACCAAAAGTTAGTCCCTCTACGGGGACTCTCTCATCAACACCATGGAACATAGCCATGAAATTGAAATCTGCATCCAATTTCAGCGGTGAAAATCCATAACCAATAATTCCAAGATCAGCTAATGCCTTGTTGTCCGTACCACCACTCATGACATAAGGAACTGGAATCGCAACGGAATCCCCTTTGATAAGCGCGTTACACATTGCCTCTACGAGATCACCTTCGAAGGGTACCTCTAGCGCTTTGTCGCGAGTAATTGTTTCAACAGTAATGTTCTCACCGATCAAACTCTTAATAGTTTCGTTCATTTCATCTTCAAAACCCGGAATGAAACGACCATCCACAGTTGCACTTGCAGATCCAGGAATAACATTTGCTTTATAGCCAGCATCGAGCATTGTTGGATTTGTGGTGTTTTGAAGGGTCGCACCAATCATGGTGGAAGCAAAACCGATCTCTTTTAGCAACGGACGCAGATCTTCTTCGTTGTATGGCTTACCTGTTTCTTCGGCAATTCGCTTGAAGAAGGCTTTGACCGTCTTGCTATAACGCTGTGGCCATTCGAAACGTCCGATCTTTGCTACAGCTTCGGACAGTCGAGTGATTGCATTGTCATCATTCATCATCGATCCATGTCCTGCGCGACCATGTGCAGTAAGGCGCATCCAGTGGATACCCTTTTCGGCGGTTTCGATCAAATAAAGACGTTTGCCACCTGTAACGGTGACTGAGAAACCACCAACCTCAGAAACCGCCTCTGTGCAACCTGCGAAAACTTCAGGATGGTTTTTGACCATGTAATGAGAACCAAAAATGCTACCGGCTTCTTCATCAGCAAAAAATGCTAAAACAATATCTCGCTCCGGAACATAACCGGTCCGTTTCCAATCTCTGACAGTTGCAAGAATCATTGCATCCATATTCTTCATATCTACTGCGCCGCGGCCCCAAATGAAACCATCTTTGATGACACCTGAAAATGGATCAACCGACCAATCATCTGCGTTCGCTGGAACAACATCGATATGACCATGCACAACTAATCCGGGACGTTGCGAGTTACTTCCCTTGATCCGTGCGATCACATTGCAGCGACCTGGTGCGGATTCGTAAATCGTTGGTTCAATTCCAACCTCAGATAACAACGTCGCGATGTAATCAGCTACCGCTTTCTCATCGCCCTTTCCTTCGCCATAGTTAACGCTAGGAATTCGAATTAACTCCTGGCAGATTCGAATGGCTTCAACTTCAAGTTCGCTGTGTGTTGTACTCATTTCGCTATTCTTGCACCCAATTGCTATCCTTTCCCATCACTTAGTCCGGGTGGCGGAATTGGCAGACGCGCTAGCTTGAGGTGTTAGTTCCCGCAAGGGATTAGGGGTTCAAGTCCCCTCTCGGACACATGAAAATAGATGACGCTCTATCGCTCATCCGTGAAATTCCAGATTACCCAAAGCCAGGTATTCGTTTCCAGGACATCACCCCACTGTTAGCTCATGGTGAAGCCTTCATCGCAATCACCGAAAAATTTGCTACCTATGCTGACTCTTCAACTTTGGTCGCTGGCATCGAAGCACGTGGTTTCATTTTTGCATCGGCAGTTGCAAATCAATTACGAAGTGGTTTTGTTCCGATCCGAAAAGCCGGAAAGTTGCCACACTTAACTATTTCTGAAAGTTACGGTCTGGAATATGGCGTTGACACTTTAGAGCTACACATTGATGCAGTCGCACCTGGTTCAAAGGTGCTTCTTATTGACGATGTATTGGCGACAGGTGGCACTATCGGCGCTGCGATTGAGTTAATCCAGCGTCTAGATGGTCAAGTAACTCACGTGCTTGCACTCCTTGAGATAAGTGGCCTACCCGGTAGAGAAAGACTTAAAGAGAAATATCCTGAGATTCCGGTGACTTCGCTGGTAGTTTCGTAACAATGCGCATCCTGCAAATCCAAGGATTACGAGCAGTAGCTGCTCTCCTTGTAACTATCTATCATGCTCATCTAGTGCCAGGTGGTTTCATTGGCGTTGATATTTTCTACGTTATTTCCGGATATCTCATCACCGGTTTGATTATTCGTGAAATCGATAAGACTGGACGGATAGATCTAAACGAGTTTTACCAGCGCCGAATCAAGCGACTTTTGCCAACATCAGTCTTTGTCCTGTTCGTTACCGCAATAATTGGATTCTTTGTTTTACCTGCGATCACGCGGGATGCATTGGGGCGCGATCTGTTTGCTGCTGCCGCCTACGTTTCAAACTATCTTTTCGCTTGGTGGGAAAATGATTATCAGAATCTCAACGCCACGCCTTCGCCCTTTATCCATTATTGGTCATTAGCTGTCGAAGAACAGTTCTATGTTGTATGGCCAATCTTCATTCTCTTCTTATCGCGATATAGCAAGCGCGCAATATTTAATGGTGTAGCAATCGTTACAGCTCTATCGTTTTTCTTTTCCCTCTACCTGACCCAAGCCGCTCCAATCTGGGCGTTCTACTCACTACCAACTCGTGCATGGGAACTTGGCGTCGGCGCATTGCTTCTTTTCATTCCAGACAAGTATCTGCGCAACCGATACTTTCCCTGGCTAGGAGCTATAGCTCTTGCGGTAGGAACATCTAGTTTCAATGAAAGTACCGCCTTTCCAGGCGTTAGTGCGCTCTTACCCGTACTGGGAACCGCAATCTTGATCGCAACGATCCCTATCTGGCCACGATTCTTCAACGACCTTAGTAATAACCGACTGATGCAATGGCTCGGTGCGATTTCTTATCCGCTATATCTGTGGCATTGGCCGGCTCTAGTACTACCCAGCAGCGCGCTGGGACGACCACTTCGAATTCGAGAAACGGTGCTGTGCGTACTTCTGACAATATTTTTGGCGTACTACACAAGCAAATTTATTGAAGCGCCATTGCGACATCGTCAGTTTCCAGCTAAAAAGATTTATGGTTTTTTTGCGGTCACGACTGCGGCATCTCTACTAGCCGGTGTAGCCATTGCTTCTACAGCATCATCTGTTATCAATGTCCGAGGAACTAATTATTCATTTGACCTAAAAGAAATTGTTGAAAGACCAGCGGTATACGACGATGGCTGCCACGTAAATTATGGCGAAACTGAGTCTGGGGACTGTACTTACGGAGAGATTGGTTCGGCAAAGAAAGTCGTGCTTTACGGGGATTCACACGCTGCGCAATGGTTCCCCGCGCTAGAACAGTTGGCTAGAAAGAATGGCTTTGAACTGATTTCATTAACGAAGTCTGCTTGTTCCTCGGTTGACAGCCCACGTGCTAATCAAGGAGCCTACAAGAACTCTGAATGTGAAAAATGGCGCGAGAATTCAATTGAACGAATTCAAAAGATGAAACCTGACGCCGTTATCCTGAGCAACTTTCAATACTTCACAACTCCCCGTGGATTTTCAAGCCGTGCACAATGGTGGAACGAAGGCCAACGCCGTCTTCTTTCTGACCTTCAAGGTTCTTCTCGAAATCTAATTTACATAAGCGACACACCTCATCCTCTTCGCGATATTCCCAACTGTTTAGCGACCCAAGATATTGAGAAATGCAATGGGACAGAGAAAACTCCTAATGTGATCATCAATGGTTTTAAGAAAATTGATCCCACCTCTTGGCTGTGCACCGACATATGCCCAGCAATAAAAGATGGTTATGTCGCATATCGTGATGCTTCGCACATCTCGGTAAAAGCCGCGTTGGCCTTAGCGCCGCTACTGGAAATCGCCTTGCGAGATAAAGGGCTATTTTCTTAGCTCTGTGGCAAGATGCGCCACATGGCTGAATTGATTTACTACTGCGGAACCATGGATAGCGGAAAATCCACTCTCGCCCTGCAAACCGCACACAATCATCAAAGTCGCGGCCGTACTGGCTTAATTTTCACTAATAAAGACCGTGCAGGTTCTGGAGTTATTTCTTCGCGTTTGGGACTTTCGAGTCCGGCAATAGAAGTTTTCCCAGAGTTGGACATCCATAAGTTGGTAGTCGACAAGTTGTCTATGGGTGAGCGTGTTGATTACATCATTTGTGATGAAGCTCAGTTTTACGAAAGCATTCAGATCGATCAGTTGGCTCGGGTTGTCGATGGGTTAGGGATAGACGTGTTCGCTTTCGGGATTCTGGCCGACTTTAGAACCAAACTTTTCCCAGGTTCAGCGCGATTAGTTGAACTCTCTGATCGAGTAAATACCTTGCAGGTCGAAGCGCTGTGTTGGTGCGGCTCGCGTGCAACCCATAACGCACGAACAGTAGGTGGCGTCATGGTTGTCGAAGGTGAGCAAGTCGTGGTCGGTGACGTTGCACCAGGTGCCGAAGTTGCTTACGAAGTTTTATGCCGCAGACACCACATGCGACAAGTTACTGCCCGAGTTTCACGCGCAGCCCATACATCTTCTCTTCCACTACCGTTCAAGGAGTAATCATGACCACACGCGGGTATGCAGCACTATCAGCCAAATCAAATCTAACTCCGTACGAGTTCAACCGTCGCACTTTAGGAGATCACGACGTTGCTCTGGATATTTCCTATGCCGGAATTTGTCACAGCGATATTCATCAAGTGGCTGAAGAATGGGGACCTGCCATTTTCCCGATGGTGCCAGGTCATGAAATTGCCGGTGTTGTTACATCTATCGGCAGCAAGGTCTCAAAGTTTTCCGTAGGTGACAAGATCGGTGTGGGAGTCTTTGTAGATTCCTGTCGTAAGTGCCCAAGTTGTCTCAAGGGCTTGCAGCAGTACTGCGTAGAAGGAATGACAGGAACTTACAACGGTATGGAACGCGATGGCGTAACTGTGGCCATGGGCGGATATTCCAATAACTTTGTCATCAATGAGGATTACGCGGTGCGGATCCCTGAAAACTTACCAATGGATGGGGTTGCACCTTTATTGTGTGCAGGAATTACTTTGTATTCACCAATCAAGCATTGGAAAGTTCAACCAGGCATGAAGGTTGCGGTCATGGGATTAGGCGGCCTTGGCCATATGGGCGTGAAATTTGCCGTTGCAATGGGCGCAGAAGTAACTGTCCTGTCGCACTCCCCTAGTAAGGAATCTGATGCGAAAGCTATGGGAGCGCATCACTTTGTAAGCACCAAAGATGCAAAGAATCTAGAGCCACTTGCTAAGAGTTTTGATCTAATTCTCAACACAGTCAGTGCCGAACTGGTTATTGGCGACTATCTCAATCTGCTTAAGTTAGATGGAACGCTTGTTGTAATCGGCCTTCCTGGCAAGCCTTACGAAGTCCACGTTGGAACCCTGCTGAATGGACGCCGATCAATCGCTGGTTCGATGATTGGTGGAATACCAGAGATGCAAGAAATGCTTGATTTTTGCGCCGAACATTCGATTGTCAGTGACGTTGAGGTCATCAAAGCTGATTACATTAACGAAGCGTACAAGCGCACGGTTGCTAGCGATGTGAAGTACCGCTTTGTGATTGATGCTTCAACCTTTTAAATAAGGTGAACTGCAAGAGCAAAAATAGGTGCTATCGCTAGCGCTGGTAGCAAATTACCTACCGCAACACTTTTTATGTTGAGAAGTTTCAGGGCGATGCAAATGAGCATGATTCCACCGACTATTGTCATCGCATCGATTTGATAACCCGCTAACACTTCGCCCAAACCAAATCCAATGACGGTCCAGACTCCCTGATAAATACCGACTGGAAGGGCTGAGACAGCTACTCCCCAACCAAGGGAAGTTGCAAAGGCCATTGCCGCGAAAAAGTCGAGGGTACTTTTAAGAATCAACTGATCTATTCCGGTCCCCATGCCATCACTGATACTGCCAAGGATTGCCAAGGGTCCAATTGCAAACAGTAAAGATGCCGCGACGAAACCTTCCACGAAACTTGATTCGCTAGAGGCTTTAAAGCGAACTCGTAGGTTTTCTCCCAGGGCATCCAACTTGTTCTCTAGCTTCAAGGCTGAACCTATTAACCCACCTATCAAGAGTGAACCCAGAACTACAAGCAAACTCCACCCTTGCGGCAACGCCTTGTTATAACGATCAGACCACAAAGGAATTAATGCTGAAGCCGCTCCGAGCAAGGTGACAAGTCCAAGGACATCTGTAAGAAGCGTTCTGGTTCGAGCTGGCATGCGATTGCCAACGAGAACACCAAGGGATGCGCCACCAATAATTGTGATGATATTGATGATTGTGCCAACGCCAGGAAACATTAGATGATTATACTCATTCAATGTCCAATCCGTTTGTAGAGTTCTTACGCCCGCATAAAACAGTTCCACAAACCCCTTGGACCGCATCGTCGCGTTGGGATCTCAAACCCTCACGTGTGGCAGTTCTTTTCTTTGGTTTATTCATTTTTGGTTTGGGTGATTCACTTCTGATCCAGAGCACGATCGGCAATGCGCCTTGGTCTGTTCTAGCACAAGGCGTTTCAGGCAAGCTGGATATCACTATGGGTTGGTCAACCTTTGCGATCAGCACTTTGGTTTTGCTCTTGTGGATCCCACTAAAAGAAAAGCCTGGTTTTGGAACGATTTCAAACATTGCAATCATTGCACTTGCAATCCAAATCGGAGTTACGTTTTTTCCTAAACAAGATAATTATGTGATCGCAATTGCGTACTGCTTAATTGGAATCGCAATGGTTGGTTTGGGTTCTGCCCTTTACATCACCTGCGGTTTAGGACCCGGACCTCGCGACGGATTAATGACCGCGCTTCACAAAGCCTCAGGGATTCGAATCGGAAGAGTTCGATTAGCGATTGAGAGCTCGGTTCTGGTTGCTGGATGGCTTCTCGGAGGAACTGTGGGGTTAGGGACTTTGCTCTTTGCCCTGCTTATTGGCCAATCTATTGCCATCGCGCTGGGAGTCGTTTCTCGGGTTACCAACAGGTAACGCATAGGATAGAGATCTTCCCAAGGGTTGTGCGCCCTATCGCACACGGGGTCGCAAACACCCCCGTTAACAAAATTAGAAAGGCACTACTTCATGCTGGATTCATACTTCAAAATCTCTGAACGGGGCTCATCTATTGCCCAAGAGGTTCGAGGCGGACTCGTAACCTTCTTCACGATGGCATACATCGTGGCTCTAAACCCAATCATCTTGGCGTACTCACCAGATGCAAACGGCCAGTTCCTCTTCGGTGGCGATGCACCTGCACCTGCAATGGTTGCAGCTACTACAGCACTCGTTGCCGGCGTACTAACGATTCTTATGGGATCAATTGCAAACTACCCATTGGCTCTAGCTACTGGTCTTGGTCTCAACACCTTCGTTGCAGTCGGTATCGCATCAAAGATGTCATGGGCTGCAGCAATGGGCCTTGTAGTTCTTGAAGGTCTAATCATCTTGGTATTAGTGCTTACCGGTTTCCGTGTAGCAGTATTCAAGGCGGTTCCACCACAGATCAAGATTGCAATCTCAGTTGGTATCGGTCTATTCATCGCCCTTATCGGACTTGTTGATGCAGGCTTTGTACGTCGTACAGCAAGTGGTCCAGTTCCAGTAGGTCTAGGCGTCAACGGAAACCTGGTTGGCTGGCCAACAGTTGTATTCGTTTTCGGAACTCTTCTGATTATTGCGCTGATGGTCCGTAAGGTTAAGGGCGCGATTCTTATCGGAATTGCTTCGGCTACTGCTTTAGCTATCGGTATCCAGCAGGCGTTTAACATCAAGCCTAATTTCACTCCAGGAAATCCACCAACCATCGTTGATGGCGGTTGGCAGCTAGGTATTCCTGCAGTTCCAAAAGAGGTTGTTGCTGTTCCGGAGTTTGATTTCACTGGACAGTTCGACCTATTCGGAGCATTCAGCGTAGATAACGTTTCACTGATTGCAGCGATTCTTCTTCTTTTCACTTTGTTGCTATCTGACTTCTTCGACACTGTAGGAACCGTTACAGCTATCGGTCATGAATCAGGTCTTGCTGACAAGGATGGAAATGTAGATAACATCCAGAAGATTCTTTTGGTTGACTCTGTAGCAGCTGCTGCAGGTGGTGCTGCCGGAATCTCTTCAAACACTAGCTACATTGAATCAGCTGCCGGTGTTGGTGAAGGTGCACGTACAGGCCTTGCATCGATCGTGACTGGAATTGCATTCTTGCTCACAACATTCTTGGCACCACTAGTTGCAATCATTCCTTATGAGGCTGCAACTCCTGCTTTGATTATTGTTGGATTCCTCATGATGTCTCAGATCAAGAACATTGACTGGGATGACTTGGGTATCGGAGTTCCTGCATTCCTAACAATCATCTTGATGCCATTTACTTACAACATCTCTGTAGGTATCGGTGCCGGTTTCGTTACACACGTAGTAATTCGTGTTGTTCAGGGACGTGGCAAGGAAGTACATCCCTTGATGTACTTCGTATCAGGTCTGTTCATGATCTACTTCCTATCTTCACCGATGAATGCTTGGTTTGGATAAGTTCTAACAAAGGAAAAGCCCCTGGGAAACCGGGGGCTTTTCTATTGCCATGCCACCGCTGGCAAACCTTTCAGAGCTAGATTTGTGTTGACCTGTGAAAAAGGTTTCGAACCGAAAAAACCTCTATAGGCTGACAAGGGACTTGGATGAACCGATGCAATAATATTTTCATCCGGAAAGAATTTTTTCAGTTCCAAAGCTGAATTCCCCCACAGCACCGCAAGGACATCTCGTTTTCCAAGCGTCTGTGCAACAGTATTGGTGACTTCTTGCCAACCTAGATTTTCATGGGCCAATGACTGACCAACTTCTGTCGTTAATACGCGGTTTATCAACATGACTCCCTGGTCGCACCAATCGCTCAGGTCACCATTCACCCTGTCGATACCCAGGTCACTGTGTAACTCTTTGAAAATGTTGCGAAGTGATGCGGGAAGCGGAGTCACTGATGCATCAACAGAAAAAGCTAAACCGTGCGCATGCCCTTTTGTTGGATAAGGATCTTGCCCAAAAATCACAACACGCGTTGAATCTATAGACTGATTGAGGGCTCTAAAGACACGATCGTACGATGGAGTTATTTCACATCCCTGAACAAACCGATCAATCTGTTCAATTAACTCTTTTTGTTCCTTGAGCTCCTCTTGCCACTGCGGATGCAGTTGATCAAACAGTGGCACGGGCAAAGAACCGACCTGATTCCGGTGTCACCGTTATCGAAGTTCCAAAAACAGCTGAAACGTGCTCGGAAGTAATGACCTGGTCTATCGGGCCAGAGACAGCAACCAAGCCATCTTTTATTAACAAGGCATGTGTTGTTCCTACCGGAATTTCTTCAATGTGATGGGTTACTAAAATCGTTGCCGGTGCCATTGGATCTGCAGCAAAATTGGCGAAGCGCTTCAGCAGATCCTCTCTGCCCCCTAAATCTAGGCCCGCCGCAGGTTCATCCAACAACAAAAGTTCTGGGTCCGTCATCAAGGCACGGGAGATTTGCACACGTTTCTTTTCACCTTCGCTGAGTGTTCCGTAAAGACGATCGCCTAATTCGCGAACTCCAAAGTTAGTCAGAAGTGCCATCGCTCGAGATTCATCCCAAAGGTCATAGCTCTCGTTCCAACGTCCCAAAATCGCATAAGCAGCGGTCAGTACAACATCTTTGACCGTTTCATCATGAGGGATATCTTCGGCTATTACAGAACCACACAAACCGATTCGGGTTCTTAATTCGAAGAGATCAACTTTTCCCATTTGTTTATCTAGGACAGAAACAGTTCCCTGAGTTGGAAATATCTTTGTAGCTAAAATTTGAAGAAGGGTTGATTTTCCAGCCCCGTTTGGACCGAGAACTACCCACCGCTCACCATGTGAGATTGAGAAGTTGATTGGGCCCAGAATAAGTCGATCGCCTCGGCGAACCGCGACATCGTTCAAAGTTAAGACTGAGCTACTCATAGATGCAAAAGATACTGGCTAGAGCCCCTAATCACGCGCATACCTCGCGTAAGGAGTTAGTGATTCACGATAACCTACTCCTCTTATGACAACATCGAGCCACGAGGGCGCACAATTTTCGGGATTAATTCTTCTCACCGGCGAAGATAAGCCCGGTTTGGCACATGCGCTCTTTGAAGCGCTGTCCCCTTTCTCAGTGGCGGTTTTGGATCTGGACCAGATCATCATCAAAGATCGATTGATTCTAACTGTGCAAATTTCCTTGAATCCAGCACATCAAAGCGCTATCGAAGATGATCTCAATGCACTTGCTGCAAGTCTGGAAGTAGACATCGCTGCCGTGTTTTCAACCTCTGCTACACCTCAAGCTAAACCAGCGTCTCATTCGCTTTCGTTGACCTCTGCCAAATTGCACCCTAAGCATTTAATGCAGATAACCGCAGCACTTCTTGAGGCTGGCGGAAACATTGAAGATCTGGCTCGCACTGGTTCTGATCCTTTAAAAGTTGTGTTGAAAATTTCAGGCATTTCATCCGAGGACGTTCAGAAGATCATTGATGCCTTTGATTCTGATAGCGACTTCTCATTAACCAGTGGTTTCTAAGCATGAGTTTCCCGAAGCGATTGGTTCAACTAGATGTTGATTCAACCTTTATTCAACAAGAAGCCATCGAGCTACTAGCTGCAAAGGCCGGAGTATTAGATGAAGTATCTCGAATTACTGCCGCTGCTATGCGAGGAGAATTGGATTTTGCACAGAGCCTTATAGCTCGTGTAGCACTGCTTCAAGGTCTAGGTGAAGATGCGATCAATCAGGTTCAAGCAGAAATCCTTCTGACTGATGGCGCTGCAGATTTAGTCTCACTCTTACATGAAAAAGGACATTTCGTCTCTTTAGTTTCGGGTGGATTTACCAATGTATTGCAGCCCATAGTCGATGAACTCAAAATCGATTTCTATAAGGCCAACACCCTAGAATTAATTGATGGACAGTTGACTGGAAAGATTGTCGGTGCAATCGTCGATCGCGCAGCAAAGGCACAAGCACTCAAGGATTTTGCTCAACAATGCTCCGTCGAATTAGCCAACACAGTGGCCATTGGCGATGGGGCTAATGACCTGGACATGATGCAGATTGCTGGTATCAGCATCGCCTTTAATGCTAAACCGATTGTCGAAGCGGCCGCCGATTATTCAATCAAGGAACCATCATTACGTTCAGTTGCGGCACTTATCAATCTGTAATTTACAACCTACACGCGTGAATATCAGTAACTAAAATTCCACGGGCGCCTAGTGCCCATAGTTCATCCATCACGCGATTCGTCTCTTTGCGCAACACCATCGCTCTGACCGCTACCCAGTCAGCTTTCTGAAGCGGAGAAATAGTTGGAGATTCCAAGCCGGGTGTAATTGCACAAGCCTGATCAACAAGGTTCTTTTGAACATCGTAATCAAGCAGTACGTACTGTCTTGCAGTTACGACGCCTTGTAATCGGCGAATCAGAACTTCTAGCCCTGCAGGAATTTCAGCGCCTTTTCGTTTTATCACAATGGCTTCACTTGTTAAAATAGGATCTCCAAACACCTGAAGTCCAGCCTGTCGCAAGGTATTTCCGGTGCTCACAACATCAGCAATCACATCGGCAACACCAAGACGTACCGAACTTTCAACCGCACCATCTAAACGGACAATCTCGCACTTGATGCCCAAGTCCTTGAGTTTGTGTTCGACCAAACCCGGGTAAGCGGTTGCAATTCGCTTACCTGCAATGTCTCCTATCCCCCAGTCCTTTCCGATCGGAGCTGCGAATCTAAAGGTGGAGCCACCAAAATCCAAAGCCAAAATTTCTTCAGCAGGTGCTGCAGAATCGATCAGCAAGTCTCGACCCGTTATTCCAGCTTCTAACTCACCTGAGCCAACATAAATTGCAATATCTCTTGGGCGTAAGTAATAGAACTCGACCGAATTGTCCGGATCAATCAACACTAAATCGCGAGCATCTGTGCGTTGTCGATATCCAGCTTCCTTTAAAACTGCAATAGAGCTGTCAGCCAAAGAACCTTTATTCGGAACTGCGATTCTTAACATTGTGGCCCCCTATAAGTATTTGTAGATGTCGTTGAGCGTTAAGCCGCGTGCAAGCATCAAAGTTTGGAGGTGATACAGCAGTTGACTTATTTCTTCGGCCAACGCTTCATCACTTTCGTGTTCGGCGGCTAACCAAACCTCTCCGGCCTCTTCCAAAATTTTCTTACCAATGGTGTGAACGCCAGCTTCGACTGCTGCGACCGTACCCGAACCTTCAGCTCCTTGCGCTACTTTTTGGCTCAGTTCGAGCCAGAGCTCGTCAAAGGTTTTCATAGGAACAGTTTACTCGAGCAATTAATTGCGCGTTGCGAATTTTCTGAGGTCAACAACCATCTGTGCTGGATCAGGGGCATTAAATACGGCACTTCCCACGACAAATGTGTCCGCGCCAGCCTCAAGGGCCATTTCAATAGTATTCATCGAAATACCCCCATCCACCTGGAGCCAGATAGGACGATCCCCGATGAGCGTTCGAGTTTTGCGAACCTTATCCATCATATTTTCCATGAACTTCTGTCCGCCAAAGCCAGGTTCAACCGTCATAATCAAAAACATATCGACTAAATCGATGCAATCAGCGTATTGCTCGATGTCAGTATTGGGTTTGATTCCTAAACTAGAACGCGAGCCTGCTGCTCTAATATTTTTGAGTGTTTGTGGAATGTTTTTAGTCGCTTCTGCGTGAATCGTCACGGATGCGCATCCCAACTCTGCATACTGAACAGCTATCAGATCCACGTCTGCAACCATCAAGTGAGCATCAACTGCTAAGGAGGATTCGCTAACTATCTTTGATGCCGCTTCAAAATCAAAAGTGAAATTGGGGACAAATAAGTTATCCATAACATCCAGGTGAAGAAGATCGGAAACCTCTGCGATCGAATCTATCTCTTGATTGAGACGGGAAAAATCCGCATTCAGAATGCTAGGCGTGATTCTGATTTCCTTGATCATGCCCGTACTTTACTCGCTGACCTTTTTGAAAAGGGCTAAATACATCGCATCCGTGCCTGACCGATGAGTCCACAACGACATGGCTTGTTCTCGAACTCCACCCTCAAGATTGTTTGGCATGAATGGTTCGACCGAAATCTGCTCGACATTCCCAAACTTCTTCTTAATGTCAGCTACTTGGATTGACGTCTCAGCTAGATGGGGTGAACAGGTTGCATATCCAAGTACTCCCCCGGCATTAAGGGCTGATATCGCAGATTGGATTAACTCTCTTTGTAAGGCGGTTAGTTCTCGTAAATCTTGAAGTGTACGTCGCCAGCGAACTTCTGGACGTCGTCGCAGGGCGCCTAATCCAGTACATGGAGCATCAATCAAAATGGCGTCAAACTTTTCGCCTGAGTTTCCAATTTCGCGACCATCGCCAATCATTACTCGGTCACCGTTGACCACCTGGCGAACCAAATCTGCACGGACGGCAGAAACTTCATTTGCGGTGAAGGTGATACCTCGTTGACGCGCGATGTTCGAAAGCAAAGCGGCCTTGCCACCGGGACCTGCACACATATCTAGCCATGATGAACCACTGGCCGCTGCTGCAAAAACTGTCGCAACTAATTGCGATCCCTCATCCTGTACACCTATCTTTCGCGACTTAATTAGATCTAGTGCTCCGGGATTTCCTTTCCAATGAGCACCGTAAGCAGAATAACTAGTTGGCTCTGCCCCAATATCAATCAAATCCTGTTGGCTAGATAATCCCGGCCATGAAACCAGAGTTGGTGTTGCCGGCTCATTGTTAATCGCTAGAGCTTGTTCGACCTCTGACCAATCCTTGAGCAAGTCAAAATAGGCAGAGACGATCCATGTCGGATGCGAGTATTGAATCGAGAATCTTTCAACTGGATCCGAAATTTCTTGGAGCGGTGCAAACCAATCTTCTTGTGAAGTACGCGTGACATTTCGCAGTAAAGCATTAACAAAACTGGCTTTAGATTCACCTAGTCTCTTTCGGGCAACTTCGACAGTCGATGCAACCGCGGCATGATCCGGAACTCGCATTTCATGCAATTGATGAACACCTAAACGACAGACATCAACTATTCCCGGATCTACTTCGCTCCACGATCGGTCGCTGATTTGGGCCAGTACCCAATCATGCTTGCCTTGCATTCGAATCGTTCCGTACAGTAATTCAGTTACCAAAGATCTGTCTCGATCATCTAGCTTGCTGGCATTTAGCGCTTGTGGCAGCAGCAAATTGGAAAAACCCTCGTTGCGATTTACTTCGGTCAGTAAGTCAAAAGCCAAAAGCCGTGAAGCTTCGGGTTTTGGTGACTTAAAGGTGTTTCTGCGCGCCTCAGCCAAAACTTTCCCCGCCGTTTAATCGTGCTCCTCGCGCCCAATCGGCCGCTGTCATTTCTTTTTTACCGGCCGGTATTACCGTAACAAGTTCTACTGCGCTGTTGTTTCCGCAACCAACTATGACTCTTTGACCATCAACTGCGATGAAACCAGGCTTCAGCTGTTGATCATCGAGTGCGACTGCCGCGGTAATTTTGAAAGGTTCCTCTTTCCAGTTGCACCAAGCGCCTGGCTCGTATGTGAAAGCGCGAACCGCGTTAACTAATGTTTTAGCATCGTCAACGAAATCCAGCCGTGCGTCTTGCTTTGAGATCTTAGGTGCCAAACTGGTTTGTCCCTCTTGAACTGATGGTGATTGATATGCAGAGATCATGGCTAAAGCATCGCTTACTGCAGATGGGCCCTCTTGTGCCAGCGCGTGTAACAGTTCAAAACTCCGCCATTGTGGTGCTATCGCTACCGATTTTTTCGAGAAAATCGGACCGGTATCCATTCCCTTTTCTAGTTGGAAAACCGAAATACCTGTAACTTTCTCGCCGTTTTGTAAAGCTCGTTGCACCGGTGCTGCGCCTCGGTAAGCAGGAAGAAGAGAAAAATGCAGATTAATAAAACCGAACTTTGGTAAATCCAGAATGTGCTGTGGCAACAGCACCCCATAGCCAATAGTGACTACGCAATCAAGATCGTCGATGACTCCCACGAGCTCATCGGATGAAACGGGCTTCACTATGGGAATATTTCGAGCACTCGCCCAGTCAGCCACAGCACTTTGCTTCAAGTTGCGTCCCCGGCCTGCTGGTTTGTCCGGTTGCGTTATCACCATTACCAAATCGTGCTCACTAGCAACCAACCAATCTAAAGTTGGAATTGCAACTTCCGGAGTAGCCGCTACTCCGATGCGCATTAGGTGTTCCGTCCGAAAATCGAGTGTGGTGAATCCTTAACTTGGATGGATTGGCCACGTTCTGCGGCCAAGTTGAACCATTCTGATTCCCGAATTTCCTTCATCGCTAACTTGCGATCTTCGATTGATAACTTATCAATGAAAAGAATGCCGTTGAGATGATCAGTTTCATGCTGCAGAGCTCGAGCCAGAAACTCGGTGCCTTCAACTGTTATGGGCTCGCCATACATGTTAAAACCCTGAGCAACCGCGCGCATCGCACGCGGAGTCTCATACCTTAATTCCGGGAAAGACAAGCATCCCTCTTCGCCTTCTTGCATCTCTTGGCTCAACGTTAAAGTCGGATTAATTAAGTGTCCTAGAGTTTCATCTACATCCCAGACAAATACTCGCAATGGCACACCGATTTGAGGCGCTGCAAGACCTGCGCCGGGAGCATCGAGCATGGTGTCAGTTAAATCTTGGACTAGAACGCGCAGCTCTTTATCAAAATCCACTACCAAGGAAGCCGGCGTTGTTAACACCGGATCTCCGAAATAGCGGATCTCTTGAATAGACATGCGATAAGTCTACCAATTACTTACAGTGAATATGGATCGATTCTAAGTGTGAGCAAATCCTTTTTTGAAATGCTACGCCTTCGCTGCAGTTCGTGGAGCACCGCACCTAAATCCAAGCTCTGCTCATGTGATACATGGATGACAATTTTTGCTTGACCCTTCGGCAAGATTGTTGGACCAAAGATTCTGGAACTAGATGGCAGACGATCGTCCTGCAGTGCTTTCCTCAGTCCAGACACAATGGCTGCTGCTGCGCTCTGTTCCATAACCAAAACTGCTGACATGACAGATGGCGGAAGCATAAGTTCGGCGCGTTCTGCTAGTTCCCGCTTTAATAGCGGTGCGATATTCCACCTTGCTAGAGCCGCAACCATTGGATGAGAGTCATCTAGTACAAGCAGGACTTGTCCATTTCGATTTACAAGGGATGCCGTTTCAAATAAAAGTTCGCGGGCTCTTTCTTGTCCATTAAGATCTGTGTGCGAGAAGAAACGAATTGCATCCAGAACAACTACTGCTGCAAAACCACCTGCTACATATGGTTGTGCACCTGGCGTTGCTAGAACGAGTGCTGGTTTTGCTTCGACACTTTCTTTAATAACTTCACCTGCAGAGATAACAACTGGAAAACCCGGAAATGCTCGAGCTATTTCCTCGGCCGCTCTTTCGATGCCACGACCGGCTAGATACTGTTTGTCTCGATCGCAGAAAGTACATCGCCAAGCCGGAAAGCCAGTTCCGCAATGTACGCAGATCGGAGCTACCTCTCTAGAGGCAACACTGAGTCTGCCGCCACATTTACACAGGGCAACATTTCGACAGTGTGCACAAAGAAGTGCATTTCCATATCCCTTACGCGGAGCTACGAAAAGAACAGGTCCCTTTTTCAAAGCTTTTTTTATTTCAGAAAAAATCCGACCTGGTAACAAGCTGCCATCAGATGGAGTGAAGGCTTGAACATTGACCTGTGTTCTCTGAGTGTTGAATTTAATTGATCTTCGATCTATTTCATATGCCACACGAATAGATGGAGTGAACCCAGTAAATACCAGGCCTACACCTTCAATTTCTGAACGCATTCGGGCGATGGTCGATGAGTTCCATCCAGGAGAGCGTAAATCAAAGTGATCTGGTGATGACTCCTTATAAATGATTATGGCAGCAAGATTGTTTACCGGTGTGAATATCGCACTTCTCGTGCCAACAACTATCGATGTTTCCAATCGCATGGCCAGCAAGAAATTACGGTAGCGCTCTTCTCGCGTTGAAGAACTTGAAAGACGCAAAACATTTTCATACTCGAGCGACAGACCAGATATCAATCTATCGACATCTTTTTCATCGGGTGCAACAATCAAAACTGAGCCGGATTTTATGAAATCCTGGATTATTTCCGGGACCTGGCGATCTGACGCAAGAAATGGTTGAAAGCTCTGAAAAGTTCTTACATTACTTCTGGTCTTTGACTGGGTTGGCGCTTGCGCAGTTGATAGCTCTTTGTCAACACTAGCCACCCTGGGTGGAATCGCCGACCGCACCAGATCCCACGGATTACAGCAGTAGAACTCGGCAGCTTTATCAATTAAAGCAAGGGTCGCAGGTGTTGCGACACAATGCGGTGATAACACTTTGGTAACTCGCTTTAGCGTTCCCGCTCTTTCGGGGTTAGCAACACGTTCCACCACAATTCCCTCAGTTTCACGATTTCCAAAAGGTAACTGGACGCGAACTCCTGCCGAAACTAGTCCGCTCAACTTTTCGGGAACCTCATAGTCATACAACTGATCTAAATGGAATACACCGGTATCAACTCGTATGCGAGCAACTGGAAGACGCTCGGCTACCGGGCCAGAGGGAGCTACAGCAACCTCGGACCTTAAGCGAAATAGCCGAGGTGCTGCCACCGATTACTTAACTGCGTTTTGAAGTGCTGTGGTGCGATCTGTTCGTTCCCACGCAAACTCAGGTAGTTCGCGACCGAAGTGACCATATGCACTTGTCAATGAGTAAATTGGGCGAAGTAAATCGAGATCTCTGATAATTGCAGCTGGGCGTAAATCAAATACTGATAACACCGCTTCTTGAATTTTTGCGACAGGAACGGTTTCAGTTCCAAAAGTTTCAACAAAGACACCGACGGGTTGTGCCTTACCAATCGCATAAGCAACCTGGACTTCGCAACGACGCGCAAGACCTGCTGCCACCACATTCTTGGCCACCCAACGCATTGCATATGCTGCCGAACGATCCACCTTAGACGGATCCTTTCCGCTAAATGCTCCCCCGCCGTGACGAGCCATTCCGCCGTAGGTGTCAACAATGATTTTACGTCCAGTCAATCCTGCATCTCCCATAGGGCCACCGATAACAAAACGACCCGTTGGATTGATCAGGGTGCGAAGATCTTTCTGTGGAAGATCGATTGTGGAAATAATTGGGTTAATGACGTATTCAATAATCTCTGGAGTCAACTTCTTGGCAACATCTACTTCTTCTGAATGCTGACTCGAAATTACGACCGTGTTGAGTGCAACAGCTCGATCGCCTTCATATTCGATAGTTACTTGGGTCTTTCCATCTGGGCGAAGGTAGGCAAGTTCACCAGATTTGCGAACCTTGGTTAACTGCGCAGCTAAGGCGTGTGCTAACCAAATTGGAAGTGGCATTAACTCTTTGGTGTCATCACATGCGTATCCAAACATCAAGCCTTGGTCGCCTGCGCCTTGTAAATCTAGTGGATCAACGGCAGAAGTTACGCGGTGTTCGTAAGCATCATCGACACCTTGGGCAATATCTTGTGACTGTTGACCAATAGAGATCGATACCCCACAACTGTTGCCGTCGAAACCTTTATCTGATGAGTCGTATCCAATATTTAGAACTGTGTCTCGCACAATGCCCATGACATCTGCATAACCATTAGTCGTAACTTCGCCAGCAACATGCACCTGTCCTGTAGTGATAAGTGTCTCCACTGCGACTCGGCTTTTAGTATCTTGCGATAGTAAAGAATCCAACACCGCATCAGAGATCGCATCTGCGATCTTGTCTGGGTGACCTTCCGTTACTGATTCTGAGGTAAAGAGACGCTTTGACATAGTTTTAACCTAACTGCCGGATGGCATGATCAAGAAGTACATTACTGAGAGCGTCTTTGGAGACTTCCTTGACCGCTATATCCGCTTCATTGCGTAAGAGAATCGTACCCATAGTTGTGTCCTGGCCAAAGATAGCCCCGCCCGAAACATCATTTACATAGATCACATCTAGACCCTTTGACTCTAATTTTCTGCGAGCCTCTTGCAGATGTTCCTTGGTTTCAGCTGCAAAGCCAATCAGTATTCGATCACCCTTATCTGGAGAAAGCTCTGCAAGCAGGTCTGGGTTCTGTTGTAGCTCGATACTTTCTAGTGATGACTTCTTTATCTTCTCATCAGACACCTGCAATGGACGGCCATCAGCAACTGCTGCACTCATTACCAAAATGTTGCATGATGAAAAATTCGCACGCAAGGCACTCTGCATTTCAAGCGTTGTTTCAACCTCAATCACATCCATGCCAGTTAGCCCAGAAACATCGCAATTAGCTGCAATAAGTTGAACCTGCGCTCCGCGATTCTTCGCCGCGTTAGCAACTGCTATTCCCTGCTTACCTGAAGATCTATTGCCAATGAAGCGAACCGGATCGATTGCTTCTCTAGTTCCACCAGCAGTTACTAGAACTTTCAAGCCCTTCAGATCCTGCACTTGCCCAGTTACTTCGTCAAAGCGGGAAATGATTGCCGCAGTTTCAGGGAATCTTCCAGGACCAACATCTTTACCAGTCAGTCTCCCGACTTCAGGATCCATCACGACAAATCCGCGTTGCTTCAGTGTGTTCACATTCGCAACAGTTGCTGGATCCAGCCACATCGACGGATGCATTGAAGGCACAATCATTTTTGGAACATCAGCTGCCAACACCAAGTTAGTTAGAAGATCATCTGCTCTACCCATAGCCAGACGCGCGATCAAATCTGCCGTTGCTGGTGCAATCAAAAAGAAATCAGCTCTTTCAGCCAAGGCGATATGTGGAACTGTGTGAACAGCCTCCCAAACTTGGGTATGTACTGGACGAGAAGAAAGTGCCTCCCACGTCGCAGCGCCGACAAAGTTTAAAGATGCGGGGGTAGGGACAACTGTGATCACATAACCACGATCTTGTAAACGACGTAAAAGTTCACAGGATTTGTAGGCGGCGATTCCACCACCAACTCCGAGAATAACCTCACGGCCTTGGAGTGTCATAAAAAACTACGCTGTTGGCTCGAGATTTTCGATCGTTAGAAGACCTTCGTTGATCTCGCGAAGTGCGATAGAAAGTGGCTTCTCATGAACATGTGTTTCAACAAGTGGACCTACGTACTCAAGTAGTCCCTCGCCTAGCTGTGAGTAGTAAGCATTGATCTGACGAGCACGCTTAGCTGCGTACAACACCAAACTGTACTTTGAGCCGCTCTTATCTAGAAGTTCATCAATAGGTGGATTTGTAATGCCATCCATGGTTATCCCCGCTTCTGTGATCAATCTTGTGTCGTTCTCGTCTTAATTCTGGGCTAACTCTATCAGTTGCCGGACAACGCTCTCGACCTGGTCATTTACGAGGACAACATCGAAAAATGCCGCTGCGGCCAGTTCCTCTTGGGCCAGTTCCAACCGCTCGGCCCTTCTTTGCTCACCATCGGTTCCACGTCCCTCAAGACGTGAAACTAACTCTTCCCATGTTGGGGGTTCAAGGAAAACTAGTACGGATTGTGGCAGATGCGCCTTCACTTGCTTGGCACCAGCAATTTCAATTTCTAGAAGGACGTTCTTTCCCTGACGCAAAGCATCCTCTACTTGCTGTTGTGGTGTTCCGTAACGATTTCCTGCAAACTCGGCCCATTCTAAAAACTTATCTTCGGCAATCATTTGTGAAAATACATCATCAGTCACAAAGAAATAATCACGACCTTCAATCTCATTAACTCTCGGAGTGCGAGTTGTGAAACTGACACTTACCCAAAACTCTCCGGCTTCACGAAGCTTTTTTGCAACTGTGCTCTTTCCTACTCCACCAGGACCTGACAGAACCAACAATCTTCCTGGCTTGACTGCTGAATCAGTCTTGACAAACTCATTGCGCAGTTCCTTTAATTGATGACGCCCAAGCCCTTGAATTCTGCGAGTCGGTGAAATATTCAAACGTTCCATCAATGAGATAACACGGATCTTTCCAACACCCGAAAGCGATTCAAGCAGTTCCTTAACTCGCATCTTGCCAATGGCTTCATCAGTTGCCGCCAATGAAAGGACATCGTCAATGCTTAATTGACCATCTTTGATCTGGTTCTTAACCTCAGCACGCCGCTTTCTGGATGCGGCTGCCTTTGCTAGCGCGGCAACCCGTTGTTCTGCAGTTAGTTGCGGTGGCGTTCCCATGGGACAAATCTAGTGGAGATTAAATTAAAGATGAGCCAATCTCCTGCGCACGTTCCTTCATCGCTTGCGCGCCCTGCGCCCAACTCTTCGTGATGGGACGGCCAATGACAACCAGATTCGCACCGGCAGCTATCGCGTCTTCGGGAGTCATAGTTCTTTGTTGATCATCACTTCCAACCATGTCAGCTGGACGAACCCCAGGCGTAATGATGATCGGTGCTAATCCGACCGTCTGTCGAACCGCGACTATTTCTAACGGCGAACAAACTATTGCTGTGGCACCACCAGAGACAGCAAGTGTGGCTAAAGTGGTAGCCGACTCAAGGGCAGCATACTTAAAACCTATTTCGACTACATCGGTTTCGGACAGCGAGGTAAGAATGGTGACACCTGTGATGTTTGTGCCTGGCAATACATCGACTGCAGCTTTAACCATAGCTGCGCCGCCTGAGGCATGCACCGTTAAGAATTTTGGCGCAAGATGTGCAACCGCTTTTGCAGCACTACTTACCGTGTGCGGAATGTCGTGCAACTTTAAATCTAGAAAAATATCGGAATCGGTTTCGGCCTGAATTGCTTTCACGCCTTCTGAACCAAAGGTCAAGAAGAATTCAAGACCTAACTTAAACACTGATACATGATCTTGAGTAGCTTTTACCCAGGCTATCGCGGTTTGTAAATCCGCTGTGTCCACCGCTAAAACAATCGGTGCTTTACTCATTTACTCTGCCTCTGTTGGGCGATGGGCGAACCCAACCGCTTGTTTCAAAGAAGTAAAACCTCGGTCTAACAAAAGTTGCTTTAACTCAGCTTGGATCGACATGATTGCGGTCGGATTTCCAAAACTAGCGGTACCAATTGAGACTCCGCTTGCACCTGCAAGAATCATTTCAAGTGCATCTCTGCCCGATGCGACTCCACCCATTCCTAAAATTGGAGTGTTCGGTAAAGCCGCATGTACTTGATACACCGCACGGACTGCGATTGGACGAATAGCAGGACCAGATAGGCCCCCAGTTTTTCCACCCAAATGCGGACGCATCGTGTCGAGGTTAATAACCATCCCAAGAACTGTATTAATCATTGCAAGACCATCAGCACCCGCATCAACTACTCCTTTTGCAATTGATACCAAATCGGTCACATCAGGTGACAACTTCGCAATAATCGGAAGTTCTCCGCCGATCGTTCTGCGTACTCCATCAATAACCCTTCGCGAGGCTTCGGGATCACAGGCGAAAACAAGTCCTCGATTTTCAACATTCGGACAAGAAATGTTTACTTCAATCGCACTGATTCCGGAGACCGAACGTAGTTTGCGCGCCAGAGTTGAATACTCTTCCACCGTTTCGCCGGCGATAGAGACAATTATTCGAGCTTTTTGTTCAACTAAGTAAGGAACATCTTTGCTTAAAAACGCATCTATACCTGGACCCTGCAAACCAATTGAATTAAGCATTCCGCTAGGAGTTTCAGCCATTCGCGGAGTTGGGCGACCTGCACGAGGCTTAGACATAACTGATTTAGTGACAACTCCCCCCATCTCTTTCAATGGAAAGAACTGCGCAAGTTCACGTCCAGAACTAGCGCAACCGCTAGCTGTAAATGTAGGTGCCGGGAACCAGGCGTTACCAATTGTTGTAGAGAAATCCAGTGCGGTCATAGCTGGGTTCCCACTTGCTGCCATTGCACTTTCGCGCCATCCATTACCGGTCCATCAATGCAGGAGCGAAGCATTGAAACCGTTCCATCATCATTGGCAACTGGTAGTACGCAGGTCATGCAGATACCAATTCCACACGCCATAGCTTCTTCCACTGCGCATTGATGAACCACATCAAGTTCATTGGTGATTTTTGTAATCGCTGCCAGCATTGGCATAGGCCCGCAAGAATAAATCACTGCGACATTTAAGTCCTTGATGATTTCAGCGATTGGATCTGTAACACGACCTGCCGTACCCATGGAACCATCTTCGGTATAGATACGCATTGAATTTACTGAACGCTTCCCCTCCATGGGAGCATAAATTTTTGATCCGGTACTTGCACCCAGAATCATGTCGACTCTACAGCCGCGAGAATTGAGAATCTCTGCCAAACCAAACAGTGGTGCAGATCCGTATCCACCGCCAACCAAGAGCACTGGTACCGGCTCGGTCGGGATACCAAAGGCGGTACCAAGAGGAGCAACTAGATCCAACACATCACCTTCAGTTTGCGCGCACAACCATTTACTGCCCTGCCCATGGGGCGCAACTATCAATTCCATTGTTCCGCCAACAGTAGAACTTGTTGACACGCGAGAAATCGCAAAAGCTCTGCGTAACACCATTCGTGAAGAATCTCCGCCAACACTGATAGCGACAAAATTTCCGGGTTTACATTGAGCGGCAATGTCCCCAACACTAATGATTATTTGGTGATATTGACCGATCCGCTTGTTACTAAGAATCGGTGCTAGAACCTGTTTAGCATTCTTATTAATCTGAGACATTTAAGCGAGCCATTCCTGCAGCGACTTAATACTCAATGGGCTTGATTGTAAAAAGGTGATTGCATCAACTGCGGCGCTAAATCCTGCAGTTGTCGTAATGCACGGAATCGAACGCTGAACCGCGGCAGTTCTAATTGCCCAGCCATCTGCGCGTGTTCCTCGACCTACAGGAGTGTTGATCACCAGGTCGATCTCCCCCGCATTGATGATGTCAACGATTGTTTTCTCACCTAAATTGCCTGTGCCTTCCGAGTGTTTTCTAACCGTTGTGCACTCTATGCCCTTGGTTCGCAAGAATTGCGCAGTTCCATCGGTTGCAAGTATATGGAACCCAAGCTCTGACAAGCCTAGCGCCGGTTCAATCCCAGTTGCTTTATCTTTATCAGCCAGCGAAACAAACACTGTTCCGGATTTAGGTAAAGGCCCAAAAGCTGCAATCTGACTCTTGGCGTAACTTTCACCAAAGGTCGGAGAAATTCCCATCACCTCACCAGTCGAACGCATCTCTGGACCTAGTACGGCATCAACTCCACGGCCATCAGTTCTACGGAAACGATTCCATGGAAGAACTGCTTCTTTTACTGAAACGCCTCGCGGCTGACCATCTCCTTGCGAGGGAAGAATTCCCTCGGCTCGAAGTTGCTCAATTGTGTGACCGACCGAAATTCTTGCTGCAGCTTTTGCCAGCGGCACTCCCGTTGCTTTACTGACAAAAGGAACTGTGCGAGATGCACGTGGATTCGCTTCTAGAACATACAAAGTATTTTCTGCGATCGCGAATTGGATATTAATCAGACCCCGAACATCCACGCCACGGGCTATTTTCTCTGTTGCAATTCGAATTTCAGTCCGTTGTTCATCTGTAACTGTCATAGAAGGCAGTACGCATGCACTATCCCCACTATGGATACCAGCTTCTTCAATATGTTCCATGACTCCACCTAAGAAGAGCTCATGACCATCAAAGAGTGCATCCACATCAATTTCGATGGCATTATCTAAAAAGCGATCCACTAATACTGGGTGATCAGGTGTGATGTCAGTTGCTCGTGTGATGAAACCACCCAGGGCAGCATCATCATAAACAATCTCCATGCCACGTCCACCCAAGACAAAAGATGGTCGCACTAAAACGGGATACCCAATTTCTTGCGCAATCTTTGTTGCTTCCAATTGTGATGACGCCATTCCAAATTCTGGTGCTCTTAAGCCTTGCTCAGCCAGGATGTTTCCGAACGCACCACGTTCCTCGGCCAAGTTAATTGAATCCGGAGATGTTCCCAGAATCGTTACGCCATTGGCTTTCAATCCCGCTGCCAATCCCAAAGGTGTTTGACCGCCCAATTGCGTGATAACGCCAAGTACCGGTCCAGCAATAGTTTCTGCATGAACAACTTCTAGGACATCTTCAAGGGTGAGTGGTTCAAAGTACAGTCGATTACTGGTGTCATAATCGGTCGAAACTGTTTCGGGATTGCAATTGATCATAATCGTTTCATAGCCGGTTTCGCGCAAAGTAAATGATGCGTGTACGCAGGAGTAATCAAATTCAATGCCCTGTCCAATACGGTTTGGACCACTTCCTAAAATGATTACCGCCGGCGTTGTTCTGGGACGAACTTCAGTTTCTTCTTCATAACTTGAATAGTGGTAAGGGGTAAAGGCTTCGAACTCGGCCGCACACGTGTCAACTGTTTTATAGACAGGCCTGATTCCAAGGTGATGTCGCGCCTTTCGAACTTCATCTTCACTGACCCCACGCAGTATCGCTATCTGGGAATCGGAAAAACCCTGACTTTTAGCGGTGCGTAGCAACTCTGAACTTAATTCACCCGGTTGAGCAATGATCGCGGCCTGGGCATTAATTAATTCAATCTGCCGTAAGTACCAAGGATCTATCTTGGTTGCAGCAAACACAGCTTCGATAGATGCACCGGCCCACATTGCTTTTTGGACCTGTTGCAATCGATATTCAGTTGGAATCCTCATGGACTGCATGAGCTGTTCCAACTCTACCGATGTCACAATCGGCCAAGAAAAAATTGCTTCCTTTCGTTCTAGCGAACGCAAAGCTTTCATGAGTGCTTCTGAGAAAGAACGACCGATAGCCATCGCTTCACCCACACTTTTCATCGTGGTGGTTAACCGTGGATCAGCGTCTGCGAACTTTTCGAAAGCAAAACGAGGCAACTTAACTACTACATAATCTAAGGTTGGTTCAAACGATGCAGGTGTTACTTTAGTAATGTCATTTGTGATTTCATCAAGTGTGTAACCAATCGCTAATTTGGTTGCGATCTTTGCGATTGGAAAACCAGTGGCTTTAGAAGCAAGTGCACTTGATCTGGAAACTCTAGGATTCATCTCAATTACGATAATGCGACCGTTTGCTGGATTGACGGCGAACTGGATATTGCAACCACCAGTATCCACGCCAACTTCACGGATAATGTTCATCGATAGATCACGCAGCTTCTGATATTCAACATCTGTCAGGGTCATTGCCGGAGCTACCGTAATCGAGTCACCAGTATGTACACCCATTGGATCAAGATTCTCAATGGAACAAACGATGACGACATTGTCTTTGTTATCTCGCATTACCTCTAGTTCATACTCTTTCCAACCAATAATTGATTCTTCCAGCAGGACCTCAGAAGTTGGACTATGTCGAAGGCCAGCTCCCGCGATTTGGCGAAGTTCAGCCTCATCAAAAGCGATACCGGATCCCAAGCCTCCCATTGTGAAAGATGGACGAACCACGACTGGATAATTGAGATCAACAACAGCTACAAGAATTTCCTCCATAGTGTGACAAATGCGAGATTTTGCCGATTCCCCACCGACTTTTTCGACTATTGCACGAAACAGTTCACGATTTTCTCCACGATTGATCGCATCGACATCAGCACCAATTAAACGAACCCCATACTTAGCGAGAGTTCCACGCTCGTACAAACCAATTGCAGCATTAAGAGCGGTCTGGCCACCTAATGTTGCCAAGACTGCATCAGGCTTTTCATGGGCAATAATTCGTTCGATAATCTCCGGAGTAATTGGTTCTACATAAGTTGCATCGGCAAATTCTGGATCGGTCATAATCGTGGCCGGATTGGAATTAACTAAAATTACTCTGATTCCCTCTGCGCGAAGAACACGGCATGCCTGTGTTCCAGAATAATCAAACTCGCATGCTTGACCGATCACGATCGGTCCACTACCGATTACCAAAACGCTTTTGATCGAAGTGTCTAGCGGCATTACGCGACCACCTTCTTTGACATTAGGTCGACGAAGCGATCAAAGAGATAAGAAGCATCATGAGGCCCAGCTGCCGCTTCTGGGTGATACTGAACTGAAAAAGCTGGACGGTCTAATAACGCTAAACCTTCAACAACTCCGTCATTCAAACAGGTGTGAGTAACCTCGCCGCGGCCATACACCGTTGAGAACTCAGAATCCGTCGGTGCTTTTACGGCGAAACCGTGATTGTGCGCCGTAATTTCTACCTTGCCAGTGTTTTTGTCCATGACTGGCTGGTTGATTCCTCGGTGACCAAACTGCAATTTGTATGTTTCAAAACCAAGTGCCCGACCCAGAATTTGATGACCGAAACAAATTCCAAAGATAGGGATCTCGGAAAGCAATAGCTCCCTTACGACTTCAATGACATCGGTCATCGTCGATGGATCACCCGGGCCATTAGAGAGAAACACGCCATCTGGCTTGATCGCTGTAATTTGTTCCACCGTAGAATCAAAAGGCATTACGTGAACTTCGACACCACGTTGTGCCAAGGAACGTGGTGTAGCGCCTTTTATACCTAAATCCAAAGCTGCGATCGTAAACTTTTTCTTACCTACAGCCGGCACCACGTAAGTTTTCGGAGTTGATACATCTTTAACAAGAAAGGCGCCGGCCATCGCATCGGCTTTACGGACTTCAACAACCATTTCTTCGCGAGAAAGTTCTAAACCTGAAAAAATTCCTACTCGCATTGCTCCACGATCACGTAAGTGTCTGGTGATGGCCCGGGTATCGACGCCTTGAATACCTACGATCCCTTGATCTATGAGCTCTGCCTCTAGATCGTTTTGTGCTCGCCAATTAGAGGTCAATGATGAAGGATTACGCACTACAAAACCTGCGACCCAGATCTTTTCCGATTCATTATCAAAATCATTGACGCCAGTGTTACCGATATGTGGCGCAGTCATAATCACAATCTGTTTGTGATACGAGGGATCAGTCAAGGTTTCTTGGTATCCAGTCATCCCTGTTTGGAAGACTGCTTCACCAAAAGTTTTTCCACTGCATGCCCATGAAGAGCCCTCAAAAATTCGACCATCATCTAAGACCAGGTAAGCACTAGCCATTACATGCTCTCCTTGTCCATCATCGCGCTATTGTTCAAAGTTTGCTTACCTTTGAAGAAGGTATGCAGCACAACCCCCGGCAGTTCGTGCCCATGGTAGGGAGTATTTGATGAATTGGAGAGAACTAAGTCTCGATCCACTCTCCAACTTTGCGTTGGATTAATCACAGTCAGGTTCGCAGCGCTTCCCACCGCTAATTTCTGCCCCTGTTGAACATATCCACCGATTCGAGCGGGTGCATGACTCATTCGCTCTGCCACAAGATCCCAACTCATCAAGGATGTATCCACCATCGTCTTTTGCACAATTGAAAGCGCGGTTTCTAACCCCAACATACCAAAGGCCGCTTCTTGCCATTCACACTCTTTATCTTCCAATGGGTGAGGTGCGTGATCGGTGGCAACTATGTCAATAGTTCCATCTGCTAAAGCTTCGCGAAGCGCATGAACATCTCTTTGAGTTCTAAGTGGTGGATTCACTTTATAGATCGGATCATATGACGAGGCTAGATCATCAGTAAGCAGTAAATGATGCGGGGTAACTTCTGCCGTTACATTAATCCCGCGAGCTTTGGCCCAGCGAATTATCTCGACTCCCCCGGCAGTTGTTAAATGGCAGATGTGAAGTCTGGACTGAACATGATCTGCAAGGAAAACATCACGCGCGATGATTGCTTCTTCTGCAACTGCAGGCCAACCCTTTAAACCAAGTCGAGAAGATACAGCGCCTTCATTCATCTGCGAACCAACAGTCATGCGTGGATCTTGTGCATGTTGGGCGATGACTCCGCCAAACTTCTTGATGTACTCCAAAGCACGACGCATAACCAATGGATCTGAAACACAATTTCCATCATCACTAAACACTCTTACTTGGGCAACTGAATCTGCCATCGCGCCGATTTCGGAAAGAGTCTGACCCTTCAATCCCTGTGTCACCGCACCAATAGGAAAAACATCCAGCAAGCCTGCTTCTTGTCCCAATCGATACACCTGCTCAACTACGCCAGCGGTGTCTGCCACTGGTGAGGTATTGGCCATTGCTGACAAAGCGGTGAACCCACCCTTAGCACCTGCGCGACTGCCGCTTAGTACCGTCTCGGCATCCTCACGACCAGGTTCACGTAAGTGAGTGTGCAAATCAACTAACCCCGGCAAGATGATGCAGCCTTGCGCATCGACCGTCTTTGTAGCTTGGCCAGTGAATGTAGCGGTGACATCGATAATCTCTCCACCTGAAATGCAGAGATCAACTTTCCTACCATCTGACAACTGTCCACCCTTGATAACAAGATCCACTGTGCTCATTTAATTCAACCCCGCTTCCAACGCTGTGCCGGTAAGAAGGACGTACAAAATCGCCATTCTGACACTTACTCCATTTGTTACCTGCTCGGTGATTACCGAACGGGCACTATCTGCAACTTCAGCCGAGATTTCTAAACCTCTATTCATAGGTCCTGGGTGCATAACTATTGAACCAGGCTTCATAACTTTCATTCGATCAGTATTTAACCCAAAGTATCTCGAGTATTCACGTGCATTAGGAAAATAAAAATCGGTCATACGTTCTTGCTGCACTCGTAACATCATTACAACATCAACAAAGGGAACCACTGCGTCCAAGTCATATGAGACCGTACACGGCCAAGTTTCAACACCAACCGGAAGCAAAGTTGGTGGAGCTACCACAGTAACTTTTGCACCAAGTTTTGACAGCAGCAATACATTTGAGCGAGCGACTCTGGAATGAAGAACATCGCCAACAATTGCAACGCTGATCCCTTCTAAATCACTTTTTCCGAGACTCAGGTGCTTGCGGATAGTAAATGCATCCAATAGCGCCTGACTTGGGTGTTCATGCGTTCCATCCCCGGCGTTAACAACGCTTCCAGACATCCACTGAGAATCGGCCAAACGTTGGGCTGCTCCCGATGCGGAATGTCGAATAACAACCGCATCTGCGCCCATCGCCTGAAGTGTCATGGCCGTATCTTTCAAGGATTCACCCTTGCTGACACTGGAACCTTTAGCAGAAAAATTGATCACATCAGCAGACAACCTTTTAGCTGCAGCTTCAAAGGAGATTCGTGTACGAGTCGAATCCTCGGCAAAGAGGTTTACGATGGTTCGCCCACGCAGAGTTGGAAGTTTTTTAACCGCTCCCTCACTCACTCGTGCTAACTCGTTGGCAGTGTCCAAAATAGAAATAGCTTCGACTTTGCTGACATCAGCGATTGATAAGAGGTGGCGCATTATTGCTCAACTCCTTCAATGCTTACTTCATCTCGACCATCGATTTCACCGAGCAAAACACGCACAGATTGATTCTTTGAGGTTGGAAGATTCTTGCCGACAAAATCCGCCTTTATTGGAAGTTCGCGATGACCTCGGTCTACCAAAGTTGCCAACTGAACTGTTCGAGGGCGACCGATTTCTCCCAGTGCATCTAATGCAGCCCGAATAGTTCGGCCAGAAAAGAGAACATCATCAACTAGTACTAGATCTTTGCCTTCGATCCCACAGCTCGGAATCTTGGTAGGCATGATGGCTCTTGGTGCCCGGAGTCTTAAGTCATCTCGAAACAGAGTTATATCAAGGGTTCCCCAAGGAACTTGTGTACCTTCTATTTCAGAAATGATCGTGGCAATACGTTGAGCAAGATGTGCGCCGCGAGTAGGAATACCCAAAAGGACGATGGATGCAGAACCTTGATTCTTTTCTAGGATCTCATGTGAAATGCGAGTCAACGCACGTTTAATGTCAGGTGCGGACAGGGCTACGCTCATGTAAATCTCCTTTCCCACCTCTCTGGATGGGTTGTTAAAGGATGCAGGCGCGATACTAGCACTGATCACTCGTACCTGTGGATATCTAAATTGCTTCGAGTCGAGCCTTAATACCCTGGCCCCATGAGCATTGAAATCCAATTAGCAGAACTTCAGTCACGATTGCGCGCCGTGAGAATCTCCAAAGGCTTAACCCTTAGCCAGGTGTCGGCACTGAGCAAAGGCCGCATTTCAGCCATAGCCCTGGGTTCATATGAACGGGGCGATAGATCGCTTAGCACAGAGAAACTCTTTGCGATCTCGCAGATATATCAGTTACCGGCAGCTGAACTCATGTCGCCAATCGAAAAGGGCATTACATCAGGGCGAATCATCATCGATCTGAGAAAGCTTTCCGTTAGCTCTGATGCTTCTAACGAAGGCGCACTCAAGATCGTTCAACGCATCGCTCACATGCGTCACGATTGGAATGGCGAGGTTCTTTCACTAAGGAGCAGTGATATCGCCTTGTTGAAAATTTTTGCCGATTACTCGGATGAGGATACAAAGAGATTTCTAGAAAATTTCGCTCTTACTAAATTGAAATAGTGTCTTTTATACTTGCAATGCGCCCAAGGACCCCATGAATATACTTTGAAGAATCATCACTTGAAAGCTCTTTAGCAAGTGCAAGGGATTCGTCAATAGCAACGCTTACTGGAACAGTAGTGGCCCACAAAATTTCATAAATACCAAGACGCAAAATATTTCGGTCTACCGCTGGTAAGCGATCCATATCCCACCCTTGCGCATAGGTGGTGATTAACTCATCGATCTTTCGACGATTATCGGCAACACCATGAACTAACTCTTTTGTGTACTCGCGAATAGGACGCGCATCCGGACCTTCTTCAACAATATCTCGCAACTGCAGAGTTGCGACAAGATCGGTGCCACGGATGTCACTTTCATACAAAAGATCCAGCGCTTGTTTGCGCGCCTTGCTACGAGCTGACACTAGCTAGCGCGACCCTGATAAGACCCATCACGTGTATCCACCATAACAACTTCGTCCTGCTTGATGAACAATGGGACCTGGATTTCAATTCCAGTTTCAACCGTTGCTGGTTTAGTACCACCTGATGATCGATCGCCCTGAATACCAGGTTCGGTGTAAGTAATCTTTAGTGGAACTGATGCTGCCAGCTCAATATACAAAGGATTGCCTTCATTGACGGCAACAATAGCTTCGGTGTTCTCCAACATGTAATTAGCGGCATCGCCCACTGTGGCTGCGCTGATCGTCATCTGGTCATAAGTCTTGGTATCCATGAAAACAAAATCATCGCCCTCTTTGTAGAGGTACTGCATTTCGCGCTTTTCTAGAATAGCGACATCAACTTTTACACCTGCGTTGTAGGTTTTATCTACTACTTTCCCGCTCAGGACTGACTTTAGCTTTGTACGAACAAATGCCGGACCCTTACCTGGCTTCACATGTTGGAACTCAACTACCGTCCACAATTGGCCTTCGATGTCTAAGGTCATACCGTTTTTCAAATCATTTGTTGTTGCCACAGCTAATCCACCCGCTCTATGTCGATTGTGTTTATTTTTACGAAGACCTAAGGATACCCGCTCGGTGGGGATGGTTTGTTACTTTGAAACTAGATTCGCTAGCGCAATGATGGCCAAAACATAGGAATTTGGACCGAAACCTCCGATAGTTCCATTTGCTACACCTGAAATCACTGATGTATGACGGAACTCTTCCCTACTTAAAGGGTTTGATAAATGAACTTCGATTAGTGGTGCCTTCACTAGTTCTGCAGCATCCCGAATCGCATATGAATAATGAGTAAAGGCAGCAGGGTTGATAATTACAGGGGTCTTATTGTCGGCAGCCTCATGCAACCAACCGATGATTGTTGCTTCATCATCACTTTGTCGGATATCGGCGTCGAAACCATGCTGAGTTGCGGCGATATCAATCAGGTTCTTCAACTCTGCATAATTAAGATCGCCATAAATTGAAGAATCTCTAATATCCAAACGCGACAAGTTCGGTCCGTTGATTACTAAAATCTTCATGAGGCAATCATCTCATAGGCCGCATCAAGTTCGGCGGAAGATACATCCTCAAGACGTACCGTTGAACCTATTGCATCTAAAACAACGAATCGCAAGGTTTTTCCACGAGCTTTTTTGTCTAAGGCAAGCAGGGGCGCTAATTTAGACCACGCTGCGCGATCAAATGTTGTTGGCAACTCATATCTAGCTAACAGTTCTCTATGAAGTGCGACCGTAGAAGTTTCGATCAAACCACGGGCTGCTGCTAATTCTGCGACGAAAACCATTCCGATCGCGACCGCTTCACCATGGCGTAACTGGTACTTGGCATGTATCTCGATTGCATGGCCCAAGGTATGCCCGTAGTTCAACGCCTCGCGGGCAAAACTTTCCTTAAAGTCACTGGAAACAACTGAGGCTTTTACCGATACTGCTCGATAAATCAGTTCTATCAGTAAATCTCGATCCGACAGTAGATCACTTGCGGTGCATCTGGCGGCTAACTCCAAAATCTGCGGGTCAGAAATAAATCCACATTTAATGACTTCAGCCATTCCTGCGGAGATATCTCGAAGCGACAATGTTTTCAGAAAGTCCACATCAACAATTACTGACATCGGAGAATGAAAAGAACCTATTAAGTTCTTTCCATAATCAGAGTTAATACCGGTTTTGCCCCCAACCGATGCGTCAACCATTCCTGCAAGTGAGGTTGGCACAGCGACCCAGTCGATCCCACGTAACCAAGTCGCTGCTGCAAAGCCTGCTAAATCAGTGATGGCTCCTCCACCAATTCCAACAACTAAATCTGATCGGGTAAAGCCGGCTGCGCCTAGCCAATTCCACACATTAAGAAGGGTTGAAGGAATTTTTGCATCTTCACCATCTGGAACGGTGAAAACATGAATTTCGCAATCCAACTCTTGTAACGAAGTTAGATCTGGAGAAAACCCAGAAGAGACAATTACCGCCACACGCGTTCTGATCTGGATAAGCGGAACTAGTGAATCAATCCATGGACTTGCTATTGAAACGGTGTAATCACGCTCTGCAGTGACTGAAACCGTCTTCATGGCAACGTCTCTCTAATCGCAGTCACTACCTGATCCACATCCATGTCATCAACCTTAATGCAATCATTTGCGAGCAGTTCGTAAATAGGCCGACGTTTATCACTTAAGGCTTGCCATTGAGCACGAGGATTTCCTAAGAGCAAAGGTCGGTCGCGGTTGAACCCAACCCGTGGCGCAGCTGTCGCCAATGAGACATCTAGAAAAATAGTGTGCGAATTTGAATTCTTAATCAGCTGTTGGGCCTCGTCGGAAATTGGAGCTCCCCCACCAAGACTGATCACAGTCCTTTCCTGGGTCAGAACACTTTTCAATACATTTATCTCGAGGGCACGAAAATGCGGTTCCCCGTCGACAACAAAAATGTCAGTAATTGCTTTTCCGTTTTCTTCTTCAATCACCTGATCGGTATCAACAAATGGCATACCGAGCTCTTTGGCTAAGGCCGCACCAACTGTGCTTTTTCCTGATCCAGGTGGGCCAATCAAAAGTATTCGGCTCATGGCTGTTTATTTAAAGTTTAAGCTCGAGATGTATGACTCAAAGTTGCGACGAGTCTCTGTTACCGAGTCTCCTCCGAACTTTTCTAAGACCGCTTCGGCTAGAACTAAGGCAACCATTGCTTCTGCGACCACGCCTGCTGCGGGTACCGCGCACACATCGGAACGCTGATTGATCGCCTTTGCTGCCTCACCAGTTGAAACATCAATAGTGTCTAAAGCTTTTGGAACGGTTGAAATTGGCTTCATCGCCGCTCTTACTCTAAGAATTTCACCATTGGACATTCCGCCCTCGGTACCACCGGCCCTGTCGGTGCGACGAACGATTGCACCTTTGGAGTTCTTTTCTATTTCATCATGAGCAACTGATCCGCGACGGGTAGCAGTTTGGAAACCATCTCCAATTTCAACACCCTTAATCGCTTGAATTCCCATAACTGCCCCAGCTAGTTTTGAATCCAGGCGTCGATCCCAATGAACATGCGAACCCAATCCTGGCGGCATATTAAAGGCCAGAACTTCAACAACTCCACCTAATGTGTCACCATCGCGATGTGCTTTTTCGATCTCAGCAATCATTGCTTGACTTGATTGAGCATCTGCACATCGAACTGGATCTTCATCAATCAACTTCATGTCTGAAGCATTAGGAAGTTGCGTATCGTCAGGCACTCGAACAGAGCCAATTGAGAGGACATGACTCAAGATTGTGATTCCAACGCTTTGTTCGAGGAAGTTGCGCGCAACTGCGCCTAAAGCTACTCGCGCTGCAGTTTCACGCGCACTTGCTCTTTCTAAAATAGGACGAGCATCATCAAAATTGTATTTTTGCATTCCAACAAGATCTGCATGGCCTGGGCGTGGTCTGGTCAAAGGTGCGTTACGCGCGAGATCTTTGATCTCATCCTCTGGAACAGGATCTGCCGACATAACCTTTTCCCACTTAGGCCATTCAGAGTTTCCGACTTGGATCGCAATAGGTCCACCTTGAGTCAGACCTAAACGAACACCGCCAAGAATTGTCACCTTGTCAGCCTCAAAGTTTTGACGAGCTCCACGGCCAACACCTAAGCGGCGTCGTTGCAAGTGGTAATCGATATCGGCGGTCGTAATAGATACAGATGCTGGGATACCTTCAACAATTGCACTGAGCGCTTGCCCATGTGATTCACCCGCAGTTAACCAACGCATGTTCCTATTGTGACAGATCAGGGACCTAACTTGTTGCCAAATAAAGTGCCATACCCGCAAAGATGCTTGGTGCTAATGGGATTGTGTGGGGAAATCTATGATTCCGCAGGGCTTCGATAATTGCATAGCTACTTGCGCTTAAAAGAATCAATAATGCCAACAGAGAGAAACTGCCCGCCTTGTCCGAATTCACGAGAATAGAAATGATGGTCATTAATTTCACATCACCCATCCCCAGTCCAAGAAAAGACAGAGCTATAAGAATCAGGACTACAAAAACGAGATTTGTTATGGGGCCAAGACCATGTAGCAATACATAAGGCGCACAGGTAAGACTGAGCCACCACAAATAGACATTGGGAATCGTAAAAGTTTTAATGTCGGCCAAAGATATTGGTACGGCAGCCAACAACAGCGGAAGCCACATGCGGCCAATCTAATGGATTAGATTTCCACTCAAATTGGCTGTGGATTACGCAAGTTTCGACACAGCAGCTCGTCGCATTTTCGCGTAAAGGAACTCGCGATCTACTGCAAGGCCAGAAAAAATTTCGACTTGAGAAATTCCTTGATGGATCAAAAGGTCTAAGCCATCGATTACCCGATTCTCGGATTCAGACCAAGCCTTTGACATTGCCGTCGGCCAGGGTTTGTACAAGACTTCAAAGAATGTTCCAGCTGGGTTTTCGATTGAAGACACAAAGAAATCGCCCGCACGATCCGGAGTTGTATTGATTACAAGCTCTGCGGAATTGAGTTGATCAGTAAGTTCCCACGGTAAGTAAGTTATCTCAACCAAACTTGCTTGATTCATCGCCCGTTCCCTTTCAGGATTTCGACTAATTACTGAAACACTTTTTGAAATCGTTGAAACTGATGCGACTGCGGCGCGGGCGGTAGCTCCAGCGCCAATGATGACCGTTGATTCAATCTGCTCGATTTCATGCATCTTCAATGCGAATTCAAAACCTGCGACATCAGTACTTGTCAGGTTCCAATCACCATCTTTTTGGAACAAGGTGTTTCCACACGAAATTCGCTTAGCAATTTCAGATGTGACATGTGAAACCTTTAATGCTTCCTCTTTGAGCGGCATGGTCAACGAGAGCGCATTCTTATCTGTTGCCGACAGATAGGTCGCAAGTTCGCCGGCCTTTACCTCAATAGCTTCATACCGCGCTGATAGACCAAGATATTCATAGGCTAATGAATGCAGCAAAGGACTCAGAGAATGAGCGATAGGCGAACCAAGAACGGCTGCATTAATCAATTAAAGAGCCCAGCCTTTCGATTCTTTGTGTATTCAATTTTCCAGGTATTGAACTGATCGAAACTAGATGTGAATCGAGTATCACCTGGGGCAACAGTTATGAAATACAACCAATCACCTTCCAAAGGTTCAAGGGTGGCCTTAATGGCTTGACTACCTGGACTGCTAATTGGTCCCGGCGGTAAACCGAATTTTCTGTAGGTATTGTATGGCGAATTCAACATTGTAGATTTTGTGCTCAGGAAGATATCTCCACGTGCCTGCATAATGAAGTGCACCGTTGAATCCATTTGTAGTGGCATACCGATCTTCAAGCGATTGTAAATGACTCTGGCAACCTTAGAAAAATCCTGATCAGTACTTTCCGCCTGGACGATGGAAGCAATAGTTAAAAGCTTCTGGGCTGAAAACTCTTTACTTCCCTGGAGCAACTTACGGCCATTTGGGTCATCGCTAAATCGATCCACCATGGCTTGGGCCGCGGTCTGTGCCGAAGTTCCTTCTGGAAAAGAATACTGCGCTGGAAATATCAAGCCTTCGCTATTAGAAAAACCTGCTGGAAGTTTAAGTTGAGCGAATGCTTTCTCGACTTCTGACTTGGTGAAACCATAATCAACGAAAGCTTTTTGAACTTCACTTTTCCAGGCACCTTCAGAGACTCTGATTAAGTTTGGAATGCGATCTGGATCCAATAGCTGATCAAGTGCCTGAGCTGCCGAAATTTTAAGAGTTAACCGATGACTTCCCGGTGCAACCTTCTGCGAACGAGGATCACCCACTGCAACTCTAAAAAATGCCTGTGAAGATTTAACAACTCCTGCGTCATAGAGAACTGAAGCGATCTGAGATCCGGTTGCGCCTTGTGGGATTTCAATTACCACTTCTGGCAAACCTTGTACGGAGGTAATCCTGTCGAAATCAGGAGCACTGTTTGACTGCGAGCGAATAAGAAAAAGGGAAAAGGTAAACAGGGCTACAACCAAACCTGCAGCAATAACTCTGGTTGCTGAGCGCATTACTTTCTCTTCTCACAATCAATCGCAAATTCCAGGATTCCAACCGCTGCCGCCATATCAATCGAAGCTTTTGACTCTTTCGCATTTTTACCGGAATCTCGTAGATTTCTTGCTGCCGTTACGGTCGATAAACGCTCATCAACCATGACTATTTCGACATCTGTGATCCCCCGCAATAGGGCAGCAAATGCAAGCGCCTTGTCCGTGGCAATACCGTCTTTCCCGCTGAGCAAAGCCGGCTTTCCAACGAAAATTTGTACTGGTTGAATCTCCTGGAATATCTCAGAGATACTTGTGAGCAAAAACTTGTCGGTAGCTTTTAATGTTGTTAGTGGTGAACAGATGATCGAATCCGCATCACTTACTGCAACGCCAATGCGGACATCACCGTAATCAAAGGCGATTCGACGTCCTCGTTGCATCATCTAACCAATAAGTGATTGAGAGATTGCGGCGATAGCATCCAATGATTTACTCGCATCGGTGCCTCCACCCTGAGCAAAATCATCCTTACCTCCACCGCCACCACCCAAAACGGTCGAGCCAATCTTTACTAAAGCCCCTGCTTTGACACCAGCTGCACGTGATTGATCACTGACTGCAACAACTAAGACAGGCTTTCCGTCATTATTGCTCAGAAGTGCCACGACACTATTGGCACTTTGGGATCTAAGGTCGATTGCTATCTTGCGCAGATCATCACCTGAAACCCCATCAGACATCACCGTGCCTATAAAGGTGTGACCATTTATCACAGTTGCTGACTTTGCAAGATCGCCGACCTGTGAAAGCGCCTGTGCAGAACGAACCCCGGCTAACTCTTTTTCGATCTCCTTCATTTTATTCAACATATCTGCAATTCGCTCTGGTAATTCTTCAGCTCTGGAACCCTTAATCAAATCTGTTAGTGAATTGAGCAAAATGTGTTCGCGAGCTAAAAACTTATAAGCATCGACGCCTACTAGCGCTTCGACGCGTCGAACGCCGGCACCAATTGATGATTCGCCCAAAAGCTTTACGACACCTAGTTGGCCAGAGCGTGAAACGTGTGTGCCGCCGCAAAGTTCGCGTGCCCAATCCCCAACACTGACCACTCGAACAACATCACCATATTTTTCACCAAACAAAGCCATAGCGCCGATCTCCTTGGCTTTGGCTTGCGACATGCTCTCTGCGGTTACTTCTAAGTTCTCTAACAACAAGGTGTTAACGCGAGATTCAACATCATTTAAAATCGAAGCTGAGACCGCACCAGTTGCTGGAAAATCAAAGCGGAAACGACCTGGAGAATTTTCTGATCCGGCTTGCGTTGCAGTCTCGCCCAGTACTTCTCTGAAAGCTTTATGAACCATGTGCGTTGCAGTATGTGCTCTTGAAATAGCAGCTCGTCTTTCAGAATCGATCTCTGCCAATGCAGCTGCGCCAACTTCTACAGTTCCATTAACAACACGACCACGGTGAACCGAAACACCAGGTACTGGTGATTGCACATCATCGATTTCAATTACCGCGCCGGAACTTAAAGTAATTCTGCCGCCATCAGCTAGCTGACCGCCGCCTTCAGCATAAAAAGGCGTACGGTTCAGAATGATTTCAACATCATCGCCTTCTGATGCAGAAGCCACGCCAACGCCATCAACCAACACTCCAGTCAATGTGGATTCCGAACTAACGCTTGTATATCCGAGGAACTCTGTTTTGCCACTCTTGTCGGCAATTGATCGATACACCGACACATCTGTGTGACCAGATTTCTTCGACTTAGCATCCGCTTTTGCGCGATCTTTTTGCTCTTTCATTAAACGGAGGAAGCCATCCTCATCAACGCTCAGTCCTTCTTCTCTCGCCATTTCTAGCGTGAGATCAAAAGGGAACCCATACGTATCGTGGAGCTTGAAAACATCTTCACCCGGCAACACAGAACTCTTGCTCTTCTTCAAAGCCGCAGATGACACATCAAAAATCTGCGTACCGCTCTTTAGGGTTTGCAAGAAGCTCTCCTCTTCAGAAGCGCTCACCGCCAAAATTCGATTCTTATCTGAAACAAGTTCAGGATACTGAGGACCCATTGCTCCAATGGCTGCAACGGTCAGTTCGGACATGATTGGATCCATAGAACCCAGCAAACGCATATTGCGAATTGTGCGTCGCATCATTCGACGCAATACATAGCCGCGACCTTCATTGCCTGGCGTGACTCCATCACCGATCAACATCGCCGAAGTTCGCGCATGGTCTGCAATCACGCGAAGTGAAACATCTGATTTTTCAGAAGCGCCGTATTTCACCCCAGTTAATTCAGAAGCGAGGTTAAGAATCTGAATTGTGGTATCGATTTCATAAATGTTTTCTACACCCTGCAAAAGAGCAGCAGTTCGTTCTAGACCTAAGCCAGTATCAATGCTTTTCGCTGGAAGCTCACCCAGAATTGGGTAACCATCTTTTCCGCCACCTGCACCACGTTCGTTTTGCATGAAAACCAAGTTCCACACTTCAAGGTAACGATTTTCATCCGCAATTGGTCCGCCTTCAACACCATAGGCTGGACCGCGGTCATAGTAGATCTCTGAACAAGGTCCGCACGGTCCCGGAACACCCATTGACCAAAAATTATCCGCCATATCGCGACGCTGAATACGTTCCTGGGGCACACCGATCTGCTTATGCCAGATGTCTGCAGCCTCATCGTCATCTAAATAAACCGTTACCCATAATTTTTCCTCGGGGAAACCATAACCACCATCTGCAATTGGCCTAGTCAAGAGCTCCCATGCAAGTGCGATTGCACCCTCTTTGAAATAGTCACCAAAAGAAAAGTTTCCACACATTTGAAAAAATGAAGCGTGACGAGTTGTTTTGCCGACCTCATCGATGTCTAAAGTACGCACACATTTTTGCACCGACGTAGCGCGCTTATAGGGAGGAGTGACTTCACCTAGGAAGAACGGCTTGAAAGGAACCATTCCAGCGTTAACAAGCAAAAGATTCGGATCATCAGCAATTAAGGATGCTGATGGCACAACGGTGTGGGTTAGTCCTTGACGGTTGTCAGATTCAAAGAAGCGCAGCCAGCGCGAACGGATCTCGGCGGATTCCACTAGTTAGGATCACTCAGCCTTCTTCTTTTTCTTGGAGCGATCCTTGTTCATCTGAGCTGCAGATATAAGGGCTCCTGCAACCTTAACGGCCGAGCCATTCTTGTTCATGAAACCCTGAGTCGCTTCGGAAACTTTCTCGCTCATCTCTTCAATGTTTTTGGTGACACGATTGATGCTGTGTAGCGGACCATTCACCAAGGTCACCGTTGTGTTTATCTCATCGATCAGCGGTGCGGTCTCTTCGGTCAGAACTTTGAGCGAGGCTTTAGCTTCATCAACTAAACGTCCTACGCGAATAACGACATAGGCGATAGCTATCGCAATGACAGCTAAAGATGATGCCGCGATTATTGTTGCAATTCCACCTGGACCCATGTTGTTAGCCTACCTGAACCCTTAACTACCCTGCGGGTTTTTAGGCTGTGGCACCCAATCAATTCCGCTTTCTTTTCGCTGAGCGGGGGTAATTGGTGTTGGAGCGCCAGTTAATGGATCTCCACCACTAGCTGTTTTTGGAAAGGCAATCACTTCTCTAATTGAATCTGACCCGGTTAGCAATGCGCACACACGGTCAAGACCTAGTGCGATTCCACCATGTGGAGGTGGACCGTAATTAAAGGCCTCTAGCAAGAAACCAAACTTACTTGTTGCTTCTTCATCACTTAATCCGATGACAGAGAAAACATCTTTTTGAATTTTACGATCATGGATACGGATCGATCCGCCGCCTAATTCTGTTCCATTAAGAACAATGTCGTAGGCGTAGGCTAAAGCTGATGCAGGATCTGATTTAAATGTCGTAGCAAATTCTGGCTTTGGTCCGGTGAAGGGATGGTGAACGGCAGTCCAACCACCGTTATCTGTTGGTTCAAACATAGGTGCATCTACAACCCACAAAAATTCCCATTGTCCGTCGGGAATCAAGTTGCAGCGCTTTCCAATCTCTAGCCGAACTGCGCCCAGAAGATTCAGAGATGCGATGCGCTCCCCTGCAGCGAAGAAAATTGCATCTCCTACTTTTGCTCCAGCTGCTGCGACTATTCCCGCAGTTTCTTGCTCAGAAATATTCTTTGAAACAGGACCTCCGAGCGTTCCATCCTCATTTACAAGAATGTAGGCCAGCCCCTTTGCACCTCGAGCTTTCGCCCAATCCTGCCAAGCGTCAAGTTCACGACGAGCAGATGATGCTCCACCAGGCATAACGACAGCTCCAACATAAGGTGCCTGGAAAACACGGAACGGAGTTTGTGCAAAGAATTCGGTGAGATCAACGAGTTTGTTGCCGAAACGAAGATCAGGTTTATCTGAACCATAATCAGACATCGCATCTGCATATGTCATTCGCTTTAATGGAAGAGGAATGTCGTAATTGACCGCTTCCTTCCAAACTCTTGCAACTATCTTTTCAGCAACTGCCAAAATGTCCTCTTGATCAATAAATGACATTTCAATATCTAATTGAGTAAACTCTGGCTGACGATCTGCGCGAAAATCTTCATCTCTGAAACAACGAGCAATTTGGTAATACTTTTCCATTCCGGCCACCATCAACAGCTGCTTAAACAACTGAGGTGATTGCGGAAGGGCGTACCAAGACCCTGGTTGAAGTCGTACGGGAACCAAGAAATCTCGCGCACCTTCTGGAGTGGAACGGGTCAAATAAGGAGTTTCGATTTCAAGAAACTTTTCATCCTCCATCACACGTCGAATCGTTGATGTCACCTTTGATCGAAGTCGCAAATTCTGTGCTGGCTTTTCGCGTCGCAAATCCAAATATCGGTAGCGCAAGCGAACTTCCTCATTGATGTCGGTGTCATCTCCGCTATCGACAGGAAATGGAAGCGGTGCCGCCTCTGAAAGAACCACGACGGTGTCACCCATAACTTCGATTTCACCGGTTGGAATATTTGTATTTTCATTTCCAGCTGGACGAGCTACTACTTCGCCCGTAATCAATAAGCACCATTCGGCGCGAAGTGATCCTGCTACCTTTTCATCGCGAATAACTACCTGAACCGAACCTGATGCATCGCGTAGATCAATGAACGCTACTCCGCCATGATCTCGGCGGCGTGAAACCCAACCAGCCAGCGTGACGGTCTGTCCTGCGTTGGATTTACGCAATGACCCAGCTTCATGTGAACGCAACATTTTGTTTCCTAATTCTACTTTTCGAGAGCTTCGAACAATGAGTCAATCTTAACCGAGGTTTCAGCGCCAGATTTCATCTCTTTCAATTCAACCGTTCCGCTTGCAATCTCGGCTTCCCCCAGGACAACAACGTGCATCGCCCCACTCTTATCCGCACCTTTCATCGCACCCTTGAGAGCTCGATCTCCAAAGGCGATTTCCACTCTCTTTCCTTTAGCGCGTAATTCAGTTGCAATGATAAGTGCTTGCAGTTTTGCACTTTCACCTAATGGAATTATGAAAAGATCAGAAACAAAGGCATCGGGTTGGATAACTCCCTCGGCTTCTGCAGCCAGCAATGCGCGATCGACACCTAAACCAAAACCAATACCCGACAGAGATTGACCACCCAATTGCTCCATGAGGCCGTCATAGCGACCGCCGCCACCGATCCCAGATTGTGCGCCCAGTAGATCGTGAACAAATTCGAAAGTTGTTCCTGTGTAGTAGTCCAAACCGCGAACCATTCGTGGATTCAGAGTGTACGAAACCTTGAGAGCATCCAAATATCCAATTACTTGATCAAAATGTGCACGAGAAGAATCACTCAAATAATTAACAAGTAAAGGAGCATTTGCCATGGCCTGCTTCATTTCTTCTCGTTTGTCATCAAAAAGGCGCAGTGGATTAATCGCAGCTCGTTCTGCCGTAGCCTCATCCAAATCAATTGTTGCAATGAACTTGAGCAGATCGACCTTGTGTGCGGCGCGAGATTCGGCATCACCCAATGATGTAATTTCCAGGCGATACTGCTTTAAACCTAGGGCCTTAAATCCAGCATCTGCAATTGAAATTACCTCTGCATCAATTGCTGGATCATCTAGACCAATCGCTTCTATTCCCACCTGATAGAACTGACGATAGCGACCTGCTTGCGGACGCTCTGCTCTGAAAAATTGTCCTGAGTACCAAACCTTTACTGGAAGTTGCCCTCGATCTAAACCATGCTCGATTACAGAACGCATTACTCCCGCAGTTCCTTCGGGACGCAAAGTAATTGAACGTCCACCACGATCCTCAAATGTGTACATCTCTTTCGAGACGACATCCGTTGATTCACCAACCCCGCGCTTAAACAAATCTGTATCTTCAAAAACAGGAAGTTCAATCAATTGATAACCGGCCTTACGTGCGGGTGCAATCAAAGACTCTCGCACAAACTCAAAAGAACTAGAACGAGGTGGTGTGTATTCGCTAACACCCTTAGGTGCTGAAATCTTTTGCTGAGCCATCAGTATCTTCCCACCAGACTTTTGAGGTACGGATTAGTCTTTTTCTCGTGCGCCATCGACGTTCTAGGGCCATGGCCTGGCAAGACCTCAAGATGATCAGATAACGGAACTACTTTTTTTCGCAATGTCTCTTCCATCTCTTTTCCTGAACCTGTGGGCAGATCTGTTCGTCCTATCGAACCAGCAAAGAGGACATCCCCGCTGACTAATACCTGATCGGAAACTTCAAACATTAATGATCCGCGGGTATGTCCGGGAGCATGGATAGCTTTAAAGGAAAGACCAACAAGATCAATGACATCATTATTGCGAAGCTCACGTACTTGTAAAGGTTCACTGAAATCCATGGCAGAAACCGTTGCAGCAAATTCTGCGCCCAGCAGTTTTTCTGGAGCGGATAAATAAGCGCGATCCTCGCTGTGAATATAGGTTGGAATGTCGTAACCATCAGCGATTGGTTGAATTGAAAATGTATGGTCTAAATGTCCATGCGTCGCGATGACTGCAACTGGTTTCAAATTATGTCGTTGAAGGATCTCATCTAAGGCAGCACTGACATCTGGCATACCTGGGTCGATGACGATGCATTCACTTCCCGGCTCAGCTGCTAACACCCAACAATTGGTGGCAAACATTGGTGCGGCAAATGAGTCAATCAGCAAACCCATCACCCCCTTATTCACGCTCAATTTCGGCGCGATTGACGCTCACACCATGAGACAGGGTACCTTTTGCCCTACCAATCCACACTCGACCCACGCTTAGAGGGCTCAAATCTTCTAAGCATCGCACCCACACATAGCGAGCCTTGTACAAGGTAACGCGCTGAAAGGATCACCCTCATGACAGATATGAATTTTCCACCACAGGTTAGCGCTGCAAGTGCGTTAATCGGAGATCCTTCGGCATTTGGTCGAGTAGCAGAAGATGGAACAGTTTACGTAAGAACACCTCACGGCGAAAAAGCTGTTGGCTCATATCCAGGAAAGAGTGCTGAAGAAGCGCTGGCATACTTTGTTCGAAAGTTTGAAGTTTTGGCCGCAGAGGTTGCATTACTCGCAGCACGAATTAAAAGTGGCGCAATGGTTCCATCTGATGCATACGCAGCTGTAAAAAAACTGCGCGAGCAAGTTGCAGAACTAAATGGTGTCGGTGATTTGGAGGCTTTAGCTTCATCAGTTGAGCAAATCGAGCCTCTCATTGAAGGTCATCGCGAAGCATACGAAGCCAAGAAAGCTGCCGAAACCGCAGCCAAGGCAGCTCGTCGCGAACAGATTCGTGTTGAGAAAGAAAAGATTGTTGCAGAAGCTGAAAGCCTTGCTCTTTCTGAAAGTTGGAAATCTACTGGCGATCGTTTAAAGGTTTTACTTGATGAATGGAAAGCGGCCCCACGTTTAGAGAAAAAGACAGATGCTGATCTCTGGAAGCGCTTCTCATCATCTAGAAACAAATTCGACAAGCGTCGACGCACACATTTTGCAGCCCTTGAAGCGACACAATCAGTAGTTTCAGATGCAAAGAAGAAGATTGTCGAAGAGGCTGAAAAGCTTGCGACATCTACTGAATGGGTGCCAACAGCTAAGCGCTTCAAGGTGCTTATGGATCAGTGGAAAGCCTCTGGTCGTGGTAAGAAGAGCGATGATGCAAAGCTATGGGCACGATTTAAAGCTGCACAAGACCAATTCTTTACGGCCAAGAATGCCGATCTTGAAAAGCGTGATGCAACCATGGCAGCTAACCTTGCTAAGCGCGAAGAATTGCTTCCAGCGATCGAGGCGCTATTGCCTGTTACGGACCCGAAAGAAGCGCGTAAAGCACTCAATGAACTTCTACGCTCATGGGAAAAGATCGGTATGACTCATCGCGATAAGCGCGCAGCCTTGGACGCTCGTGTGGCAAAGGTTGAAAGCACAATTAAGGAAGCCGAGGCTGAAATCTGGCGCAAGACAGATCCAGCTGCAAAGAAGCGTGCTCAAGAAGTCGTTGCGCAGCTAACGGAATCTATTGCTAACTATGAAAAGGCTGCCGCTAAGTTTGCTGCAACTGGAAACACTAAGAAAGCAACCGAAGCTGCCGAATCTGCTGCTGCACGTAGAGTGTGGTTAGCAGAGGCGGAAAAGGGACTTTCCGAGTTCAACTAATAGCTAGTGCTAATTGTTGGTCTAATTGTTAGTTGTTCTATAGACGTCGTACACGCCTTCAATGCCGCGTACCGCTGCCAATACGGCATCTAGATGCGTTGCATCTGCCATTTCAAAAGTGAATCGTGAGAACGCCGTACGGTCTTTAGAAGTGCTGACTGCGGCGCTCAGGATGTTTACATGTTGTTCAGACAACGTCCTAGTGACATCTGCCAACAATGAAGCACGATCTAGCGCTTCTACTTGAATGTTAACTAAGAAAATTGATGCCGCTCCGCTACGCCACTTAACTTTCACAACTCGATCAGCTTGATGATTTTGCAGATCAGAAGCATTGGTGCAATCGGAACGGTGAATAGATACTCCGCTCCCCTTGGTGATGAATCCCATGATTGAATCGCCGGGTACGGGCGTGCAGCATCGCGCAAGTTTTACTAAAACATCATCTGTGCCCTCAACATCAATTGCATTACTTGAACGCCTAGTTGTTGGAGCGCGGCTTGGAAGCACATCCATAGTTGGCTCTGGATGAGAATCTTCTGAGCCCATTGATGCAACTAGCTTGTCGATGATCGATGCTGCCGAAACATGCCCATCGCCGACCGCCGAATACAAGCCATCGATATCCGAATAACGAAGATCGTGCGCAAGTTCCAATAGCGAATGACCCGCGAAAATCTTTTGCAATGGCAATCCAGCTTTTCTCATTTGCCGCGCTATAGATTCGCGACCTGCATCAACTGCTTCTTCGCGTCGCTCTTTACTAAACCACGCCTTGATCTTTGATCGCGCACGCGGACTCTTAACAAAATTAAGCCAATCTCTACTTGGGCCTGCATTTTCGCTCTTATTGGTAACGATCTCTACAACATCACCATTGTTCAAACGGGATTCCAGTGGAACCAGGCGACCATTTACTTTAGCTCCAGCACATCGCAGCCCCACGTCGGTGTGTACTGAAAAAGCAAAGTCAACCGGTGTTGAACCACCTGGCAAAGCAACAACACTGCCCTTTGGTGTGAAGACGAAAACTTCTGGTGAACCCAGATCAAATCTCAACGCTTCAAGAAACTCTGAAGGATCTTCCGTCTCTTTTTGCCATTCATGAAGTTGGCGCAGCCATAACATCTCGGGTGATGATTGAGTATTTTCTGGACCTTGCTTGTATTTCCAGTGCGCGGCAATACCGAATTCCGCACGTGCGTGCATATCGTAGGTACGAATCTGGATTTCTATAGCTTTGCCGTTAGGTCCAATCACCGTTGTATGCAGCGACTGATACAGATTGAATTTTGGCATCGCAATGTAATCCTTGAAACGACCAGGTACAGGGCTCCAACGTGCGTGAATTGATCCGAGAACCCCGTAACAATCACGAACATCATTTACCAGGACTCGTATTCCGACTAAGTCATAAATGTCATTGAAATCACGACCGCGAACAACCATTTTTTGATACACCGAGAAAAAGTGCTTCTTTCTACCAGTAACGGTTGCATCTATTGCATCACGTGCCAGATCTTCTTTAACTGAGGAAATAACTTCTTCGGTTAACTTGTCACGAGATGGGGAACGCTCCGCGACTAAACGTGAGATTTCCTCAAACTTCTTAGGCTCCAAAACTTCAAAAGAAAGATCTTCCAGTTCCCACTTCATTGCGTTCATGCCAAGACGGTGTGCCAGTGGTGCATAGATATCAAGAGTTTCCCGGGCTTTGCGAAGTGCGCTCTCTTCTGAAACATACTTCCAGGTTCGTGCGTTATGTAGCCGATCCGCTAATTTGATAACCAAAACGCGAATATCACGAGACATTGCGATAACCATCTTGCGGACAGTTTCAGCCTCGGCCGTTGGCCCGTACGACAACTTATCTAACTTCGTAACGCCATCAACCAAGTTGGCGATCTCATCACCAAAGTCGTGACGCAGTTGCGTTGATGAGTACTGCGTATCTTCTACTGTGTCATGGAGCAATGCAGCAATGATGGTTGCAGGATTGAGGCCAAGGTTGGCCAAAATTTCAGCTACGGCAACTGGATGAGTTATATATGGCTCACCTGATTTGCGTAGCTGACCTTCATGAGCATCACGAGCTACTTCAAAGGCACGAGTCACCTCGGCATCATTTACAGAGGCATGGTTCTCTTTGAGAGCACTGATTAGTGGTGCAATCAAAGTATCCACGAAAGACCTTACTTACGACCTTTACGCTTTGGTTGATTACGAGGACCACGACCATTTTGCACTGATACAGAAACGGTAGAAACATTCGAAGAAGTCGTTGTTGTAGTACCGCGGGCCTCTACTCGCTTTGCAAGTGCCTGCATTGCTGGCTCCTTTTCGCGAAGTTCAGTCAAAATTGCAGGAGCGATAAAGATTGAAGAATAGGTTCCAACAGTTAGACCAATGAACAACGACAGCGAAAGATCCTTAAGCGTTCCAGCGCCAAGCAATCCTGCTCCAACAAACAAGATTGCCGCAACTGGAAGGATTGCAACGATTGAGGTATTCGCTGAACGAACAATTGTCTGATTAACCGCAAGGTTTACAGCTTGTGAATACGTCTTAGTGGAAGCTGCTGAAATAGCTTTCGTGTTGTCTCGAACTCTATCGAAGACCACCACCGTGTCATAGAGCGAGTAACCCAAAATCGTTAAGAAACCAATAATGGTTGCCGGGGTTACATCGAAACCAACTAGTGCATAGATTCCGACTGTAATAAACACGTCGTGAATAACTGCAACAATCGCTGCTATAGCCATTTTAGGTTCAAGTGCCATTGCAAGATAAATCATTACGACGAGCAAGAAACCAAAGAGACCATAAAGTGCTTTACGAGTGATCTCTTTACCCCATGACGGTCCAATAATCTGAACATCAATTGACGACGCACTTACTGAAAATTTTGCAGCTAGAGCATCTTGAATCGCATTGTTCAGCGCTGGTTCCAGCGCAGGTGTCTGAACACGTACCTTGTCATTTCCAACCAGTTGAACAATTGGTTCTCCCTGAAGTCCGGCCTCTGCTGCAGCTTCTCTAGCTTGTGCTACAGATGGATTCGGCGTGTTAACCGTAAATGAAGAACCACCCTTGAATTCAATTCCAAGGGTTAGCCCTTGAACGGCTAACGCTGCAATTGATAGGAGCACGAAGAAACCAGAGAGTGCGTACCAGCGACGGCGACGACCAATGAAATTTACCGATGTTTCTCCACGATAAAGACGTCCACCCAATCCTGAAAACTTTGACACTTTATGCCTCCTTCGCAATGACTAGACCCAGACTCTTAGGTGAGAAACCTGAGAGTGGATGACCTGAGTTGAAGAACTTGCTTCGAGAAATCAAGACAAGTGCTGGCTTGGTGAAGAGGAAGATAATGATCAAGTCGATGATTGTTGTGAGTCCCAAAGTAAATGCGAAACCACGAACACCACCAACCGAGAAGATGTAGAGCAGAACCGCTGCAATCAATGACACGAAGTCTGCAATCAAGATCGTACGGCGTGCACGTACCCAGCCGGTTTCGGCAGCGGTTCGCAACGATCTGCCTTCTCGCATCTCATCCTTAACGCGTTCAAAGTAAACAATAAATGAGTCTGCCGTGACACCAATTGCGGTAATCGCTCCAGCGATTCCGGCCAATGTAAGTGTGAAACCTACCCATTGACCCATTAGCAAGATCAGTGTGTACAGCATGATGGCAGCTACTGCCAATGAACCCACGGTCACAAGACCTAATGCTCGGTAGTACAACAAAGTGAAGATAACTACTAGCAACATACCTAGACCAGCAGCTAGCACACCAGCGTTGAGTTGATCAGCTCCAAGAGTTGGAGAAACTAATTGAACCTCTCCACGATCAAATGCGAGTGGAAGCGCTCCGTACTTCAAAACATTTGCCAGATCCTGTGCTTCAAGTTGTGTGAAACTTCCGGTGATCTGCGCATTTCCTGAAGGAATAGCTTCGGTAATTCTTGGTGAAGAAACAACAAGTCCGTCAAGAACAATTGCTACTTGATTTGTTGGTTCAGGCAGTGATGTAACTCTGGCTGTCAGAGCACCAAATGCAGAGGTACCTTCATTATCAAAGGTAAGACTTACAAACCAGGCACTACCAGCTTGCGGATCTAGTCCGGCTGAAGCCTTCGAAATCTGACGACCGAGAACTTCGGCAGGAGCCAAGATGTACTTAGTTCCGCCAGCACGATCACATGCGACCAAAACTGCGGTCGCATCATCTGCGCCATTACCCTGAAGATTTTCAGGCTTGGTGCAATCAAGTGCTGCAAACTTTGCGTTGTCTTCCGCACTCACACCTGCTGCAGGCGTTGCTGCCGCGTCAGCAGTTGTAGGAACTCCAGAACCTGATGCGAGCACCTGACGGAAACGTAGTTCGGCGGTCTGACCAACCAAATCAACTACGCGACGACCGGTGTCTCCGGGAACTGAAATGACAATCTGACGATTAGTGCCGCTGCCTTGGGCAGTTACCTCTGATTCAACAACACCAAGTGAGTCAACGCGCTGGCGAATAATTGAAACCGCCTGATCGATTGCCTCGCTTGTGACACTGCCCTCTTCACCCGGAGCGATACGAGGTTGAAGTGTGACTGAAGTTCCGCCACGTAAATCCAGACCTAACTGCAGACTCTTGGAATCTTGAAGGAAAACTAAGCTCACCATCGATACGAGGATTAAGCCAAGAATTGCCAACGCTCGCCCAGGTCGCGAAGTGGTCTTTATGGTTTTCGTTGTTGTAGACATAGGCGCAGAGTCTAGAGGTCAGATGCGGGTAAGTCGAAAAGCGTGGAGATTTCAGCAGGTGGCGTTCGTCCTATATGACGCCAACCTTGGGCAGTGGCCACCCGTCCACGCGGGGTTCTGGCCATAAAACCATTGCGCACTAAGAATGGTTCGGCAACTGATTCAACGGTTTCGGTTTCTTCGCCCACAGCAATCGCCAAGGTGGAAAGACCCACTGGACCTCCATTAAAGCGCTCGATCAGCGCCACTAAAACCGCGCGATCTAACCGATCTAGACCTAGTTGATCAACCTCATACATTTCAAGTGCCGCCATCGCTTGGCTTAAGGAGATCGTTGAAGCACCTTGCACCTGTGCGTAATCTCGAACCCGACGCAAAAGACGATTGGCAATTCGCGGTGTCCCCCGAGATCTGCCGGCGACTTCTGAAACCGCATCTTTATCAATTGAAATTTTTAAGAGTTCCGAACTACGTGTAATGACATGCGCAATATCTTTTTCCTCATAAAAATCTAAATGCGCAGTAAAACCAAAACGATCACGCAGCGGACTAGGCAAAAGACCAGCACGAGTAGTTGCACCCACCAAGGTGAAATGTGGGAGTTGCAATGGGATGGCTGTTGCGCCCGGCCCCTTACCAACAATCACATCAACGCGAAAATCTTCCATCGCCAGATACAACAACTCTTCAGCAGGACGAGGCAATCGATGAATTTCATCTAGGAAAAGGATTTCTCCCTCAACCAACGAAGAAAGAATCGCAGCCAAATCGCCGGCATGAGTTATTGCTGGACCACTCGTAATTCGAATTGGTGCCTTCATCTCACTGGCAAGAATTAACGCCAGTGTTGTCTTTCCCAAACCGGGCGGACCGGACAGCAAAATGTGATCGGCTGGAGAATTGCGATTGCGCGCAGCGGTCAGCAAAACATCGATCTGTTCACGTACTCGGTGCTGCCCAATGAAATCGGATAAGGACTTAGGCCGCAAGGCGTGCTCGAGTGCGGACTCTTCGCTTTTTATTTGCGGAGCTACTAAGCGATCATCAGCCACGTGAACTCTTTCCACTGGCTAAGGTGCGTTTAAGTAGTTCACTGAGTTCAACACCTGCTGCTTCGACACCATCTGCTTGTAGTTCTGAAACCACTGCAGAGATAGCGTTATCGGACTCTTTCGGTGAAAAACCCAAAGAGACAAGTGCGCTGGATAACTGTTCTCGCCACGCGGGTTGATGTCCCTTGTACTGCTGCACATGGGAAAGATCGTTCAGCTTTCCTTTGAGCTCCAAAATCATTCGTTGTGCGCCTTTTCGTCCAATTCCTGGAACTTTTTCAATGGCTCCAATATCTTCTTGGGAAATAGCCCGACCCAGATCTTCAGGGGTAAGTGCTCCCAAAATGGAAAGTGCAACCTTCGGGCCAATACCTGAAACTGTTTGAACTAGTTCAAATAAGGATCGTGACTCTTCATTTACAAAACCAAAAAGCGTTAAGGAATCCTCACGTACTACAAGTGACGTAAACAGTTGAACCTGTGAACCAAGTGTTACTTGAGTAGTTGTTGCAGGAGTAACTAAAACGCTTAAACCAAAGCCACCAACTTCGACCACTAATCGATCACTGTGTATTGATCGTACGGTTCCGTTCAGCAGAGAAATCATCGCGCCTTCAACTTCTTGAGGCGTGATTGTTCGGTGGCTACCGCTTGTGCCAAACGGGCATTTCCGCCACCACGCCAAACGTTACAGATGGCAAGAGCCAATGCATCGGTTGCATCAACTGGCTTTGGAATCGAGTCAAGGTTCAGAATTTTTTGAACCATCATTGCTACTTGGGCTTTGTTTGCCCGGCCGTTACCCGTAACCGACGCTTTAACTTCAGATGGTGTGTGCATCATGACTGGGATTCCTGCCTTTGCCGCCAATAGCAATGCGACGCCTGCAGCTTGCCCAGTACCCATAACGGTTCGTACATTGTGTTGCGAAAAAACTCGTTCAACCGCGATTACATCTGGCTTCCACATGTTTATCCATTGCGACAACTGCTGATCTAATTCCAGCAGACGTTGTTCTAAGGCTGCATCCACTGGGGTAAGAATTACACCGACTTCGACCAGTGAAAGCGGCGAACCAACAGCGCCATCGACAATTCCCACACCGCAACGAGTTAGACCTGGGTCAACACCCAAAACTCTCATTGCCATCCTCGTGCTTTCTCAATAAGTCAAAGTTAAAGCCTAAGGTTATTGCGCTAGGCTCTAGTCGAGACTCGCCATAACTTCGTCAGAAACATCAAAATTACTATAAACATTCTGTACATCATCAAGCTCTTCGATTGCATCGATTAACTCAAAAACCTTCTTCGCTCCATCGGCATCTAAGGGGATAGACATTGATGGAAGGAATGAAGAATCAGCTGATTCATAATCAATACCAGCGTTTTGTAAGGCGGTTCGAACTGGGACTAGATCAGCAGGTTCGCTCACGATCTCAAATGCCTCGCCAAGATCATTGACCTCCTCTGCGCCAGCTTCAAGCACCGCTTCCAGGATTGAATCCTCTGTTAGGGAACCATCCTTTTTAACGATTACAACACCTTTGCGATTGAAAAGGTAAGAAACAGATCCAAGATCTGCCATCGAGCCACCATTTCGTGTAACTGCAACTTTAACTTCAGATGCCGAACGATTTCGGTTATCGGACAAACATTCGATCATGATCGCTACGCCGTTTGGACCATAACCCTCGTACATGATGGTGATCCAGTCTTTTGCACCAGCTTCTAATCCCGCACCGCGTTTGATTGCGCGGTCAATATTGTCCGCTGGCATTGAAGATTTCTTAGCCTTGGCAACAGCATCAAATAATGTTGGGTTGCCATCCATATCAGCGCCACCATTTCGTGCGGCAACTTCAATCGCACGAATCTGCTTAGCAAATACTTTTGCACGACGACTATCGATAATCGCCTTCTTGTGCTTAGTCGTAGCCCACTTGGAATGGCCTGACATGGCTTCACCTCACCTAGCTAAAGTTCAAACTTTCCTTATTGGCTTACTTTACCTTCAGAAGTGCTGGGCGGGCTACTTGCTCAATAAAATAACGATGGACCCGGTGATCGCCTGTTAATTCAGGGTGGAATGATGTTGCAAGTGCGGTTTTTGAGCGAACAGCAACTGGATGTGTATCAACTGATGCCAAAACTTGCACCGAATCAGAGGTTCTTTCAACCCATGGAGCGCGGATAAAAACGGCATGAATCAATTGCTGTGACCCATCATTGAATGCAATATCTGATTCAAAGGAATCTACCTGACGTCCAAAAGCATTTCGTCTAACAGTTATATCTAAACCACCAAAACTCTTTTGTCCCTCTTTTGCATCAAGAATTTCACTAGCCAACAAAATCATTCCAGCACATGAGCCATACACCGGCATGCCATTTTTGATCTTCTCTTTTACCAGGTCCAAGATGCCAAAAACTTCAGCTAATTGCGCAATGGTTGTTGACTCTCCCCCAGGTAAAACCAGAGCGTCCACACTTTCAATTTCTTGTGCGCGCCTAACCGCAACAGCTTCAACACCGCAGGCCAATAATGACTGGATGTGCTCGCGCACATCACCTTGTAGAGCTAAAACTCCAACCTTCATTTACCGCGAGGTTACCAACCGCGTTCTGAAAGACGATGCGGAGCTGGAAGATCTGCAACGTTAATTCCGACCATTGCCTCTCCAAGGCCGCGCGATGCATCTGCAACAACCTTTGCATCATCCCAAAATGTTGTCGCCTTTACGCATGCCGCGGCACGCTGGGCTGGATTTCCAGACTTGAAAATTCCAGAGCCAATGAAGACACCATCTGCTCCCATGCTCATCATCAAAGCTGCATCGGCCGGGGTTGCGATACCTCCGGCTGTGAAAAGAACGACCGGAAGCTTTCCGGTTTGGGCTACTTCTTTTACTAAATCATATGGAGCTTGAAGCTCCTTAGCCGCAACATAGAGTTCATCTTCACGTAGTGAAGAAAGTCGACGGATTTCGCCACCGATCATTCGCATGTGCTGCATGGCATTTGAAACATCACCAGTACCTGCTTCGCCCTTAGAACGAATCATGGCCGCGCCTTCATTGATGCGACGAAGTGCTTCACCAAGATTGGTTGCACCGCACACAAAGGGAACCGTGAAATCAAACTTATCAATGTGGTTGACGTAATCAGCTGGAGTAAGAACTTCTGATTCATCGATGTAGTCCACGCCGAGTGATTCAAGGACGCGCGCTTCGACAAAGTGTCCGATACGCGCTTTTGCCATAACCGGAATTGAAACCGCAGCTTGGATTTTTTCAATCATGTCAGGATCTGACATACGAGCAACTCCGCCTTGAGCGCGAATATCTGCAGGCACGCGCTCTAGCGCCATCACTGCAACCGCACCAGCATCTTCGGCGATCTTTGCTTGTTCGGCGTTGACGACATCCATGATGACGCCACCCTTAAGCATTTCAGCCATTCCGCGCTTAACGCGGCCGGTGCCAGTTACTTCAGCCATGATTGAGTACTCCGCTTCGATCGAAAGATAGAGGCTAATCCTACTTCGACTTATCTATAGCGCGCCACGTGAATTCAGGCTCACGATCGGTTAATGCCACCCAGATTTGGCCCGGTGCGAAGTTCATTACTTCGCCATCACCCAAAGAAAAGGTTGTACCTGAATCAGCAAATGGCCGATTCCACGTGGCGGTAAATACTTCGCCATCTCGCAGAACATAGGCCTTTCCGGTACCAATGGTTTCGGACAAAGGAGTAATTCCACCAAATTTATCGCCGTACTCTGATGGTGAAATCTTTACCAATTGAATAACAAGTGTTGTCGGACCCAGAACTACTCCACTGTCTGCAAGGTTTAACTTACCGTTGTGCGACAAGTGCCAACGAGCTTCTTCCGCAGACCATTCCGCAGAATACGTTGCTGAAGGCCAATTCATTACAACCTTTTGAACTTTTTTTCCGCCTTCGGGCAGTTCCCCAAAAACAAACCCCACGTTTTTAGCAACATCAACGGTTAAATTCTTTTCTTTAATTCTTTGCATGAGCAAATCTGCACGAAGGACCATGGCAACCGGAGGCACCCTGTTTGGATCAGTTGTATATATCGTAGGACTCTGGCGCTGAGCTCCCATATCTTGCAGATTCGCCGCCGCAATTACTGGCAATAACTTTCGCTGAGCTCCGCTGTATGCAAAGGCCACACGTCCAAACTGACTCAAAAGATCGATGTCTGAAATGCGCGCGCTACGCACTGGTCCAACTCTTTGCGGAATAACCGTTGAATAAACTGCCGCCAATCTAGTTAAACCAGCCTCAACTTGCTCGATGTAAACAATTTCGGCATCTTCTAAACCTATTTGTGGGTGTGCTGCATTTGTGTCATCGATCTTTACTACAAGTACCGGTCCATCAATTCCTTCTCTGCCACTCAGGACGCTTGTGGCTTTCTTTTCAGGTAGTAGATCTGAAACCGCCGAGCACCCGGTAAGAATCAGTGTTGATGCGAGTACTAGGACGACGGTCTTCTTAGAGAACATCAGATTCGAATTCGTATGTAATTGGCAAAGGTGCCGTTCCTGCAAGTCGGAAAAGTCGAACTATGAATTTGCTGCGGACCAATTGAGTTCTAGCGACAGCATCGGTGTGTATGGCGATGGCAACTCTAATTTTGTCTGTTAAAGCAGATAATTCGGTTAGTAAGGCGCTATCTGCAGCGGTGGCAAGGTGCGCAGAATCTTCTAACAACAGACCGAGTGCCCCTGATAAACCACTTTCAGCTTGCGACCTGCTTTGTATGTTTGCATCTCGAGCTTGATAAGCAGCCGCAGTCAACAACATCGAAGAGGCTGGGTCTGCAATGTCACTGTGTGCAATTTCCAAAGCTACCGCTGCACGTTTCTGCAATAGCACATCCAGATTTGCCCAGCTGGTTTCTACACGGTGATGCAACCTGTCCAAGCGCGTGGCAGTGAAGGACAAATACCAAAGGATCAACAGGATAAGAAGTGTAGCAAGTAGCCACCGTGTCATTGTTTGTCCTCTTTACCTAGGAATCGATTCCAAGCTCGGGTATCCGAAGCTAGGTGAACTTTCTGACTTCCTACGATAGACATTTCATACACGGAAAAGATTTGTTCTGCGACAACTTTCCAATCAAATCTCTTTGCTCGTTCTCTACCCCGACTAGAAAGTTCCTTTCTTTTTGTCTCATCACGTAAAAGATCGATGACAACCTTTGCCAACTCAGTTGAACTTTCAGACTCAAACAATGCACCGTATTCGCCTTGACCCAATAAATCATCAAAGGCTGGAATATCACTTGCGATCACGCAAGCACCTCCGGCAAGAGCTTCGGCCAGAATGATTCCGAAGGATTCACCACCTGTGTTCGGTGCGACGTAGACCGCTACAGAAGACATGAAGTCTGCCTTTTCTGATTCGGAAATCTTGCCCAAGAATTCAAATCGTTGGCGCAGTTGCGGATCAATGCTTTCGATGACTTCTTCAGGATTACCTGGACCTGCAACAAAAACCTTTACATCAGGTGCAAAGCGAGAAATCACAGGAAGTGCATCAACTAGGACGCTTATACCTTTACGAGGCTCTTCGAATCTTCCGATAAAGCCGATCGTATTTCCAGACCACTTCTGTTGGGGTTTACCGTCGGCGTAGCGGTCTGAATAAATTCCATTAGGGATGATTACGGCGTCTGTGTCCAGATGGTCAGTGAGTGTTAACCGAGCTGCTTCGGAAACAGCAATTCTTGCCGACAGTTTTTCGATCGCTGGTTCCAGGATTGGACCGATTGCAAAAATGATTTTCTGACGCTTAGCAGCGGCATGAAAAGTTCCAACCATTGGCCCATCCGCAGCCCAGCACGCCAAAAGCGAGATTGACGGAATAGCTGGTTCGTGAAGGTGCAATAAATCAAAATCACCTTGCGAAATCCATTGACGAACTCGGGCAAAGGCGACTGGGCCAAACAAAACACGTGCTACCGCTCCGTTGTAAGGGATAGAAATTGGTTTGCCGGCATTGACAACATAATCGGGCAATTGCGTTTCATCTATTGCTGGAGCTAAGACAGATACATCATGTCCCGATGCGATTAAGAATTCGGCCAGATCGCGAATATGGTTCTGAACGCCGCCTGGTGTGTCCCAGCTGTACGGACAAACTATTCCAATTTTTAGCGAACGAATAAGCATTATGGTCGTTCCTTGAAATCGCCATCAACCCAGATCCGTTGCAACATATGCCAGTCTTGTGGGTTTTCTGAAATACCATCTTCAAAATACTGAGCTGTCATTTGAACAATCTCTTGCACCTTGCTGCTCTCATCACCCCGGTTGGGTAAAACAACATTTCGAAATTCGATATGAACTCCGTTATCCGTGTACGAAACGAAAGCGGTAATCAGTGGCGCTTTTGTGCGCAGCGCTAACAATGCAGGACCTGCTGGCATGCGAGCTTTGCCGCCAAAAAATTCAACTTCGATGCCAGAGCGGGAAAGATCTCTATCTGACACCAGCGCCACTAATGCACCCTCATTGAGTCGTTCCTGCAAAGTGTTCAGGACTCGACCATCTAAAGGCAGAACTTCCATACCCATTGCTTGCCGGTAAGCAAGAAACTTTAAGAATAACTTTTCAGGTTTTAAACGCTCGGCCACGGTCACCAGTCGAATACCTTGAGCGCAAAAATACGCACCCGCGTGATCCCAATTTCCCGCATGTGGGACTGCAACTATCACACCTGTTTTTGCTGCTATCGCATCGGTTAATAAATGCTCATTAGTAACCGTCACCGTCTCAATGATTCGCTCATCGCTCCAATCTGGCAATCTAAAAGTGTCAACCCAATAACGCATGTACGAACGCATTGCCTCGATCAACAATAGATCCAGATTTAAGGCCGTTATTCCGGGTTGAGTTCTTGAAAGATTCGAGCGCAATCTTTGAACACTCTTCCCATTTCTTTTGACTAAAAAATCAGATAACCAATACGCTAGTTTGTAGGCAGAGTTTTCAGGCAACCATCTAACAATTCGCCAGCCAGCAAAGTAAACATATGCTGACAAGTTATCCTTCATTTTTGCTTGCTCGCTTTACGATCAGCATGCGTTGCACAACTGTGAAAGAACCAAGAACTGCGAGTAACCACATTCCTATAGATAGAACATAAGGAATTCCCAATCCATCTAATCCGATGGCTGCCAAAGAAATGATCAAACGCTCTGTACGCTCTGCGATTCCACCAGAACAGGCAATCCCGAAACTTTCAGCTTTGGCTCGAATGTATGGGACGAGTAATCCAGTTACCAATGTGGACAGAGCAACATATGCCAGCGGATCATTGTCGTTAATCAGAAAAATTGTCACACCAATTAAAATTGCAGAATCAGTTATTCGATCAATCGTGGAATCTAAAAAACCACCCCAGCGACTTGAACCCGCACTGGATAAGCGGGCCATCGTTCCATCAAAGAGGTCGCTCAGCGCCAGCACGCAAATGGCTAGGGTTCCAATAAAAAATTCACCCCGTGGGTAGAAATACAGAGAACAAGAGACAACTCCTGTGGCACCAATCCATGTAACTGCGTTTGGCGTAAGCCCTCGGCGCAAAGCAAAAGCTGCCACTGGGGTAATTACCCGAGTGACTGCTGGCTTCAAACGTGCGCTTAACATCAAGGACCATCGTAGGCTGACCCAGTGCAAACACAAATCACCAAGGGCTTGATTCATGTCTATGGTCATGCCAGTGCTGAGCCTGACCAAGTCGCCGAAGCCTTTGGTGCAACGGTTGCACAAGAAGTTCACAGCGATAGCGATCTTGCGATTTTTGCCATCAATCCCTCAGCTGGCGTTGATCAGCAAACGATCCAACAATGGGCAGAGCTTGATGAATTTCAGATTCCACGCTTGGTAGTGGTGACACACCTACAACTGCAGGAAGCAGATTTTGATGACGCTGTAATGATTGCTAATCGAGTTTTCTCTCCCATGGCAACTCCGTATTTAGTATTACATGATGAAGCAGGTTTACCCGTTGCTCTTATTTCACTTACTGATCTCAACATCATTGATTACTCAACACATCCATCAACTGTGCGAATGAGCGATCCAGAACATCAAACACTAGTTCAAGAGTTTAGGGATGAGTACCTAGAGTTACTTCAGGCAAGTGGTGATCAAGCATTTGCTGCAGGATTACTTTTTCCTGCTATTCCGCTGTGGATTGAAAAAGGAATTGGTGTCGATATCGTGAATACATATATCCAGGAATTACAACCGTAACTACCAAGCCACCGATATCTCAGTTCGGGTCAAATGCAACAACTGCGGTAGGACCTTAGTTTTACCAATTATCGGCATGAAGTTTGCATCCCCGCTCCAACGAGGCACAACATGTTGATGGATATGTGCGGCAACTCCAGCACCTGAAATCGCGCCTTGATTCATTCCCAAGTTAAATCCTTCTGGGGCAGAAACCTTACGGATTGTCACCATCGCATGGGCAGTCAATGCAGAAATTTCATTGCGTTCGTCGTCAGTTAAATCTGTCAGATCCGGAACATGTCGATATGCACACACCAAAAGGTGACCTGGGTTGTAAGGATAAAGATTCATAACAACGTAGGCGGTAGCTCCTCGGTGAACAATCAATCCTTCTTCATCGCTCATTTCTGGAATCGCACAGAATGGGCAGGCAATATCGTTGGTGTCTAATGGCCTATTTTCGCCACGCAAGTAATCGAGTCGATGCGGTGCCCATAAACGCTGCCAACTATCGGGCATTCCAACACCATTAATCTCATGGCTCATCAATTACACCTGTGTTCGTTCGGCAACAACCTTTTTGATCTCGGCAATCGCATCGGCAATAGGGATGCCATTCTTTTGCTCGCCATTGCGATAGCGGAATGAAACAGCGCCAGCCTTTTGATCTTCTTCTCCGGCAATCACCATAAATGGAATCTTCTGCATCTGTGCATTTCGCACCTTTTTCTGCATACGATCATCGGAGGCATCTAGCTCTGCGCGAATACCTGCTTTACGCATCGCTTTGATGACATCTCCCAGATAATCAGAGAAAGTATCTGCAACTGGAATACCTATAGCTTGAACTGGTGCTAGCCAGGGTGGAAATGCTCCGCTGTAGTGCTCGGTCAAAACTCCGAAGAAGCGTTCGATAGATCCAAACAACGCTCTGTGAATCATGACAGGGCGTTGGCGTGTTCCATCTGTTGCCGAGTATTCAAGCTCGAAACGTTGCGGCAATTGGAAGTCAACTTGAATTGTTGACATCTGCCAAGTACGACCAATTGCATCCTTGGCCTGTACGGAAATCTTTGGACCGTAAAACGCCGCACCGCCTTCATCCAAAACTAATTCAAGATTTTGCGCAGTTGCTGCTTTTCGAAGCGCATCAGTTGCTTCCGCCCAATCAGCATCTTCTCCAACAAATTTTTCTTCATTCTTGGTCGATAGCTCAAGATAGAACTCGTTCAATCCATAATCGCGAAGTAAATTCAGTACAAATGTCAGCAGCGAATCCAATTCGCCTACCATTTGCTCCTTAGTGCAATAAATGTGTGCATCATCTTGAGTAAAACCGCGAGCCCGCGTAATCCCGTGAAGAACACCTGACTTTTCATATCTGTACACAGTTCCAAATTCAAAAAGGCGCAGCGGAAGTTCACGATAAGAACGTCCTCGTGATTTGTAAATCAAATTGTGGAACGGACAGTTCATGGGCTTCATGTAGTACTGCTGTCCGGCCTTCTTGATGGTGCCATCCGGATTGAGTTCCTCATCAAGAATCATTGGTGGATACATTCCATCGGCGTACCACTGAAGGTGGCCTGAAGTTTCAAAGAGCGCAGCTTTGGTTAAATGCGGGGAATAAACAAACTCGTAATTCTCTTCTTCATGGCGGACGCGTGAGTAATCCTCCATCGCTCGGCGAACGATTCCACCCTTGGGATGAAAAACGGCAAGACCCGAACCGATTTCTTCCGGAAAGGAAAATAGATCCAATTCAGTACCCAAACGGCGATGATCTCTTTTTTCCGCCTCAGCAAGAAGTTCCAGATATGCATTGAGTTCATCTTGTGAAGGCCATGCGGTTCCGTAGATTCGCTGCAGCATTGGGTTCTTTTCGGATCCACGCCAATAGGCCGCGGCTGTGCGCATTAACTTAAAGGCAGGGATGTGCTTAGTTGAAGGAAGATGTGGACCTCGACATAAATCGCTCCACACTGGATTTCCATCCCGTCCTAAATTGTCATAGATAGTGAGTTCGGAACCACCGACTTCGACAGATGCTTCTTCACCTGCTGGTCCCTTAATTCCAATGAGCTCGCATTTGTAAGGTTCGTGCGCCAACTCTTTCAACGCATCTGCTTCGGTAGTTACGCGGCGGCGAAATCTTTGTCCCTCTTTAACAATCTTGCGCATTGCGCTTTCAATCTTTACTAAATCATCTGGATTAAAGGTATTGACTGGGTCAAAGTCATAATAAAAACCATCTTTAATTGGCGGTCCAATTCCAAGACGAGTATTTGCATAAACCTCTTGAACCGCCTGAGCCATCACATGCGCAGTCGAGTGGCGCAAAACCGCCAAACCATCAGGAGAAGAAATCACAACTGATTCAACAACATCGCCTTCAGAAAGTTCGGTCCACAAATCCTTCAAGACACCATTAACTCGACAGACAACAACATCTTTGTTCTCGGCGAAGATATGGGTTGGACGTTGATCTGCCTCAAGCTTGAGGGCAGCGCCATCAACTGTGATCGAAATCTGGGCCATGTGGTCAGCCTACCGAAGTCCTAAGGGCCATCGCTTCAATTTGCACCCTGAATTCGGGAGATTGCGCAATATCTCTTCCATCAATGGAGATAACAGGTTGTGCTATTCGCAAACTACTCAATAAGAAAGCTGACTGAACCAATGGAATCTCCGATCTGTCAACGCTCCTGACGGAAACTCCACAGTATTCAATTACCAACGCGCGCATAACTCCAGGCAGGACACCATCGCTAATGGGAGGAGTAACCCATTTCCCATCAATACTTAGAAGAAGATTTGTGACTGACCCTTCACTCACCTTTCCTTTGTCATTACAAACGAGCGCTTCATCTGCGCCTAAAACTTTTATGGCTTCAAGAATTTCTAGTCGATGGCTGTATGGGTAACTCTTTACCGGTTGGCCCTGGATTGCGATCTCTTTATCAAAGGTAAGCAATCTCGCACCGTGCGTTATCGGTTCATAAGGAAGGTGAACCGCGCTCCAACCTCCCTGCTGACCGAAGGACAACCGCAACAAACCGTGCGGATATTTCTCGGTCTGGCACAGTGTTTCCACTGCGCTTCGAATTAAATCTTCAGACGGAATTCGACATCCACGCTGTTGCGCCCCTGATACTGCTCGACGCATATGTCTAGACATTGCCCACGGCTTGTTATCAACCGTTTTAATGGTTTCAAAAACACCCGTGCCGGTCATCCAACCTTTGTCATTGCATTCACTCTCTTCCAACGCGATGAGATTGCCGTTCTGTATGACTCTCATGAAAGCTTCCCTGCTGCAATCTTCATTAAACGTGCGGCCTTGAGTTCAGTTTCTTGCCATTCGGCTTCTGATTGACTGCTAAAAGTAATCCCCGCACCAGTTCCAAAATGAATCTTTTCATCTTTCCAGAAAATGCGAATTGCAACAGAAAGCTTTGCGTGGTCGCCCTTTACCCATCCTAAGATTCCACAGTAAGGACCACGCGGTTTTTCGTACTCGGCAATTACTGAAAGCGCAGATGACTTGGGTGCTCCACTGACAGAACCAGGCGGTGATACCGCGTTCAAAATCGCTTTCCATCCAATTCCTTGGAACAAATCACCTTCCACATCTGAGACCAAATGCTGCAAACCTGGATGATCTTGACTATAAAGAAGTTGGGTGACTTCTACCGATCCACTTTGGCAAATCATTCCTAGGTCATTACGCATGAGGTCAACAATCATGATGTTTTCAGATTGGTCCTTAACGCCAAAATCTTGCGAACCCAATACCTGAGTGCCCTTTATCGGAGATGTCTTTACTCTGGAACCAGATCTTTCGAGAAACAACTCAGGTGATGCTGACGCAATGTTGAGACCTGGTAGCTCTAAATAACTGGCGTAAGGAGCTGGATTGTTGTCCAGAATACTTCTGAATAAACCTTGTAAATTTGGGTTTGAATTTTCGGTAGTTAATTGTCTGCACGCATTGACCTGATACACCCAACCTTGTGCAATTAATTCTCGAATTTGTTCAACATAACTGATGTATCCTGGTTTATCTGGAACGCTCTGCCACTGTGAATCGATAGGGGCCCACGGGGTAACTGGAAAATCAGCATCGACAACGGTTGCAAATTTTGCGGCGGTAAAAGCTCCTTCAAAGGTTGTAGACACTGCCCAAAAATCTCCATCATCCAAACAGGAAGGATCATGTGAGATCTCAATCAGATCAGTTGCTAATCGTCCCCCCATCCAAAACATGGGTTGATCCTTCAGGTTTGCCACGGGGCAACGCTAACCAATCCCCCTCACTTTGGCGCTTACGGCTCTCCTGCGCTAGATTTGCCCTCCTCGCGGACGTAGCGCAGTTGGTAGCGCGGAACCTTGCCAAGGTTCAGGTCGCCGGTTCGAACCCGGTCGTCCGCTCTGATACTCGCCGTTTAGATTGAACTCTCTTCGAAGAATTAAATCTAACGGCGATATTTATATGGTCGGGTGGCCGAGAGGCGAGGCAAGGGACTGCAAATCCCTCTACACGGGTTCAAATCCCGTCCCGACCTCCATTATTGGTGAAAGACTCATCGTCTACACATAACGGAGGATGTTGGCAATGTCAGCAGATGATTCAACACGACCTTGGGGTCGATATGAAGTTCTGCAAGAAAGTAAACTTCATAAAGTTAAGTGCATTTACGTAAAGCCAGGCACACGACTTTCATATCAACGCCACCAAAAACGTCGCGAACATTGGTTCATTGTTTCAGGTGTTGCAACTGTTGTTTTAGATGGCGAAACATTTACAAAGCTTCCTGGTGAAACGGTCACTGTTCAAATGGGTCAACTCCACCGAATTGGAAATGACGGCAGCCAAGAGTTGGTCTTCGTCGAGATTCAAACCGGCACCTACTTTGGCGAAGATGATATTGAGCGTATTGAGGATGATTACGCCCGATAATCCCCTGTTGTATAGTTCTTCCACCTAAGGATCGTTGGCTCAGCGGTAGAGCACCACATTGACATTGTGGGGGTCACTGGTTCGATCCCAGTACGGTCCACTTAGTTCGAGATTCCTACATATCTATTCCACTACCGATGAGTATCACGAGCTTTTCGCTACAGTTCGTGGGTGGCTAGCACAGACAATAATTTCAATCCGGAGGAATTCTCAAAATTCCTGGCTTCGCGAAGAAGTACCCGTGATTTTCTTTCAACGCCAGTACCGCAAGAAATAATTGAGCAAATCTTAAAGGACAGTCTTACTGCGCCAAGTTGGTCAAATACGCGTCCTTTTAAGGTAGCTGTGGCTTCTGGTGATGTACGTGATCGAATCAGTTCCGAATTCCTTTCTCGCTGGGGTGTTCTCTCAAAAATCATGCGCAAGGGAATCTTCAACAAACTCAGGATTGTTTATTCTCGTTACGGCCTTCCCACCAGTAATCGCTCGATTGCAAAGCCCTACCCTGCTGAGTTAAAACCACGCGCCGAACGCGTCGGTCGAGAAATGTATGAAACTTTTGGCGTTACTCGAGGCGACCGTCCAGCTCGCGATCAACAATGGGCTAAGAATTATTCTTTCTTTGGCGCACCCGTTGAACTTTTCATTTATGTTCATAAATCACTTCACATCTACGCAGCATCTGATGCCGGGTTAATGATGCAAAATTTAATGCTTTCGGCACACGCTCATGGTCTGGGAACCTGCGCCCAAGGTGCTGTGGCAATTTGGGATGATGTAGTTCGCAAGGAGTTTGATATTCCCAAGAGTTACCGGCTGCTTTGTGGAATTGCCTTGGGTTACCCAAGTGACTCCACCGTTAACGATTTCAAAGCTAATCGAATCGATGTAAAGGAACTAACTGTGAAGCCACGGAATCGTTGATTGTGGTCGCACTAATTCAGAATTTACCGGCTTTTATTTTAGCAACTGCTTTATTAGTAATGATTCCCGGTCAAGGTGTTGCAATGGTTCTGCGTCAATCAATCATCGGTGGACCAAAGAAAGCATTTGTGTCATCCCTAGGAAACTGTTTAGGAATCCTGATCTGGAGCGTTTCTAGCGCTATCGGACTTTCTGCAATATTCACTCGTTCAGATATCGCGTATTCAATTCTTAAATGGTCAGGAATCATTTTTCTGACCTTGGTTTCTGCCCAAACTTTTCTATCTCTACGACAAGAGTACGGAAAATTTGATCTAGAAAGCTCCGTAACAACAACGACTTGGGCAGCCTTTAGAATGGGTTTAATTACCAATTTAACCAATGCTAAAGCTGCCGTCTACGCAGTGGCCTTCATCCCGGCATTCATCCCAAAGGAAACATCCCTTGGTTTTGGAATCATGGTTCTGGGAATCACGTGGGCACTCATTTCAATCACTTGGAATATTGGCTTGATTTGGACCGTCAAAAAATCATCGTCATACATTCAAAGGTCATCGGTTCGAAGAGCGCTGACCGCAATCTCTGCAATTGGAATCTTGGGTATTGCTGTGGGTCTAGCTCTTTCCTAAAACTATTTGGTGTTGGCTTCAATGAAAGTCAGCGAATTCTGGAAAATCAATTCTTGGTCGTAATCCATGGTTGCTACGTGATAACTGTTCACTAGTTCGATTCGGCTCTTGCTTGTCGATCCGAGCTCATCCAGGATGATTTCGGTGTTGCTTACTGGCAGGGTGTGATCATCAACCGAATGGAACAACTGAACCGGCACAGTTATTGTGCTCAAACTGCGACGAGTTATCCGAAGCATCTTCAGCAGTTCGTAAACACCCCGGGTAGGCAATGCGTCATATCCCCACTCAGTAATTCCAGGACGTTTGATGTCATCACCAACGCTGGTGCGCAGTTTCTGAAATCTGGAAAGAAAGAAGGCAAGTTCTGCTGGAACGCCCTTTACGTGAATCATTGGATTGACCAGAATCAAGCCTGCTAGATCATTATTTACAGAGGCGGCAACATTAAGGACCGTACCCCCACCCATCGATAGCCCAACTAGAAAAACAACATCGCAACTTTTGCGTAGTTCGCTTAATTCGAACTGAACCTTGGCTGGCCATTCTTGCCACTTAACTTTATTCAAATCTTCAGGAATAGTTCCATGTCCAGGTAAAAGTGGCACACGTACTGTGTAGCCTTTTGAGTTAAGGAACTCTCCCCACGGGCGCATCGATGCTGGTGATCCAGTAAAGCCATGAACTAACAAAACCCCGACGTGAGCGTTTTTTCCTGAACCTAATGCGGCCCAATCCTGCAACCAGCCTGCTGGAGCTCCGTGAACTGACATGCTTCAAGAGTACGACTTAATCAATGTCAGATCAATGACATACGATTAAACACATGCCAAAGGTTGAACAAACATCACTTGCCGAAACAACCTTTGCCGTTCTAGATCTAGAAACATCTGGTGGCTCTCCGCGATTAGGTGCTGGAATAACTGAAATCGGAGTCGTCAAAGTAAGAGGCGGAGAAGTTTTGGGAACTTTTCAAAGTTTTGTAGATCCAGGCCATTCCCTTCCTTATTTCATAACGGAGTTAACTGGAATTTCAGATGAGATGCTGATTTCAGCACCTTTCATCGATGAAATTCTGCCTACATTGTTTGAATTTCTGGGTAGCGCCGATGACACCGTAGTGGTGGCCCACAATTCGCCATTTGACTTGAGTTTCTTGAAAGCGGCTTCGGTGGCTCACGACATTGATTGGCCAGATTATTTGACCGTTGATACGGCACGACTAGCCCGAGCAGTGCTCGTTCGTGACGAGGTTATCAATTGCAAACTTTCTACTCTGGCCCAATTTTTTGGGGCCACGACCTCGCCCACTCACCGCGCCCTAGATGATGCATTGGCAACAGTTGATGTTCTACATGGATTGATTGAACGTTTAGCTGGCTTTGATGTCCACAACTTTGAACAGATGCGAAACTTTCCATCCCGAAAGAAAAGAACTAAGCGCCCAATTTCTGAGTAAGCACCGACCATTTGCTTACTAACTCTTGCGCAGCACCCGAATCAATTGCCTCAATTGCAGCTTTGACTCCTGCTGAAATCCGTTCGTGCAACGACAGTTCTGTTCTTCCCTCATATGCTGCAATAGCGGCCGCTGCATTGAGTACGCACGCATCTCGATGAGGCCCTTTGTCACCAGCAAAGATTGAAAGCGTAATTCGTGCATTCTCTGCGCCATCTCCCCCAACCAACGCTGACACTGGGGCGTTTGCTATTCCAAAATCAGCTGGATCAAGCAGACCACTGGTGATTTCCTCGCTACCAATACTTAAAACCGAGGTGGTTGTTGCAAGGGTTATTTCATCCAAACCATCATCGCCACGAAACACAAAGCCATCCACCTCGCGAGAGCCAAGTACTTGGGCCATCACTAGATGCATTCGTTCATTGGCAACACCAATCGCAGCTGCTTTTGGCTTGGCAGGATTGGCCAATGGCCCCAAAATGTTAAACACCGTAGGAACGCCTAACTCTTTTCTGGCAGCGGCTGCATGTTTCATCGCCGGATGAAAAAGCGGAGCAAAGCAAAAGCCAATACCTAAAGTTGCAAAACTTTCTTCGACTGCTTGTCCATGCAGATTAATGTTGATGCCAAGGTTTTCCAATAAATCTGCAGATCCAGACTTTGAAGATGCCGCCCGATTGCCGTGCTTAATTACCTTGGCACCTGCAGCTGCTGCGATTACTGCCGAGGTGGTGGAGATGTTGATCGTGTGTGCACCATCGCCACCTGTCCCAACGGTATCCACGGCGCGTTCTGTGATGGATATGGGTGCGCAATGTTGATACATCTGAGCAACTAGTGCTCCAACTTCTTCGGGGCTTTCCCCTTTATTTTTAAGGGCTATGAGAAACCTTTTTATTGTTGAATTATCGGCCGCGCCATTGAGTATTTCATTCATGCACCACTGAACGCGATCAACATCTAGATCGAGACCTGAATCAACAATCGCTATGTTTTCATCCCACAGCAACTGGCTCATGAGAAAAGTTAAGCAGAAACTACTGCAGTGCCGCGCAACAATTCTGCGACAGTTTTTGCCAAGGTAAATGGGTCAATGGGATGAACCACAGATGCTTCTGCCAGTGACCATGCTGCTAGCCACTTGTCTTCTTTGCGACCAGTGATGACAACTATTGGCGGGCAGTTAAATACTTCATCCTTGAGCTGACGAGCCATTCCCATTCCACCTTCTTGGGCAGCTTCGCCATCAAGAATGAACAGGTCTGCTCTAAAACCACCAGCTAGATTTTTAGTATCCACATAAGCACGAAGGGCTGACCCGGTCGCAAACTCGTGAATTTCATGTTCTGGTAAATCTTTAGCGGCGCGAACACCTAAGGCCGATGTGATCTGGGAACGAACTGAAGAGTCATCCGAATACACAATGATCTGTTTTTTAGTCTCGGCCATGGTTTTATTCTAATGAAAAACAAGGATTCTTCCGCCCCCTGCCGGTTCTCAGGAGCCCCCATTTTGAGGTGATCCGTTTCACCTCTTTGGGAGCAAAAACGAGGGGTTCTAGACGCTCCCCAGGCAGACGGCGAGCATGTTTTCGGGAATAATCACCCTTATGTCAAGCGCCGTATCACACCACAAGATTTCTCGCCCTAATGCAGTGGCGGTTGGAACGATTGTCTGGCTCTCAAGTGAGTTAATGTTTTTCGCCGCGCTCTTTGCAATGTACTTCACAATTAGAGCGGTGCAAGGGCCAACGATTTGGGCCGAGTCAACTGAGCTGCTCAGTATTCCCTTTGCTGCATTTAACACGACGATCCTGGTGCTTTCATCCGTAACCTGTCAGTTCGGAGTTTTCGCCGCTGAGCGTTTTCAGAGTTACCGGACTGGCAAGCTCTACCAAATCAGCACCTGGGGAATGCGTGAGTGGTTTGCAACAACTTTCCTTATGGGATCTTTTTTTATTGCGGGTCAAGTTTATGAATATGCGTTGCTGGTTTCAGAAGGTTTGGCGTTTTCAACAAATGCATACAGTTCTGTTTTTTACATAACAACTGGTTTCCACGGGCTTCACGTAACTGGCGGATTAATTGCTTTCCTCATCGTCATGATCCGAGTTTCGAAAGCTCGTCGCTTTACCCATCAGCAAGCAACAACGGCAATCGTAGTTTCGTATTACTGGCACTTTGTAGACGTCGTTTGGATCGCGCTATTTGCCGCGATTTACCTGATTAAGTAGTAAGGAATATAAGTGAAGCGTTTATCTCGCTACCGTCGCCACAAAGCGGTTGGTCCAACTCTCTTGATCTTTGCATTATTTGCGATTGGAACAACATTTAGTGTTGCCAGCGCAACTACAACTGCTCAGACAACAAAGGCTGATCGCTCTGCTTTGATTGAAGAAGGTCGTCAAATCTTCTTGAAGGGGTGCTCTTCTTGTCACGGTCTTAATCTAGAAGGTGGCGTGATAGCCCCATCACTAGTCGGAGTTGGCGCTGCATCTGTTGATTTTCAAGTAGGAACTGGCCGTATGCCAATGGCGGACATGAGCCAACAAGCTATGCGTAAAGAGCCGTTGTATACCCCCGAAGAAGTTGCGGCCTTAGCTGCATATGTAGCTTCCCTTGCTCCTGGTCCTGAAATTCCAACAGAGGCACAATTAAATTACGAGCGTGATGGAAGCACTGCAGAAGGCGGAGAGCTTTTCCGAACTAACTGCGCGATGTGCCATAACTTTGCTGGACAAGGTGGTGCTTTAACTCAAGGAAAGTACGCACCAACTTTGATGGGTATTGAAACAAAGCACATCTATGAAGCAATGGTTACAGGTCCGCAAGCAATGCCAGTCTTTAGCGATAAAACAATTACACCTGAAGAAAAGTTGTCCATCATCAAATGGATAAAGACTGCAGAGGCCGAACCCAATCTAGGTGGTGCATCGCTGGGTCGAGTCGGACCGGTAACTGAAGGTTTACTTGTATGGACATTTGGTCTTGGAATCCTTATCGGTGTAGCTGTATGGCTAGCCATGAAAGCGAAGTAGCACATGTCCAATGAAATTGAAGCAATAAAAGATCCCGGGCTTCCTGCGCACGTTCACCGCAAGGCTGATCATGATCCAATCGCTGCACGTCGCGCTGAGCGACAAGTTGCTGCAATGTTTGGAATTTCTGCGCTAGGTACTTTGATTTTCATCGGCTCTTTCTTTATCCCACAAGATGTTTTCTTTTTTCTTCCAGTCATGGGCAATCAAAATGCCCACCAGTTAGGAATTGGTCTCGGGCTAGCGATCTCGCTTTTCTTTATTGGTATGGGCGCGATTCACTGGGCCAAGACATTAATGCCCGATCAGGAAGTCGTCATGCAACGTCATGAATTCCGATCCACTGATCAAGATCGCAAAGAGTTCGTCCAAACAGTTAAGGAAGGCGCACAAGCTTCTGGGCTTGGACGTCGCTCGTTAATCAAGCGAACACTTGGCGCAGCTGTTGGCCTTTCAGCGTTATCACCGCTGTTACTTCTTAGAGATTTAGGTCCACTACCGGGAAATGATCTGAAGGAAACTTCATGGAAAAAGGGCACCTACCTGGTGACAGATCCAGGCGATCGAAGAATTCGTGCTTCAGATCTTGAAGTAGGAGCTGTTGCCCAAGTTCTGCCAGAAACTGATGACCCTGAGCATAGAAAACTTAACGACATCGCTAAAGATGCTGTTCTACTTATTCGTTTACGTCCAGAAGAGTTCAACTTAGATGCTGAGCGCCTGAGCTGGACCCATGAAGGAATTATCGCTTTCTCGAAGATTTGCTCACATATGGGCTGCGCAGTTGCCCTATACGAGCAGACAACAAAGCACCTGCTCTGCCCGTGTCACCAATCCACATTTGATGTAACCCGTGCCGCAAAGGTCATTTTTGGACCTGCGGCCAGACCACTTCCACAGTTAAATGTGACAGTGGATGCCGAAGGTTTCCTGGTAGCAGGGGCTCCCTTTACCGAACCAGTCGGACCTAGCTTTTGGGGAAGGATCTCTTCATGACAACTGAAGCGCGTTTAGGACAAGTTGCGAACTATGTGGATGAGCGCACGGGCGCTGCTGCATGGATGAAAAAGAACCTGCAAAAAGTATTCCCTGATCACTGGTCGTTTTTACTAGGAGAAATCGTTCTGTACTCCTTCGTAATTCTGCTTCTTTCTGGAACCTATTTAACTTTTTGGTTTGACCCTTCTGCTCGTGAAGTGATTTATGAAGGAAGTTATGAACCCCTAGAAGGCGTGCAGATGTCTGCCGCTTATGCTTCAACACTTCACATTTCATTTGAAGTACGTGGTGGTTTGTTAATGCGCCAAATCCACCACTGGTCGGCTTTGATTTTTATGGCCGCCATGGTCGCGCACTTGTTCCGAATCTTCTTTACTGGAGCTTTCCGCAAGCCTCGTGAAGCTAACTGGATTATTGGTGTTGGACTTCTAACTCTAGGAATTGTTGAAGGTTTCCTTGGTTACTCACTTCCTGATGATCTTTTGTCTGGAACTGGTATCCGAATTGCTGAAGCAATCATTCAAGCCATCCCCGTTGTCGGTTCCTATCTATCCTACTTTGCATTTGGCGGAGCCTTCCCTGGTGAAGCATTTATTCCGCGTATTTATATTGTTCACGTGTTGCTCTTACCGGGCATCTTCTTGGCACTCATTACAGTCCACTTAATGATGGTTTGGTACCAGAAGCACACTCAGTACCCAGGTCCAGGTCGCACAGAGAAGAACGTTGTTGGATACCCACTGATGCCGGTCTACATGGCAAAAGCTGGTGGATTCTTCTTTATCGTCTTTGGTGTTACAGCCTTTCTTGGAGCAGTCGCATCGATTAACCCAATTTGGTTATACGGTCCGTACACACCGGGCCAAGTATCTGCGGGTTCGCAGCCCGATTGGTACATGGGTTGGCTGGATGGATTAGTGCGAATGGCCCCGCCTATTGAAACCTATCTCTTTGGCTACACCGTTTCTTGGAACATTTTGATTCCAGGTTTAATTATTCCGGGCATTCTCTTTACCGGTATGGCTTTGTATCCATTCATCGAAAGTTGGATTACCGGCGATAAGCGCGAGCATCACTTGCTTGATCGCCCACGTAATGCACCAAACCGAACCGCTCTAGGTGCAATGTCAATCACCTTCATGATTGTTGCCTTGATCAATGGTGGTAACGATTTGATCGCTACACATTTTGATTTATCAATTAATCAGATTATGTGGGGAACTCGAATTGGAATCCTGGTGCTTCCTCCCCTTGCATTTGTGATTACCAAGCGTTTATGTCTGTCTCTACAAAGAGCAGACCGTGAATTAGTGCTACACGGTAGGGAAACTGGTCGACTACTACGTTTGCCAAGCGGTGAGTTTGTTGAAGTTCATGAGCCAATTTCGCCAGAAAAGGCGTGGCTGCTGACTTCACATGAACAAGCACCGGCGCTAGAACTTCCTGCGACAGATGCACGTGGTGTTAAGCGAATGGGCGCAATCAGAAACAAGATTCGTTCCCGTATGAGCGTTGCGCACGCTGAATCAGTTCCAAAGGCCACAGTGAACGATCTCAAGGAGATCGAAAGCCATTAATTGGCACTAACCTCGCATTACAAGCCAAACACCCAAGGCAGTAATTCCTATACCTAGGAAGCCTTGGGTGTTTACTTTTTCACCAAAAAGAAAGAAAGCTTCAATAGCTGTTGCTGGTGGCACAAGATAAAAAAGTGAGGAAACTTTTGCGGCACTGCCTGAATTGAGCAGCCACAGAAGCAACAAAATAGCACCGACTGATAAGACCACAATCAGCCAAATAAATGCTGCAGCAAAGCGCAGACTCCAGTTAATCGTTGTCTCTTGCGTTGCCAGTGCCACTATTCCAAGAATGCAACCACTAAAAAGGTATTGATAGGCGGTACCACTAAGCAATGGGATGTCAGAACCCATTTTCTTTTGCAGCACGGTGGCGGTGGTGCTTCCGATCAATGCAACCAGGATTGCGACGATCGCCACCGATGGAATCTGAGCATCCATAGATGGTCCGAGAACCATGACGACGCCAACCAACCCAATAAGCAAGCCTGCTACTTGTCGTATACGCAGCTGCTCCCCCAGCACCTTTACGGCAATGAGCGAAACTAGAACTGGCTGAAGACTTGTAACCACAGCCGCTACACCCGCAGGTAAACCCTGTGCGATTGAATAAAAGACTCCACCGAGATAACAAGCGTGCAAGAAAAAACCGATCAGACCAGAACGAAGTATTGCTCCCCGGCCAATTCGAACTGGCATTTTCATGAATCTGGCAAGAGCAAACAAAAGGACTGCTGCGATCAATACGCGAACTGCTAAGAAAATAAATGGGTCGGCATACGGTAATCCATACTTAGCGCCGATAAAACCTGTACTCCACAGAAGAACAAAAAGGGCTGGAGCAAATCTTTCTAAGGTCAACCTTCGCAGATCGCCTTCAGAGCAACCAAAGATTTGGCCATCCATTTTGGATTGTGGTCCATAGCTCCTGTGCGATTTAACCACCACTTGGCAAAACCTGAAATCTTGCTTGCATCAAATGATTCAGTCACGATCGTTTTGTTGGGTGCAACGGCCTGAAGTTCGTAACTCCAGGTCCACTTCATTAAATGACACCACGTGATCTTCTTGTTCTCTTCAAATTCAACAACTGTGTTCTTGATTCGATACGGAACCTTAATCTTCATGGCCATGCCAAAAGTTGCGCCCAAAAACAGGCGGTCGGGACCAGAAATTGCATTCCTTACCGAGCCAGACCCATCAAAGCGTTGATGTGCTGCAGGGCTAGCGAGAAGATCAAAGATCACAGATGCAGGTGCATCAATAGTGATTCGCGCTGCGGCGGTGTTAGGAAAATCTACCGGCAAAATCTCAGCGCGCACTGAACTCATTAGTGAGCAGACGCAATCTCTGGTTTTTCATACTCGGTAACCATTCCGATAATTGAAATTACTAAAGCACCTAAACCGATAAGTGAAAGCCACCAACCAATAATCAAGCCAAGAGCAAAAACACAGGCACTTAACGCAACCGGAAGCGGCCACCAAGAGTGTGGGCTATAGAAACCAAGTTCGCCTGCACCATCTGAAATTTCAGCGGTTAAATTATCTTCGGGAAGAGTTACTCCGATGCGCTTTTGTGTAAACCACACATAGAAGCCGACCATTCCAGCCAAACACGCTGAAAGGAGCATGCCTGCAATACCAACTTCTTCACCACCGACCTGCCAATAAATCACAGTCATGATCACATAGAAAACACTTAAACCACCAAATAACTTCCATGATGCCTTCATGACGTATTAGTGCCCTTCAGTCTTGACATGCGGATGATGGAGATCAAAAGCTGGACGCTCTGACGAAATTCTAGGCATCGATAAGAAGTTGTGACGAGGAGGTGGGCATGATGTCGCCCATTCCAATGATGAACCGTAACCCCAAGGATCATCGACTCCGACCATAGGTGCCTTACGTGTAATCCAAATGTTTATTGCAAATGGAATCATTGAAAGCGCTAGCAAGAAGGAACCAACTGTTGAAACGGTGTTCATAAAAGTGAAACCATCGGTTGGCAAGTAATCTGCATAACGTCGAGGGAATCCCTTAATTCCTAGCCAGTGCTGAATCAAGAAGGTCAAATGGAAACCGAAGAACAAGGTCCAGAAGTGGATCTTTCCGAGAGTTTCATTGAGCATGCGTCCGGTGAACTTAGGCCACCAGAAATAGAAGCCTCCGAACATCGCAAATACCACTGTTCCAAAGAGAACATAATGGAAGTGCGCCACTACGAAGTAGCTTGCTGAGACTGCAAAATCAAGTGGAGGTGAAGCCAAAATAATTCCGGTGATACCGCCGAATAGGAAAGTCACTAAGAATCCCATTACCCACAACATTGGTGTTTCAAAGGTTACGTGGCCACGCCACATAGTTCCGATCCAGTTGAAGAACTTCACACCTGTTGGAACACCAATCAAAAATGTCATAAAGGAGAAGAACGGCAAGAGAACCTGACCACTTGCAAACATGTGGTGCGCCCATACTGAAACTGAAAGCGCAGCAATTGCAATAGTTGCCGCAATGAGTCCAAGGTAACCAAAGATTGGCTTTCGGCTAAAGACTGGCAAGATTTCGGTAACGATTCCAAAGAATGGAAGCGCCAAAATATAAACTTCCGGGTGCCCAAAGAACCAGAACAAGTGCTGGAACAACATCACACCACCGTTGGCCGGATCAAATAGATGCGTTCCATAGAGTCGATCTGATTCAAGTCCCAGCAGCGCTGCGGCAAGTGGTGGGAAAGCAAGCAATACTAAAATAGATGTCAACAATACGTTCCAAGAGAAGATCGACATGCGGAACATCGTCATACCAGGTGCACGCATTGTGAAAATAGTTGTAATGAAGTTAACGCCACCAAGGATTGTTCCCACACCGCTGATCGCTAGACCAATTAGCCAAAGATCGGATCCGATACCCGGTGAGTATTGTGAATTAGAAAGTGGCGCGTAAACAGTCCAACCAAAAGATGCTGCCCCACCCGGTGAAAGGAATCCACCGAAAGCCATAAGTGAACCAAATAGAAACAACCAATAGGACAACATGTTAAGTCGTGGGAAAGCCACATCTGCTGCGCCAATTTGAAGCGGCATGATCACGTTGGCAAAACCAACAAAGAGCGGTGTCGCAAACATCAGCAACATAATGGTTCCGTGCATCGTGAAAATCTGGTTGTACTGCTCATTGCTGAGGAATTGCATTCCTGGTCGAGCTAATTCTGCACGCAGAGCAAGGGCTAGGACACCGCCAATGAGGAACCACGCAAAAGATGTCAGCAGATACAAGTAACCGATGGTCTTATGGTCAGTAGAAGTAATCCACTTTACAAATGCTTTTCCTTTGGGGGCTGGCATTGGGAGACTCTCGGTCATCGTTGGTCTTTGCGCATACGTTGTCATGCTTGGCCTCCCTTTAGAGTTTCAAGAAATGCATCAAATTCAGCTGGTGTAACTACTTTGACCTTGAACAACATTTGAGAGTGGTTTCGTCCACACAAAATGTTGCATCGCCCTGGGAACTCGCCCAACTTGTTAGCCGTAAATTCTAAGCTGTTTGTTAAACCTGGAAGATTTTGCATCTGAATCATGAAGGCAGGAATCCAGAAACCATGAACCACATCGTTAGCGGTAAGTGTGTAGCGAACACGCTCGCCTAGTGGAACAACCAAAGTAGGAGTTTGTTCTGGAGTTCCGGTGATCAGGGCCTTAGGACCAGCATCTGGGTAACCAAATTGCCAGGACCACTGAAAACCTTCAACGGTGATTTCGTGCGCATACGTTGTTGTCTTTTCAGTAATTATTGTTTGCTTTTGTGCGGTGTAATAAAACAGAACCGCAACGATTATGAATGGAATAAGTGTGTAAGCAACCTCAACAGGAACGTTGTACTGCGTCTGCTTCGGGAAAGATGGATCATCTTTTTTACCACGATGAAAAATTGCCGGCCACAAAATCAGAACTAATGTAAAAACACCAACTACTCCACCGGCGATCCATGCACCTTGCCACAACGATAAAGATTGGTCATTAACGCTTGTAACGCCTTCTTCAAAACCTAGGCCTGAAACTTGGGAGCAACCCGTTAACAACAAAACCGGGGCTAGAAGAAGCAAGGCCTTACTGCGGCTCAAAAGTGTGCGTCGGGACATGAGGTAAGGATAGTTTGAAAAGCCCCTCAGCGTGACACGAGCCTATTCTCGGCGAGGGGTGGCACTGCTCACATTACTTAAGATGAACTGCAATCTCATCAGCTGCGGGCTGGCCATAAGCCTCGGCAAAGCGTTCTACAAACTGCGCATTGGTAAATCGATATTCCTGAGTTCCCAGAGTCTCAATGACATAGGTAGCAATAAGTGCGCCTAATTGAGCGCATCGTTCGTGGGAAACGCCCCAGGCAAGACCTGCAATAAACCCTGAACGAAATGAGTCGCCAACGCCGGTTGGATCGGTTTTGGATTTTTCTTTAGGGCAGCTCACCTGAACAAACTCCCCTGCCGCACTTTCTACTTTGGCACCTTTAGAACCCAAAGTCACAACTCGGTATTTCACCCGTTCTAAGATTTCTCTATCGCTCCACCCAGTCTTTTGCATGGCCAGTGCGAGTTCGTATTCGTTGAGAAACAGGTAGGAAGCGCCATCGATGAGCAACTTTATTTCATCACCTGACATGCGTGCCATTTGTTGGGAAGGGTCTGCCGCGAATGGGATTGCATTTTGTCGGCAGACTTCGGAATGACGAAGCATCGCTTCAGGATCATCCGGTGAAATAACCATCATGTCCAGGCGACCTGTTTTTTCCATGATAGGACTTAGCTCAATATTGCGAGCTTCAGACATTGCACCTGGAAAAAATGATGCGATCTGATTGAGATCCTGATCTGTTGTTACCACAAAGTGTGCGGTGTGCAGAGTTGTTGAAACCAAAGCATGTGAAGTATCAACGCCATGACGAGATAGCCAGGCTTCATAATCAGCCCAATCTTTACCCACGGCGGCAATCAAAATTGGGTTCAGGCCAAGTACACCCATTCCGTAAGCAATATTTGCTGCGCAACCTCCGCGGCGTACATCCAAACTATCTACAAGAAAACTGAGTGAAACTTTTTCAAGTGATCCTGCAACTAAGGAATCGGTGAACTTTCCTGAGAAAGTCATTAAATGGTCAAGACCTACCGAACCCGCTACACCGATTTTCATGTAGGGATCCTAGTGTGCTGCTGGCAAGTGTTTAGTTAAATGAATCGCCGCATGCACAAGAACCGGCAGCGTTTGGATTATCAATTGTGAAACCTTGCTTTTCGATTGTGTCTACAAAGTCGATAGTTGCGCCAGATAGGTATGGATCAGACATCTTGTCTGTGATCACCTTTACTGCGCCGAATTCGCGAATGATGTCGCCATCCATATTGCGGTCATCAAAGTACAACTGGTACTTAAGACCGGAGCAACCACCAGGTTGGACAGCAACACGAAGGTTCAGGTCATCGCGACCTTCTTGTGCAAGCAGGGCAGATACCTTTGATGCGGCTACTTCGGTGAGAAGAATTCCTGTTGTCGTTGCTTCTGTTGTCATTGTTGCTCCCCTTTATTGACTACCCCTTAATCCTACTCCCCGTTAAGGGCTGCTGCGAGTCGAGGGCTTTAAGAGTCGGGCTCTATAGTTGCCCTCATGACAACTAATGAAGGTAAAGGGACAAGCAGCGAAGGTAAGGGTCGTCCGACCCCCAAACGAAAAGAAGCAGAATCAAAGCGCAAAGTTTCTTCGTTGGCCCCCGTCGTGACAAAGGATCAAAAGCGCGCATCGAAGGCATTAGCTCGACAGAGCAGAGTGGCACAACGCGCCGCATATTTACGTGGTGAGGAGTCTGCATTGCCGGCTCGTGATCGTGGTCCAGCAAGACGCTATGTCCGAAACTTTGTTGATTCCCGCAGATCTACCGGTGAATACTTCTTGCCAATCATCTTTGTCGTTTTGATTCTTACACTAATTCCTTTGCCTGCCGTACAAATTGGCGCTGTCGCTTTGATGTATGCCGTGCTAATTCTGGCAGTAATTGATGGCTTCTTTCTTTCACGAAAGATTCGCAAAGCGATAGCTATAAAGTTTCCTGGAACATCTACAAAGGGTCTAGGAATGTATGCCTGGTTGAGATCAACGCAGATGCGTAGATTGCGCGCCCCACACCCACAAGTAAAGGTTGGCGACTCGATCGACTAGAAAAGATTTAAGCCCTTGGATTTGGGCTAACAGTCTTTGCCGCATCGCGCTCAGGAAGATTTCCGAGAGCATTATCGATTGCTTTCATAACATCAGCATCTAGCTTTACGCCCGCTGCCTTAACATTTTCTCTGACCTGTTTTGGCTTTGTCGCACCCATAATTGCGCACGAGACATTTGGATTTTGCAATACCCAAGCGATTGATAGTTGGGACATCGTTAATCCGGCTTGATCTGCAATTGGCTTAAGTTTTTGAACAGCTTCCAAAACCTCTTCGCGTAGCCAACCCTTGATCATGTTTGCGCCGCTACCTTTATCAGTTGCTCGAGATCCCGCTGGTGCTTTCTTGCCTGGTAAATACTTTCCAGTCAATACACCCTGCGCCATGGGCGACCAAACAATCTGGCCTATCCCCTCTTTCTCGGAAAGCGGAACTACTTCTGACTCAATCACGCGCCATAGCGCCGAATACTGAGGTTGGCTTGACACAAAGCGGTTATAGCCACGAGCATCCTGAATCGCTAACGCTGATTTGATCTGCGCTGCGTTCCATTCAGAGAAACCAATGTAATGAACCTTGCCTGCTCGGATCAGATCATCAAAGGCGCTCAAGGATTCTTCAACTGGTGTTTCAAAATCAAATCGATGCATCTGATACAAATCAATGTGGTCGGTCTGTAAACGCTTCAGGGATGCGTTACATGATTCGATGATGTGTTTGCGAGAAAGTCCTCGATCATTTTTTCCGGTACCTGTTGGCCAATACACCTTTGTGAAGAGTTCATATGATTCGCGGCGAACGCCCTTGAGCGCTTTACCAAGAACTGTTTCAGCCTTAGTGCCCGCATAGACATCTGCCGTGTCGTAAGTGGTGATTCCCTCATCAAGGGCGGCTCTTACGCATTTGATCGCAGCTTCTGATTCGATCTGGTTTCCATGAGTGATCCAGTTTCCGTAAGCGATTTCAGAAACGTACATTCCGGTACTGCCAAGGCGTCTGTATTCCATGCCAAAAGAGTAGGCCGTGCGCGCCTAGTTGCCAACCCCGATTGCTTATGGTTTGGTTCGCATACAACTAAATAGCTCACCTTGTAGGGGAAGTTCGGTGAAAATCCGACGCTGACCCGCAACCGTAAGTCTTTGAATGAGTGAAGAAATTTGCCCATCAGATAAGTCGGATTACCTACTAGGTGTAGATGAGACAAACACCCGCCGAGGTTTGCGGGGTGTGCTCCTAACGTCAGCAAAAGTTCTCATTGGAACTTGTGCATTATTCGTGTGGTTCACTCCCTGTGAGACTCTTTCACAATCGAGAGGCTCCACAGCAATGAAATTCAAAATAGCTCTAGTAATAATTCTTATCTCAACATTTGTTACTCCCTCTGCCCAAGCTGCCGAAAAAGGTTGGCGTTATTGGGGATATTTCCAAGCAGCCCCAGGTAAAACTGTCTGGACTGCTGCAATGACAGGACCAACAGTTGATATCGCCGATGGTTCGGTTGAAGGTTGGTCATTCGTGTTTAGCTCAGATGACATTCCATCTGTCCAACCACGCATCAAGCCTGATTTCAAAAGTATCTGCGCTGGCGTAAAGGCTGACAAGGAAACCAAGCGGATTGGATTAGTCATCGATTTTGGATCGTCGGCATATGCACCCAAGGGTGAAAAAGTGAAGAAGACAATTACGACCTGCGTTCGCGTCGCGAAGGAATCCCAAGGAATCGATGTGTTGGGACAAGTGACAAAGATTCGTGCTGCAAGTTCAGGTCTTATCTGTGGACTCAATGGTTACCCAGCAAAAGAGTGTGGTGTTGAGATACCAACACCTAAATCACTTATCAAAAAATAGTTAATGACAAAGCCATCGCTGCACCCATTTACTTGGTGGCTATGGGCTATCGGTTTGGCAATCGCCATTCTGCGTTTTGATAGCACATGGTTCACTCTGGGCTGCCTGGGTGCAGTGATGGTTGTTGTTTTTTCCTTAAGAGATGATGCTCCATGGGCCAAGAGTTTTGATTGGACCTTAAAGCTTTCTGCCTGGATTTTGGCGATTCGAACTTTTATTGGAATCACTATTGGTGTTCCAATTCCGGGAACTCAAATTTTTCAATTGCCAGTACTTCCCCTGCCTTCGTGGATGCCTGGAATACGCATTGGCGGCGTTGTCACCTGGGAAAGACTTTCCTCAGCCCTAACGGAAGGGCTTCTGATTTGCTCCATCATCGTGATCTTCGGGGCAGCTGCATCTCTTACAAGTCCCCATCGATTGCTGCGAGTTCTGCCTGTTTACATTTATGAGTTTGGAGTTGCAGTCGTAATTGCAACATCGGTACTGCCACAAATCGTTTCGTCAGTAAAGCGAATTCGCATGGCACAACGATTGCGTGGGCAGAGCACTAAGGGATTTACATCATGGAAGCGAGTGGCAATTCCGTTACTTGAAGAATCTCTTGCTAGGTCCCTTGATTTGGCGGCGGCAATGGATAGTCGCGGGTACGGGGTTAGTAAAAAACGCTCCCGCTATCGACCAATATCGTGGAAACTAAAGGATTCACTTGTTGTTGCTTCGGCCCTATGTGTATTGGTGATCTCATGATTAAGTTTTCACATGTATCACTGATCTATCCAAACTCAACAACTACAGTCTTAGAAGACCTGAATCTGACTATCGATGAAGGCGAATTAGTTCTTGTCATTGGTCCCACCGGCTCTGGTAAGTCATCGTTATTGCGTTTGATCAACGGCCTAGTCCCCCATCACACCGGAGGTATTTTGGCCGGAGATGTAAGTGTCAACGGAACTTCGACCCAGATCGCAAAACCCGGGGCTATGGCGCATCTGATTGGAATCGTTGGCCAAAATCCGGCTAATGGTTTTGTCGCTGACACAGTTGAAGAAGAACTTGCTTTTGGTATGGAAGTCCTGAATCTTCCTAACGATGTAATGCGAAAGCGCGTGGAAGAAGTTCTAGATCTCCTAAGTCTTGCCCCACTTCGCAATAGATCCATCGCAACTTTAAGCGGCGGCGAACAACAGAGAGTTGCAATAGGTGCAGCTTTGGTCACACTTCCCAAGGTATTGGTTTTAGATGAGCCAACTAGTGCACTTGACCCAATAGCGGCCGAAGAAGTTTTATCCATTCTGCACCGGTTAGTGCATGACTTGGGTTTAACCGTGGTGATTGCCGAACACAAACTGGAACGAGTTATTCAATTCGCAGACAGAATTGTTCATATCAACGGGGCTGGTATTGCCAATGTTGGTACCCCTGAAGAAATTTTATTGAACTCCCCTATCGCACCTCCCATAGTGCATCTAGCTCGAGCGTTGGGATTAAAAGAGATAGGCCTAACGGTTCGAGATATGCGCAGAATGACAACAGTGATCAGAGAAGCACCAACACAAGATCCAAAAAATCCTGAAACAAAGACCGGTGCTGCGGTTATTTCTATCGAGAATGTAAATGTGACTTATGGGGACAAAGCCGCGCTTAACAAAGTTTCTTCGCTGATCAGTGAAGGGGAAATAGTTGCGGTGATGGGCAGAAATGGTGCCGGAAAGAGCTCGCTGCTTAAAGCCATTGCTGGTGTCAGTCCAGTTCAGTCAGGCACAATCCGCGTCTTAGGAAACAACCCGGCTGATTTGCAAGGAAAAGCCCGTCGCCACAGTATTGGTTTTATTCCGCAAGAGCCGAGTGATCTTCTCTATGGACAATCTGTAAAGATTGAATGCGACCACGCAGATCGAGACAATGAATTAACTGCAGGAACAACCTTTTCGGTACTTGAACAACTTGTGCCAGGAATTTCGGGCACTACTCATCCGCGCGATTTGTCGGAAGGGCAGCGTCTTGGATTGGCTTTAAGTGTTGTTGTATCTTCAAATCCGACTATTTTGATTCTCGATGAACCAACTCGAGGACTTGATTACGAGGCTAAGAGTCACCTGACCCGAATTCTGATTCAGTTCGCTGCCACTTTTGGCAAAGCAGTACTGCTAGCCACCCATGATGTTGAGCTTGTTGCCGAACTTGCGACCCGTGTCATCTTTGTTGCCGATGGAGACATTGTTGCTGATGGATCGACCTTGGATGTGTTGCTTTCTTCGCCAGCTTTTGCACCACAGGTAGCCAAGGTCATGTCCCCTCAACCATGGCTCAGTGTCAAAGATGTTGTTGCGGCCATCAAGGACATGCCATGAAGACCACAAGTAATGTCATTACCTTTTCTCGACCTACGGCTTTTGTTTTGCTGGTCGCATCATTTTTTAGTGCAGCAGGCTTTGTCTGGCCTTTTTTCTATGTGGGCGAGAACCTTCCACAGACACAACTGTTCTTCTGGATAGCGGTTGCATTTTCTTGTGTTGTGGTTGTGCTTCAAGTGTCGAGTCAACAGCTAGATGCGAAATCAATTGCACTACTCGGAGTTCTATCGGCACTTATTGCAGCGCTTCGACCTTTGGGTGCTGGCGCGGTTGGCATCGAACCAATGTGGTTTATTCTGATTTTAAGCGCACGTGTATTTGGCCCATCATTTGGTTTTCTTTTGGGAATGATCTCTATGTTTGTATCGGCATTACTGACAGGTGGAATCGGACCTTGGCTTGGATATCAAGTGTTTGCTGCAGCTTGGATTGGCCTAATGGCCGGTTTCTTACCAAAAGCAATTCGGGGAAATCGAGAAATTGTGATGCTGATTGTTTATGCGATCTTTGCCGCGCAAGTATTTGGAATCTTGATGGATCTTCAATTCTGGCCCTGGGCGTTGGGTTCATCAACGCAACTGTCGTATGTGCCAAATGGCCAGTTAGCCGAGAATCTAAGCCGTTTTATAACTTTTCATTTTGCTACAGCCATGGCGTGGGACATTCCACGAGCGGTATTTACATCGGCGCTCATAATCTTTTCAGGAAAGCCGGTCTTGTCCGCGCTGCGTAGAACCCACACCCGCGCCGCATTCATGGCACCAATTAGCTTTATCGAACGTGTGAAGTAACAAAAGGCAGTTTTACAACTTCGCACTGGCTTTCGCGGCCGCGAACGTCGATCACTAGTTTCTGACCTAACTTCACATCAGGAGTCAGCAATGCAAGACCGATGCCATGCTTTAGTGTTGGTGAAAAAGTTCCACTGGTAACTTCTCCGACAACAATTCCATCTAAGTTTTTAACTGCCATCCCGGCGCGTGGAATTCCACGATCTAAAGATTTCAGTGCAAAACTCTTTCGAGGCGCACCCACTTGCTTCTGTGCTTTAAGTTGCTCGGCACCAATAAAACTTTCTTTTTGCCAACCGACGGCCCAGCTAGCACTAGCTTCGACGGGTGAAATATCTAGGGACAGTTCGTGACCATGTAATGGATAGCCCATCTCAGTTCTTAAGGTGTCACGGGCTCCTAGCCCACAGACCAGACCACCCATCGGAGTAATGACCTGAACAATTGCATCCCAAACCCGCGAAGCATCTGCAACCTTTGGCAGCAGTTCGAAACCAAGTTCGCCGGTGTAACCGGTACGACAAACAATCACATCGGCACCTGCGATATTTACATGTGTAAATGCCATGTAGTCAATATCGACAGAGATTCCTAATTGAGAAAGCACTTCTAGTGCTAATGGGCCCTGAATCGCCAAGACCGCAAAATCATTGTGCAAGTTCGCAACCGTGATGTTTGCAGGTGCTTGCTCTTGCAAAACTTTCACAACATCGCTTGTATTTGAGGCATTAGGAACTAAAAAGAAATCCGCAGATGAATTGCGATAAGCGATCAGGTCATCTACAACTCCACCATTAGGAGTACACAACAAGGTGTATTGAGCAGAGCCGTCGGCAATCTTGGTCAAATCATTTGTAAGACATGTGTTGAGAAATTCCAGTGCCCCATCGCCTGTAACCGATGCCTTGCCAAGGTGTGAAACATCGAAGAGTCCCACCTTCTCGCGCACCGCGGCATGCTCGGCAAGAACCCCTGCACCCGGATACTCAATCGGCATCAACCAACCACCAAAATCCGCCATTTTTGCCGTCAGCGATAGGTGTTTGTCATGTAAAGGTGATGTCTTCATTGTGCAAACCTACCAATCTTTCGATTACGCTTCAGGGTATGAGCACACTAAAGATTTCAGATGGCGTCGTTAAAGATGAAGTACTAGTTCTAGGACTTTCATCCACAAATTCAAAGGGTGGGATTGCCATCGAATCTGGCGAGTTGGCAATTGACACCAAAACTGTCTTGGCGCAACTAGTTGACATGGGCGCTACTGGAAAAGCTGATGAAGTAATTAAGGTACCGGGCACGCACGTTCGTATGTTTGTCTTCACTGGCCTTGGGGCAAAAGCTTCACAGTATCCGCATGAAACTCTTCGCCGAGCAGCAGGTGCTGCATCGCGCGCACTGGCCGGAAATGCATCGGCGACTTTCGCACTTCCCGCCAAGTCGCTGCAGGAGGTAGCCGCCGTAGCCGAGGGTGCAGCCCTAGGTGCTTATTCATTTACTGAATTCCGTGGCTCAACAAAAGCAGATTTCAAGGCCCCGCTCAAGACAATCACTATCCATTCAAAGCTGGCCTCAAAAGCAGATGCTAAATCTGCGATCGCACGTGCAGCAATAGTTGCAAAGTACACATACTTAGTGCGCGATTTAATCAATACTCCCCCAAGTCACTTAACGCCAGATTCATTCACCAAGAAAATGGCGGCGGTAGTAAAGGCTGCCGGTGGATCAAAGTCCGGCTTGAAGGTTCAGATTTGGGATGAGAAACAGCTTAAGTCACAAGGCTTTGGCGGAATCATTGGCGTTGGACAAGGTTCGGCCAATCCCCCACGTTTGCTACATATTTCATACACGCCTAAAGGCAAAGTAGCTAAGCGATATGCATTTGTTGGTAAGGGAATTACTTTTGATACAGGCGGCTTAGCGCTAAAGCCAGCCGCAGGTATGGAAGCTATGAAGTCTGACATGAGTGGTGCAGCAGCAGTAAGTGCGGCGGTAGTCGCAATTGCAGAACTTAAACTAAACGTCGCCATCAATGCCTGGGCACCTTTGGCTGAAAACATGCCAAGTGATACTGCTACTCGACCAAGTGACATCATCACAATTTTTGGTGGCAAGACAGTTGAAGTACTCAACCCTGATGCTGAAGGTCGCTTAGTTCTGGCCGATGCTTTGATGAAGGCTCAAAAAGAAAATACTAAGTTGGATGGAATTATCGATGTTGCGACTTTGACAGGTGCGCAGGTAGTTGCACTTGGAACTCGCACAAGCGCGGTAATGACTAACAACCCAGAATTCAGTGAAGCATTTATGAAGGTAACGCAGATCAGTGGAGAGCAGTTCTGGCCTATGCCACTTCCAGAAGAGCTACGTGCTTCACTTGATTCACCAGTTGCAGATTTGGCCAACATCGGAGATCGCATGGGCGGCATGCTTGTGGCTGGACTTTTCCTGAAGGATTTCGTTTCTCCAGAATTACCGTGGCTGCATTTGGATATTGCCGGACCTGCCTATAACGAGGCCAAGCCTCATGGCTACACACCAGTCGGTGGAACCGGAATCTCTTTGCGCTCACTTGTGACTTTGGCCGAGCAGGGGTAGCCCTTCCTGGCGCATTGGGAGGTTTGCCCCTCTTTGGGGCAAGATAAGCACATAGCCCGCGTGGGCGCATGGAGGGAGCCGTTTAGTGTCTCAATTTGATCTCGTCATCCTTGGTGGAGGAAGTGGTGGTTACGCCGCTGCTCTCCGCGGCGCACAGCTTGGTCTGAGCGTTGCTTTAATCGAAGCGGACAAGGTCGGCGGAACCTGCTTACACCGAGGTTGCATTCCAACCAAGGCGCTTTTGCACTCTGCAGAGATCGCTGATGGCGCTCGCGAAGGTTCGCACTTTGGTGTCAAATCTACATTTGATGGCATAGATATGACCGGGGTTAATTCTTACAAAGATGGTGTCATCAGTAAGTTGTACAAAGGTTTAACCGGATTAGTTAAGTCTCGTGGCATAACATTCATCGAAGGTTACGGAAAACTCGTTGCTAAAGATGCAGTAGAAGTTAATGGCGTTCGTTACACCGGAAAGAATGTAATTCTTGCAACTGGTTCGTATGCCAAGACGCTTCCTGGATTAGAAATTGATGGCGAGAAGATCATTACTTCAGATCATGGAACAAAGATGACTTATGTGCCCAAGAGCGTCATTGTTCTTGGTGGTGGAGTAATTGGTTGCGAGTTTGCATCTGTCTGGAAGTCATTTGGTTCTGATGTAACAATCATCGAAGGTTTGCCACATTTGATTGCGTTAGAAGATGAGTCATCAAGCAAGCAACTGGAGCGTGCCTTCCGCAAGCGTGGAATTAAGTTTGAACTGGGAGTTCGCTTTCAATCTGCAGTTAAAAATGCAGATGGCGTAACTGTCACCCTAGAAGATGGAAAGACATTTACTGCCGACGTTCTAATGGTTTCAGTTGGTCGTGGACCGGTGTCAGCAAATCTTGGCTATGAAGAGCAGGGTATTTCAATGGACCGTGGTTATGTTCTGGTCGATGACAAGTGCCGTACCAATGTTCCGGGAATCTGGGCAGTTGGTGACTTAATCCCAACTTTGCAGCTTGCACACGTAGGTTTTGCCGAGGGTATTTTGGTTGCTGAAGAAATCGCAGGATTGAACCCTCGTCCGATTAATTACGATGGTGTTCCTCGTGTTACTTATTCAGAGCCTGAGGTTGCATCTGTTGGTTTAACTACAGCAGAGGCAAAAAAGCGCGGACATGATGTTGTTGAACTTACCTATGACTTGGCCGGAAACGGTAAGGCGCAAATTCTTAACACTGCCGGATCAATTAAACTTGTGGCACAAAAAGATGGCCCAGTACTTGGCGTACATATGGTTGGTGCGCGTGTTGGAGAACTATTGGCTGAAGCAGAATTAATTTATAACTGGGAGGCACGTGCAAATGATGTGGCTCCATTGATCCATGCACACCCAACACTGTCAGAGGCAATGGGCGAAGCTCATATGGCACTTGCAGGCAAACCGCTTCACGCACACGGATAACCAAGGAGAGAAATAGGATGACATTCTCAGTAACGATGCCCGCACTTGGCGAGAGCGTTAGCGAAGGCACAGTCACTCGTTGGTTAAAAGCCGAAGGTGACCATGTAAATGTTGATGAACCGCTCCTCGAAGTTTCAACCGACAAAGTAGATACAGAAATTCCTTCACCAGTTTCAGGAACATTGCAAAAGATTGTTGTGCAGGTTGATCAAACTGTTCCAGTGGGAGCAGAGCTTGCGATCATCGCTGATGGAGCTGCCGCAGCTGCGCCAGCTCCTGTAGCTGCTCCAGTTGCTGCAGCCCCAGCACCAGTTGTTGAAACTCCTGCACCAGCACCAGTTGCTGCAGCACCCGCACCATCTGCACCTGCTGCTCCTGCTCCAACAGGTGCGGGAACTGTCATTACGATGCCAGCACTTGGCGAGAGCGTTTCAGAAGGAACAGTTACACGTTGGCTAAAAAATGTCGGAGACTCAGTTGCAGTTGATGAAGCCCTTCTAGAAGTTTCTACTGACAAGGTTGATACTGAAATTCCTTCACCAGTTGCTGGAACACTTCTTGCAATTGATGTCGCAGTTGATACAACTGTTGCAGTAGGAGCACGTCTTGGCTTAATCGGAACGGCTGGCGGAGCGGTTTCGGCTCCAGCGACACCACCACCAGCTCCAGTTGTTGCAGCACCTGTAACACCACCACCAGCTCCAGTTGTATCCGCACCAGTCGTTGCCGCACCAGTAGCTGCGTCTGTACCGACACCACCACCTGCACCAGTTGCAGTGGCTGCACCAGTTTCACAACCAGCTGATGCTTATGTAACTCCCGTCGTTCGCAAACTTGCATCTGAACTTGGCGTAAATCTTGCACAAGTTAAGGGAACCGGAATCGGCGGAAGAATTCGTCGTGAAGATGTTGAAGCCCTAGCTCGCCCTGCTGCACCTGCAGCTGTTGCTTCAGCTGTATCAACACCATCTGCTGTAAAGCCCCCAGTTGTTGCCGTTTCGCCATTGCGTGGAACAACAGTGACAATGTCACGACTGCGAAAAGTTATTGCAGCTCGCATGGTTGAATCACTTCAGGTAAGTGCTCAATTAACAACTGTTGTCGAAGTTGATGTTACAAAGATTGCACGCTTGCGTGATCGCGCAAAGGCAAGTTTTGAATCACGTGAAGGCGTAAAGCTTTCATTCCTTCCCTTCTTTGCGGTCGCAGTGTGCGAAGCGCTAAAGCAACATCCAGTTCTTAACTCTTCAGTTGAAGGCGATCAAATTACTTACCATGGTGCTGAACACCTTGGCGTTGCAGTTGATACCGAGCGCGGTTTACTTGTGCCTGTCATTGCAAACGCAGGTGACCTGAACATGGGCGGCATTGCTCGAAAGATAGCCGACCTTGCTGCACGTACACGCGATAACAAGGTAACTCCTGATGAACTCGGCGGTGGAACTTTCACGCTTACAAATACCGGAAGCCGTGGCGCATTGTTTGACACGCCAATCATCAACCAGCCACAGGTTGCAATTCTGGGTCTTGGCGCGGTTGTTAAGCGACCAATGGTTGTTCGTGGCGAAGATGGCGGCGAAACAATTGCAATCCGCTCCATGGTTTACCTTGGTTTGTCATATGACCATCGTGTTGTAGATGGCGCAGATGCAGCTCGCTTCCTAGTTACTCTCAAAGAGCGTCTCGAAGGCGGCGCATTTGAGTCTGATCTAGGACTTTAATCTTCTAATGTCTGTTCATCAGCGAATTGCAATAACTGGCGCATCCGGACTTATCGGCACCGCGCTAGTTGGTCATCTCAAGGCTGAAGGTCACACTGTTCAACGTTTAGTTCGCCGTGCACCAGTGGGTGCTGATGAAGTTCAGTGGGATCCACAAACAGGTTTTGTTGATCTTGAACCATTACGTGGCGTTGATGCAGTTATCCATTTGGCTGGCGTGGGTGTTGGCGATAAGCGTTGGAGCAAAAAGTACAAGAGCGAAATTCTAAATTCGCGTCTTTTAGGAACAACTGCCATCGCTAAAGCAGTCGCCGAACTAAAGCCACAGGTTTTCATTTCGGCATCTGCCATCGGTTGGTATGGAGAAAGTGGAAATCGAGCCGTCGTCGAAACAGATCGTGTTGGAGATGATTTTCTTGCAGCAGTGTGCCGCGAATGGGAAGCTGCAGCAGATCTAGCTCAAGATGTGCGCACGGTAAAGATTCGTACCGGTTTAGTTTTGGATCCAACCGGTGGTGCTCTTGGAAAGATGTTGCCACTATTTCGCTTAGGTCTTGGCGGCAAACTTGGTAACGGTAAGCAATGGTGGTCGTGGATTACTTTGCATGATCAAATCAGAGCAATCGTTTTTGCTTTGGAAAACCAAATTTCAGGTCCAGTGAATCTAACTGCCCCAAACCCTGTCACCAACCAAGAGTTCACATCAGCCCTAGCTAGAGCGATGCATCGCCCAGCTTTGTTTCCAGCCCCTGCAATTGCGTTAAAGATTGCACTTGGTGGATTCTCTTCAGAAATTCTCGGGTCAAAGAAAGTTATTCCACATGTATTACAAGAAGCTGGATTTACCTGGGATTACCCACATATTTCAGAGGCGTTATCAGCTCTGATTGAGGATTAATTCTGCGGCTAAGCGGCCAGAGAAAAGTGCGCCTTGCTGTGAAGGAACGGCGCGATGATCACCAACAACAAATACATTGTCTGAAACTTTAACCGTTTGCGTTAAACCTCGTCCTACATTTTGAATTGGCAAAGCTGCTGGAATTTCATACTTAGCAATCAATTGCCAATCATGAGTACTGGTCCCCCACATGACTGATAAATGCCTGCGCACATCGGATTCAGTTGCCCCTAAATCTGTCGTTGTCGATACTAAATGCTGCCCAAGTGGCGCATAACTAGATGAAACATCAGAGATCACAATTGAATTGATTATGGGCCCACGATTTTGGCCATCAACGATCAAGCGCCCACTGCCCGACGGGTTATTGAAAACTGCGTGATACCAAGTGATGCATCCTGCCATTCGTGGGACTTCGGGCAGACACAGCAGTTGGGTTGCAGTTGTTGCATCGGTTGCAACGATTACGTTGGCGGCATTGAAATCACCTGCTGAAGTTTTAACGACTTTTCCTTCCAGGCTATCTGCCTGAACCCCATAGGTGATCGAACTGACCCGCGCCGCTAAAGCTTTAGATAACTCAGCGAGTCCTTTTCGTGGAACACCAATTGATCCAGTTACAAAACTCTTAATTATTGATTGGCCATATCTGGCATCAACATTTTTTGGGTCTGTCAGAAATACTCCCTGCAAGAAGGGGCGTAGCGCGCGGACATAAACAGAACCTGACCCCTTCAAAACATCTTCAACTGACTGATTTTCTTTGGGAGTACTTACAAGAAAACGAAGCAACGATAATTTTTCTGGGATGGTTCCCGTGGCTTTATCTAACGCCGTCCAAGGCGCAACACGAGGATCTCCTAATGCTCTTCGATCATTTCCAAGTGCGACCTCGATAACCCGGGGTGCACGAACAAAATCAATCTCTTTAATCACATCTAACGCTTGTAGGGCGGGGTAATTTGCATTGATCAGCTGAAAACCACGATCACAGATAAAGCCATCAATAACATCCGATGTAATTCGACCACCAGGGCGATCTGAACTCTCGACTATTCGAACATCTCTACCGGCCTCTTGCAGCGTTATAGCTGCGCTTATTCCTGCAAGACCAGCGCCAATAATCAAAACATCACAAGAGTTAGACATTGCTTCCGATAATCCTTGCTTGGTCAATTATTGAAGCGACCAGAAGTGCATCATCGTTAGAGATTGGCCAAGGGGTGCCGTTGCTTATCGCTGAAGCTACAGCGGTATAGAAGAGCCCATAATTTCCAGGTACACCTTCGATCTCTTCAATTTCAGTACCTCGATAAATATGGGCAACCGAAGTTGTTGGCTCTGCCCATATTCCACCTGCAGGGAATTTGCCTGCTCGCAAAAGAGCTTCTTGCGGATCTAATTCATTGATTACCAATGCACCTTTGCTACCCAAAATTCGAATGCGGGGACCCGGTGCACCGACCACGGCGCTGGCAGATAGATAAGACATAACTCCGCTGTCATGGCGCACAACCAGAACTGAATCATCATCTGCCGCGCCTCGAATTGATCGAACCGTTGCAGTCACTAGTTCGCATTTACCGAACCAATCAATTGCAGTTGAAATCAAATGTGGCTGGAGATCTAGTAATTGGCCTCCCCCATCTTCGGGGCTCATGTTTTCTCTCCAGGAATCTTTGTTTACATCTGGCCTAAATCTTTCAAAACGTGAATCCATGCGGTGGATCTGACCTAGGGCCCCGCTGGCAATCACTTTCTTGATCGTTAAAGCATCGCTATCCCAGCGGCGATTAAAGAAGGTCGAGACCGGAACTCCCAGTGAGATAGAGAGCTCAACAGTTGCCTTTGTTTCTTCATAGTTCCGACCCATCGGTTTATCAACAACAACTGGAATTCCAGCTCTCAGTGCCGCAGCGGCTTGTTCTGCGTGAGCCAAATTAGCCGAGGCAACAACTACTAGATCTAGATCATGGCCAAGCAACTGCTCCATCGTTGTCACTACCGCGGTGTCAGGAAAATCCGCTAAGGCATGCGACTTACGCACTTCATTGCTTGTCAGAACCGCTGCAATCTCAAAGCCACAACCTTTGAGCAGAGGCGCATGGAAGTAACGGCCAGCTAGCCCATACCCTGCGATTCCTACCCGAAGCGTCATAGCTAGGAGTTTTGTAACTTAGATGGCCACCAAACTTTTCCACCGATGTCGTGAACAAGTGCCGGTACAAGAATCGTTCTTACAATCAAAGTATCCAAGAGAACACCAAATGCAACCGCGAATCCAAGCTCTGCCAAGAACACAAGTGGCAAAACACCTAAGACAGCAAAGGTAGCTGCCAAAACAATACCTGCTGATGTAATCACACCACCGGTGACAGTAAGGCCCTTGATAACTCCAGCTCTGGTTCCGATTTTTGCACTTTCTTCACGGACTCTTGTCATCAAGAAGATGTTGTAATCAATTCCAAGGGCTACCAAGAAAATGAATGCAAACAACGGAAACGATGTATCCGCGCCCTTAAATCCGAATACATGCTCAAAGACCAATTGACAGGCACCCAGGGTTGCAAAGAATGAGAGAACCACAGTTCCCAACAACAAAGCTGCCGACAGAATGCTGCGAAGAAGCAGACCCAGAATGAGAGTAATAAGAACAAGCACAATCGGAATAATTGTTCGGTTATCTCGATTTGCCGAAACATCGGTGTCGAAGGCAACAGCGGTGCTTCCGCCCACCAAAATTTCAGGGTCAATGGCATGGACCGCTTCTCTCATCACAGGAATTACTTTGCGGGCTTCAACTGAATCTGGATTGAGTGCAAGAGTTGCATTCAAAACAACCTTGCCATCAATCACTTTTATCGCAGAAAGTGGTTGTCCCGGAATTGCTGGTGTCATTCGAATTGGCTCAACAGATGACACCCCAGGCACGCTCATCAAAGCTGCAGATACTGGGCCGACTAACTCTTCTCGAACTACAACTTCAGTTGGCTGGCCAGATCCGCCCGGGAAATGCTCACCAAGTAATTCAAGACCCACAACTGAATCAGGACGCTGAGTAAATGCATCTGCCGTAGATAAACCCTTGGCATTTAACGTTGTAGAAAATCCTGCAAGAATTGCAAGGCCTATGGCTGTAACGATCCACAACTTGCGCGGACGCTTTTCAACCGCGGAACCAATCTTGGCCCACGTTCCAGTGAGTTGAGAGTTGACATCATCATTGCGCGGAATTCGTGGCCAGAAAACCCAACGACCAAAGGCGACTAACAAAGCTGGTAGCAGGGTAAGAATTGTTACAACTGCCGCTGCAACGCCGATAGCACCGACCGGACCAAGTCCACGGTTTCCTGACAAATCACTGAGCAATAAAACCAGCAACGCAGAAATCACTGTCGCACCAGATGCCACGATGGGTTCAAAAACACCCTTCAGTGCGGCTTTCATAGCTTGTGCGGGATGTTCAAAGTGATGAAGTTCCTCGCGGTAGCGAGAAATCAGCAGCAATGCATAATCAGTTGCCGCACCAAGCACCAGCACCGAGAGAATTCCTTGCGACTGGCCATTCAAGTCAATGACGTTATTTTTTGTTAACAAATAAACCAAGCCACCAGCCGTTGACAAGGCGATGACTGCTGAAAACAGCGGAAGAATCCACAGAACTGGGCTTCGATAAACAATAATCAAAATGATTGCGACAACACCCAAAGTCGTAAGTAGCAAGGATGAGTCGATACCTTCAAATGCACCAAAGAGATCCCCCAGTAAAGCACCAATTCCAGTTACGTTCGAAGTTAGACCAACACTCTGAGCAAACTCGGCCGAATCTTCACGCAAGGTTTCAATTACTTCAGGTAATGCAGGTTTGTTGTTCGGCAACAAATCTGTGGCAATGTCAGATTTAAAGGGAAGGTTAACCAGAAGCGCTTTTCCATCTTCTGAAGGGAAAGCAAAAATCTGTTCGCCTTGGGTCAGATATGTAGAAATGGGTACATCTGTTCCAATAATTTTTTGGGACCCAAGCTTTGCAAGATGTTCATTCAAAGCTGCAATTTTGTCAGCGTTAACTTCACCAAGATAGAGAACTAAAGTTGGAAGGTCTTGATTTTGATCCTGATTGAACTTTTCAATAATTTTGGACGCTTGTGTTGATTCAGCGCTATCGGGCAAGAAGGCTGAATTGTCATTTTCCTGAACGGTAGAGAGCTTTCCAAAAAGGGGGCCCAAGACGCCGCTAGTTCCAAACCACAGGAAGATCACTAGTAATGAATAGATCAGTGGACGACGGCTCTTTTTCATCATTGTTGTGGACACTCGAAACACACCTTTCAGGCTTAAAAATGGCCTCACGGCCTCAATTGGTATCGAGGTAAGCCTACCTTTAGGCTAGGGGCGTGCCTTCCGTGGAAACTCCAACTGCTTCAGCGATTGCTTTGTCACGCCATGGGCTCATTGATTACCAAAAGGCGTGGGAATCTCAGAAGGCTATTCACCAAGAGGTGGCAGATGGAATCCGCCCCAATACCTTGTTGCTACTAGAGCATCCATCCGTTTTCACCGCTGGCCGTCGCACCGATGATTCTGAAAGACCAACCGATGGCACCCCCGTAATCGACGTTGATCGAGGTGGAAGAATTACCTGGCACGGACCAGGACAACTTGTTGGCTACCCAATTGTGAAACTACGCAAACCTACTGAACTTGTTGGGTTCGTTCGCGAAATCGAGTCTGGCTTAATCGCCGTATGCAATGACTTAGGTCTAGATGGAGTGCGAATAGAAGGTCGCTCAGGTGTGTGGATTCAAGATGCACAAGGAGATCGTAAAATAGCTGCCATCGGGATCAGAGTTGCACAAGGTGTCACCATGCATGGCTTTGCGCTCAACGTAAATCCAGACCTTTCAGCATTTAGAACGATTGTTCCCTGCGGTATTACCGATGCTGATGTGACTTCTCTTGAAATTGAATTGCAAAGATCAATCGCTATTGATGATGTGGCACCACTAGTGGAGCGACACATCTTTGAATCTCTGAAAAAGGTGAGCGCATGACAATGGCACCTGAGGGTCGCAAGCTTCTTCGAATTGAAGCCCGTAATGCACTGGTTCCAATTGAGCGAAAGCCTGAATGGATTAAAACCCGTGCCAACATGGGTCCGGAATACACACGACTTCGTTCCTTAGTTAAGAGCGAAGGTCTTCATACCGTTTGCCAAGAAGCAGCCTGTCCAAACATTTTTGAATGCTGGGAAGACAAGGAAGCAACATTCTTAATTGGTGGAGATCGCTGCACCCGACGTTGCGATTTTTGCAATATTGATACCGGAAAGCCGCTGCCTATTGATCGTGAAGAACCACGCAAGGTTGCTGAATCAGTTAAGTCAATGGGGCTTCGTTACGCGACAATTACTGGCGTCACCCGTGATGACCTTGAAGATGAGGGTTCATGGCTCTACGCAGAAACAATTCGCGCAGTTCATGATCTCAATCCCGGTACTGGTGTTGAAATGCTTGCTCCGGATTTCAACGCCAAGCCCGAACTTCTCAATCCAATCTTTGAGACTCGCCCGGAAGTCTTTGCCCATAACCTTGAAACTGTTCCCCGTATTTTCAAGCAAATTCGCCCAGCTTTTACTTACGAAAAGTCATTGAAAGTAATTGGCATGGCGCAAGATTTCGGACTTATTACTAAGTCCAATTTGATTCTAGGACTTGGTGAAACTCGAGAAGAGATTTCACAAGCATTAGTTGATTTACATAACGCAGGGTGTGACTTGATCACGATTACTCAATACCTACGCCCAACCAATAAACACCATCCAGTAGAGCGTTGGGTCAAGCCAGATGAGTTTGTGGAATTAGCGCAAGAGGCCGAACAAGTTGGTTTCCTAGGTGTAATGAGTGGGCCCTTGGTTCGCTCTTCATACCGTGCCGGCCGTTTGTATAAGCAAGCCATGGAAAAGAAATCTGCTCGTGGCTGATCTGGTCTATCCCCCGGTTATCGCGCTGGTTAAGGGGTTTTGGAAATACTTAGGCTTGCAATTTGATTTTCAAGGTGATGAGAATATTCCGCGCAAGGGTGGAGCAATTCTTGCAATCAATCACACCAGTTATCTTGATTTTGCTTTAGCCGGAACTGGTGCGCTTCCAGTGAAGAGATTCGTTCGCTTCATGGCGAAGAAGGAGCTCTTTGATCACAAAATTGCAGGTCCTTTGTTGCGTGGAATGCACCACATCAATGTCGATCGTAACAATGGCGCTCCATCTTATGTAGCTGCGTTGAAAGCCTTAAATTCTGGTGAGATTATTGGCATTTTCCCTGAAGCGACAATCTCAACTAGTTTTGAGATTAAACAACTTAAGTCTGGCGCCCTTCGACTTGCTGCAGATACTGGAGCACCCATAATTCCTACCATTGTGTGGGGCGGACAACGGGTCTCTACAAAGGGCACTAAGCCGAATTTCAAACGAGGTAAAACACCTATTTCAGTTTCATTTGGCAAGCCAATTTATTACGCCAAAGATGTTGATATCGATACCGCTGCACTACAACTGCGCGAAGTTATGATTTCTATGCTCAACCAGGTTCAAGAAAATTACCCTGATAGCCACGTGGGCCAACGCTGGGCTCCTGCTCGCCTTGGTGGAACCGCACCTGCCCCACTAAACTAAGCCTATGTTTAAGAGAAAAGCTAAAGAACCGAAGATTAAGAAGCCACGTTTTCAAACCTTTCGTGATGCTTACAAGGTAACCAAGCAGGTTAAGCCGTGGATTCCATACGCGCTGATCGGTATCTTTCTAGTTTCCTGGTCAGTCGGAATTGCAATTGGCTCGGCTCTTGATGAGACGTTTTACTTTGCTTTTGTTTTTCTCCCAGTCGCACTTTTGATAACTCTGTTCTTCTTTACTAGACAAGCTGGAACCGCTGCATATGCATCGATTGAAGGCCAGATTGGTGCTGGCGCAAGTGTTTTGATGGCAATCCGCAAAGGGTGGACAACAACTCCTGCAGTAGCCGTTGCACGTAATCAAGACATGGTTCATCGCAGCGTAGGCCGCGCAGGAATAGTTTTAACTGGCGAGGGCAGCAACGCGGTTCGCCAAATGATCACAGATGAGCGAAAGAAAGCAGAACGTTTCGCACCTGGTGTTCCAGTGATAGAGATCTTGGTTGGCAATGAAGATGGACGGGTTCCGATTCGCAAACTGCAAAAGCACATGCGTCGCTTGCCAAAGAAGTTAACTGCCCACCAAATGCGCGAAGTTCGTGCACGACTCAAGGCTGTTGGTGGAATGTCTATGCCCATTCCAAAGGGCCCGATGCCAACTCGTGCACCAAAGATTCGCTAACTTTTTAGCTTTTAACCCGCGTTAAAACTGTTCCACTCAATCGTTCATGCGGCCCTCTGCCGTTATCGTCAAAGGTGATGGCAAATACGACGGTAATCAAAAGTGCTGATCGGATTAATGCCTGAATTGGTGTGACTGCTCCACCATCGGCAAATCTAATGACCTTCATTCCGAAAAGTCGGTGCCCTAGGGAAGCCCCTTGGAGTGTTGTAAGAATGAAGATCTCAGCAAAGAACAGCGCCAGTACCAGCCATGAGCGGTTAGGCGCCATTTTTCCGATGCCACCAGTAGTTGCTGTGACAATGAAGTAACAGGCCAGCCAATCGACCATTAACGCCGACATTCGTCGTCCTAGGGTTACTCTGATGAAATTCACGCTCACTTGATAAGCCTAACGCCCAAACCCGTCAGACGTAACATGGATTTAACAAGCGGGTTATGTCAATTTCATGGTGTGGACCTAGGGTTCAACTACGTAAAAGCGCCAGAAACTCAATGATGAGGGGTCTAGCGCATCACATGTGAAATTGGGAGAAGCATGTTTAAGAACGCCGCAGAAATTTTTGCATACATTAAGAAAGAGGATGTCAAACTAGTTGATGTTCGCTTTACAGATTTGCCTGGTATCCAGCATCACTTCAACGTTCCTGTTGAATCATTTGATGAAGCTGTATTTACCGATGGCCTGATGTTTGATGGCTCCTCTATTCGAGGCTTCCAGACAATTCATGAATCAGATATGAAACTGCTACCAGTTCCAGAGTCTGCATATATTGATCCATACCGTAAAGAAAAAACCCTCATCATTATTTTCTCGGTTCATAACCCAGTTGATAACACCCCATACAGCCGCGATCCTCGTGGTGTTGTAGCTCGCGCAGTTGATTACATGCGTTCATTAGGAATCGCTGACACAGCATTTTTTGCACCAGAAGCCGAGTTCTATGTCTTTGACAGTGTTCGATTCAAGACAGGTATTAATTCTGCAGTTCACGAAATCGAATCATATGAAGGCGCGTGGAACACAGGCGTTGAATACGATGCAGATGGAACACCTAACCGCGGTTACCGCACACGCGTTAAGGGTGGTTATTTCCCAGTGTCACCAACAGATCAGTTCGCTGATCTTCGCGATGAAATGGTGATGCAGCTAGGAAAGGTTGGACTACTTGTAGAGCGTGCCCACCACGAAGTAGGTACTGCTGGCCAGATGGAGATCAACTACCGCTTCACCGACATCCTTACCGCTGGTGATGATGTAATGAAGTTTAAGTACGTCATCCGCAACACTGCATGGCAGGGCGGAAAGACTGCAACATTTATGCCAAAGCCACTCTTTGGTGATAACGGTTCAGGTATGCACGTTCACCAATCTCTGTGGAAAGATGGAAAGCCACTGTTCTTCGAAGCAGGAACATACGGCGATCTATCAGACATGGCTCGTTGGTACATCGGTGGTCTCTTGAAGCACGCACCATCGCTTTTAGCATTTACTAACCCAACAGTTAACTCATACCGTCGCTTAGTTCCAGGTTATGAAGCACCGGTAAACCTTGTGTACTCAGCACGTAATCGCTCTGCATGTATCCGTATCCCAATTACAGGATCCAATCCAAAGGCAAAGCGCATCGAGTTCCGTTGTCCAGATCCATCATCTAACCCATACCTAGCTTTTGCAGCAATGCTCATGGCCGGCCTTGATGGAATCGTCAATAAGATCGAACCACCTGCCCCAGTTGATAAGGATCTATATGAACTAGAAGGTGAAGAGGCGGCATCAATTCCTCAGGTACCTGGTTCACTAGAAGCTGTGTTGACCAACCTCGAGAATGATCATGATTTCTTAACCAAGGGCGGAGTGTTCGCTAAGGATCTTATTGATACGTGGATCGCATTCAAGCGTAAGGAAGAGGTCGACTATGTTCGACTACGTCCGCACCCAGCTGAGTTCGAACTGTATTACGACATCTAAAAGTCAGTTACAACAAAACCCGCCCCTAAAAAGGCGGGTTTTGTTTTTACCTCTTAGCTACAGTTTTAAAAAGCACTACTGATAAAAGCGCACTAACAACTGATGCAACGATAACTGCAAGAACTGCAATATCTTGAGTTTGGGCATCCGTAAAAGCCAAATTGGCGATGAAGATTGCAACAGTGAACCCAATGCCCGCGGCACTCCCTGTGGCCATGATCGAAGATTTACTGATGCCTTCAGGCAATTCTGCGACCTTTAGTCGATCAGCAGCAAAAGATGCCGTAAGAATTCCAAGCGGCTTACCAATTACCAAACCAAAGAAAATTCCCCATGCAATCAAGGACTGTGTAGCTCTTTCAATTGAGTCAAAAGTTATTACGACGCCCGTGTTTGCAAAGGCAAAAATGGGCACCACAAAGAAAGTACTGATTGGATGAAATTTGTGTTCGAGCCATTCGATCACTGAAACGGTTCCGTCATCTGTATCTTCTAGTCCAGATTCTCTTCGAACGATGTTGGGTGTCATTAGCCCAAGAATGACTCCCGCCAACGTTGGGTGGACACCTGTCTTGTACATGCAAAACCAGACAGTAAAGGCAGCAAGTACATAAACGATTAAAGATGAAACTCTCATTTTCTTCAGAACTGCTATCAGGATAAGAGCCAGCGCGGTTGCTGCCAACCACGAGAATTTGATGCCAGTTGAATAAACAAAGGCGATTATCAAGATTGCGCCAATGTCATCAATTACTGCAAGTGCCAGTAAAAATGATCGCAAGGATGCAGCAACAGAAGGGCCAAGCATGGTCAGTAACCCAACGGCCAGGGCGATGTCCGTAGCAACAGGTACTCCCCAACCACTGGGTGCAACATCACCAGCGATTACCAAATAGATAAGTGCTGGAACCGCCATTCCACCTAGTGCAGCGACAAAGGGCAGCATGGCTTTCTTAAAAGTTGCTAAGTGACCTGAAGTTAACTCTCGCTTGATCTCTAAGCCAACAACAAAAAAGAAGATACTCATCAAAAGATAGTTGATGACTTTCAGGACAGTCAGATCAAGCAAATACCACTCTGACCCAATTGATAGACGAAAATCTAAGACTGAAAAGTAATTAGCAGAAAGTGGAGAATTAGCTGCAATCAAACCTAACGCTGAGGCCATCAAGATGAGCAACCCACCCGTTGACTCGCGCTGCAAAAAATCACGAAGTGGTGCAATGCGCCGAGTCATATGAGAACTCTAACTGAGGGTGCTCTCCTGCGCTTTGATTTTTCGAGCTGCCAGCACAATGTGCCCGAAGAATCCAATAATCAGAGCAAAGATAACTCCGACATTAGAAAATGCCCATGCGCCTTCTTTTCCGCCAATCAGATCAAGGAAGTATCCCTGCCATTCAAGCCACGGTGCAAATGTGTTGGTGACAAATCCCCAACCAACAACTGAACCAAAGATCATCAGGCCGATAGATCCTTTATTAACTGAGCCATACATTCCTTGAGGGTTGAACAAATCAGCTTCGCTATAGGCCTTCTTGCGCAACAACACATCGGCAACAAAGATTGCAGACCATACCGCTACAGGTACACCTAACGTAATTAGAAAACCTTGGAAAGGATAGAAGAAGTTATCTGCTACCCAAACGATATAGATAGCTCCACCAAACATAATGAGCGCATCAATGCTCGCGGCTTGGTATCGCTTGATGGGAACACCTAGAGATACAAGTGTTAATCCGGATGAATAGAGATTTAAAATCGCTCCTCCGACAAGACCAAGAATGGCAGCTACAGCAAATGGAATTAAAAACCAAGTAGGAAGCAGTGTAGTTAGCGCACCTATTGGATCCATTGATATCGCTTCACTTAAGTCCTTACTGCTTCCAGAAAGTGCTGCACCATAAATCACAAGAATGATGGGAACGATGGATGCGCCCAGGACGGTCCATCCCACTACTGATTTGCTGGAGACTGTGCGTGGCAAGTACCTGGAGTAATCCGCAGCTGCATTTACCCAACCAAGGCCAATACCGGTAACTGCAAAAATCGTTGCACCCACAAAACTCTGGAAACTTCCATGTGGGATGTCGGTCACTGCGCTCCAAGAAACATTATCGATCGTCAAAGCGATGTAAAGCGCAGTCATTATGGAAATTGAGATAGTCAATACTTTTTGAAGTTTCATAATGACTTTAAGGCCCAACACTCCGCCAAATACTGTCAGCGATGCAGCCAATACAAAGCCCAGTACCAGCGAAAGATTTCGATCAATTCCACCGACCCGAGCAAAAACTGTTCCGGTAGCTAATGTTGCAAGGGAGATAAGAACGGTTTCCCAACCTACAAAAATCAGATAGGAAAGTGCACCTGGCAATCTGCTGCCCTTTACTCCAAAGGATGCGCGAGAGAGAATCATAGTCGGTGCATTTGAACGCTTTCCAGCCAGCGAACTAATTCCCACCAATAAAAAAGAGCCAATTGTTCCGATGAAGGCCGCAATTGTTGCTTGTCTAAATGAGATACCAAAACCTAGAAAGAAGGCTCCGTATGAAAGCGCTAACAGCGATACGTTCGCCCCGG